>Ga0209181_10000064_pt1 | contig 162266 bp, 122 predicted proteins | sample MAT05_FD_187208 | JGI IMG/M metagenome (GOLD analysis project Ga0209181, IMG submission 187208) | Freshwater microbial communities from Lake Fryxell liftoff mats and glacier meltwater in Antarctica - MAT-05 (SPAdes) (version 2) | ecosystem: Environmental > Aquatic > Freshwater > Ice > Liftoff...
AGATGCTCATCCACGGGTTTTGATACGTAATCGTCCATGCCAACGGCCGTGCATTTTTCCATATCGGCCGTCGTCACGTCCGCCGTCAGGGCGATAATGGGTATCTTGGAACCCATCGTTTTGCGGACATATTCCGTGGCCTCGAAGCCGTTCATCTCGGGCATTTGCAGGTCCATCAACACAATATCGTAGGCGTTGGCCTGCATTTTCTCGACGGCGATCTTTCCGTTGGCGGCATAATCGCTCGTGAACCCAAAATCGTCCAAGATCGTCCGCATCAGCAATTGGTTGAGCGGTACGTCCTCGGCGACCAATATGCGGATGTGCTTGTTTTCAGCCTCCGGTTCCGCTGGTGCTTTTTCATTTTCCAACTCGGTATCGGTTTTTTCAAAACGCAGGATAAAACCAAAGGTGGAACCTTCCCCGATCTTGCTGTTCACGTGGATCGTCCCGCCTTGTGATTCGACCAATTGTTTGACGATGGCAAGCCCGAGGCCCGTGCCGCCGTACAAACTTGACGTGGCGTTGGAGGCTTGCCGGAAATTTTCAAAGATATGACCGATCTGGTCTTCCGCGATCCCGATGCCCGTGTCCGTGACGTTCATTTCAATGGTCGCATATTGTTCATTTTCTTCCAATAAAATCACCCGAACGGTGATTGTACCTTGGGCCGTAAACTTGACGGCATTGCTCACCAGATTCAAGATGACTTGGTGCAAGCGCACCGCATCGCCCAATAGCACCGCTGGTATCCGGTCGTCATATTCCTTGACCAATGCGATGTTCTTTTCCTGCACTTTTGTCTCGAACAGGTGGAGCATGGTCGTGACGGACACCGCCAACTTGAAGGGTGTTTGCACGAAGGTCATTTTCCCGGCATCTACTTTTGCGAGGTCGAGGATGTCGTTGATGAGCACGATCATGGTGTCGCCGCTGGCTTGGATGGCCTGCATGTATTCTTCTTGTTTGGACGACAGCGTTGTTTTCAGCATCACCTTGGAGAAGCCGATGATGGCGTTCATGGGCGTGCGGATCTCGTGGCTCATGTTCGAGAGGAAGCGTTGTTTCGATTGCATCGCCTCCTCCGCACGCAGCATAGCGGCCTCGGCTTTTGCTTTTTCTGCTATGGCATTTTCTTTTGCGGCCTCGGCTAAGGCCGCGCTTTCTTCCACTAATTTTCTGGCAATCACGTATTCGGTCGTCTCCTTTGCCAAGATCGTGACGCCCGTAATGGTATTGTCTACGTCGGTGTAAGGTTGATAGATGAGGTTAAAATAACATTCCTCTGACTTTCCGTTACGGACGATGACGGCCATGATTTCGTTGGTCGCAAAAGGCACTCCGGTGGTATAAACATCCCGGAGCAACTGCGGGAAAGGCTGGTTTATTATTTCGGGCAGCACTTCCAGCAAGGGTTTGCCGACCACGTCATTTCCTTTTCCCCAAATTTCGAGGAGCGGATCGTTGGCAAAGGTGACGACCATTTCCGGGCCTTTCAAGATGGCAATGGCCATGAGCGATTGCGTCAGGATATTGCTCAACCATTTTTCGCTCGCTTCTATTTGTTTTCGTGCAAGCAAGTTCTCTGTCACCTCCGTCAAGACTAAGATAAGCCGGACGACCTCATTTTCAGCATTTCGCAAAGGCTGCATGACGGAATCGAAATACTTAATAACCGTCTTTCCGTCGCGTTCAAACGCAACCGGGAATTCTTTGCGTTCGATGGGCAGGCCCGTGGTATAGACGCTATGGAACATGTTTTTTATTTCCGCTCCCCGCTCGGGTACCATCTCAAAATAAGGCTTATTGACCATCTGCTCGTTGGTTTTTTCCCAAATATCGAGGATAGCCTTATTCGCAGTTTCCACAATAAAAGAAGGCCCCGTAAAGGTAGCGATGGCTACGGGTGCCTGCAAGATGAGGTTACGGAACTTGGTCTCGCTGGCCTCTATTTGTTGTCTCGCGTGTACATTCTCCGTTACAACTTCTGCCATCACGATGATGCCGGTGATCTTGTTTTCCTGATTTCGCAAGGGCTGATAAACGACATTGAAATAGACTGTTTCTAGTTTTTCATTGCGACGGAGCGACATTTGCAATTCATTGATCGTCAATGATTCGCCCGTGGCATATACATCCGTGAGTATTTTTTTTAAAGGGTCATCACTTTCTGGCGACACCTCGAAATAAGGTTTGTTGATGACCTCTTCGTAGGGCATTCCCCACATTTTCAGGGCTGTTTCATTGACCGTTTCCACCACAAAAGTAGGGCCTTGCAGGATGACAATGCCATAAGGTGCCTGCAAGATGAGTTGGCGAAACTTGGCCTCGCTTTCATGAATACTTTTTTCCGCGAGTATCCGATCCTTTATATCCTCCATGGCGAGCAAAATCAATTGTTCCGCTGGTTTTTCATTGACGATCTGCCGTGCATTCAACAACAGGATGTGCTCGCCCATCGAAGGGAGTTTGAGGGTAATCTCAAAATCATCTATGCGGTTTTTTTGTGGGAGTATTTGTTCGAGCAAGGAACGGAGCGTCGCATCATCAAACTGGCGTTGTTGCACTTCGTAAATCAATTTGCCCTCGGTCTCCTTTTCGTCCACCTTAAATTTTTTGTAAAAAGCGGCATTGGCGGTCTTGATGCGCAGCGATTGGTCGAGTATGACGAGCGGCTCGCGTATGGTCGTCACGATGGCCTCGGCATAGATGCGCGAGGCGTTTAGTTGTTCCTGCCTTTCGAGCAGCTCTTGGTTCACGGTGATGAGCTCTTCATTGATGGATTGCAGTTCCTCCTTAGAGGTTTCCAATTCTTCGTTCAGGCTCTGCATTTCCTCGTTCCCGCTTTGGAGTTCCTCGTTTCCGCTTTGCAATTCTTCATTGACAGCCTCCATTTCCTCGGTGATGCCGCGCATGTCCTCGCGGTTGTGCGCCAGTTCTTGTTCCAAATATTGGATGCGCTCCCGGCCTTCCTTGTCTTTTGTTCTTCCCGCTGAAGCGTTTGGGCCGGTTTCTTCGGCGGCACGCGGGGTGTTTTTGGTAAAAAGGATCAGGAAGTGTTGCTCGACCGTGTCGTTGAGTGGAACGACCTGTATAGTGACGAGCGATGGCTTTCCCTGCGCGGCAGCATTGTCCGGCGCATCCAAAAACGATGCCCCGGCGACGGGGATGTTTTCTTTGCTGACCGCTGCGCCACTCGTCTTTGCCTTGTGCAGGGCGTTGCGCAGTTCAAAACCTAATCCCTCCCGCGCCATTTTCAGGAGGTTGAAGCTGGGCTTGCCCTGTGGTTGCTCCAAAAACGGCGCGATGTTGCCGTGTATATGGACGACATCCATTCCTTCATTGACGACGACGCTCGCGGGCGTGAACTTGGCGAGTAGGATGGCCTCCGCGCTTTTGCGGAAATCGGTCTGGGTGGCCTCGGTTATGGCGGTACTATTGCGCGGCACCGAGTTTTCCGCCTTACGCTCGGTGGCTACGTGCAGGAAACGACCGGGTACGGACTTGCGCGAGTAGATTTTCTCGCGCTTGTCAAAAGACAAGAATAACTCCGTCGCAGGGCCGGTAGTCTCGGATTTGCCCAAAAGCAGGAACCCGTTTTCTTTGAGTACGTAGTGGAAGGTAGTGAGGGCTTTTCTTTGCAAAAAAGTGTCCATGTAGATCAGCACGTTGCGGCAACTGATCAGGTCTATTTTTGCAAAAGGAGGATCTTTTAGGAAATTATGCTGGGCAAACACGCACATGTCGCGGATGACCTTGACCACCTCGTAGCCGCCTTTGTTTTTGGTGAAATAATTTTTGACCCGTGCTTCGGACAGGTGTTCTACTTCGGCCTTATCGTAAATGCCGGCCCGTGCTTTCTTGATGGCGCTCTCCGAAATATCAGAGGCGAATATCTGGATGGCGCTCCTGCCCCAGAAGGGTGGGTTCCCTTTCTTGCTCAAAAATTCGTGCAGGCAGATGGCAATGGAAAACGCCTCCTCGCCCGTGGAGCAGCCCGCGATCCACACCCGGATCGGCTCATCGTGCGGTTTGTGCTTGAAAAGCGCGGGAAATAACGTGTCAGAAAGGGTTTGGAAGACTTTCGGGTCGCGGAAAAAAGAAGTGACCGGAATGAGCACATCCTGAAAAAGCGCGTCCTGCTCGCCCTTGTTGTCGCGCAAAAAAACCAAGTAGTCGGCAAGGCTTGCCTTTTTGGCGATCGTCATCCTCCGCTCGATGCGCCTTTGGAGGGTAGGCCGCTTGTAATAGGTGAAGTCCACGCCGCTGCGCTGTCCGAGGAGTAATAATATTTGATCGAAAAAGTCCTCGTCATCTTTGGAAAGGATTGGTTCCGCCTCGTCTTCGCCATCAGGTATGTACGCTGGGTGCGCTTCTTCTGTGCGGTTGATTTGGAGCAGATGGGCGGGGATTTGTTCGGGCAGCAAGACGAAATCCACTACGCCGGCATGGATGGCGCTTTGCGGCATACTGTCGTAGGCTGCCGATTCGCTGTCTTGCGCAAAGGTAGTGCCGCCGTGTGCCTTGATGGCCTTCAATCCGAGGGTGCCATCGGTGCCGGTGCCGGAAAGCACCACGCCGACCGCGAGATGGGTGTGTACTTCGGCGAGGGAGGTAAAGAAAATATCAATGCAAAGGTTGAGGGTTTTTTTGTCGCGGGGCGCGAGTTGGAGCACGCCGTCGGTGGAGATGAGTATTTTGTTGGAAGGTATGATGTAGATATGGTCGGGCGCGAGGGCGATATCGTCGGTGATCTCATGCACGGGGATCTTGGTTGTGCGGGAGAGGATCTCGGGCAGCATACTTTCGTGCGTTGGGTCGAGGTGCTGCACCAAGACGTAAGCCATACCTGAATCTTCGGGGATGGCCTGAAGCAAACGCTTAAAAGCATCCAATCCACCGGCGGAAGCACCTATACCCACGATGGGGAAATTTTGCTTGGTAGCCGTGGGTTTTTCCTTATCCTTTTTTGCCGTTGTCATTTTGTTTGCTTTAAAAATTCCAAGTAACTATCAAACCAGTCTAACTTCATTTTTAAAAATCAGAATAAATGACTGTTTTTTGTTAATAAAATTCTATTTTAAGAATAATATTCTTGAATTAAAATAAATAAAATGTATAAAAAATTGACAAAAATCTTAAAAACTTTCAAAAAGTGACCGAATGGATAGTTACAAAAAATTCAAAGATAATATTTTTTTGGGAATAGACATTTTTATAAAATAATCTTGGGAACTGTGTCAGCATAAAGTACTAAACTTCGGCAGATCGGGTTGATCAAAAAAAATTTTGGCATAAAAAGCATCTGCCACCCCCGCCGGGTTGATGGCTCGCAAGCATCGCCAAATCTTTTTAACGAGGGCGATTTGCGCTGGTGCCATGATGGAACATGGAGGAATTAAACCTACATCCGATCCATGTACCAATTCAACTGTTTTTCCATTTTTTGCACCTTAAAAATTGCCTCAATTATCTTTTGCAGGCGCATAAAAGCCGTCTCGCTTTTCACTACATAGTCGTAAGCAAGGTGGTGCATACAGTTGATCGCCACATCAATTTTATCTTGTGAAGAAAGCATGATTACCGGGATGTTTGGCGTTAAGGCTTTTATTTGATCTAAGGTTTCCAGCCCATTCATCGCTGTTTTCACAATGTCATCGAGGTGATAATCCAAGATGATAACATCGGGTGCATGAGACAGGTGTGCTATGCAAAGTTCGCCGGTCGGGTAAGTTTCGATCGAAAAATCAGCGTGTTGCAAAAATTCTATTTCCAACAATTTCAGAAACAGCGCATCATCGTCCACCAAAAAGAGTTTTATTTTATTATCCATTTTATTATTGTGTTTTAGTGTTTTAGGATTAGTGTTTTGGTGTTTTAGTGTTTTGGTGTTTAATCGTCAACAATGCTTCCTCCAATTCTTGGCAGGCTTGGGTGCAAACCGTTTCAAGTTGAAATACCAGGTCGTGAATGGTCTCGTTTTGAAGTTCTGCGTGGGCATATTCCTGTATTTTTTTGGCCATGTTCTCAAAATCGGGGTTGATGCCGACGATGGAGAAAGAAGGGATCATCTTGTGTACTGCGGCATGAAGCGCTGGCCAATTCTGCACCTGAAAACTTTGTTTCATGGCCTGCACCAAGGGCGGTGTTTGCTCCAAATACAACGCAATCATTTCTTGCATCAATACTGGATTGGATTTTGTGCGCTGGTTGAGATAGGTCAAATCAACGTACCGCTTTTGATTGTTTTTATCTTCGCTCATTTGCATTGTTAGTCTTGATAGTTTGTGCTTTCTGACTAAATTCACGATTTTGTTGTAGAGCAAATTTTCGTCAACTGGCTTTGCTATGTAGTCATCCATGCCAACGGCCTTACATTTTTCCAAATCCACGGTCGTGACATCGGCGGTCAGGGCAATGATCGGGATGCCGGAGTGCAGCGTGTTGCGGATGTGTTCCGTTGCCTCAAAACCATTCATTTCGGGCATCTGCAAATCCATTAAAATGATGTCATAGACTTTGGCTTTTAGTTTTTCAAGGGCAATTTTTCCATTGTCGGCCATGTCGCAGTGAAACCCAAAATCGTCCAAAAGCGTTTGCATCAAGAGTTGATTGAGGGCCATGTCTTCTACGACCAACACCTGTATGTTTTTGAGGGCAATGTCAATTTCGGCGGTACTCGTTTCTGGTTCTATTTTTTCGTTTGTTTTCATAAAATCCAAATTAAAAGTGAAAGTGGAGCCTTTTCCAAGACTGCTTTCCACACTGACGGTGCCTCCCTGTGCTTCGACCAATTGTTTGACGATGGCAAGGCCCAAGCCGGTGCCACCGTACAATCTTGTGGTTTCACTGGATGCCTGCTGAAAATTTTCAAAAACATTCGGCAGTTTGTCGGCTTCAATACCAATGCCCGTATCCGAAACTGAAAATTCGAGACTCGCTTTTTGCGCATCCTCGTGCAATAAGCGAACACCCGCCCGGATACTTCCCTTTGTCGTAAATTTTACCGCATTGCTCACTAAATTAAGGATGATCTGGTGCAGACGCACCGGATCGCCCAACAGCACCTCGGGGATATTGGTATCATATTCTTTGATCAATTTTAAGTTTTTTTCATCTATTTTTATCTCAAACAAATGCAGCATGGCGGCAAAGGAAGTCTCCAATTTGAACGGCATTTGCTCGAAGGTCATCTTACCTGAATCTACTTTTGCAAGGTCGAGTATGTCGTTGATGAGCACGATGAGGGCATCGCCGCTGAGTTTGATAGCGGTGAGGTATTCTCGTTGTTTGGCCGTCAGATCCGTGCGCAGCACCACTTTCGTGAAGCCGATGATGGCGTTCATGGGCGTGCGGATCTCGTGGCTCATGTTGGAGAGGAACTGCTGTTTGGCCTTCACGGATTTTTCCGACAAAGCATTGGACAGGAGGAGTTCTGCTTCCAATTTGGCCGCCCGCTGCATGGAATAAAGATAAAAGAGCACCACGATGACGGAAAATATCCCACCCAAGAGGATGAAATATTGCGTAGTGCCCAAACTTTTTTCGGTTTCCGCACTTCTGGCTGCCAATAAAGACGATTCGGCCTGCTGCATTTTGCGTATGATCGCCAGGTAATCGTCCATTACTTCTTTGTCCGTTCCGGTGCTTACTTTTTTCGCGGCATCTTCCAGCCCACCTTGCTGCCTGGTCTCAATGTTCCCCTTCGAGATGGCTATTTTTTGAGCAGCGGCCAAGTCCAGGGAATCAAGCATTTTTTGCTGTTGGGGGTTGTCTCTGGTCAGTTCCCGCAGTGTTGCCGAGTTAAGGGGCAGTTTTTTGAGCGCGGAAAAATAAGGCTCCAAAAAATCCGCTTTTCCGGTGATGACATAGCCCCGGGAACCTGTCTCCACGTCTTGTAGGAGCGATAAATTGTCGGAGAGTGCGTTGTGCACCTCAAGGGTATGGGCCAATAATTTTGCATCGTTGCTGTATGCCGCGATGTTCCGCAGGGAATACCAGGTGTTGCCGATCAAGGCAAGCACGATGATGCTGAAAATGGCTAAGATCCGTTTTTTATCTATCATTTTGCGGATGGTCTATGGTTGGAGGGTCAAGGTGCTCAATGCTCCCTCCAATTCCTTGCATGCTTCGGTGCAAATCGTTTCAAGTTGCAATACCAAGTCGTGTATTGCCTCGTTTTGAGGTTCAGTGTTGGCATAACCCTGTATTTTTTTGGCCATTTTCTCAAAATCGGGGTTGATGCCGACGATGGAAAAAGAAGGGATCATCTTGTGTACCGCAGCATGTAGCGCCGGCCAATCCTGTGTCCGCAAACTTTGTTTCATGACCTGTACCAAGGGCGGTGTTTGCTCCAAATACAGCGCAATCATTGCCTGCATCAATGCCGGATCGGATTTTGTAACCTTATGGAGATAAGCCAGATTGGTGTAATTGGTTTTTGTGGCCGCACTACTTTTGGGCGCGTCCGGTGTCTGGGCGAGCCGCGCTTTTTTTACCAGACCAAGGATTTTGCCGTACAATAACTTCTCGTCCACGGGCTTTGAGAGGTAATCGTTCATGCCGACTGCCGTGCATTTGGTCAGGTCGGAGGTCGTCACGTCGGCGGTCAGGGCAATGATGGGGATATTGGAGCGCATCGTCTTTCGGATGTACTCGGTTGCTTCGAGGCCGTTCATGACGGGCATTTGCAAGTCCATCAGTACGATGTCGTAGGCTTTTGCCCGCAATTTTTCGAGTGCGATCTTGCCGTTGGCGGCCACGTCGTTTTCAAAACCGAAATCGTCCAGCAAGGTGCGCATCAGTAATTGGTTGAGGGCCATGTCTTCTACGACCAACACCTTTATGTTCTTGATGCCCGTGTCCAAGGCTATTGGTTCCGTCTCTAAATCCATCTTGGTCTTTGTTTTCATAAAACCCAATGTAAAAGTAAAAGAAGAACCTTTGCCCAAGGTGCTTTTTGCGCTGATGCTGCCACCTTGCGCCTCCACCAATTGTTTCACGATCGCAAGGCCCAGCCCCGTGCCCCCATATAGCTTTGAGGTGTCGCTGTTTGCTTGCTGAAAACTTTCAAAAATCGTGTCTGTTTTGTTTGCCGAAATACCGATGCCCGTATCAGAGACCGAAAACTCGATATTTGCCCGGTCATCGTCCTCGTCAAGCACTCGTACGGCCACCGTTATTTGCCCTTTTGTGGTAAATTTTACGGCATTGCTCACCAGATTGAGGATTATTTGGTGCAAACGCACTGGGTCGCCCAACAACACCTCCGGGATTTTAGGGTCATATACCATCACCAATTCGAGGTTTTTTTCCTGTATCTTGGTCTCGAACAAGTGCAGCATCGCAGAGATGGACAGCGACAGTTTGAAGGGTGTTTGCTGGAAGGTCATTTTCCCGGCATCCACTTTGGCGAGGTCGAGTATGTCGTTGATGAGTACGATGAGGGCATCGCCGCTCAATTTGATGGCCGTGAGGTATTCCCGTTGCTTGGCCGAGAGGCCCGTGCGCAGCACCACTTTCGTGAATCCGATGATGGCGTTCATGGGCGTGCGGATCTCGTGGCTCATGTTGGAGAGGAACTGCTGTTTGGCCTTCACGGCGTTTTCAGCCGTGTGCATGGCGGCTTCGGCAAAGGTTTTTGCTTCCTCCGCGATGCCGGTGGCCAATTCTGCGAACAATTTTGCCTCGTTCAGTTCGGTGGCGATCCTTTTTTGCTCCGTCACGTCGCGGGCGACGATCACGGCACCGAGAACACTGCCCCGGTCGTCCTTATAGACGGAGCCGTTGAACAATACATTCGTCATTCTATGGTCTTTGATCGTCAGCGGGTAATCCTTCACAAAGCCTTTGGCAAACACTTCTTGATAGACTTGCCGCGCTTTTTGTGGCTCGGTGAAATAGTCGAAGAAATCGGTACCCGTGAGCGCTTCGCGGGTCAAGCCCGTGATGTTGGCCAAAGCCTCGTTCATGTCCATGATTTTTCCCTCAATACTGATGGTGATCAATGGGTCGCGGCTGGCTTCAATGAGGCTGAGCGAATATTTGGAGGCCAATTTTGCGGCATAGCTCAATGCTTCCAATTCTTTGTTCGCAATTTCTCTTTTTTGCTTCTCCTTGTTTTGGAAAGCGAGTTCTATGTTTGCAATGCCGAGTTCGTCGGCTCGTTTCTCTTTTTCTTCATTTTGGAAAGCGAGTTCCTTGTTTGCAATGCCGAGTTCGTCGGCTCGTTTCTCTTTTTCTTCATTTTGGAAAGCGAGTTCCTTGTTTGCAATGCCGAGTTCGTCGGCTCGTTTCTCTTTTTCTTCATTTTGGAAAGCGAGTTCCTTGTTTGCAATGCCGAGTTCGTCGGCTCGTTTCTCTTTTTCTTCATTTTGGAAAGCGAGTTCCTTGTTGGCAATGCCGAGTTCATCGGCTCGTTTCTCTTTTTCTTCATTTTGGAAAGCGAGTTCCTTGTTGGCAATGCCCAATTCATCGGCTCGTTTCTCTTTTTCTTCATTTTGGAAAGCGAGTTCCTTGTTGGCAATGCCCAATTCATCGGCTCGTTTTTCCTTTTCCGCGTTTTGGAAAGCGAGTTCCATGTTGGCAATGCCCAATTCGTCGGCTCGTTTCTCTTTTTCTTCATTTTGGAAAGCGAGTTCTATGTTGGCAATGCCCAATTCATCGGCTCGTTTCTCCTTTTCTTCATTTTGGAAAGCGAGTTCCTTGTTTGCAATGCCCAATTCATCGGCTCGTTTCTCCTTTTCTTCATTTTGGAAAGCGAGTTCCTTGTTTGCAATGCCGAGTTCATCGGCTCGTTTTTCCTTTTCCGCGTTTTGGAAAGCGAGTTCCTTGTTTGCAATTCCGAGTTCGTCGGCTCGTTTTTCCTTTTCCGCGTTTTGGAAAGCGAGTTCCTTGTTTGCAATGCCGAGTTCATCGGCTCGTTTTTCCTTTTCCGCGTTTTGGAAAGCGAGTTCCTTGTTTGCAATGCCGAGTTCGTCGGCTCGTTTTTCCTTTTCCGCGTTTTGGAAAGCGAGTTCCTTATTTGCAATGCCGAGTTCATCGGCTCGTTTTTCCTTTTCCGCGTTTTGGAAAGCGAGTTCTATGTTTGCAATGCCGAGTTCGTCGGCTCGTTTTTCCTTTTCCGCGTTTTGGAAAGCGAGTTCCCTGTTTGCAATGCCGAGTTCGTCGGCTCGTTTTTCCTTTTCCGCGTTTTGGAAAGCGAGTTCCTTGTTTGCAATGCCGAGTTCATCGGCTCGTTTTTCCTTTTCCGCGTTTTGGAAAGCGAGTTCTATGTTTGCAATGCCGAGTTCGTCGGCTCGTTTTTCCTTTTCCGCGTTTTGGAAAGCGAGTTCCTTATTTGCAATGCCGAGTTCATCGGCTCGTTTTTCTTTTTCCGCGTTTTGGAAAGCGAGTTCCTTATTTGCAATGCCGAGTTCGTCGGCTCGTTTTTCCTTTTCTGCGTTTTGGAACAAGAGTTCTTTATTTGCAATGATCAGCTCGTTTGCCCTTTTTTCCTTTTCTGCGTTTTGGAACAAAAGTTCTTTATTTGCAACGATCAATTCGTCTGCTCTTTTCTCTTTTTCTTCATTTTGGAAAGCGAGTTCCTTGTTCGCGATGAGCAATTCATCGGCTCGTTTCCCTTTTTCTTTGTCCTGAAAGGCGAGTTCATTATTGGCGATAATCAAATCTGAAATATCCCTTGACAATATGGCGACCCCGATCAACATACCATGCTCGTCCTTTATCGGCGAAAGGGAAAGCGACACGGTGATGACCATGCCGTCTTTTCGGATGCGCTTGGTTTCGTAATGCTGCACGATGATCCCTTTGCCCACTTGCTTCAATAAGTCAATCATTTCAGTGGATTGGTTGGGCGGGATGAGCATACTGATGTTTTTGCCAATGATTTCCGATTCCCCATAGCCATAAATCTTCTCCGCACCATGATTCCACGATGTGATGGTCCCATCCAATGTCTTGGCTTTTATGGCCAGATCGGAGGAATCGACGATGATTGCGGGAAGCGTTCCCTTTTTTGCGAATTCAACCAAGCGATTAAAATTGGCCTTTTGTTGCATTTCCTGATTCGTCATTATATTTATTAACCATTAACCATTAAATTTCCTCGATGGGGCTTCTCTTGCTGTCCTTCAATTGTTTGAAATGCGAGGGCGTGAGGCCCGTTATTTTTTTGAATTGGTTGGACAAATGCGCGACACTGCTGTAATTCATCTTGTAGGAAATCTCCGTCAGGTTCAATTCCTCGTACAAGAGCAGTTCTTTTACCCGTTCTATTTTTTGGACGATGATGTATTGCTGGATCGTGATGCCTTTCACCTCCGAGAAAATGTTGGACAAATAAGTGTAGTCGTAGTGTACTTTTTCGCTGAGGTAGTCTGAGTAGTTTACTTTGGGCAGTTCATCAACGTAATGCACCATTTCGATGATGACCGTTTTTATTTTTTCTATCAAAATGGCTTTTTTATCGTCCATCAATTCCAGCCCCGAAAGCAACAAGACCGCTTTTAGTTCGGTTCGCTGTGCTTCAGAAAGTTCTTCCATGATCTCGATTTCGCCCAAGTCCACAATGATAAAATGCAGCCCGAGTTTTTTCAACTCGTCTTTTACCAACATTTTACAGCGTTGGCTGACCATGTATTTGATGTATAGCTTCATACCTTATTGTTCGTTTTGTTTTTGTTTTTTTGGATTCGGGTAAAAGTAGGAGAATTTTCGGGGATCATAAGGATTTATCTTTTAGTCTTTCACCACCACGGTAATTTGTACTTTTGCGTTAAACTCTTTTTCGTAGATCTGCGCCAACAAAAGTACTAGGGAAATCAGGATCGGCCCGAACACAAAACCGATGAAGCCGAACATTTTCAGCCCCAACAGTACCCCAAAAAACGTCACCAAAGGATGCGCGTGACAGATTTTGTTCAAAACCCACATTCGCGCAATATTGTCCACTGAACCGATTACTACCACGCCATAGACAAAAACGAACAAGGCTATCCATGTGTCACCGCCCGCCAACAAAATGAGGCCCAAAGGGATATAGGCCAACATCGCGCCAAAAAGGGGCATCATCCCGGCCACAAAGGTCAAGGCGGCCCACATGGCAAAATCTGGCACGCCCACCGCCCAATAGGCGAGCAATGCTGCAATACCTTGCACCGCGCCCATCAAGGGGATGCCGATGGCATTGGAAAAAACGAGATCGTTGAGTTGCTTGCGCACGAAGCGTACGTTTTCGGTTTGCATGGGCAGCCAATTAAGGAAGGCAGCCTCCATGTCTCGCCCACGCGCAAGCATGAACCAGAGCAACAAAAATGCTACCGCTGTGAGCCACAGACTGTTGGCGGTCGCAGCCATCAAGTTGCCTGTTTGCGCGGTGGCCCAATCGGTTGCTGTTTTCAGGTTGGTGGGCGTGATGATTTGTACGCCATAGCGCGTTTCGATGCCCTGCGCGACCGATTCTATTTTTTGCCAAACGGCCTGCGGATCGTGCATCAAAGCCGATACTTGATTGCCAAGTACCTGAAAAATTAAATGAACGGGCAAAGCGATGAGCGCCAAACTCCCCAACATCAAAACGCCAGCCGCCAAAGATTTATGCCAGTGCTGGCGCACCGTTAGATATTCAAGCGGCCACCGAAGCATGACATATAAGGTGTATGCGCCCAATACCGCAGGGATGAAGCCGAGCAGGTTCCAGAGAATCAGCGCGAAAAGCACTCCAATAAGTACTACAAATAGCACTTGCCTGATTTGTTTGTTGGGCAGGTGTTCCATTTTTTTTTAGTGTTTAGAGGTTGAGGGGTTTAGGGGGGGTTAGAGGTTAGAGGCTGCGATACTTCAACAGTCATATATTATTTAATTATAAATCGTACATCAAACACATCGCGGTACACTCCACGGTTCCCCCTTTGAGGGGGGGTAGGGGGTGACCGCTAAACAGATGTTACCCATTTACCACCCAATCAAAACAAAATCAACAATATATACATTATTAAAAAATAATACAAAAATTTCTCTACACTACTACACAACAAATTAATCATAATTATAAGTATTTAAAAATCAATTATTTATAATTTTTGTGCCCTAATATAACCCGATTAAACAGATTATCATTGCTGTACTCTCGTCTTCAAATTTCGTTGAAACAAAAACAATTAGGGGATTTTAACCCGCAAGAAAACACCAAGCGGGTACGGTTAACTTGATAATCAAGATTTTAAAACTGTACTCGCGTCTTCAAATTTCGTTTTTTCTCAAACCAACGTTTTAACGATGGGGAAAGCAAAAACGATTAAGCGGTTTTAACCCGGAAGAAAACACCATGTGTGTAGCGAAAAAATTTTTCAAGGTGTAAAGGTGGGGGTAGGGATGTTCTACGGCGTTACACATTTTTTTAAAAAAGTTGCATAATTCACAGATTTTAGGAATTCATTTTTAATAAAACAATCAATTGCGCCTTTGCCACCAAGGGGTTAGCGGGGTTGCCGTTCATCAAAAACAAATAGGAAGCCAGAGACGACAACAGCCAATCCACTTCTATAGCCTCGCCGGAAAATATATGAACTTTTTTGAAGTTTTTGTCCAAAGAGATGCCCGTAGCATGGCAAACTTCCATGGCGCGGCGCACGGCCACTGCGCGGAGGGCGGGGTCGTTCTCGCCCAAATGTTGCATCAGGTCGCTGGCGTAGTACCGCAAATTAGCCTGGTGGGCGGCCTGATGCATAGCACCAGTGGCGAGTATTTCGTCTATGTAATCAAATACTTTGAGCATGGTTTTAAATAATAATAAATGATGAATTAGTTGAATCTTGTTATTTAGAAGTGCCATGCACTACTAATTAGTTAACCTGTATAAGTAGGTAAATAGAAATAATCGTAGTTTTTAATTTCATTAATTACCTTATTATCAAGGGTTTGTGAGACTATGGACTGCCGACTATTGATTGTGGACTACTTGAGTGGTTGGCTATCAATTTTTTAATTGCGCGATCTGAGTGAAAAGTTCATGTTCCTCCGGGCTTAGTTGTTTTGGTATGTCCACGAGGATTTCCAAGTATAGGTCGCCAAACAGTTCCGGGTGGTCGTATTGGGGCATACCCATGCCGCGCATCCTGAGCGAAGCATCGTTTTGGGTCCCGGGCTTCAGGGTCATTATTTTGTCTCCGTGCAAGGTTGCGACGAGGATTTTGCCGCCCAGCACCGCAGTGCAAAGGTCCACGTGTTGCTTGCAGAGCAGGTCGTTTTTGGTTCGGGTGAACCGTGCGTGCGGGGCGATTTGGATGCCGACGAGCAAATCGCCCGCAGTTCCGCCACCCCTGCCCGGTTGGCCTTTTCCGCGAAGCCGAAACTGTTGCCCTTCAGGTACGCCTTTTTTGAGCACCAGACGATGTTCGGAGGCGCCGATTTGCAGCATTTTTGAGCAGCCAAGGAAGGCATCTTCGAGCGAAATCTGTACCTCCGCTTGCTGATCCTCCCCATCCATGCCGCGTCGGTTTTGGCCGCCTTGCCCACGCCCAAAAGGGCTGCCTTCCCCGTCAGATTGCCCGGCGAAATATCGGCGAAGCAACTCTTCAACACTGCCGTCGTTCTCAAAATCGGCGGCATCGAACGAAAAACCGCCATCCTTTTGGCGGCCTCCTCGTCGCTGAAAAGCCGCGCCGCCGCGCCCATCCCTTGGTTCAGTATGCTGCAAATGCTCCCAGTTTTCACCAAATTGGTCGTAACGTTTGCGTTTTTCGGGGTCGCTCAACACGCCGTGGGCTTCGTTGGCTTCCTTGAATTTGTCCTCCGCTTTTTTATCGCCCTTATTCTTGTCGGGGTGATATTTGACGGCCAATTTCCGGTACGCCTTTTTTATCGCCTCCGGGGAAGCATTTTTTTCGATGCCGAGCATTTTATAATAGTCTTTTCCTGCCATAGAAATTGAGGAATTGAGGAATTGAGAAAGTGAGGAATTGAGAAAATTGAGGAATTGAGGAATTGAGAAATTGAGAAATTGAGGAATTGAAAATATGTTCAAATTTTTTTCGGTCGAACGGTTTTAGTTTTTTTGAAAAACCAGATTTTTAGCCAATCCGCCGTCAAGATATACACCGCCACGATGCCCAAGGCAGTCCCCAATAGCCGCAGTGGTAAGGCTGTGAAACCCAATATTTTGGCAAAAGGTAAATATGGCGTAACAATGGTCAGTACCGCCGCCGCCAGCCCAAACCACACCAAATGCCGCGCGGGTTTGCTCTGCCAAAATGCACGATGCGAGCGCACCACATAAATAATGAGGATTTCCGTGAGCACGGATTCGACGAACCACGCGCTGCGAAACGCTTCAGTACTAACGCTAAAAACCGCGTAAAACACCCAAAAAGTCGCCAGATCGAACACCGAGCTGTGCAGCCCAAACACAAACATGAACCGCCGCAGCCGTGACAAATCCCATTTCTGGGGCTGTTCAAGTTGTTCCTCGTCCACGTTGTCGGTCGCTACGGCCAAAAAAGGGAAGTCCGAGTAGAAATTCGTCAGCAAAATCTGCGTCGGCAGCATCGGGATGAAGGGCAGGAAAAGCGAGGCCCCAGCGAGGCTGATCATATTGCCAAACGTCGCGCTGTTCGTAATATAAATGTATTTCAGCGAGTTGAAAAAGGCGCGGCGGCCGAGCCGGATGCCCTCGCCGAGCACGCCGAGGTCGCGTTCGAGCAGCACGATGTCGGCCGCTTCTTTGGCCACGTCCACGGCATTTGCGATCGAAATGCCCGCGTCGGCGGCACGCAGGGCTGGCACGTCGTTGATGCCATCGCCCATGTACGCGACCGTGAAACCCGTTTTTTGCAAGGCGCGGATGATGCGTTCCTTTTGATTTGGCTCGATTTCGGCAAAAATCACCGTGTCGCGGCAACGGCGGACGAGGGCTTCTTCGGACATTTTTCGCAGGTCGCCGCCCGTCAAAACGTGTGGTTTTTTGATTTCGAGTTGCTCGCCAATGGTTTCAGCGATGTGTTTATTGTCGCCCGTGATAATTTTGACCGACACGCCAAGCGTGCGCAGTCCGGCGAGCGTTTCGCGGATATTGGGCTTCAAAGGGTCTTCAAGCAGGACAAAACCGAGAAAAATCATGTCGCGCTCGTCGTCTTTTTGGCAGTCTTCCGGGACGTTCTTTTTGTAACAAACACCGAGCGTGCGCAGGCCGCGTTTGCTAAATTCGAGGTATTGGGCTAAAACCTTCTCCTTCCATGGTGTCCCGGAACTCCTTTCCGGGGAAGTGTGAGCCTCCGCGTCATTCGCGTCATTCCCGGAACGGAGTTCCGGGACACTTTCCGGGGTACTGCATATTTCCAGCACATTTTCCACCGCGCCTTTCGTGATGAGCGTTGTTTCACCGTCCTTTTTCACCACTATTGAAAGGCGTTTCCGCAAAAAATCGTACGGAATTTCATCCACTTTTTGAAAAAGTGCGGCGTCCGGCGGCGTTGGCAAAAGCCGAATGGCCGTGTCAATCGGGTTGGGGTAGCCGCTTTCGAGCGTCGAATTGAGCCAAACAAACAACGCCGTTTTTTCGCTTGCCGCACCCGTCGTGTCCACTGTCCCGGCAACGTGGATTTCGCCCTCGGTGAGCGTTCCGGTCTTGTCGCAGCAGAGCAAGTCCACTTCCCCGAGGTTCTGGATGGCGGAGAGTTTTCGGACGACGACCTTTTTTTCGGCCATTTTTTTCGCGCCAGCGGACATTGAAATGGTCATGATGGCGGGCAATAATTCGGGTGCAAAACCAATGGCCAGCGCGAGCGCAAAAAGCACGGTTTCAAACAGCGGTTTGCCCATCCAAAGATTGATCACGAGGATGGCGACCGACAAAATCAGCGTAATTTGCAGCAAAAAATAGCCAAAATGCCGCAGCCCTTTTTCATAGGCCGAGGGTTCTTCGGTGGCGGCATCGCCCGCGATTTCGTGCAAAAGCGCGGATTCACCGGTGCGCACGGCCACGACTTTAGCCGTGCCACTGGCCACGTTGCTGCCTTGCCAGAGCGCGTTGGTGATTTTTGCCAGCGGCAGGTCGGAGGCGACCACGCCCGCGTTTTTCGGTGCTGGAAATGTTTCACCCGTCAAAACGGCTTCGTTGACAAACAAATCGGTGGCTTCCAAGATCAGGCAGTCGGCGGGCAGCAGATCCCCCGCTTTGAGCAAAACCACGTCGCCGGGCACGACCGATGCGCCCGCGATTTCCAACAAATGACCATCGCGCAGCACCGAATTTCGGGTAGCGAGCATTTGCCGTAGTTTTTCAACGGTGCGTCCCGCGTTTCTTTCCTGAAAAAAACTGAGCAGCCCGGTGAGCAAAAGGATGCCGAAAATGATGAAAACGTCCGCTTTTTCACCCAAAAACGCGGAAAGCAAGGCCGCGACGGCCAGCAAAAGCACCAATGGATTGGAAAATTGCGCGCCAAGCAAACGCAAATCGCGCCGCCAGCGGGGCAGTTCAGCTCGCTCGTTTCGCCCGTTTTTTTCACGCAAAACAGCCTCGTCCTGGGCGAGGCCGTCAGACGTGGAATTCAGGTTTTTGAAAATTTCGGCGGGCGCGAGTGCCCAGAAATCGGATATGTTTTGCATCAGAACAAAAAGTATCGCGCAAATCTCTGAACTTTTGAAACATTAAAAAATGACAAAAGTCATGGTCAATAGTGAGCGAAATACTTGCCGCAAAAATGCGGCGGATTGGACTGGACAGCGTTACACATTTTTTGGGAAAAGTTGCAAAAGTTACAGATTGTCAGGAAAGGTGTCAGCATAAAATACTAAACTTAGGTAGATTAATTTTTGCTCTGGATGTTCGTGAGACATACTTGAAAAGACATTTTTGGTAAGTATCGAGCCACCTTGTAATGTTTTTGCCATACCACTTCGGCGATATCGGATGTTTGCAGAAAATGGCGTTGAAACAAACCTTGGGCCTCGCTGAGGCCGGAAATTGATGTCAATCCGGTGCATTTCTACAAACCTTGGGCCTCGCTGAGGCCATAAATCACAAGTATTTAGGGGCGGTTGGATAGTTGCAAAATTAGCGGCGCATTTGTCACCGTTTTTGGAAAACTTGAAAAATGCGCCGCTTTGTTTTTTTAGGCTAACGCCGATTTTTGCGCCTCGATTTTGTGAAAATACCCGTAAGAAACTGCCAAAACTGCCAGCGGAAAAAGAGCCATCGCCCCAAATCCATCAACCGCAGCAATGCTCACCGAGGCACAGATGAAATCAATCGCAAAGCCCGCGTAGACCCATTCTTTCACGCGTTTTGGCACGGCTGGAATAATCAAAACCAGCGCACCAAGCACTTTGAAAACCGTCAGCATCGGCCCAAAATAGTATGGGTAGCCAAGGTGTCGAATGCCTTCTTTGGCCATTTCACACTGCAAAGTGAGTGCGGGCATCACGCCCTCAAAGAGAAAAATGAGGGTCGTCGTGATCCAGAAAATGATGTTATCCTTTTTCATTGTTGAAAAATTTTGATTGGTGATTGAAATGCGGTTTGTTTAGAAATTATTTCGGTTGAAAGTGCTGCACGACGATGCCACAGTCAAAAACTTGCGCCGACACCAAATTAAATAGCAAGGCCGTCTCCCGACCCCCAAAAATGGACATCCCGCTGCCCAAAACCACCGGATTGACAAATAAAAAGTAGTCGTCAATCAAGTTGTTTTTGATGAGGTTCGACACAAAACCCGCGCCGCCATAGCCGATAATGTCGTTGCCCGGCTGCGATTTCAGCCGCTGTATTTCTTCGACAAGATCGCCTTTTGTGAGCACCGTGTTTTCCCACTCGCACTCTTCGAGCGTTTTTGTGAAAACGACTTTTGGCATTTTTGTATAAACAAGACCTCCTTCGTATTTCGGATTGCTCGGATATGAGACCGCATTTTGCCAATGAGGGATAAAGCCATTTGAACCATATTTAGAGCGAACCGAAGAAGACAAATATATGAGACCGCATTTTGCCAATGAGGGATAAAGCCTTCGGCCAGTTTTCTACCCAAAATAATTGTATCAAAGGACGCAGTGAGTTCCCTCACAAACGTCACCAAGTCGTCAGACCAGTTAAAAGTCAACCAATCCATCTCGCCGTTCGGGCCAGCGATGAAACCGTCCACCGACATTTGTACTTGCAGTTTTAATTTTCGCATTACTTTAATTTTTTATACGTGTACGGGTGCTTGAAAATTGACCATCCAGCGATGACCGAACGGGTCTTGTAAATCGCCTAAAAGCGCACCCCAAAACGTGTTTTCCAGCGGGTGCGTTGCCTCGCCGCCCGCCGCGAGTTTTTCGTAGAACGCGCGCGCTTCGGCTTCGGTTTCGCAATTGAGCATCATCGAAATGTTGTTGCCGATCATCAAACCTTTTTCGCCCATCATATCCGAGGCCATCAAAACGAGGCCGTTTTTGCTCAACCTGGCGTGCAAGATAGCGTTTTTCATGGTTTCGGGCATTTGTTCGCTCATGGGCGATTCGCCAATGGTTTGCAGTGAAAGTTCGCCGCCGAGCGCGTTTTGGTAAAAGGTCATGGCTTCGCGGCAGCTGCCATTGAAAAAGAGGTACGATTGAATTTGTGTCATTTTTTTGAAAAATTTTGACGGTGAAAAATGTTGCTGCTCTTTACTAAAGGCTTAGTTTTCAGCGAGTTGTTTGACCAAAAGCAAGGCTTTTGGAAAGGTGTTTGAGAAAAATTCGGCGAATTCGGCGGTTGCGTCAAGTGAGACTTTCAGTTCGGTCGCGCCGTCGGTTTCGGTCAGAAAATAGCGTTCGAGCGCGCCCGACCAATCACTTTCTGGCAATTCCAGGCCGTTTTTTACCTCGCCGAGGTGTTTGAAAATCATGGTTTCGCCGGACGTTTTTTGAACAATCTCGCTGAACATTCCGCTGCCATCGGGGTCGAGAAACAAGATTTTGCTGCCCTCGCGCCAGTCGCTCACGGCGTGTGAACCTTCTGTCCAAACCGCCGTCCAGGTTGGGTAGGTCGCGTCGTTCCAAAGCACGTCCCAGACTTTTTCGCGGGGCGCGGCGATAGTTATTTTGAAATTTACGGTTGTCATTTTTTTTAAAATTTTGACTGTGAAAAAAATTTCAAACTTGACAGAACAAAGGTACGGCGGCCCGAAAACACCGCGTAAGTGGCATAAATGACAGTTTTAGGGGTTGTTTACGTCAAACTTATTGTTTTACCTTTGCGGCATGAAAAAAATCTCCATTCTCGTCCCGGAACCTGCGGTGATGCAAGCCATCGCCGACCGGCAATACCTGTTTTCGGCGGCCAATCAATTTTTGGTGGCAGCGGAAAAAAAGCCGCTTTTCGAGGTCAAACTCGTCGGCGCGACACCCGAAGTGCCGCTCAATTTTGGTGCATTTTCGGTGAAAACCGACCGACAAATCACGGATTTCACCCGAACCGACCTTGTAATCGTGCCCGCATTTTTTAGCGACATGGCGAGCGGCGTAGCCAGAAATCAGAACCTTGTGCCGTGGATTTTGCGGCAATATGCGCAGGGCGCGGAAGTCGCATCGCTTTGCGTTGGGGCTTTTTTGCTGGCATCTACCGGTTTGCTCGATGGCAAAAAATGTTCGACGCATCGGGGTTTCCCAAATTCTTTCTTTTCACGGACTATTGTAATCAAGATAATGAAATTTCTACGATTTCACCTACTTTTACTCACCGCGTTTTTCTTTGCAAAAACCACACTTGCTCAGCCAGTCATTTACGGAACCAACCGCTATATTGCTTATCAAAAAGGCACACTCCCCATTGTTCTTTCGGTGCCGCACGGCGGGGCAGTGGCACCAACGGGCATTCCCGACAGGACTTGCAATAGTCCAACCACTGTCACGGATGCTAACACTATTGATTTGGCCAATAATATAAGCACCGCATTGTTCAATAGGACGGGTTGTTACCCTCATATAATTTATTGCAACCTCAAAAGAACAAAATTGGACTGCAACCGCAACCTCGCGGACGCTGCCTGTGGCAATGCGGCGGCAGAAACGGCTTGGCATGAATTTCATAATTTTATTGACACTGCTCAACAAATCGCTTCTGATGCTTTCGAGGACAATATCTTTTATGTGGATTTGCATGGGCATGGCCACCCCATACAACGGATAGAATTGGGCTATTTGCTGCGCGACTATGAATTGGAACTGCCGGATTCCGTCTTGAACACGGCGCAATACCTTGGTTACAGTTCCATCAAAAACATCGCTGCCAACAACCAAAACAATTACCAACACGCCGAATTGCTTAGAGGATCAGCCGCATTGGGGACTTTATTGGGCAATAAAAACTACCCCGCCGTGCCGAGCCAACAAATCCCTGCGCCCGGTACCATGAGCAATTATTTTAGCGGCGGCTACAATACGGCGAACCACACGTGTTACACCGCCGGAAACACGGTCAATGGCGTTCAAATGGAATGTAACTACACAGGCATACGCGATAACGCTGCCAATAGACAGGCGTTTGGGAATTCCCTTGCGGTGGTTTTGCTGAATTATCTGTACATCCATCGAAACGTGAGCGTTGCCGCTTGCACGCCACTTTTGGGTATAGAGGCATTTGCGAATCAAGATGCACTAAAAATCTATCCTAATCCAGTACCTTTTGGCAATAGAATTATCACAATAGAAGGCTTGAATAAGGTGCCAATGGAATACGAATTGTTGAATTTTTTGGGGCAACTGTGCAGTATTGGCCCTGTTTTGGAGGGCAAAATTTTGCTGGAAAAGCCATTGGCAGCGGGGATATACGGCTTGCGGATTTTTGATAAAAAAAATATGGGTAGCAGCAAAAAAATAACAACCGTGCTAATTTTAGGAATGTGAATGGAAAGAACTTTATTGCTTTACTTAATCCATCCGCTGCCGTCGGGGCCGAGAAACTTGATTTTGCTGCCCTCGCGCCAGTCGCTTACGGCGTGCGAACCTTTGACCCATACTGCCCTCCACGTTGGGTAAGTCGCGTTGTTTCAGCGTACGTCCCAGACTTTTTCGCGGCGCGCGGCGATGTTAATGGTAAAATTTTGACTGTGGAAAATATTATAAAATTGATGATACAAAGACACGCAGCTCGAAAACACCGCGTGAGTGGCATAAATGACAGTTTTGGGGGTTATTTACGTCAAACTTATTGTTTTACCTTTGCGGCATGAAAAAAATCTCCATTCTCGTCCCGGAATCTGCGGTGATGCAAGCCATCGCCGACCGGCAATACCTGTTTTCGGCGGCCAATCAATTTTTGGTGGCAGCGGGAAAAAAGCCGCTTTTCGAGGTCAAACTCGTCGGCGCGACACCCGAAGTGCCGCTCAATTTTGGTACATTTTCGGTGAAAACCGACCGACAAATCACGGATTTTACGCAAACCGACCTTGTCATCGTGCCCGCACTTTTTGGCGACATGGCGAGCGGCGTAACCAGAAATCAGAACCTTGTGCCGTGGATTTTGCGGCAATATGCGCAGGGCGCGGAAGTCGCATCGCTTTGCGTCGGCGCGTTTTTGCTGGCATCCACGGGCTTGCTCGACGGCAAAAAATGTTCGACGCACTGGGGTTTTCAACGTGAATTTCGGGAAATGTTCCCCAACGTCGAAGTTGAGGACGGCAGTATCGTGACCGAGAAAAAACGGCTGTATTCGAGCGGCGGCGCCAATTCGTATTGGAATTTGCTGTTGTATTTGTTGGAAAAATACACCGACCGCGAGACGGCCATTTTGGCGTCGAAATATTTTGCAATTGACATCAACCGCAACTCGCAGTCGGCTTTTGCGATGTTTCAGGGTCAAAAAAAGCACGCGGACGATGCGATCAAAAAGGCGCAAGATTTCATCGAAAATCATATTTCTGAAAAAATCAGCATCGAAGCATTGGCCGATTTGGTGGCCGTCGGGCGGCGCAGTTTCGAGCGGCGTTTCAAATTGGCGACCAGCAATTCGGTGTTCGAATACATCCAGCGCGTGAAAATCGAGGCGGCGAAACGGCAATTTGAGTCGAGCCGAAAAAACATCAGCGAGGTGATGTTCGACGTGGGCTACACGGATACGAAGGCATTTCGCGACCTTTTCAAAAAACTGACGGGGCTGACGCCGATTGAGTATCGGAATAAGTATAATAAGATGGTGTCGAACTAATTTTTCATAAAGTCAGTATCAAATTCTGCTCACGAAAATCAAGACAGCCTACCAAAACGGGCAGAAATCGGCCATAAAGTTGGCTCGATTTCGGATGCTTTTGACTTATTGGAACATCGGCAGACACATCATCGAATTCGAACCGGCAGGCCATGAAAAGGCGATTTATGGTTCAAAGATTTTGGAACGTTTGTCCCGCGATTTGTCTGACCATTTAGTAAAAAGTTACAAAAATCCCGGGTCGGGACACAATCTGTGAATCCTGCAATCTTTCCCCAAAAATGTATAACGCCGTGACTTCCCAAAATAGCTACTTTTGCCCCTGTTTCAACACATTCCTTGTACATAAAATCTGTAAAAATGAAATCGAATGAAATCTTGCAAAAAAACCTTTAAAACGCTTTGAAATGGCAATAAATCTGCAAATTATATGGCTTTTCTTGCTGGCTATACCCGTTGCGTGCGTGGCTTGGACGGTCACGCACGAAGAGGTTTTTCGAGAACCGCGAGAATATTGCGCCAACCGTTGCGCGATTGGAAAAACTATTTTAGAAAGGAAATTCTTCTATCTTTTTACCTGCGAATATTGTTTTAGCCATTATGTCGCCCTCGCCGCCTTGATTTTTACGGGCTATAAATTGTTACTGGATGATTGGCGCGGCTACGTGATTGCTGGCTTTTCATTGGTTTGGATTGCCAATATTTACATGAATTTGTTCGGGCTTATTCGCTTGGATATGAAAAAAGATCGGAACGAAATCAAAATATTGGAAGACAAACAGGCCATTTTACGCAAAGGCTAATGGCCGATTCAAGTTTCAAATGCAACAGCCAAAGTTTTAAGACGGGTTACAGAAGAACTCAATTGGGGATAAATAGGTATTGCGGAGTGTTCACAAGGACACATTCCAAGGTTGTAGAAGCACTCAATTGGGGATAAATAACCAAGGGCTTTCGGGGTCTGTTATTGAATTTGTACGATCTGTCATTCGTACCTCAACGCCTCAATCGGATCCAGCCGCGAGGCTTTTTGCGCCGGGTAATACCCAAAAAATACACCCGTAAAAGTACAAACCCCGAACCATAAGAGTATGGATGAGGCCGTCACCAGCGTCGGCCAATGCAAAAAAGCGGTCACGGCTTTTGCCGAAACAACGCCGAAAACCACGCCCACCACGCCGCCCACGAGGCTGATGATGGTGGTGGGCCAGTTTTTGTTGCCGATGACTACCTGCCCGCACGTGGAAACGGAAGGCGAAACGCCTTGCAAATTTTGCGCCTTCGTTTGCAGGGCTTTGATGTCGTCCATCGTCGGCGATTGCAACCCGGAGGCATACAACCGGTCACCGCCATTGACCGACACGCTGTTGTTGGGGCGCAAGTTGATCATGTTTAACCCCGTGCCGGCCAATTACTTTTCGATGCTTTGCTTCGAGCCTTCGCCGATGGCCACCATCGAAATAACGGCATTCACGCCGATGGTGATGCCGAGCATGGTCAAAAACGCCCGCAATTTGTTGTGCAAAAAGGCCCGGACTGCTTACTTGGAGGAGGTTGCTGATGTTCACATCCAATTTTTAATCGTCGTTCGCGCGCTAAATCGTTGTCGTATCAATTACGTAGCGGTAACGGGCTTCTTTATTCACTACTTTTTCCCATGCCTCATTGATTGCTTCGGCTTTGATGATTTGTATTTGCGGATAAATTTTATGTTTAGCACAATAGTCCATCACCTCTTGTGTTTCGGGGATGCCACCGATTAGCGAACCGTTGAAATTTACCCGGTTTAAAACCATGTTGAAGGCATTGACGGTGAGTTCGCCATTGATGGGTATGCCTACTTGCGTAAAATGGCCGTAAGGTTTTACGCATGAAATATAATTTGATATCTCGTAAGCGTAGGGAATAGTTGAAATCATGTAGTCCATTTTTCCAACCCAAGGCTTCAATTTCTCTGCCGAATCTACTACAATTACTTCCTTGGCACCAAAGCCCTTGATATCGTTTACTTTTGAAGGCGAAGTGGTAAAGGCATACACTTCTGCACCTTTTGAAACGGCTAATTTAATGGCCATGTGCCCCAAGCCACCAATACCAACTACGCCAACCTTATCGCCCTTTTTTACTTTTATTTGCATCAATGGTGAATAAGTGGTGATACCCGCACAAAGCAAAGGCGCGGCATATTGCAATTCTATATTGGCCGGAATTTTAATGGCAAAATGCTCGGTCACCACGATGTTGTTGGCGTATCCTCCTTGCGTGATTCCGGTTGGCGATGATTTTTCGGGGGTGCCGTAAGTGCCTACCATTCCGGTCGTTTCGCAATGATGCTCTTCGCCGTTTTTACAACTTTCGCATTGCATACAACTATTTACCATACACCCAACACCCGCCTGATCACCCACTTTAAATTTGGTTACATTTTTACCAATGGCAGTTACTATGCCGGCAATTTCGTGACCCGGAACCTGTGGATATTGCTGTTTTACCCAATGTCCTCTTATGGTGTGGATATCAGAATGGCAAATTCCTGAAAACTTGATTTCGATGAGTATATCGTTATCGCCAACGGCTCTACGGTCGAAATGCCACAAGGTTAATTTCCCTTGTTCGTCTTTTCCTGTGTAGCCTTTTGATGGAATGTTGTTGTTCATCATGTTTGAATTTTGATTTGTGAATAATTTGATTGTATTTGTGAGCATTAAGCAAGTACCGCTGATAGCGGTTTGCTGAATGAATTTTCTTCGGGATTGGGTGTTATCATATTCTTTCAGTGTCATATTTTATTTGTATTTAAAAGGTTGCACTTTTTTAAATGCCGTAGGCATGATATTTTGGTAGAAAAAAATGTGTTTAAATATGTTTTTAAATGCCGTAGGCATGACATTGTGGAAAAAGAAAATGCAGTGTCCACGGCATTTTTCGAAAGGCACTGGCTGCTTTTCTGCCATAATGCCAACGCTCTGGGTTTTTAAAAAATGTGTACCCTTTCTAATGATTCTAACTAAATACACGCCCGCGTTTACCAATGGTGCAAGGGTCTTTGTTATTATTTAATTTTTTATTTTGAATAGACTTTAATAACGATACACGAAATACTTGTCTCAAAGGTAGGATGAAATGAATGCGGCGGCGTTGTACATTTTTGTGGAAAAGTTGCAAAAGTTACGGATTGGGTAGGGGAGTGCGGAACCTCCGCACAAATTGGAAAAGCAGACTTTTATAAAATCGCTGGAAAGTTGTGCGTTAGGTTTTTTCATACCCGAGGTTTTCATTGCCCAAAAATCTCGAATTTCAGCCGTTTTGCTTCCGCAACAGTGTTGCGGAAATTGAAAACACGATACTCAATTGCGCAGAAGGTGTCTGCGTAATTGAATGCGCCAATCTGTGCGGAACATCCCACAAATTGGAAAAGCAGACTTTTTATAAAATCGCTGGAAAGTTGTGCGTTAGGTTTTTTCATACCCAAGATTTTCATTGTCCAAAAATTTCGCTTTCCAATAATTATGGGTTGATACAGCGCAAATTTTCCGTGAAAGTGTTATTTTGTTATCCCGTTTTGTGCTATTTAGAAATAAATATTCAAATGCTCATTATTTCAAAATCCGCCCATCTTCCATTTCAATGATTCGATGCGTTTTTTCGGTAAAACTTTGGTCGTGCGCGAGCCGCCAATTTGTGGTAAAAAAATGCGAAAGCGCGCCCAAAATCTTCGCCACGCCCAAAAATTGAGTTTTCGCTCGAAACAAAGCAGTGTTTTGAGCGAAAAGTTATAAATAAACAACACTTTTCGCTCAAGTAAACGTTATCTTTACAGCGAAAAGTGGTTGTTCGTCACAAATTTTCGCTCAAAAAAAATGCTCAATATGGAAGTTCCATTCATTGGTCGGGAAAAAAAAAGGAAATCTTGCGCGAAGTCCGGCAATCGCACGAAGCGGAAATGGTCGCCGTGATTGGCAGAAGACGCGTTGGGAAGACATTTTTGATAAAAAATGCCCATGAAAATCAAATCGTTTTCAGTGTTTCGGGCGAGCTCGGTACGCCCCTCGACGAACATTTGAAAAAGTGATCGTATGCCATTCAGCAGCATTCGGGTTCGCAGCTGACCCTCGCGGTGCCAAATTCTTGGCTGGATGCTTTCATCTTGTTGATTGAATACCTAAAAACCCTCGATTTTACAGAAAAAAAAATCGTTTTTTTGGATGAATTATCCTAGTTAGCCGGAAAAGATGCAAGTTTTATGCGCGGATTGAGTTTTTTGGAACAGTTTCGCGGTCAATCAAAACATTGTGGTGGTGATTTGTGGTTCGGCGGCATCTTGTATGATTCAAAAAACGGTTTTGGGGTTGGATGATTTGTTTTTGGGGTGAGGTGGAAATTTTGGGGGATAAGATATCCAAAATGATTAAACAGACCGACGCACAGCAAAGCGCGTCGGGCTGTTTTTGAAAGTTGACGGACCTGAAATCACGCCGTGACTTCATTTTCCAAAACCTTCGCTTTTTCAAAATCGTCCATATTTTTCAGGGAAAACCGTGCAATTTCGGTCAATGCTTCATCGGTCAAAAACGATTGGTGCGTCGTGATTAAAACGTGATGAGGCATTTGGAAACCCGGTTTACTCACTGCTTCAAAATTCGACCACTTTCAGGGGCATTTGGTCGCAGAGCGCGGTCATGATCTGCACGCTATCGCCGACGTTTTCGGGCAATCTTTCGGCCACGCCGACACACAAAATGATGCTGTTTGGCAGTTCATTTTTTGTTTTTTTAGCATCAGAACGACGTGTTTTTTTTGAACGTCGGCGAAGGTTTGAATCCTCGCCGACGTTTTTCAAGGACTCAATCCAACCGACTGACCATCAGTTTTTTGAACACCGTTTGCTGCTCTGCGATTTCTATTTTCAAAAAATATTGACCATTCAAAATACCGCTCAAATCTAAGGTTTGCAGTGGCTCGGCAATTTCTGAAAATGCTCTTTCCAAAATTAGCACGCCGAGTTGGTTGAACATTTTTACCTGAACCGTTTTGCCCAAATTTTCGGGTGGAAAAACAAGGTTCAATTGGTCGTTCGCTGGATTTGGGAACAACGTGAAACCTGCCATTTTTTCAATTTCAAATTTTTCATTTTCCCATTTTCGGTCGTCCGGCGCGAGCAAAATTTGCCCCGCGTTCAAAACCCAAACCGATTCGTCGTCCTGCGATGGCGTGCAATTTGATACCGTTCCGGGTTGCGAATCGGGGTCAGCAGGTGATTGATTTTGGGAAAAAGCGACCACTTTTCGCTCCGCAGCGGTCAAAATGAACAGCGGAATGGTCAATTGAGCAACTTGCCCAGGCATCAAATTGGTCAATGTCCAAACTTGTGCCACGAGGTCAAAAGTGCCCAAATTGGGCGGTGGTGGCGTGCCGGCATACACCAAACCCGTCAAATTTGAGAAACCCAAACCACTGTTCGGCAGACAAACACCGATGTTGATTTTCGCCAAATCAATGGCTTGGTTGCCCGTATTTTTTGCTTTTAAAAGATAAGACACATTGCTAAAAATGGGCGCGGTGGGTTTGTCAGCCGTCAAAGTCAGTTCGAGGTCGGCACCCGTGCCACCTCCGCCACCAGATTGAATATTGACCGAAAAATCCTCGACTTCGCCGAACGGAAAAGTTTCGCAGGAAGTTGAAAACGAACCGCGTTTCATGCTCACTCGAATTTGCGTCGAGCCATCGAGCGCGCTGGTCGGGATGCTAAAAGTACCTGATTTTGAGGCAGTTGAGGTGCCGTCGGCTGGTTTTTGGAGGATTGTTTTTATGACAATTTCATCCGGCGAGGAAAAAACGCCGTCGTGATTTCCATCCAGCCAAATTGTCCAATATTCATCAAAAGTGAAATAACTAAAACCCGTGGTCAAGGTGAACGGCACGGGCGCTGTTCTGTCCAAATTCGCGACGGAAGCCGTAAAATTTGAATATTGACTTTTGCCGGAAGGCTTATCCAAATCACCAATTTGCACCCGCGAAATCCAATCTTCCCACGGAAAATTGCCTTTGCTTTCGCAATATTGACCCGTGCTTGGACATTCGACCAAGATGGTCGTGTTGCAACCCGTCTGGTGCTGATCAAAGATCAAGGGATAAACGCTGTTGTAAGGGCCTCTGCCAAGCGTGACGGTCTTCGGTACGCCGTATTGCCCAGAAAAAACCTGTGTCGCGCCGCCCTGCGGGACATTGTACAGTCCTACCCAGCCATCGGGACCGCCGCCAATGGCATTGACCAAGACAGTGAACGTGGTGCTTTGCCCGGCACACGACACATTGCTGGCCTGTGCCGTCAAGGAGCAGGAGCGACCAATGTGCAGCGGGGTTTGAAAAATGTTGTTCGTCTCGTCGTTTTCAGCCACGTCATTGTCAGAGTCAACTTGGACGAGCGCGAAATATTGACCCGCAGCGATGCCCAAAGGCACCGGCGAATGGATGTTCAAACCCAGCGCAGCGTTCGGCGCAGCACCCGAAAAATGAATTGTTTGCCAAAGCACATCGCCCGCGCCGATGACATTATCGGTTGATATCCATGCTTTTACGTTAAAACCAGCCGTCGACACGGCCGACGGATTTCGCAAAGTGCCACCAAAATAAGTCATCGCCTGCCCCGGGTTGGTCGTGCCGTCAAAGTTGCCGGGGATGATTTCCCAAGCCGTCGAAAACAAGTCAGGTTTGGGCAAATTGCCGGAAATATTGACCGAAAAATCCTCGACTTCGCCGAATGGAAAAGTTTCGCAGGAAGTTGAAAACGAACCGCGTTTCATGCTCACTCGAATTTGCGTCGAGCCATCAAGCGCGCTGGTCGGGATGCTAAGAGTGCCTGATTTTGAGGCAGTTGAGGTGCCGTCGGCTGGTTTTTGGAGGATTGTTTTTATGACAATTTCATCCGGCGAGGAAAAAACGCCGTCGTGATTTCCATCCAGCCAAATTGTCCAATATTCATCAAAAGTGAAATAACTAAAACCCGTGGTCAAGGTGAACGGCACGGGCGCTGTTCTGTCCAAATTCGCGACGGAGGCCGTAAAATCTGAATATTGACTTTTGCCGGAAGGCTTATCCAAATCACCAACTTGCACCCGCGAAATCCAATCTTCCCACGGAAAATTGCCCCTCGAGGCACAGTAATTTGGCGGCGGCACATCGTCAAAAAATGCATAATCGCAGTCCGAAATTTGGTTTTCGAGCGCCTTGCCCTCGTTGAAATCAATGATGTACGGCCACCAATTGTTCAAAATTCCAGTTTTTTCTTTGCATTTAAAATGTAGGATGAGCCGCACCTGATTTGGTCGCAGGCAAAGGCTCGTGAAAGTTTGTGAAAAGGCGATTTTTTGGAAAGAAAAAAGCACGATGAGCGCAAGGAGAATTTGTTTCATATCTATTTGAGTTTGTTGTTCATTTTTGAATGTGATTGGTAAATTGCCATTAAAAAAAGCATTTTTACCCATTTCTTAAATTAAACGCTGCGTTTTAGGGGGTCGCCTTTTTTGACCAAATCGCCCGCTTTAACCCATATTTTTCAATTAAACCGCCGACCGCTGAGGAAACTTGCCGCTAATTTTTGCTTTTGATGGTGCCGGAGACGTGAACGGATTCGGTAATTTTTCCGAGCGTGTCATGGGTGTTTTCTACCTTTTTTTTGACAGGCAAAAATGCAGAGCGCGGCAAAAATGAGGGTCGAAAAATTTTTTAGATTCATAGTTTGTAACTATCCAGCCGGTCATTTTTTGAAAATTTTTAAGTATTTTATCAATTATTTATATATTTAATTTAAAATAATTTAATAATTATATTCTTAAAATTAAATTAATTCAATAAAAAACAGTCATTTATTCTGATTTCTGAAAAATGAAGTCAGACCGGCTGGATAGTTACTATAGTTTAAACGCTGATTTCAACGCCAAAAATCGCACAGTTTTCAGGATGGTTTTAATTGGCTGGCTACGCTCTTCACCTTTTCAATCCACGTCTGCCGCTGTTTTTCATCGGTATCTTTAACGCGCGAAAAGCGGGTGACTCCCACGGGTGAGATGCCGCAAAATTTCAAGGTCGCATTTTTCAGCATGTTGACGTCGCTGTTTCGGTACATAAAATAGATCCAGAACCAGGGCGAGTCGGAGGTGGTGAAAAGATGTGCCGAGCGACCGGTCAAGAGTTTGTCCCAAAACGGGCCTTTTTCGTGGTATTTGAAGGCAAAACCGGGGAGCAATGCACGGTCAATAAACCCTTTGAAAATGGCGGGCACGGCGCCCCACCAAACTGGGTAAAAAATGGCCCAGTGCTCGCACCAAAGGATGTTTTCCTGCGCAGTTTTGAGGTCGGGTTCGAGCGGTTGGATGGTTTGGTAGCCTTGCCAAAGGATGGGGTCAAAGCGCATTTCGCCGAGGTTTTGCCGCCGAACTTCGTGCCCGTTTGCGATGGCCGATTTTTCATAAGCATCGGCCAACGCGCCGTTGAGCGTGTTTTTGTTTGGATGCGAGAGTAGGATGTATATCTTCATTTTTTTATTTTAAAAACTTATGCACCTAAATTTATAGCGTGACTTCATTTTCCAAAACCTTCCCTTTATCAAAATCGTCCACATTTTTCAACGTAATCCGCGCGATTTCGGTCAATGCTTCGTCGGTCAAATATGCTTGGTGCGCCGTGATCAAAACGTTGGGGAAAGTCATTAATAGCAGTATATTTTCGTCATTTATGATGGTGTCAGAAAGGTCTTGGGCAAAGAGATTTTCCTCTTGTTCATAAACATCCATACCAAGATATCCGAGTTTTTGTGATTTCAGGGCAGCAATCACGGCCCCCGAATCAACCAATGCGCCCCTGCCCGTGTTGATGAGCATTGCGTCATGTTTCATCATTTTGAGGCTTTGGGCGTTGATTAAATGTTTGGTGCCTTCGTTCAGCGGGCAGTGCAGCGAAACGATGTCGGAGTCGGCGAGCAATTCGGGCAGCGGGCAAAATTGAACGCCCTTCTTTTTCAAAACGTCATTTTCAACGAGGTCGAACGCACAGACATGGCAGCCAAAACCGAGCATGATTTCGCAAAAAACTGCCCCGATTTTGCCCGTGCCGACCACGCCGACAATTTTTCCAAAAAGGTCAAAACCGACCAATCGGTCGAGTGAGAAATTGCCCTCGCGGACGCGGTTGTAGGCTTTGTGGGTTTTTCGGTTGAGCGTCAAAATGAGCGCTACGGCGTGTTCAGCGATCGCGTGCGGCGAGTAGGCTGGCACACGGACTACCGGAATTTTCCACGTTTTGGCAGCCGCCAAATCAACATGATTGAAGCCCGCGCTGCGCAAAACGATGAGTTTTATGCCCGTTTTTGCCCATTTTTCGATAATTTCGCCGGTTGCGTGGTCATTTACAAAAAGGCAAACGGCATCGCTGCCTGCCGCGAGTTGAGCAGTTTCCGGGTTTAGCCGGGCTTCCTGAAAAACCAATTTGTGATTAGTTTTGATCCGCTCGAAATAGGTTTTGTCGTAGGGTTGGGTCGAAAAAAAGGTGATTTTCATTTTTTACTTTAATAATTGTCTTCATTTTTTTCAAAATGCTCAATGCGATACGCATCTTGCAATTCGTTTCCTTTTTTCACAACTTCGTCGAAATTTTCACCAATCATCATCACTTCATATTCACTTGTTCCTTTGATGATCTGAAAAAGATAGTAGTTTTTATCTAATTCCGCTGGTTTTTTATAGGTTGCGTATTTATTGGAATAAATGTACAAAACAGGTGTTCCAGACCATAGGCCAGTGGGGTATTCTAAATGGCTTTTCCAAATTTGGGTTGCCATTATTTCATAAAGTTTCACTTTGTCGTGAAGCTTTAGATCTTTTGTATCGTTGAGCATTTTGATATTATTTATTAGGTTGAACGATAAATTTTTTTTGCTGCAAAATTAAGGATAACCCTTTCTATTTTTTCAACTTTATTTTCAGTGCCTCGGCTTTTTTGCGCCCCGCCTTGTAGTTTGGGTCAAGGCGAATGGCTTTGTCAAGGTACGCGAGGGCTTTTTCCCTGTCTTTTTTCCCTTGATGTTGCTTCGCCCACGCCCAATACGTGAAACTCATGATCTTCCAATTGGCGTAATCCGCTTGTTTCTCCTGTTTTTCGATGATGTTTTGGAAATCGTTTTTGGCCAGATTCTTTTTTCGGTGAAAAATCCAAGGCAAGTTCTCGGCCGCGCTGCCCCGCAAATATTCGGGCAGGTAACTGACCGCTGCGTATTTTTTTACTGCGTCGTCAAACAAGGTAAATGCCTGATCCACGATTTTTAGTTTTTTCGTTTCCGCGCCCACCAACGACAGCGCAGATGCCCGGAAAGCCGCCACGAACGGCATCAATTCCGGGGTCGTTTTTGGTGACTTGAACAATTCGCTCAGCGCGCCGTAACTTTCCTTGGCGTAGCCTTTGTAGGGGCTTTTTGCAAAAAAGGAATGGTCCCACGCGATTTCATGATAGATCAAGCCTAAGCGCACTTTGCTGAGTTCTGAGGGGTCGTGCTCGTTTTTTAGTTCGACGTCCTTCAACTTGGTTTTTATTTCGGTGGTGTCCGTCATTTCCATGACGTCGTCCAATTGTTTTTCAAAATCTTTTATTTTTGAAAAATCAAGGGTTTGCGCGCCGAGGACGCTGGCGATTGTGAGGGCTGAAAACAGCAGGGTGAAAGATTTGAGCATCATTTTTTTTTTGGTGTTTTGGTGTGCGGTTTCTAAAACACTAAAACACCAAAACACATTATTTCCTCAATTTATACTTTTCACGTGGATAAACTTCCGGCAGCCATATCGTGTCGCCCGTGCGTCGAACGATTTGGCGGTCGTTTCGCACGACCACTTTTGTGCCGACGGGCGCGTAAAAAAACACGCGCCACGCGTCGGCTTCTGACGTTCCGATGCAGCCGTTGGAAAACGTCTTACCGAGCGTGCCGATGTTCGTCGTCGGGTGAATCATTTGGCCCCAAAAAAGGCCGTCGAGCGAGGGTTCGAGCCAGGGGATTTGCGGCAATTTGGTGCGTTGGCCGTCGTCTCGGCCCGTATCTTTGTATTTTTTTCTGGTCACGGGGTCAATCCAACTTGGGTAACGATTAACGCGGACGATTTCGCCAGTGCCCGTTTTTGTCCGCAAATCTTCAATGCGGTCAATCACATCGAGGTGCCGCCGACGGTTTTGGCCGACGCGGACGGGGAACGAAAACAGCGTGTCCGAACCTTCAACGATGCGCATCCGAAATTCCGGGATGTTGATGTCAAGCCAAGTTTTGGTCTGTTTTGCGCGGATTTGAGCGGCAAAAGTGTCGTTGGGGATGAACAAGGTGTCGCCTTTGCGCAGTACAACCAATTGTTTTTGGTCGAATACAAATTCGCCTCGTGACTTGCGGTGGTCGTAATCGGTTTCCACAAATGAATCAATCAGCCAATGGTTGGTTTGGGCAATCAGGTAGGGGTCAAGATCGTAGGCCACCAGCGAATCAAACCGCTGGACGAACGTGTCCATGAAATTGAAATATGCCTTCACCTGCACATCGTGTGGCACGGCGTAGGCGAAGGCATATTGGTTGATTTTGGCCGGCTTTGGCACCGTGTCTGCGGCGACAACGGTGTTTTTCTTTGAAGAACAACCCTTGCTCTGGCACGTGGAAGATGCCAATAGCACGGCAAAAAGGCAAAAACACAGTAGGTACTTCATTGAAATTTGAGGTATTTGTTGGGTGCTTAACTACAATGCCCAAGTGCCATGTAGATAACGATAAAAATGATGATCGTGCTGACAATGCCGCCGCCCAATTTGTTGGCGCCAACGCCTGCGATGAGCCCTCTGAAAAGATTGTTCATGTTACTATTTTTTTATTTAGTGATGTGAATAAGTGGTGTGTTGAAATAAACTCGGTTATAAATTTATGCAAAAATCACACAATCAAAAAGTTATGGAACTCATAACTCATAATTAATAATTCATACATTTACTCGTTCCTAATTTATGGTGTAAAGATAGTGGCTTTTTGGGTGGTCGGTGTTATACAAGTTTTGAAAATAGTTGCATAATTTACTGATGGAAGATCGCTCTCTTGCTTCCCGATTTTATCCATTTTGCAGACATCATCAATAGGGCTGCCAATTCAAACGGTTTGACGATATAATCGTCCGCTCCGAGTTCCATCGCCTTCGAACAATCTATTTTTTCGGACATGGCCGTGCTAAATATAAAAGGTATGTCGTGCGTTTTTGCGGTGCAAAGCAACAGACGCAAGACCTCGTACCCGTCCATTTCAGGCATCAGCACGTCGCAAACAATCAAATCTGGCAGCGAATTTTGCGCGAGTTCCAACCCCTTTTTGCCATTTATGGCGGCAAAGATTGTGTAGCCCTCCATTTCGAGGTACTCGGTCAAATTTTCCAGCAGATTCTCATTATCTTCAATTAACAAGATTGAGTTCATAATGCGCAATGGGTTCGAGTTCTATTTGTATTGGCACACAAAAGGTTTTTTCGACCGCCAGGCGCGCCATCAGATAACTAACCGTTGATTCGGCCCCTTGGTTGAGGTTCACTTGTGTTTCCTCTAATCCGTCATAACAGCCGCCCGTGCAGGGGTTGTAAATGGTCTGGTGCAGGTGGTTTTGACCCAAGAACCAATTGAAGGCCGTTTCCATTTTTTTCCGGTAATCTGCATCCCCAAAGGCATCGTAAAAGAGTTGCAATGCGAGGATGGTATAGGCCACGTCAATGGGTTGTTCGCCATAAGCAGCTTTTGTCTGGCCCTTTTGATGCCAGCCTTGGTTGGTCACGACCTTAATTCCTTCGGGCGAAAAGGTTTGTGCGAGCAAAAAATCGAAGGATTCGCGGGCGATGGCCTTGTATATGCTCTTGCCGGTTGAAAGCCAAGCACAGAGCATGGCTTCCGGAAGTATGCTGTTGCCATAAGTGAGGTAAGGCTCGAACCAGTTCCACTCGGTGTCGGCTTCGTGTCGGTACATTTGCACCAGGCGATTGGCAAGCGTTTCCAGAATGGATTGGGTTTTGGAGGAAGGTTTTACGCTTTCATAATAATATAAACCCTTGATAATGAATGCCATAGCCCTCGTAGAATGGATCGTTTCGAGGTGGTTGAGCACTTGCATAAGTATGTTTTCGGCTTGGCTCACCAATAAACGAGGGAGGGTTTTATATTTAGAAACGAGAAAGCCTAAGGCCCAAACGGCCCTGCCATTAGCATCGTCGAGGTTCACTTCTTGGTTTTGGGTGGTAAATGCCTGGTCGGTATCCACGTAATTGAGGAAGGACCCGTTGGGTTGCAAACAATGCTCAATAAAGTCCAGATAAATCTTGATATAGAGCAAGTCCCGTATGTCGCCAAAGGCATCAAAGTTCATGCAGAGCGCCACCAATGCACGGGCATTGTCGTCAATGGTATAGCCCGTTTCGAGGTCGGGTTGGTTGACCTTGGAAAATTGAATCATGCCGAAATTAGTGGTCAACCTTCTGATATGGCTAAGTTTCACATCGGGCAAAGCATAACACAAAGGCTCGTATTTGGGAAGTGTGTTGTGAAACAACATGGCGTATTCCACTGCCGTGTTTTCCCAAGCGGCCAGGATGACGCGCTGCAAGCCGTTGTTCGTCAGGCTTTTGCATAAGTTATTGTCTTCCAACAGCGAGTTGACAGCGGCGGCTAACTGCGGCGAATCCTCAAAATCGAAGAGGATGCCTGCATCGTCGCGCAGCACCTCACGTGCGTGTGGGATGGGAGTGGAAACGATGGCGCAGGCGCAACTCACGGCATACAAAAAGGTGCCGCTTACTGCTTGATTGGGATCTTTGGAGGTAAATAGGTAAATATCCGTCAACTGTAGATATTCCAATAGTTCTGGCAATGGCAAATAAGCATTGACGAACCGAACGTGGTTTTCGAGCGACAGTTCGGCCACTTTTGCTTCCAAACTGCGACGGTATTGCTCGCCTTCGTGTTTGGCAACGGTCGGGTGGGTCTTGCCGATCACCAAAAACAAAGCATCGGGGTTGCTTGCTATGACAGCAGGCAAGGCATGTAAGGTTGTCTCAATGCTTTTGCCAGAACTAATGAGGCCAAAGGTGGAAAGTACTTTACGTCCGCTAAGGTCATATTTTTCTTTCAATTCAGTTTTTTCCAGATGTGGCACTAAGTGCACACCGTGGGCAATGATTTGGATTTTGTTCGCAGGTACACCATACTGGTGTTCAAGGATTTGTGCGGCGTTTTGGGTCATTACCACGATGGAGGCACAAGCCTTTGCAATATTGCTGACTTTTGCCTTCAATGTTTTATCGGGATTGGGCAGCACGGTGTGAAAGGCGATGATCACGGGTTTTTGGAAATAAAATAAAAAATTGAGAAAGACACCCTCGGGCATGGACTCGAAGAAGCCGAATTCGTGTTGCAACAAAACGAGTTGTACTTTCTTGTCCACATTGACGGCTTCTGCCAATTTCCGATAGGATAGAGGATCGGAAGTATTGAGCAAGTACTTAACTTCGGGTGGGTACGTCCGTCTTTCGGAGCCCGCTTCTAAAGCGCACACTTTTACAGAAAAAGATTGATGAAACTTGCTTTGCAGAGCCGACCGCAAATCTTGGGAGAAGGTGGCAATGCCACATTCTCGGGGTGGATAAGAACTGATGAGGAGAATTTGAGGGATCACTTGCGTGGTTCTATTTGTCATGTGTTTTTAGTTGAAGTGAGTGGTAAATATGTTGGATATGGATTGACGGTTTCAAAACACTTTATCAGTCTTTGTTGTGTAGCACCAGTGTCGGTATTTTTGCAAGTTTTATCGAGGGACGCGTATTCGCGTTGCTCGCCGAATGCCCCTTTTTGGAGTTGTTTCAGTATCTTTTTCATAACAGTAATTTTTTTAAAATTTTTTCAGCAAAATCGCGAAGCCTTTGACTGTGTTCGTCCTGGGTGGTTTGCCATCGGGATTGCTTTTTGGGAGGCGCTTGGGATGGGTATATCACCATTTTCCATTTTTTTTGGGTCGCTTGGAGTTTTGTTGCTTGGCTCCAGGGGGTTAAGGCCGGGTTTTAGCATGTCTTCGTCTTCCTTACGCAATATGACGAATGATTTTCAGCTTCCTCCTGCCATTTGCGTACTGATCAGCGCTGCGAGCAAATCTTTTAAACTCACCGAAGCGACTGCTATTTGCTCATCGGCCGCTCCGTAATAGATATACAGGTCGTCGCCAAACAAAGCGGTGCCGGTTGGGAAACAAACGTTGTTCACTTCTCCGCGTACTTCATAGCTTAAGGTTGGCGAAAAAAGTGGTTTCGGCAACCGAGCGATTTCTTTAGTTGGGTTTTCCAGATCAAGCAAGGCGACGCACGCGGTGTATTTGTACCCGGTAATGGTATCACACACGCCGTGATAAATGACCAACCAGCCATGTTTGGTTTCGATGGGCGGGCATCCGCCACCGATGTAACTAATTTCGTGCGGGTGTTTGGGTATCAAAACGATGTGTTCATGAAAGTGAAGAAAATAATCTTCCCAAAATGCAGGAGTCAATTCTTCCATGTTTTGCACACAGGCAATCTGAATATCTGGTTTTATACGGTGTAAAAAAAACAGTTTACCATTGATGCGACGCGGAAAAAAGATCACGTTTTTGTCCCAGAGCAGTGGTTTTATATTGGCATTGACGAAAGCGTGTGGATGGCCGTTGAAACGCAAGTATTTTTCGTTAAGGTGTTCTTTGCTTTCGGCCAAATGCCTGAAATCTTCGTAAGTAATTTGAGGAGTTAATATCCCTTGTTTTTCAAAACAGGGTAATTTATCCGTAGTAGCATACGCGCCGAGTGCATTAACCCCATCGTAAGCCGTGTAGGTGAGATAGTATAGATCGTCTATTTTTGTGATGCGCGGGTCTTCTACGCCGTGTGATTCCTGTGTGGTCTGAGGGAACATCACGGGCAATTCCCTGCGCTCTACCACCGTGAGCGGGCCCTCCAAGCGGCAATAACCGATGGTGGAATAGTTGCCTTTGCGCACCGCTCGATAAAAGAGGTGCACCATCGTTCCTTCCTGAAAGATAGCAGGGTTCAGAACGCCTGCCTCCTCGAATCCTAAATTAGTTTTTTGCAGGACAACGCCATGCTTTGTAATTTGTACCATCACTTATAGTTTGGTCAATGCTCGTGAATGAATCTCCACGGGGCAAAGGTGCGGATGTTGGCGGCGGGCGGCGTTATACAAGTAGCGCAAAAAGTTACATCATTCACGCTTTTGCAAGTAGCCAGCCAACAGGTCAATGAGCGATTGATGGTAATCGGCCAAAATTTCAGCGTTGATGTGCGGGTTTTTCTTATTGGGTATGGTCACGGGTAATTCTTCCAAAAACTTTAATAACTCTGGGTGCTTTTCCTTGATTTGCATAGTTGTTACCATGATCTTGGCATTTACTTTTTCCTGATCTGTCATAGAATTAAATTTTAAACTTCATGTTTTAGGAACGATTAGGACACGATAAAAGGTCGTAGAAGACCTTATCTAACGGGGGTAATTGGCACAAAAATTACTTTTAAAAACATTGATTATCAGCGAATTGCGAGCCTTTGGTCGGAGTGAAAAATAAAAAAACAGGGGCTACTATCAGCCACCCCTGTTCCTATTAACTATCAACACGCTCTTAAACACGTCAAGATTTTTTGCCTGTTTTTGCGTCAGGCTTGGGGATAAACGCCTCAGTTGTTGGCTGCTTGATGCCGCCTTTTGTTTCGGATTTATAATCGGAGGCAGGTTTTGATTTGCCAAGCGATTTGTCAGCGGGTGCTTTTTTGTGGTTTTTGGTACCTTTGTCCTTGCTCATGGTTATGAAATTTTAGTGGTGTGAAAGAATTTTCAAGCTGTAAAGTTGGGGATGTTGAAAGTGAACGGCGTTACAGAACTTTAAAAAAAATTTATATAATTCACTGATTTTCGTAAACAACATTCGTGATGACTCGTGCTACGCCATTTTTTTCCGTTTGACAAAAGAATATTTGCTTTGAGTGGACACCATATTGCCCATCAGGAATCCCCAAGGTTTCAGGCTTTCGATGTGGTCAAAGATTATTTTTAAAATGGCCGAGAGCGGTATGGACAAAAACATACCCGGTATGCCCCAAAGCATTTCCCCGGCTAATACCACAATGATGGTCACTAAGGCGTTCAACTTTACCTTTGAGGCCACTATATATGGTATAATGAAATTATTGTCAATGAATTGGATGATCAAATAAACACCTAACACCATGAGCGGATAAGTCGCCGAGTCCTTGGTCACAAACGCAATCGTCATGGGTAATGCGATCGCGATGATGCCACCGAAATACGGGATGATATTCACTAAAGCCCCCGTGATGCCAAGAAAGATGGCATAATCAATCCCCAAGATCAATAGCCCAGCCGAGTTCAACACCGCCATCACCAAGGCTTCCAGGAGCAGACCCGTAAGATAACGTCGAATGATGACCTTGCTGCCTCCCAATACTTCCAATACTGCGCTGTAGTGTGTGCCTTTGAATAATTGGCGCACAAAATCGAGCAGGTGGTTCCTGTAAAATAGGATGAGCCACAAATAGACTGGTAGTAATAAGATAGTGACCACCATGCCACCAATATTCAACAAAGTCCTCCCGACTACAAGACCCGAATAATCGAAACATCTATCTTCCGTTTCAGTGATCCAAGTGTTTATTTTTGCAATTTTTATATTGAAATACTTGGAAGCCCATTGAACCAGGTGGCTCCTGGTGGTCGCTGTTTTCGCTTTCAACTCCGGATAGGTATCGGCAAACATGGATACCTGCGAATAAATAAAATACGCGAGGCTGCACATCGCCAGCATCATTAAGAGAACCGCCAAAAAAACCGCCACGGGTTTGGGTACTTTCTTCCTTTCCAGAAAATTGACCAAAGGGTCCATCAAAATAGCAATTAGCAAGGCGTAAATGATGGGAAGCACGATTTGCTGGCACAAAAAAAGTGCGTAAATAAAAGCATAAGCCGCAATGAAGATCAGTGCGGCTTTTGCATAAAAAGGAAGTTTTACCGTATCCACTAAGATGGTTTTGAAAAATAGTCGCGAACGAAAGCCTGTTCTTGGTGATCGGTCATTTTGTCGGCAGGCAATAAAGACACACCTATTTCCTTGAATAGTGGATTGTCCTTGAAGGTATTGTACAGTTCGTCTTTGGCAGTCGTCGGGCCAAATAGGATGACTTCTTCGTGATTTCGGATGATGTCGCTCAGTTTTTTGTAATATTCTGCTTGTTCGTGTTGTTCTTTGTTGTGCATCCCTTTTTCGCTCTTATTCAGGCTCTGTACCCGATCTTCGTGCGTGAACTTGGAGGCGATGAACTTGGTTTCGATTCCGTTATTCGAGAACTCCATAACGTGGGCTGTGGAGTGATCCAGCCAAATACCTACTTTTTTTGCAGTTGCCATTGTGCGTTGAAATTGGTTTGTGATTGTTTGAAAAAATGATTGATGTAGGGAGGCTGAATTTATTCCAACTTACTTGCAAAGGTTCCTGATCTGACATTTCCCCCAAAAAGCCGGAATAAATTCCATCCTCCAAGCCTCAAAAAATCCTGAACCCAACACTAACCTGAGCCCACACATTCTTGTAGCGCGGCGTAGTTTTGGTGCCGTCCCCGTTGTTTTTCATCAAATCCCAGCCCACCCGTGCGCCAATCACGATCGGATGTACGTTAATGTCCAAGCCGCCTGCAACGCCCAACATATTTTTGCGGATATCGTCGTTTTTAAATGCTTGTACCTGCTCCACGCTGGTGAGATTGTTTCCGAATTCATCCTTTCTGCTCAAGAGATAAGAGAACTGCGGGCCAGCCAGCACGCTCACGTACTTAGATGCGTTGATCGCAAGGAATATGGGTATGTCAAGGTAATTGGTGGTGCGGGTCAGGGTGTAGGAATTACCCAATATTTTCCCCGTTGACTTGAAGCCTTTTTGCGAAAAAAGCACCTCGGGCTGAATGCCCAAAACCGCTCCAAGTGGAATGGACATAAAACCACCCACCGCAAAACCGATTTTGGAATCGGCGTTGAATACTTCGCCTTGTGCGTCATATACTTTTGATAGATTGGCACCGGCTTTCACGCCAAGGTGGAATCTATTTTGCGCCGTGCCGTTGTACGCAATGGCAAACATTGCTGCGAATACTAAAATTGATTTTTTCATACTTTTTTTATGCTTTTTTTGAATGAATGAATGAATGAATGAAAATCAAGGCTGTCCTGTTCATAAATTTTTGTGTCCATTGTTTCGTGTCCTTTAAGAACGGTGTCAGCATAAAATACTAAACTTAAGTAGATTAGTTTTTGCTCAAATAACTATCTTTTTGGGCTAATAGTGGGGCTATTTAAACAAAAAGATGGGCAATTTGAGTGAAAAGGAATCAGATAAGATTGATACTTTATTTTGACACCTTTCCTTAGCGATAGCCAAAAAATAACTCATAACAATCAGGCATGATTTGCCGACGAATTTTGATAAGTTATTCTTTTGTCGTCCCCTAATTATAAAAACCAATTTACAATCAAGCAGACAAGCATTTTTGTTTCAAAAAACAAATAAGACAACCCTGATCAAAAATAATAAATTCCTGATTAAAGGGATTTTATAACCTTGTGCAATTCCTCTTTAGATTTACCCAATTTGATGGCAAGTTTTCCCATCATTTCTTCTTTTTTGCCTTCGGCCATCATCAGATCGTCGTCGGTTAAGATGGCAAATTTTTGTTTGAGTTTGCCTTTTTGCTCTTCCCATTTGCCTTTTAATTCGGTCGTGCTCATATTTTATTGATTTAATTGTTAAAGAATATTAACGGTGCAAAGGTGGGGGCTTTACGCGGCAGGAGCGTTACACAATCTTGAGATTATGTTGCACAATTCACGCATCAACATTAGATAAAGAACGAGTAAATAATAAGCTACTCATTTCAGGTAGATCATTTTTGGGTCAGGCAACCATCTTTTTGCGCTAATAGTAGCACGTTATAAGCAAAAAGATGGGTAGTATGGCACTAAAAGGGCGCATAAAATGGTTAAGTTATTGTTTACTCATTCCTTATTGCAATGAACGGTAACAAATCGGTTCCTTCAGGTATTACCCCCAAAAAATAAAAAACATAAAATACACTTTTTTCTTTTTGTGCCTGTTCCTCCAAAATACTCTCTTCTCTCAAAACAGCCGCCCAAGTGCCGACAGCCTGCTGACGCTGGGGACGAATTTATTCAAACAACGCCAATTTGCAAAAAGTATAGAAGCGCTGCAAACGGCAAAAGAGTTGGCTTTGAAGGCTCCGCACTTGGATTCGGTGCGCTATGCCACCGTTTTGCACTACCTCGGCTCCGACTACAGCCAATTGGGCGACAGCCAACAGGCCATACCGCTGCTGAAGGAGGCTTTGGCGCTCCGCCGCAAGGTGTTGGGTCCTGACCACCCGGATTGCGGCAAAACGCTGAACAACCTTGCTGGGGCTTTTAAGGATATAGGGAAATACAAAGAAGCGGAGGGCTTGGCGGTGGAAGCCCTGCAATTGAAAGAAAAAAAACCGGGCAAAGAAACGCTGGAGTACAGTAATAGTCAAACCACATTAGTCTCGATTCTGCAAATCGCCGGACAATACGAAAGGGCGGATTCCTTGGCCGATGATTTGGTGCAACGCCGCAGCCGGGTGGGCGGAACACGCAGCCTTGTTTATGCCAATGCGCTCAATGTGCAGGCGGGCATCAAAACCCTACGCTATGATTTGGAGGCAGCCGAGCGCAGTTATCTGGCCGCTTTTGATATTATGAAGGAGGTAAAAGGGGCCAATTCTTATGAATACCTCTCTGTTTTGCTAAACTTGGGGCAACTCTACGCTAAAATGGGGCAATATGATCGGGCAGAAACGGAGCAAAGGGCTGCTTTGGAACTGTCTGGACGATTAACTGGCAAAAATTCGACGGAATATGTGTTGGCTTTAAATAACCTCGCTTTTGTGATACAAAGCCAGGGCCGCTTGCAGGAAGCACTGCCGATCTTAACGGAAGCCAAGGAGAAAACGGAGAAAATTCACGGCCCTGATGCCCCCGAAACGCGCCGGGTGGTTGGTAATCAGGCTTCGGCCCTTTACTACATGGGCGAGTATGCAGCCGCAGCATTGCTGTTTGAACGCAATGTCGGCCTGTTGGAAAAGTCGGAACGCAGAGATCAAGAATATTACAATGCCCTGACCAATTACGGTACGGTGCTGACCAAATTGGGCAATTTCGAAAAACCGGAATACTACCTCCTGAAAGCGGAAACCGATTATGCAGCGGTGTTTCCTTCCAAATTGAGCAGCCTTCACCTGAACCTCGGTGTGCTGTATTTGGCTTGGGGCAAATTGGACGCAGCGGAACAACGGCTTTTGCGGGCAATGGAAATAGTCACCGCTCGCAAGTTTGGGTTTTCAGCCAATGATGTGTCCATTTTTTTTATATTGGCAGAAGTATTTCAAAAACAAAACAATTATGGAAAAGCGCTGCATTACGCTCAGGCAGGGCAAGGCTATTTGGAACAGCGGATGACGGAAGCCGTCAACTACTTTTCCGAAGCAGAATTGCAGGAAGTGACCGCTTTCTTTTTCAGCCGAAACAACAGCCTGTTTGAGACCACGGTATTTTGGAACAAACCCGAACTGAATGCGGTGTGTTACGATAATCTGTTGTTTACTAAGGGTTTTGTTGTTGAAAATGCCGTGAAAATACGCCGTGCTTTTGAGCAACAGGGGCAGGCCGCTCCACAAATCTGGTCGAAATGGAACCAGTTGAGCCGCAGCATGGCCGCAGAAACCTCGAAACCAAGCCCTAATCTGCATTTGGCAGACTCGCTGCGAAGGGCCGCAAACAGCATAGAGAAAAAATTGATCAAAGGTTTGCCTGCCGACCACCACCCCATACATTGGCAACAGGTGCAGGCTGCCCTGCAACCCGGCGAAACAGCCGTTGAATTTGTCCGATATGAGAACGCACAGCGAGAAGGTTTTTACGCAGCGGCAGTCTTAACTAAAAATGCTGCTGCGCCCTTCGTCATTCCCATTTGCCGGGAGCAACAATTCATTGCTTTATTGGGGGAAGACACCTTTCCTTTCGCCAAATACTACGGCAAAAGAGCCAATTTAAGCCTCTTTGAATTGGTTTTGCGGCCTTTAATGCCGCATTTGAAGGCTACGAAAAAGGTCTTTTTCGCGCCTGCGGGTTTGCTGTGTCGCCTCAATTTTTCGGCGATAGCCACCTATACGGTTGTTTTTCAATCGGTCTTTGGAAAAGACACCGCTTATCAGGAAGTGCCTTTTGTAGTGACCCCCAGTTTCCCGCCCGAACAAACGGCTTTCGGATTGACCCCCGTGGTGCCAATTCCCGCAGACGAGGACGACGGATATGTAATACTGACAGAGGTGAAAGGGGCGAATGAGTCCTTCAACCACCTTAAGCGAGATGTTTATGGGATCAGTATTGCGGGCAAAGCCTTGGTTTTTGACAAGCAATTGGCCAACAAATTGAATACTTTTTGCGTCAACCCGCGCAAAGATGTCAGAGATAACGCTTTACGCTGAAAAAATCGTCATCCGTTGTGCTTTAAAATTTCCGCAGACTAACGTTATCATCCACGCGCGAACACTGGTGTTTGAAGACGCCAACGGTGAAACGGCGAGCATCAACACGCAGCCAGAAGCCCCAACCGCATCACAAGGCAACGTAAACGGCCTTATGGCAGGTAGCATTGCGATGCACATCAAAGAAATGTCCGGTGATTTTGCTTTTCGCTTTCGTTTGATCGGCGGTGCGGGGCAAGGAACAGGCAATGGCGGAAATGGGGGTGTTTTGAGTTCCAACCTCGATTTGAGTGCCTTCTTAGATGCACCGAGCGGCATGGCGGGCAGCACTGGCAACAAAGGCACGTCGGGCGGGTTTCAATCCATCTCCAAAAATTACAGCTGGCTGCACCCTTACGCGTTGCGATTGGTAATAGCCCATACCAAAATTGCTTACCTGAACGGGCATTTTGGCTACACCCGCAAAGTTGCGGACGACTATGTACAGCAAATAAGCGAATATCAGGCATCGGCCGAATGGGGGCTGATTTGGAAGAAAACCAAGCCGAACTCGGCCAGCTAAAGGATGAAATGGCGGGCTTATCGGAACGCATTGGCCAGAATCGGGATTATTTTGGCAATCCTGCTGGCTGGGTACCCATGTTGTCCTTTGAGGTCAACTATTTAGCGTTTGAACAGGAAATTGACCGCGCCATTCGAGTGCTGTATTTTTGTTATTGGCTGCAACGGATCAATGCCAAAAATGAGCAGAAAATTTCCGCCCTCGTCGCCGTCCGGAAACAACAGGAAGCGTTGATAGGGGATTTTCAAAAAGCCTACCTCGATGCCATAGATTTGTTGCCCCAATTGGAAGCAAAGGCAACCGCCATATCAGACGAAATAACTAAAATACAGGCGGATTTGGCAAAAATGGAGCAGGAATTGTTGGACAGGGCCAAATATGTCGTGGAAGAGCGGCACAAGCCGCCGAAACGCAGCCTCTGGCGGAAAATAGTGGCCACGGTAGGGGTCATCGCGCAAGCGGTGCCATTATATCAACCCGCACTGGGAATCATTGGAACAGGGCTGCAAACGATTAGCAACCTTGACTTCAGTATGCCACAAGATGCGCAACGCAGATTTTTCCAAATCAGCGACCGATTTAAAAAATGTCATTGGCAAACTTGACTTTACCCAAATAGCGAATGGCAAAAAGTTACTTGAATACGCCAAAGATGTGGGAAATTTTGCCAAACCAATCGTTGAATCATTGGCAGCATTACGACAAAAGACAGGCGAAACCAAAGTGCCTTTAGAAGAAATTCAGGTAGAATTGGACAAAATGCGGGCCGAATCACCGGAGTTTACAGATATGACCAATCGGGTCAATGACCTGATGATGGAGAAATTGCAATTTCAGGAAAAAATAGCCTCCACTTTGCAACAGATCACCCAACTCGCCAACAATATTCAGGCTGCCTTAGTTACCATTGACGGTGTCAATATGCAAGCCTTCAATACGGGCAGCAAACGCGACCTGCGCGCCATAATCTATGTAAAAGATATGGAAAGTCGCGCTAACGACCGCCTTACCCGCTACCATTACAACATAGCCAAGGCTTTTGAGTACAGGCTTTTGCAAGCTTACAATACCGATTTGAACCTGACAGCAATGTTTGACCGCTTCAAAAATATCGCAGAAACCAAAGGCGATGATGTGGAACTGACCGCCCAAGAGTTTCAGAACCTTCGGCAGATTTACGATGAAGCTTTGTCAAAGGTAACAGATGCGATTTTGACAAAATACAACAACAGCGCACCAGAATTGACCACTTTCGGTTTTTTTGACCTTACTACTGACGACATTGCCCAGTTGAACAAAGGACAGATGCTTCAGTTGGATTTTGTCAGAAGCGGCTTTGTGCCGCCGCAACACGAAGCATCCCGTATTCGCAAGATTACAGTGGCATCCATCAAAGTACACACCGAAAACGGTCAACCAGGTAGTTTTCTAAGCACGGAAATTAACCTGGAGCACTCTGGTATTTCCAAAATCAAAAAAGACGGGGAAGTCTATTTTTTCAACCATTACAACAACAACACGGAAAACAGGATCACTTGGAGTGCCAATTACGATGTCAAAACAAATACCATTATAGAAACCCAACCCAGTGTGTCCAATGTTTCTCTATTGAAAGTGCTTTTGGATAAATTGGGGAAATATTCCATCGAAAACATAGAACTCTACTCCAGACCATCGGCATGGGCAGACATCATGATTGAGAAAATAGATAAAAGCTCTAATGGTGTAAAAGTCGTCTTGGATGAATTGCGTTTCAAGGTGGAATACGATTATTATCAAATTCCGAGTGGTATCGTCACCTTGGACATTGTGACCAGCGACGAACTAAAACCCTGCATTGGCATGGGCAAACCAGACAACAACAAACGGCAAGACGGTTGGGGCAGTTTTTTGCGTACTTATTTCAAAAATGCCAACAGCAAGGTGAGCGTCAAAGCTCCAAATAATTATGGTGTGTGGGTTTTTAAAAAATGGACGGACTTTTTTGGCAACACCATTTCCACTAATAATATGATTTCCGTCAGCTTGGGTGCTAATAAATTGGTAAAAGCCATTTACAAACAAATCCAGCCAAAATTATCCCTTCCGAAAGACACCATTTACTTACCCGGTAAAAAAGGTGTTCAAAAAGTGGCCATCCAAAACATCGGCACGGGTGATATGGATTGGACCTGTTCGGGCAGCAAGCAATGGCTTCGTTTTCAGGGTGACAGCACAGGGCTTAACAACGGTGATGTCACGCTTGTTTTTGACGACAATCCTGACAAAAATAAAAGAATCCAGTATTTGCGCGTCGTAGCGCCAAGCTCTATCCGGTATTTGGATACGATCACGGTCATCCAGGATACAATTATTACCACCTCCTCTGTTACCATCAATAACTGGAAGCACTCCTTACGCATTTATCCCAATCCTACGAAGGATGAGGTCACCGTCGAGGTAAAAGGTGTTTTCAATCCCGCCCAACTTAGCGTTTATAATGCCGTGGGCATATTGATGAAACGTGTTCCAATGAACAGTGCGCGAACCACTTTCAACTTGGGAGCCTTGCCCAAAGGCCTTTATTTTTTAGAAGTAATGATGGAAGGTAGCCGCTATGTGGAGAAAGTATTATTGAAATAAGCCACCTGTTCAAAAAGATGTACTGCTTCACAATCAATTGATGCAGTGCATCTTCTGAAAATTTATTTGATTTTACACCTGTACACAAAAAAGATTCGCATTATGCAAAAACACCGTTCTATTCCGCTGTTGTTCGCAGCCATTGCTTCAACCGCCCTTTCCGCCCAAACCGCCCAACGCACCGTGCTCGCCAACGCCGGCACCACGGCCACCCTCCCCAATAACTACACCGTCAGTTGGACCCTCGGCGAAGCCTTCGTGGCCACCCGAACGGCTACGGCAGCAAAACTCATCGTCACCGAGGGCTTTCAGCAGCCCGAAAGTGGCACCGTGCCGACCATAGAATTGCCGGATGCCATCGGGCAGGTCACTATATCGCCCAACCCGACGGGCAACGCGCTCACCATCGCGCTATTGCAGATGCCCGCCGTCGCCCTCCGTGCTCGCCTGATCGACGCAAGCGGGCACACCCTGCGCGAAGCCGACCTGCACGATTTGACGACGGTGCTCCACCTCACGGGCCTGCCCGCCGCTTGGTAAGCGCGCTCGCTGACCGATGGCAAGGGATGGGCGCGGGCGGTGAAGGTGGTGAAGCAGTAAGTCGTCCAGGTCGGCACGTTGGAAGTCTTGTGCATCGGGCCGGTGGAAGTGGGCGACCTGCTCACTAACAGCGAGGTGTCTGGCCATGTCATGGCCGTCACCGATCCGTTGCGCGGCATTGGCTGCACCATTGGCAAGGCGACCACTTCTTTGAAGAAAGGGGAAAAAAGGTTGGTGGAGATGCAGATTGAGCAGCATTGACTACCACAGCACCGGCACTCCGTAATCAGAAAAATGCGGGTCACGGGTCACAATAGTAAGACCCTCGACTGAAGTATAGGCGATGAGCATCCGGTCGAAAGGGTCGCGGTGGTGGAGGGGCATCTGTTCGAGTAATAATATTTGTGGGGATGAAATACCTAAAACCAAGGCATCACTTTCTTCAATCTCCCGAATAATTTGCTCAAGGGGCTTGAGTAGCACTAATTTACCGAGACTGGCCTCGATAGTGATTTCCCAAAAAGAAACCACGCTGAAAAATTTTGTGTTTGTCGGGGTTTCTATTGCCTTCTTAGCCGTTAAACTTAGCTGTTGATCGTTCTAGTGCCGCGTCCAGTAAATAACGCACCGTTTTGCGGCCCTATTTCTCGCTCCATTTCGTTATTCGTCGGTTAAAATGTCCCGCATTTCGCCCTCCTCCTGCCTAATGGAGCAAAAAATAGGTCTCGCTAATCTGCACGCCATTTACTGAACGCGGCACTAGCCCAACCAGATAAGCGCGTGAGTATCCATTAAAAGGTTCATTGCATATGCTCTTTAAAATCCTCCGGGGGTTCGTCAAAATCGGCCGCCATAGCAAATGAGCCTTTCAAGAAACCAGCCTTTAGGGGTTTTGGGGCAGCCAGCAAGACATAGTCGGATTGTTCTTCAGAGGTATCAGGGTTATCCGCCAAAGACCCCGCTTTATCTAAGGCAGGCTTGATGGGGAGGTTTAATTTAGTGGGCGGCTTCGTCGGTTTTTGCTTCACCTCCCGGCTCAACAAAAACTCAATATAATCCAGCACCTGCTGCCGCAAATGCTCCGGCAGCAGTTCAATTTTTGAATAGAGGGCTATTGTGCTCATAACAAGGATTTGTTTTAAACCACAAAACTACTCGAAACCACAAAATTTTTACTAAAAAAATTCTATGTTGCAACAAAAATCATGTATCGTGACGCTGATAAGCAGCTATGCTGAAATAAACGCGGTTATCCTTCATCCACCCAGACCCGAAATTGCGCCGCCTGCGCCCGGTATTTTTCCAAAAATGCTCCCTCTTCCGGACGCATACTGATGGTTTGGAAAAACCGCTGCACATTGACCGCGAATTGATGTTTAAGTTCCGCTAATTCGTTTTTTTCTCCTTCGGAAGCACCCTTTGGGGCAGTGAATAAGGCATTGACCAAGGGCGCATGTGGCCCCGATAACAAGATGCCAAGGATGTCAAGGGCCATGTAGGCTGCCACGAATTGTCTGCTATCCCATTCAAATTTTGGAGTAAGTGCCGCTGGTTTGAGGAGCAGGAGGTGGTCCCAAAAATCGGGAAACCACGCATCCACCTGTCGGCGCACCAATTCATCTTCCATTTGTAGGATGTTGATGATACGGATGAGATTGATGGAGAACATGGGTGGAAATGCTAATTCAGATGACCGATAGGTGGTATTTTTTTTGGGTCGAAAATCAGCGATAAAAAACGGGGGTGTTTTCACGGGTTTGAGCAATTCCTCTCCTTTGGCCAGCGGATGATTCACAGGTACGGGGTTTTCCATGTCGGGCAAACACCATACCCGGCTGCGGTAGCGCTTTATAAAGCGCGGGTCGCGCACAAAGCGATCAAGCACCTTTCCAATGGCCGCTCCCTTTTGCGATACATAAATCTGATACATCTGCTTGTGTTGAACACTCATTGTCTGGCCCAGTGTCTCAAAAATATGCTCAAAAGCAATATCTAATTTGCGGCCATAAAAATCAATCTTGATCAAACGGACCAGCAAATCCCAGAACATGGCGTGGAAATAACACTGGGTTTCGCTGAAATGTTTCTCTGCTCCGGGACCTTTCTCCTCCAATACCCTTGCGGCCTCCTCCAATACGCGCACAAATCCGGGATAATAGCGATCGAGCCACCAGGCCAGAGGATTAGAGGCTGGCCCGGGCACAGCAAAATGTAAAAGTTGTTTTTTGCCTGCTTGTGCTTCCCGTAAGCTTTGCTCATCATAACCTGCATCCGGATCAAAATCCAGCATATAAAATACGCGAAAGGCTTGTAAACACGTTAGGGCAACAGCGTGTTTTAAAAGCGCATCGCTATCTTCCGCATTAAGTTTCATATTCATATTTTCAGTATAAGTTGTTATTGGTTACCGGGGATTGGTTGTACAATTGCTTGATATTGAGGTGATTAAAAAAATTTATAACCGTGTTTATTTCAACATAGCTACCTAAGTAGATAAAACGGATCTGTCATTTTTCCTTCTTTTTTACTCGCCATGATCGGTATTCGGCGTTGGATTTGCCCGGTGCCATAGTATTCTATTTTTTCAGAGATGCCGGGCAGAACGGGTGTGTTTTCTTTACAAGCGGCCTCTTTTGATTACTCTTCTGGTGAAAAATAGCAAAAATAGACATGGCCTCATCCAATTTTTTCTCCGTCTCGGGGTGAAATTCAATCTTGTAAGCCATATTTGAATATAAGTTTATTTTTTACAACATCGCCCGATATGCTTTGCACCGCGCCCGATTCGATCTCGGCCATTCTGCGGCGAATAATGGCCAATTGTTCAGGAGTGATGTCCGTGTCGTAGTTCACTTGTTCATTAGGTTTATCTACTTGCCCGCCATCCAAAGGAGCGGCGGAAGGGGCGTGAGATGGTAAGGAGGGAGGAATCTCTGCCTGCTGTTTGGGTTTCAATTGCTTCGCCTCCCGGCTCAACAAAAACTCAATATACTCCAGCACCTGTTGTTGCAGGTCTTCGGGGAGACTTTCGATCTTGGTATGTAGTGCGGTATTACTCATCGGTGTGTTTTTTTAGCCACAAAATTACTGAAAATAACAACATTTTTACAAAAAAAGTTCTATTACGCATCAAAAATCATGTTACCTGCTTCTTAATTTTAAACGTGTGCAAAGTAAATTTAATCATGTCACCCATTTTGTTCGGGATTTCCCCAAAAAATGGGTGACATGATTAGAAACGTTGGCTCTTTGACAATTTTTGTGGGTGCACCCAAAAGCAGGTTTAAAAAAATGACTATTCTGTTAAAAATCACACGCTTATGGAATCTTGAAAGTTTCGTAAAAACCCATACCACAAAAATTGTCAAAGAGCCAAAACGTTTAACTATGTATAAAATGGCCTGCCGGAAACAATCGTTGCTTTATATTTTTAAATTTTTTTTTGAAGCTATCTTACCGTTTTGCCGCCACTGGCAATAAGGAGTGAACATTAATGTCTCACATCACTCAACACAACGGTCACAAAATGAAAAATGGTTTCCCATTTCCCTTTGCCAACACCTTTCCTTCGGCAAAATTTACCCCCTGTGTATTTTATCCCCTTTTTCTAGCGGCTATACTGTCGCTCCTTTCCTGCCAAAAAGAAGCAGCACCCACCTTAAACACCGGAACAACTTACACGGTGGCCTCGGTGGATCAGTTCACCTGGATTACCGGAAGTTCAAATGGCATTCAGCCCTCCAAAGATCGGCTGGGGTCTTCAAAATTTGTGTTTAGCGACAATGGAACGATGACCTACACCTTCGACTTTGATCCGGCAAACACCTACGTACTCACCGGCGACTACTATGAAAACAGCAGCGGGGGCTACGCCTTTGTGGCCGCCCAAAGCACCAACAACGGTGCCGGTAGCGGCACACAAATCATTGTTCAGGGAACCATCATACCTGGCTCCTCCGGCAATTTTAAGGTCACGATGGAGTATGGGGCAGGTGCCTATTATTCCGCCTCCGTAAATAACCAACAATTTTTTAATCAGGCATCAAAACGTTTCAAAACGGTGATGACGGTTAAATAAGGCGATAACATTTGACAATTTCATCAAAAACTAATTTTAACATCAAAGCAATGAAAAAAAAATTATTGATCGTATTATTCATTTTACTGAACCTGTTTCAGCACCTTATACTCCATGCTCAATGGACCCAAACTAATGGTCCCAATGGTGCTTTCATCACATCTTTAGCGGTTAGTGGTACCAATGTTTTTGCGGGAACAGATGAAGCAGGAGTATATCTATCCACAAACAGTGGAAGTTCCTGGACCCTCGCAAACAATGGCTTAACCAATAAATCCGTAACTTCTTTAGCGGTTATTGGCTCAAATATTTTCGCCGGAACTGACGACGGCGTTTTTCGATCCACCAATAACGGAAGCTCTTGGACAGCGGTCAACAGCGGTTTGACAGATACCAACATCCGATCATTAGCAGTTAGCGACACCAATATTTTTGCGGTGACTGCTTTCGACGGAGTTTTTCGATCTACCAATAATGGTTCTTCTTGGGCAGCGGTGACCAATGCGTTGGCTGACGCCGAAGTATTATCACTTACAGCGAGCGGCACAAATATTTTTGCAGATACAAATGAAGGGGTGTTTTTGTCAATAGATACCGGCAATTCATGGACATTGAAGAATACCGGCTTGCTAAATGATTATGTCTACTCTTTAGCCATCATTGGCACGAACATATTTGCCGGAACAGGTGGAGGCGGAGTGTACAAGCGTTCCATTTGTGAAATGACGCTTGGGCAGGCAGCCATTTCCGCAAGTGGTTCGACGACCATTTGCCAAGGAGGAAGCGTGACCTTGACATCCAGTGCCGCAAATTCATATCTGTGGAGCAACGGTGCAACCACACAAAACATAATGGCATCAGCCGCCGGAAACTATACAGTAACAATATCTGATGGAATGGGGTGTTCGACAATTTCCACTCCAATTAGTGTTACGGTCAACCCATTGCCCACCGTTACGGCCAATGCATCGGCAACCACGGTTTGCGCTGGACAAAGCGTGACCCTGACCGGAAGCGGAAACGCCAATGCTTACGCATGGTCAGGTGGCGTGGCAAACGGTGCTGCTTTTGTGCCTACTACAACTAATAGCTATACCGTTACGGGAACAAATTCATCTACTGGTTGCCAGAATACGGCAACTGCAACCATTACTGTTAACCCATTGCCCGCCGCGCCGACGGTGGCGGCACAGGGCAGCACGAGCCTTTGCCCCGGCGGCTCCGTGACGCTCAACGCCACGAACATCTGCTCCGGCTGCACGGTCACTTGGTCAAACGGGCAGTCGGGCACGAGCATAACCGCCTCCACAGCCGGCACTTATACGGCTTTGGTGGGCAGCCCCTGCGGCAATAGACCGGCCTCCAACGCCGTGAACGTGACGGTGGGTACCGCGCCCGCCGCGCCGACCGTGGCGGCACAGGGCAGCACGAGCCTTTGCCCCGGCGGCTCCGTGACGCTCAACGCCACGAACATCTGCTCCGGCTGCACGGTCAATTGGTCAAACGGGCAGTCGGGCACGAGCATAACCGCTTCCACAGCCGGCACTTATACGGCTTTGGTGGGCAGCCCCTGCGGCAATAGCCCGGCCTCCAATGCCGTGAACGTTGCGGTGAACAGCAATTTCATTCCCGTGATTCAAGTGAATGATCAATGTTATTTGGCGGCACCTGCTGGCAGTAACTATCAATGGTTTTTTTATGAGGTCATTATCCCCAATGCCAATGGGCAGTTTTGCGAAGCAAAAGAAACGGGCTATTATATTGTTAAGGTGAACAATCCGGCAGGCTGTTCCGGCGTATCGGATCCGGTATATGCCCGAATTTGCATGAGTGCTGTGGATGATTTGCCGGACTCCTTAGTCGTGGCGCTCTACCCAAACCCTGCTGTTGAAAAGGTGTTTTTACGTATTCAGTCCAACGAAAATCTTCCAAATTCCAGTTTTGAATTATACGCCGTGGACGGGCGCAGGATCGGGCAATTGTATCAGGGAGGTATTGCCTCGGACGGGCAAGTGCTGGAGTTGGCTTTGCCGAATGTACCTGCCGGGTTGTATTGGTATCGGTTGGTGACTTTGAAGGGGATTGTGAACGGGAATTTGATTATATCAACTGATAAATAATGGCACGAATTGATTTTCAAAACCAAATTTCGCGGAATATGGACTACTATATCATCCACAAGCACAAGCGAAAAAACAGGTAGCAAGGCAGCAAAATCTGTCTTAACCGATTCAAACCTGATTTAAATAAAGTCACCAAAAATTCGTTTCAAGGAACAACACCTGCTCGTTGGGGAGTGCTGGCGGGCGGGTGTTGTGTTTTGGATTTTTAATAGATAACTCAATCTTGTTGCAATGAAAAACTTTTTCTTTACCATTTTCCTCCAACCCTTACTATGTTGGCTTTGCGTTTGTACCCAGCCAATATTTGCTCAGGTCATGCCGGGTAAAACCTTGTATGATCAAGCGAGTAGCGACTTCAAAAACAAGAGTTTCGACCATGCATTGGTGTTGGTCTTGCAAGCCGATAGTATTTTTCAGCGCGAAGGAACAGCGTTGGAGCAATTGAAAACCAAAATCCTGTTAGCTCAAATATACAATGCCCAACGCCGGCCCCAACTTTCGATCACTGTATCAGAGGCGGCTGTCAAACTCCTGATGCCCGCAGGCAAGCGCGACTCGCTGATAGAGGCAGACCTGCTAAACGCTTATGGAGGCAGTTTAATGGAACTGCGGCGTTTCGACGAGAGCGAGACCTCTTACCGCCGGGCTATCGCTATCAAACAAATATTGGGCAAAGAAACCCCGGAAAGGGGCGTACAGATATCAAATTTAGCCAATATGTTTTTCAAAAAAGGAGACTTTGCGCAAGCCATGCAATACGGAAAGGAAGGCATTCTCATTAGGGAACAAGGACTTTCACCCAATCCAACTTTATTGACTGCTTATACAAACCTCGGCATCATTCACAAACAAGTGGGGCTGTACCAGCAGGCACTTGTTTATTATAAACGGGTAGAATTGGTTATTTCGAGCAACCCGGAAACATACAATGACAAGGCCGGGCCGCTTTATCAAGGCATGGCCAATGTCTATCACGATTTAGGAGATTTGGACCAATCCAAAGCGTATAATGAATTGACGATTAAATATTTTTCCATACAGGCCGGAGCCCAAAGTCTTCCCGTAGCCGATGTATATTATAATTTGGCCTTATGGTCCGGTGACCTCAATGATATACCAGCACAAATCGACTATGCTCAAAAGGCGTTGAACATTTGTCAAAACCTCAGGGAGAAAGACACCGTCCGCATCGCCAATTGTTATAGATAACTTGCATTGGGGTACCTTAATTCCAATGTGGACTCGGCCATGTACTTTATTGAACAAAGCCGGCTTTTGTTGGAAGATTTACATCTGGAAGATGGCTTGGACAAAGCAAGCAACATCTCCTGCATAGCAACTATTTTGACTAAAAAAGGGGATTATGCAACAGCCGATTCGCTCATGGCCAATGCTGTTGGACAAATACGCGCTGTTTTTGGGGATAAAAATGTTATGACAGCCAATTACTATTATAATTATGCCAATCTGTTGGCCAAAGCGGGCAATATTAAAAAAGCACTACGGATGTCAAATACTGCTTTGGCCGCGCTGGGGTATAAATTTGGTTGCCAATGGGACACCATCGTACACGCCGATCAACTATTGGAAAACCTGACCCAAAAAAATCGTTTGGCGATCGAACTTTATGAACAATCGAGGCGTGTTGAAGCAAAAAAAGAAATTGAATCCACTTGGACAGAATCTTTGCGATTGCTTGACTATTTGCACCGAAGATACCAGGGAACCACGTCAAAACTTCGCTTTGCTTCGCATTTTAACGCAACTGCCGAGTCTGCAATACAATGGTATGCCCATCAGAGCAATAAAAACAGCAACGAAGCGGCCTGGGTATTTGCCGAAAAAGCCCACGCGTTGATATTGTTGGAAGCCTTCAGGAAGGCAAATGCGTGGAACAATAAAATTTCCGAAAACAATAAAACCACCGCCAATGATTCCTTGCTATTGTTGTCAGATGCTTTTGCTGCCGAGCAAAAGAAATGGCGAGATGCCTATGCCGCCGCCGAAAACGATACCGTACGCGCTGATATACTCTTGAAATTAATAAAAACCAATGAAAAACAGGAACAGTGGTTGAAAGCACTGGAGCGTCAAGACTCGGTTTTCTTCAAAGCTAAATACGATACACACGTCATTACTCCTGCGAATGCACGGCACCTCCTCGCCCCCGACCAAGCCCTGCTCGAATACTTCGTTGGCGACAGCAGCATCTATATCTTCGTGGTGCGGCCCGATACCCTTATTGTGCGGGAAGTGCGGCGCGATTTCCCTTTGGAGGATTGGGTTGAAGCGTTTCGGGAGGGCTTGTCTGCCTGCCATAGCCTGCCGGAGCATTTGCAAACGGATGCGCTTCAGGAAAAGGCTATTCTCCAATACACCACGTATGCCCCCAAACTCCATGAAAAGCTCATTGCGCCCGTAGATAGCTGGCTGCTCAAAAAAGTCGTCATCGTACCCGATGGATGCTTGGGCGGCATTTCATTTGATGCCTTGCTCACCCGCCCGCCAAAAAACATCAACGTCTTTAGCCAATATCCTTACCTGTTTAACGATCACCAATTCAGTTACACCAATTCCGCTACTTTGCTTCAAGAGATGCGGGAGAAAAAGCACCTGCCTAAACCGACCAAAACCTTGGCGGCTTTTGCGCCTTTTTGCGTGGGCAACACCGCGCCGGCCCCCGTCAACAGGGCATCAAACGACACTATAAAATGGGTTCCCCTGCCTTTTGCCAAAAAAGAAGTGGAAAAAATAAAGGAATTGATGGGGCCCAATGCGGTGGCTGTGCTGGATACCGCCGCAACGAAAAACCGCTTTTTATCCATCGCCCATCAGTACCGCATCCTGCATTTGGCCACCCATGGCTTGGCCAACAATCACGCGGGCGAGCAATCCTTTTTGGCCTTTTTCGACGCGAAAGGCCAATCTGAAAGTGGAAAACTCCACGTAAAAGATGTTTATGGCCTCCGGCTAAAGGCCGACCTCGTGGTGCTGTCCGCCTGCGAAACGGGCATTGGCAAACTCCAACGGGGAGAGGGCATCATCAGTTTGGGACGTGCTTTTGCCTACGCAGGTGCCGAGAGTGTCGCAGCCTCCCTTTGGAAGGTTAATACCGAAAACACGGCAAAACTAATGGAACTTTTTTACCTAGAATTGCGCAGCGGAAAACCCAAAGACGAAGCCCTGTACGAGGCCAAGAGGCGGTTCATGGCAAATGCTTCAGAATATGAAAAGCATCCATTTTTTTGGGCGGGGTTTGTGCTGATGGGGGATATGCGGAGCATCCGGTAAGTGGTCATTTATGGCAACAATTTAGGTCGCTCCCGCCTACTGGCGCGAGGCTGCCGAAAAAAATAAAAAAAATGAAAAATAACACCTTACCTTTTCTGTTGGCGTGGCAATAAGTAGTTGTATAAGCAGAATACTAAAAACTGCCACTGCAATTTTATCACTTATTTAACAACAACAACATGAAATTCAACTATTTGCTGCGTTGCTGCCTTTGCCTGATCACCCTGCTTGGAATGAGCCTCGGTTCCTGCAAAAAAAACACGCCTGATGACACCAACTACACCTTTACACCGGCGGAATTGGCGGATTTGCGCGCTAAAATCTGCCTGACCGTGGGTGCCGATGATCCTTACGCAATGTCAGATACGCCCGAAAATGGCGCACAAGACCGGGCTGCCGGCGCAAAAAACAAATTTTGGGAACCCGGCAAAATCCTGCGTGTGCGTTTCCTGAACGGCAGCACCACACTGCAAAACAAAGTTTTTGCCTATGCCGAGCAGTGGGAGGCTTTCGCCAACATCAATTTTGTGCGGGTTGCCTCCGGTACCGCTGATATACGGGTCGCGTTTGATCCGGGGAAGGGGAATTTTTCCTATTTAGGGAAGGATAACATTGACATACCCGCCAATCAAAAAACGATGAATCTGGAATTTAACGCCAACACAAAGGGAATCGACATTGAGGGTACCACTTTGCACGAATTTGGCCATGCCCTGGGCCTGAACCACGAACAACAACAGCCATTGGCAAATATCCCCTGGAATGTACCCGCCGTGTATAGTTTTTACGGCGGTGCTCCCAACTATTGGTCTAAAAACGAAATAGACCACAATGTATTGAATAAAACAGCCTGGGTGGTCTCGCAGCACACTAATTACGATTCCAAATCCATCATGCAATATTCGGTGGATGCCAAACTGACCACCAATGGTTTTTTCATTCCCGAAAACTACCAGTTATCGGCCTTGGACAAAGAGTTTATCGGTAAAATGTATTCCACTAAACGTTTCAGGGTGCGCCACGCCGCAAATACCAATACAGAAATCATTTTTTGGGTCAATGGCATCTACCACACCCTAAAATCTGGCGAAAGCCTTTGGGTGCTAGCCCAAACCACCAGCAACAAATTGTCCATTTGGGAATGTATCAACGGCAATTGCAACTGGGACAGCTACACGGCATATTATAACAATAATTTCAAAATTGTGACGCAAAGCGCCGATGGAAATTTGAAATTATTGTATGATTAAAAAATATAAGTGGCTATTGGTACACTACTACACAACAAAAAATGATCAAGTTTAACATATTGATGATCAAGTTAACATTATACGCTTGGTGTTTTGTTCCGGGTTAAAACCCCCTTAATCGTTTTTGTTTTCCCCAGCGTTGAAACGCCGGGTTGAGAAAAAACGAAATTTGAAGACGCGAGTACAGCCATAGTGATCTGTTTAATCGGGTTATATTGGGGCATTAAAATTAAAAAAATAATTATAAAAAATTGATTTTTAAATATTTATGGTTATGATTAATTTGTTGTGTAGTAGTGTAGGCTATTGGTTATTAGAGGATTGGAATTGGTATGTAATTGCTTGATATTGAGGTTCTTACAAAAAGTAAGAACCGCGTTTATTTCAACACACCTACTTATAACATCTCAAAACATCGAAATTTTGTAAAATTTTCGATGCCTATGGATACGCTGTCTGGCATCCCCAATGGTTTGATCCCTTTCGGGATGCTTTTATTTTTGCCGTAATTTTTGCTGCAAGCGGATGGCATCCTTCCGATAGCTCTTGGCATATATCGGGTCTGATGTGATTTCCGCTAATACTTCCTCCAATCGCTTGCGCGAAGCGGGCAATTGCTTGACCAAACAAAACACCTCCCCCCAAACGGCATCTATTTTCCGATTGGAGGTGGTGAACTTGCGAAAAGCATAAAAATCCTGCTCGGCTCGGGCGTACTGTTGGAGGTGATAACAAGTGTATGCGCGCAGATACAGGTATTTTTGCAGTTGGGTTTTGTCTATGTTTTCCAATAGTGACAGTGCTTTATCATACTTTTTAGCCCGATAAAAACGCCGGGCCTCCGTATAAACATCTGCGCTTGTTTCCTCCCTGCCGCCGCCACTCGTCGTGCCGTCAAAATTCGCTTCCCGAAAAGCGATCTTTGCTAAATCGGCATAAGGATCGCGGTTTTTTGGGGCAACAGGCTGGAGTACTGTGCCGGGTTTATCTGCGGGTGCGGCCTCTGTTGCGTGCGCTGCTATCGGTCGCTGTTGTGCTGCAGTGTCCTGTGGTGTGGGTGTATCTTTATCCTCTGGAGCTGGCACTGAGGTAGGCGAGTTGTTGTTATTTGAAGGCTTTTCAGGAATATTTTTCCACACCACCAAGGCCAGCAGCGCGACGGGGATCACCGGCCACCATTGCCGGAGGCGGATCTTGCTGAGAGTACTTCCAGCCAGATCAGGGGGAGGGGGCGTGGTTTTTTTTTGAGATTCGGATGCTTTGTCCCACTCGGCAAAACGGCCGAGCCAATGCTCTTCTTCCAGCAGTTGGAGTACTTTTTCTTCTGCCCGCAGGGCATTGACACGTTGCACCAAGTCAGCATCCGTCTGGAGGGCCTGTTCAAAAGCAGTCCGGTCGGGCGCAGTCATCCGATTGGCCAAATAATCTTCAATATCGTCAAAATCATATACCGGATTCATAATCGTTTGTTTAATTCATCAGCAATGTCTGGCCGTTGCGTCATGTGAAGGCGCAGTTTATCCTTACAGGTCTGTAGTTCTGTTTTGGCCACATTTGCATTTTTATAGCCCATTTCTATCGCAATTTCCTCGTTTTTATGGCCCAATTGAAAGAATGTAAGCAATTTATGGCACTTTTCACCCATTTTAGCCATTGCCTTGTCCAATAATTCCCTTTTTTCCGCTCGCAACATTTCTATTTCCGGACTGGGGGCTTCACCCATTTGCAAATAGTTAAATATTTTTTCTCGATTTTCTCGACGCTCTTGCCCCCTTCGCAAAGTACAATATTTGTTTTTTGCTATATTGGCAATATATGTGCTTACGCTACTTTGATGGACATCATAAATGTCTAATTGATTCAAAAACGTCACCAAAGCCTCTGCGAACATATCATTTGCATCCTCCTCCGTACCATGATAATTCACGATCTGCTTCTTAGCCGCAGCAAAAAATTTGGGTTCTGTGTAAAGGTGTTTTACCGCAGCTTCTCGTTGCCGAAAATCCCCGCTGCGCAGCGCCTCCAAAATTTCCTGATCGTTCGTAAATTGATTTCTCATTCCTTATTGCCGTTGATTGCACAAGGGTAAGGTGCAGACATGGGAAATTTTAAAAATATTTTTAACCCTCCAATCGCGGCATCACCTTTGGAACGGGTAAATAATAACTTGATAGTTTTAGGTAGGTTAGTTTTTGTTCAAACAATGAGTTGTTGATGTAGTTGAGCCGCAGACCCCGCAGAAACACGTCCGGAAAAGCGGCTTTTGGGTTTTTCATCGTCGTTTTCAGTCGCTTCTACTTTTTTCATCGTCGGTTTCTGTATTACTTTCCGGCTCAACAAAAACTCGCCTATACTCCAGCACCTGTTGTTGCCGGTCTTCGGGCAGGCTTTCAAATTTTGCGTACAGCGCAACAGTACCCATAAGTGTATTTTTTAAGCCACAAAATTAGTAAAAAAACGAAACTTTAACAATTTAAGCACACAAAGATAGCATTTTTTTATTAAAACGATAAAAAAAAGTACCAACCGGGGGCATCCTTCATTTTGCGTGAAAAGTAGTTGACACTTTCTTTGGGCAATTATTTTAAATTACCCTAATAAGTGCTTGATTATCAATGCTTTATTTTAATTTATTTTTATTTTCCGAAAATAAAAGTGTCAACTACTTATGAAGGATGCCCAACCGGGTAACGAAAAGAACATGCTCGATATTACGCAGACAACAGCGCATCGCTGCTTTTCACCATCACAATTTTTGAAACAATGAAGTCTTCATTTTTTACTGGGTTATTGCTCTTTTTCAGGGTTTTGGGCTTTGGCCAGTGGACGGAACTCAACCCCACCCTAACAGCATCCTTTCTCAATAGCGGAGTCGCTTACGAAGGCAAAGTCTACTTTTCCGGCGGACCTTATACGCGCGCTGTGACGGCCACTCCTTACCATGATAAACTCGAAATATTGGACTTAGCCACCGGTACTCTTACGACGGCTCCCGGCAAACTCTCCGTGGCGCGGGCCAGCATGATGTGCGTGGCCCACGCCGGGAAGGTCTATTTCGCCGGGGGACACTCATGGCTTAGCAACAGTACGGCAGCCGGGCAGCCGTATAATACGGTGGATATTTACGACATCGCCTCAAAGACCTGGTCGGTGAAACAACTGAGCGTGGCCCGTACCGAAGGCTCCGCAGTGGTGCTGGATGGCAAAATTATGTTTGCTGGCGGCACCATCGTGCTTGGAACCAACATTATTAGCACCTCCGTCGTAGATGTTTACGACCCTGCCACCGATCAATGGTCGGTGATGCAATTATCCCAAAAACGCGGCGGTTTGTCTGCCGTAGTGATCGGCAAACAAGCGTGGTTTTGCGGCGGATTCCTGAGCTACAGTGCGGTGGGCAGCAGTGCGCGCATCGATATTTATGATGCCGTGACGCAGCAATGGTCGCAAAAAAACTTATCCCAGTCGCGGGAATTTCCCTCGGTGGCCGTCGCCGGAAAATACGTACTCTGCGCCGGAGGTTACACCCCGGCAAAAGACTATACCGCGCTGGTGGATGTATTTGATACCAGCACGGGGACGAGTACCACGGCCAATTTATCGGCACCACGCGGACTAATGGGGGTAGCCACGCTGGGAACAAAAGCTTATTTTACGGGCGGAGGGCATATAGACTACTCAATCAATTATTTAGATAAATCTTCCAACGTGGTAGATATTTTCGATGCCAAAACGGGCTTATGGTCGGCGGCCACCCTCAACAAAAACCGCATGGCACACGTCTGTGCGGCCTGGGGCAACAAAGTAGTGGTCGGCGGCGGCTGGCGTGCGGAACAAGTGACAACGACGGGCAGTATCGAGGTTTTTACCGACCCGACTATTGTAGCGGTGGAAGATGCTCCCATCCGGTCCATGTCGTTTTCGCTCTCCCCCAATCCGGCCTCCGATCGCTTGCAGGTCACTTTTGCGGCGGAAACCGAGGAAAATGGCCCGGTTACGTTCCGTATTCTTGATGTTGCAGGTCAATTAATATCAGCAGGCGAAAGCCACGCTACTCACAACAGCCTCCGCATCGGACTGGAAGGTATAGCACCGGGATTTTATCTACTGGCCTTAGAGCAGCGGGCGGGAAGGCGGAGCGCCGTGCAAAAATTTGCAGTAACGCGGCAGTAAAAAACAACAAAATAATAGCTGGCAACAATTCATCGGTAAATCAAGATCAATGGTTGCCCGGTTATTCGTTTTTTGGAATTGCCGGTGGAGTGATTCATTCAAATATATTACTCACTTAAGCCAGCCTCCTCCGCCAAAATCTTCTTTTGGCAACCGCCAAAGGCTGTGAAAATGCTGAAGACCTCCATCCCGGTTGGTCATTTCTATGATAAAATCGGGGGTAAACAACCGATAATAGTGCAGCGCCTCCGCGTCGGTAGTGCCATACCACACAAAACGCAGCGCTTTTTTGTTTTTCAAAATAGCGGCTGTTTTTTCCTTGGCTAAAGGCGCTGCCAAATTGCCGGCCCATGCCCGGATGATGCGAAGCACCAAGGCTTGCTGCTCTTTGTTCAGGTCTTTAAAAGCGATGCCGGATGCTGTTTTCAAAAAACTTTCTTTACCCGTTCGAGCCATCGGATCTGCGTCTGTGGGGTGTGCGCCCAAAATGGTTTTTTGCTTCATTTCGGGCGAAAGCGAAGCAAACAATTGTTTGCCTGCTTCGCTTTCTTCGGTCAGGAGGTAGCGCCCGGCAAATGGCCCGGAGCTGGTCAGCGCCGGATTGATACCGACAAACATGGGGGTACAGGTAATGCCTTTGGGCGAATGGGTGAAATTGAGGGAAAGGTGGTGGCCTTCAAACTTCCAGGCCCAAATGCCGTTGATATCCGGGTTGCCGAAGATCGTGATCCAATATTTCTCCTGCCCGTAGCGTTCTGCAACGGGGTTTTGGGCGGCCATTTGTCGCTGCTTAATGTCCTCGTCATATTGGATAATGAACAACACTTTCTGGTAACCTTCCACGCTCAAAACCGAGCGTAACAGGGCGTGTACCGCCATTTTCTGCTCATCCGACAGGTCATTAAGCCAAAGCCCCTGCCGGTTGTAGGACAACATAGGGAGGTTTGACCATTGAGCGCGGGAGGAGTCGCTCAAAGGCAGGTTCACTTTGGCTTTTTGCACCGTATTCAGGTTAGCGAGCAAGGTTTTGGCGGCCAAAACAGTAGGCGCCTGATCGAAAGCACTTTGGCTGTGAGCGGCTGTTAGGTGGAATAAGCAGCAGCAAAAAAGGAGGTGGCGCATGGTGAAATAGTTAGCGGATGGGTGAAATTTCCGGCACGCTTAAAAACGCATCTTTTGTGATTTTCGGTAAAGGAACGAGTAAATACTGAAAACTTCGGAGAAGTTTTATTTCTGCTTCCGATTTCTTAAACCGGAGTTGTTGTGGTCCTTCAGGAAATTATATTTATCGTCGCGTTTGCCGTGCAGGTCGTAGTGCAGTACTTGAGCGGTATTATTATTTGTGGATTTGGCCATCTTATTTTTTCTTTTTGGTGGTGGGCGGTATATTTTTCACGACGGCTTTGTTTTCGCTGTCGAGTTTTCGTTTTATTTTGGTTACATCTTCGGCAGGCGGCAGTTTTTCGGGTTTTACCCCGCGTTCGTGGAGTATTTTGCGCACGGCGAGGTGATTGTCCACGTGTTCGGAGGTGATTTGAGTTTCGCCGTGCAGGTCTTTTTCAGTCACGTTGTGGCTGGTGAGTTCGGTAGCAAAGTCTTTGGCTTTGAGGGTGAGGGTAGGCAGGAAGTCGGCTAATGGGCGGTTGTCGGGCACTTGCAATTTGCCCTTCATATCGCGGGTGCTAAAGCCGCCAAAAAGTGCCTGATCTCCTTTGGAACGGATTACAGCAAAACCTTTGTCATCCACGCCGCGTTCGTACAAAATACCGGATAGTTTGCTTTCTGATTTGGATAGTTTTTCGCGGGCGGCCACTCGTACAATATCGAGCAGGCGTTGTTCAATGATTTCCTGTTTGCGGGTTTGTACGGCAAAATAGGTTTGTGCAAAAGCAATTTCACTTTTGGCCGGGTCGCCATTTTAAGCCACCAAATAACAGGCATAGCGGGTAAGTGCTACATCATCAATGGGTCTTTTGGTGCCGCTTCCTATCTCGACCATTTTACTGACATCAGTAAAATGGTCTTGCACCATGCCACCCACGTTGATACAGGCTTGCTTGGCTTTTTCAATGACAAGTATAAAATTTTGCCATTTGGCATAACCAAGAATGGTCTGCAACTCTCTGGCACTCCAACACTCTACGCCATCTATGTGGTAGCAGGCGGCTTCAAACTTGTTGAATAATTCGTCGAGCAGTTCTTTTTGCATGGTTTACTTTTTTGCTTTTTTGATAAAAATATTGATACTCACACCCTGCATGATGTCAAATACATTTTGGTCGGGTGAGCCATCGGGCGCGGTTTCTTTCTTTTTGGCATTTGGTCGGGTTTGTAGCCAGTTTCGGTCAATAGCCGATTGAGTTCTACTTTTATAACGTTTCCTTCTATTGTAGCCTTCTATTCTTGACTTGGGAAAGGTAAACGTCTGCTCGACTGTTGTCGAAGTTATAGCGACAATATAAAATTTTTCAAAATTCCGACTTTGGCAGTGGGAGCAACAGGTTTTTTCTGTGGCATAGTTCAAGTTTTATGTGTTAAAAATAGATTTTGTAAGATTATGGTATGTTCATCAACGTAGTTCATCTTTTCGGCGCGTTTCAATTGCTCATCATCCAGGGTAAAGCCTTTAATAATGTATTCGCGCAAACGCTGCGTAGCCCAAATGCGGAACTGTGTACCCCGCAGGGAGTTTACCCGGTAGCCGACTGAAATTATCAGGTCGAGGTTGTAATAGTCCAATGCCCGCTTTACGCTTCGGTTCCCTTCCTGTTGAACTGTCAAGTATTCCTTGACAGTTGCCGCTTCCTGCAATTCGGCCTCACTGTAAATGTTCTTAATGTGCAGGCTGATATTCTGTTTCGTGGTTTGGAACAGCTCGGCCAACTGGTTCAGGGTAAGCAAAACGCTTTCGCCTTCCATGCGGACTTCGACTTTGGTGTTTCCGTCCTCTGACTGATAAATGAGGATTTCGCTATTTTCCATAACGGGTTAATTCTGAATGGGTTAAAGGTCAAGTTTGATTTTATCCGCTGCCGCCCGCTTTTTCTCATCCACGATTTTTGCGTAAATCTGCGTCGTTTTCAAATCCTTATGCCCCAACATCTTGGAGACGGTGAAAATGTCGGTTCCCTGTGAAAGTTGGAGCGTGGCGTAGGTGTGCCGGAAACTGTGAAAAGTGATGTCTTTGGTAATTCCTGCTGCCAGTAGCCACCGCTTTAGTTTCACGTTTTCCCATGCGGAATAGTGCAGCGCGTGGAAAACGGTTTCGTTTGGCTCACCTCGTTCGCCCATCAATCCCAAAGCCTGTTCTGAAATGTAGTGCGTTTCAGCACCCCCGGTTTTTGGTTGGTGATATTGCAGGTAGTGGCCGCTTGCCTCACTGTGCCGTACTTCTTTCCAGATAAGTTTCTGAATATCTGAAAAGCGCAAACCGGTAAGGGCGGAAAACAGGGCGGCGCGTTTGAGGGTAGGGTTGTCACATTCCATATTGGCGAGGGCTTGTAGTTCCTCCTGACTTACATACTTGCGGTGCGTCTCTGTGGGCTTCACTGCCTCCACCTTGACGTTGAGGTCAAGGTGGAGGTAGCCTGATTTGTATGCCTGTTTGAGGGCTGCTTTGAATTTATTGAAATAGGACACCACTGAATTTTGTGAAAGTGGTTGGTTTTTGGTGCGATTGCTTGGTGCGGTCAACAGGTATTGCCGGAATCGATTGCAAAATTGCTCATCGAGGTCTATGAATTTCAGGCTGCCACCCGTGTGGGCTTCCAAGTAATTTAACGCACTCATCCAGTTATCGTGATTGCTCGCTTTTCGGTCGTTGGCCAATTGTCGAAAGAACGTTACAAAATCGGCATTCCTCCGAATATCGGCCATTTGTCCGTACTGCTCATTTTGGATTTCGATTTGCCGTGTGGCGCGGATATTCTCGGCAAGCAAAATGGTTTCCTTTTTGCAGGTTTTGTCCATTTCGGTGCGTGGTTTCTCCAACACTTCCAAGCGCAAAAACTCCCGACGCGTGGGCTTGCTTGTTTCAGGGTGGGTGATGGGCGGGTAAAAATCCAAGTAGAGCGACTCCCGCCCGCCCGATAATTTTTTTCGCCGCAAAAAGACTTTGGTCGTCTTCATATATTTGAAAATAGTTTGTTGTCAATCGTTAAAAAGCAGGTCAATTGAAGTCCGAAGGATTAAGCGTTTGCGGCCAATCTTCGCCGATTTGACCCGCTTAGCCCTGCACAGTCGCCACACGGTCGAACGGCTCACCCCAAACAAGTCGCACACATCCTCGACACTCAAAAAATCCTTGGTCTGAATCTCGGCCAGTGGGCGGCGTATCACTTGCCGCGTCTCGGCCTTACTTGCTTCGATCCGTGCTTTCCGTTGACGCAATTTATACGCTCGCTTGGCACAGTAGTCAGAGCAGAACCGCGTCACGGTGGTTTTGGCCTCAAAGGTCTGTGCGCAGTGTTCGCAAACCCGCTGTACCCTAATCTCGCTGCTCATCGTGTTTCAAAGTGTGTCATAGTGTGTCATCATTTCTACCGTTGTCCCTCTGGAAGGTACAAGCGCGGCACAAAGGTACAAATAAGATACAAATAAAACGCAAATAAAAAACAAACAATGACAAAAATAAACATAATAAAATAAATAAGGCGTTACAAATCAAGTGATTGTAACGCCTTATTTATTTTTCGTTTATTGCTATTTTCCAACTTACTTTCCAATACAAAACTTACTGAAAATATTCCCCAACAAATCCTCTACCCCGATTTGTCCGGTGATTTCCCCCAAGATATTCAGCGAGCGGCGGATGTCCATCGCAATAAAATCGCCCGTAATATTGCTGTTTAGACTATGGAGCACATCGGTCAGGGCTGCGTCGGCGCGGCGCAGGGCATCGTGGTGGCGGGCATTGGTAACAACGGTGCTTTCGGTGTTGACCCCTTCCCCAACAGCGGTGGCTAAGAGTTGTTCTTTCAAATATTCGATATTCATCTGGTTTTTGGCGGAAACTGGCAGCAGCGGAAGTGCCTGTAAGGAGCGGTCGAGGGTTTTCAATACGGCTGATTCATCGCCGCGCAGCAGGTAAGGATGAATGCCCGGCAGGGTAGGGGAGCGCAACCACTCGGTTTGGAACAGCGGATTGCGATCCATTTTATTGCAGATAACCAAACAATTTAAGTCTGTTTTGCTGAATTTTTGCAGGTCTTCATACACCTCGGAAAGCGTCATGCCCCCGGTGATATCCCAAACATACACCAAGATGGAGGCCTGTTCAATTTTTTCCAAAGTGCGTTGTACACCGATGACTTCAATGGCGTCCTGCGCTTCGCGGATACCCGCCGTGTCAGTCAGGCGAAATTGCACCCCTTTTATATGGAGTGTTTCTTCGATGGTATCGCGGGTAGTACCCGCTATTTCACTCACAATGGCCCGTTCTTCATTGAGCAGGGCATTGAGCAGGGTGCTTTTCCCGGCATTGGGCCGGCCGGCTATCACGGTATTGATCCCCGTTTTCAGGGCATTTCCTAACGCAAATGACTGGATGAGCGAACGGATATACGATTGTATTTTTTGTACCAACGCTTTCAGGTCATTTCGGTCGGCAAATTCCACGTCTTCCTCGCCAAAATCCAATTCCAATTCTACCAAACTGGCAAAGTGGATCAATTCTTCGCGCAAGTGGTCAATTTCCTTTTTGAAACCGCCGCGCAACTGCCGGAGTGCAATGCTGTGTGCCGCTTCATTTTCGGAAGCAATCACATCAGCAACCGCTTCGGCCTGACTCAAATCCATTTTTCCGTTTAAAAATGCCCGCAGCGTGAATTCCCCCGGTTCGGCCAATCGTGCGCCCCATTGCAGGCACAATTGCAATACTTCCTGCAAAATATAAGGAGAACCGTGACAACTGATCTCTACGATGTTCTGGCCGGTATAGGAATGTGGCCCGCGAAATACCGTGAAGAGGGCTTCATCTAAAATGCGACCTTCTTTGGTGGCAATGCGCCCAAAATGGGCCGTGTGTCCCGGTGCCTCCTCCAAAGTCTTTTTAACCAGCATCTGATCAGCTACCCAAATGGCATCCGGGCCGGAAAGTCGGATAACGCCGATGGCACCAATACCCGGAGGAGTGGCCAAAGCAACAATGGTATCAGTAAGATTAGCGTGGATCATAGTAAGGAACGAGTAAATAATAATTTAATCATTTAATATGACCCTTTTAGTGCCATACTACCCATCTTTTTGCTTGCAGCGTGCTACTATTAGCGCAAAAAGATGGTTGTCTGGCCCAAAAATGATCTACCTGAAATGACTAACTTATTATTTACTCGTTCCTAAGCGGTCGGCAGTCAAATCAATAACAAGTCAAATCAACGCATCAACGAATATTTAAAACTCAGCACTATTCCACGAGCCTTTGATACGCTCCCAAAAGGCCAGTGTTTTTGCGCGACCGGGAAATTCCGAATAAATCATGCCTTTTTGGATGCATTGTAATACCTGCACCGTTGGTTTGGAGACTTCCTCTGGCAGACTGCTAATGGGCAACCAATGTACGTCTTCAAATTTTTTCGGCTCTCTTGACCCCGGTTCACCGCTAAATCGGGCAGCTTTGAAATACAGGACTAACAGCGTCTCGTTTTTTTTCAATTTATGACGGTGTAGCACGTGGACGAGTGTTAAATCTATAATTTCTACCCGAATACCCGCTTCTTCCAATGCTTCGCGAACCAATGCTTCGCGGGCAAATTCATGCTCCTCCACATTACCGCCAATCAGCGTAAAATCGCCTCCGTTGCGTTTGGTTTGTCGTAAAAACAATAATTTTCCCTGATCTTCAAGTATCAGCCGAACGGCAAAAATAAGCATAATTTGGGTCTCTTTTGTGACGATGCAAAGGTATTGGTTTTTGCGAATACCGCTCTTTTTTCCTAAAATAAAATATTCATTTAATATTACCTTACCTTATTCCATCCGCGCATCCCCTTTTGCATAATAAAAAGATTCAACGGATTCATCAAGGGCAAATAATCCGATTCCGATTTGAGACAGCCGCCAGTTTCTGGCATCTTCCTGTAATTTTAATTTTTTTGCTAATGGCAACGCAGGAACTAATTGTTTTTGATACATTTCCCAGACGGTTCTGATGCTCAAGGTTCCCTGCATCAGGTTGTTCATCGTGGTTTCAGTATTTTCTTTGCTGATACCCGCCTGATAAAAAACCATCCGGAGGGAATCTATGGAAGGGATATTGACCGTTTTGGTGGCCCGTGTTATCGTATTGAGAAAACGAACACCCGTGAAGCCGCTTTCCCGGATCAAACTGCACCCGGATCCGGATTTTGACTGCCGGATGGTATAATAATCAATAAACCCTGGTAGCGGATTTCCGCTCGAAAGTACGATGGGTGCGGCAGGGTATTTGGGGGCGAGCGGCGTTCTATTTAAGGGGTAATCCATGCGGCCAAACGCACTGATAATAAAGCAATTAGGCAGACGATCACCCGGTAGTGGATAACCCTTCGCGATCAGGGAACCGATATACTGCGTAAGGTCCGGACGAGATTTTTCAGGGTAATAAAACAAGCTCTGTAACCGATTTTTGGCTTCCACGGGATCCAATCCGGCTTTCACCAGAATAATATAAAGTTCTGATTCGGTAAAACACCACGCCGGAGCTAAGGAACCGTTTTTCAGGCGATACGTGATAGCAACCGAATTGCTGTCCTGAAGACCACAGGGCGAAAAATCTGCCTGCGGGCTTCTTTCCTCCACCCCATCCTGCAGTATGACAGCGTCGGAAAGTTGAATTTCACTTGGGAATACGAGGTTTTCTTTTTGACAGGAGTATGCATTCAACAAGAAGGCGATACAGCATAAGGCATAAATTGAGTAGGTTTTCATAATAAAATAAAAAAAGTTTGATGTGAAAAATGGCATAATATTCCTGTACATCCGGAGCACCGGATGTCGGAGAAATAACGTAAAAAAATGATTAAAACAGTAAGGAGGTGGCTATGAAGGGGTGGGGATTAAGTAGTTAGCGGTACAACGTACGTGGTGATTGCGGTTTCTACGAGGCATGAGTACTGAAAGTGAACTGCTGTAATGGAAATTAGTATTAGGTTAGATAAAAACAGGCACTTATAGTAAATACACAAATATTACACTTTACGTTGACGTAATCTGCCCAGTAGTTGGTTGCTTTCCAAGGTAAAAATAATGTAAGAGTACGTTTTTTGAGAAATTGATTGTACAAATACAGGTATTTTTATCACAAAAACGCAATCACAAAAAGTTAAATATTTATTAATTCGTTTTTTTTTCGTTTTTTACCTACTTTTGGGGCTGTTTTTCAATATTTATATATGCGTTTTTTTTATTTTTACCTAATTATGACAATGCTGGCAGCACCGGCAGCTGCCCAAACCACCCATTTGCACTGTGGCCGGGTGCTGACCATGGAAGGTGATGAAACCCTTACGTCGGCTACCATCGTGGTGGAAGGCAAAAAAATATCCCGAATAGAACGTGGATATACCCCGCCTCCGGTCGGTGCCGAATTGATTGACTTGAAAACAAAAATCGTGTTGCCGGGAGTGATGGACCGGCAGGTACGCATTGAATCAGAACAAAACCGCTTTACCTGTGTGGATCGCGTTACATTAGATAACGCAGACAGGGCCTTTCGCGCTGCCGCTTTTGCCAGCCGCACGCTACCGGCCGGATTTACGACCGTGCGCAACCTGGGCTGGCACGGTCGTAATATAGCCTTGCGCCATGCCATCAACACCGGATGGGCCGATGGGCCCCGTATCTTTACTGCCTGGAGTATCATTAATATCACCGGTGGTGTCACGATGGTGGCGCTACGGGTAGATGCTTTCGGTACCGTTTGTCATGAAAGAGGGGAGGGTGTACAAAGTGGCGCGAGAATGAATTAATGCAGTGGTCACCTGCCCAACCAATATCCAATTCCAATCTCTAATATCTAATATCCTTTTTATGTTCAAACAAATTTCTTATATCCTGTTTTTTGCGGTAGCTGTATGGGCTTGCAAGCAGGATGCTCCCGCCACTACCGCAAAATCTGTGGTGATTACTTCCAAAACTTTTGAAAAAACCGATGGTCAATGCCCGGACAAATGCGCCTCTTTCAAGGCCACTTACCCGGAAGTGACTACCGGTAGCCCTGCGCTGAAAAAAGCAGTGGAAGATTGGGCCTTTGCCACCCTGCGCGATCATGCTATTGCTTCGGAGACCCCGCTTTCCGCCCCGATGACACCCGATGCCATAGCCAATGCTTTTATAGAAAGCTGGAAAGAAAACAACGACGCTATTCCGGAATTTGCCAGGTCATTTGAGTTGGACGGCGTTGATACCGTGTTGTGCAATTCCGCCAAAGCCTTGTCGCTTCGCATGGATATTTACCATTCTGCCGGTGGAGCGCACCCTAATTATTTTTCCTCTTTTGTCAGTTTTGACCCCGCTACCGGCCAGGTATTGCCTTTTGGTAAAGTGGTGACAAATCCCGCTGCAATCCTTCCCCTGTTAGACAAAAAATACCGTGTATTGAAACAGGAAGCTTTTGATAATGGTTTTGTTTACGAAGGCGGTGCACTGACCATGCCTCAAAACTGGGCTTACACCGAAAATGGCCTTCTTTTCCACTATAATGCTTATGAAATTGCTGCTTATGCCATAGGAGATGCTGATATTTTTCTGACCTGGGAAGAAATGGGAGCCGCCGCAAAGAGATTAATGGTACGGGAATGAATTAATTGAATGGTAGGAATATAAGTAGTCAATAGTCAATAGTCGGCAGTACACAGTCTCACAAACCCTTGATAATAAGGTAATTAATGAAATTTAAAACTACGATTATTTCTATTTACCTACTTAATTTTTTTTGTAAAAAAATTATATTCCTACCATTCAATTAATTCATTTACGGATAAAAACGCGTAACAAATTTTTTATTTTATCAAGAAAAGGTACACTACTACTCAACAAAAAATGATCACCTCCTTATTCGATCAAATTCAGGAAGCCGTTGCGTATATCCGCACCCGGACGGCTTTTTTCCCCCGCACCGGTATTATGCTTGGCACGGGGTTGGGCGGTCTGACGGATGATATTGTGGTAGAAGCCGAAATCGCCTACCGCGACATTCCGCATTTTGCCGTCAGTACGGTAGAAAGTCACAAAGGGAAATTGGTTTTTGGCTACCTGAACAACAGCCCGGTAGTGGTCATGGCCGGGCGATTGCATTATTATGAAGGCTGGAGTATGCAGCATGTCACCTTTCCGGTGCGGGTGCTGAAATTCCTCGGTATTGAGCGCATCATCATCACCAATGTATCCGGCGGGGTCAATCCGCACTTGCAGGCGGGCGATATTGTAGTAGTGCGCGACCATATTAATCTGCTGCCGGAAAATCCGCTGCGTGGCCCCAATGAGGAGCGGCTGGGGCCGCGATTCCCGGATTTATTGAACACCTACGACCCGGATTTGCGTACAAAGGCCATGGAAATAGCAAAAAAACACGGTATTCGAGCGATAGAAGGCGTTTATTCTGCACTGCAAGGCCCCAATTTAGAAACCCCCGCCGAATATGCCATGTTGCGGGCGTTGGGGAGTGATTGCACCGGAATGTCGTCCATACCGGAAGTGTTAGTGGCGCGGCACAGCAATTTGCCGGTACTCCTCCTGTCCTTAGTCAGCAATGTCTCCTTCCCGCCTTCCGCCATTCGGGTGACGACTTTGGAGGAAGTCATTGCCACTGCTGAAGCCGCCGAGCCTAAGTTGAGGTTGCTCATAAAGGAAATGGTTGCCTAAGTACGCCCATCGGATTCAAAATCAATCCATAATTTGACCATTCGTCCATCCTTAAATTCAACAAAAACGGGTACTTCGCCATCTCCATTGGTGACACTCACTGCAATGGCCATACCATCAAAACCTTCCAGAAATTTGCATTGCACATAGCCTTTATTCAGGATACCTTTGGTCACCGCGCTGTGAGAAAATTCACCAGTCTCCTCATACAGTATTTTGGTGAGCCGGCCTTCTTCCATCAAATCATTGACCGACTTCCCTTCAAACAATATATCATTGAAGTTTTTAAAATCCGCTCCATATTTATAGGTTGTTGCAGTAAGTGTATCTTTATACACGCTGTCACGCTCAAATTTATCCTGTTTCCAATGACGCAGAAAAGCCGGGTCGCAGAAAATAAGCTACCCGGTATCTATCACCAAATCACCGATTTTTTTAATTTCATTCATGATTAAAACACAAAATATAACAATATTAATAGAAATAAGGTCCCTCCAATGAATTTTAATGTAAATTCTTTATAGAAAGCTTCAGGCTGTTTTTCTTTTGGAAGTAATTCATGAATATCTGCATGGCAATCTAAACACAGGTGTACTGTTTCTTTGTTTTCTTTAGTACCAAAGTATGCTCTTGGATAAATAGGATGTTGGTTTATTCAGCGGTACTTGCCACATTTTTCACAAACACCTTTTTTCATATCTTTAGCCGCTCTATACTTTTAAAACCGCTGCCACCAAATCTGCCGCTTCCTGAAACTCTACGGCACCCATAACTTTTAGGCCCGACTCATCAATGATTTTTTTGGCAATATCGGCATTGGTACCCTGCAAACGGACAATGACCGGAACCGGAATATCGCCGATGGCTTTATAAGCATCTACCACGCCTTGGGCCACGCGGTCGCAGCGCACAATACCGCCAAAAATATTGATCAAAATGGCTTTTACATTAGGGTCTTTCAGGATGAAACGCATGGCGTTTTCCACCCGCTGGGCATCTGCGGTGCCGCCCACATCTAAAAAGTTAGCGGGTCGTCCGCCAGATAATTGAATCAAGTCCATAGTAGCCATGGCAAGACCTGCGCCATTGACCATACAGCCCACGTTGCCATCCAATTTCACGTAGTTTAAGTCGTATTCCTGGGCTTCTACATCGGCAGGGTCTTCTTCGTTGGTATCCCGCAGGGCTGCTAAATCCGGGTGGCGATACAAGGCATTATCGTCTAAAGAAACCTTAGAATCCACGGCAATGATGTGGTCATCACTGGTTTTCAGACAAGGGTTAATCTCGAACAAACTGGCATCGCTGCCGAGAAAAGCCGCGTAGAGCTTTTGCACAAAGTCTACCATTTCTTTAAACGCCTGACCGCTTAATCCGAGGTTAAAGGCCACTTTTTGGGCCTGAAAAGGCCGAAGCCCCAACAAAGGATCAATAAATTCGGTGAAAACGCGGTCCGGAGTCTCTTCCGCCACTTTTTCGATATCCATGCCACCATCGGGCGAATAGATAATGACATTGCCGCCCCGCGCCCGATCGGTCAGAATAGAAATATAAAACTCACGGGGTTCAGCAGGTCCAGGATAAAACACATCCTGTGTGATCAATACCTTTTGCACCAGCTTGCCTTCCGGTGGTGTTTGAGGGGTGACAAGGCGCATACCAATCATCGCGGCAGCCAATTCCCCGGCCTGTTCCGGGCTTTTTGCCAACTTAACTCCGCCGCCTTTGCCCCGGCCGCCGGCATGAACCTGCGCTTTTACAACACACCAGCCGGAATTATATAATTCTTTCATTTTTATGGCCGCTGCCACGGCCTCCTCGGCCGTGTAGGCTACGATGCCTTCCTGAATTTTTACGCCGTAGGATTTCAGCAGTTCTTTGCCCTGATATTCGTGCAGATTCATTGATAATAATGATGAAGAATGATAAAAGTATTTTTTGCAAAAGTAGGCATTATTTTAGAACTGCGTTGCCTAAGGCTTATAATTTTAGAAATTTATGGCACTGCCAAAACAAAAACAATGCATTTTCCAAAAACTGTTTCAATATTAATTTGTTTTTTTAAAAAATTTGTAAATTTTTATTGGATTATTAAAAAAAAATTGACCAATTTTATTTTGATATTGACTTAAATAGTAGTTTTGCACCTTTATTTTACGTGCTATATAGCGTTGCATCTAAATCTTTTACTTCATGACACCCAAATTTAGGATAGATCGTCATTTTCTCTTTTTACACAATGAAAAATTAGTCGTTTTTGTCGAACGCATTTTACGCTCCACCGTCAACAATTCCTACGTGGAGCAACCCAATGAAATCTGGACATCATTGAAAGAAAAATGCACCACTCTTAGAGAATTGCTCAACAGCCGGTATCGCCGAAAACCAGATGCCATAACGCAACTGCGCAACGTAGAAACTGCTGTATTATCTGACCTAAATCGCTTTGCAGATCACATTGAGCAGCAGTTAGAATATCGTTCGGATGTGCATACCACCGGGTTTCGTTTGCAAACAGAACAGCGAAAACCCGTACAAACACTCCGAAAACAGCGGCTTGAGGCCAAATTGCAAAAAATAGCGACGCAGAAATGAATTAAGTACTAATGCCGCGTCCAGTAAATGGGGTGCAGATTGGCGAGACCTGTTTTTTGCTCCATCAGGCAGGAGGAGGGCGAAATGCGGGACATTTTAACCGACGAATAACGAAATGGAGCGAGAAATAAGGCCGCAAAACGGTGCGTTATTTACTGGACGCGGCACTAGGGTACGATAAAAGAATAACTTATCAAAATTCGTCGGCAAATCATGCCTGATTGTTATAAGTTGTTTTTTGGCTATCCCCAGCTTGGTTTTTAATTTCATTAATTACCTTATTATCAAAGGTTTGTGACACTGTGGACTGCCAACTATTGACTGTGGACTACTTAATTCATTCCCGTGCCACTACCGCAGCGGTATACCTTCCTCATCAATCAGTTTTCCATGTTGCACGCGAATGATGCGGGCCGGAAAATTTTGCAAAATCCGATAGTCATGGGTAGCACACAGTACGGCAGTATTGTGTTGCCGGGCGAGGCTGCGCAACAATATCAACACATCATCACTGGTTTCGGGGTCTAAATTGCCCGTTGGCTCATCGGCAAGAATGAGTTCGGGCTGATTGAGCAGCGCCCGGGCAATGACGATCCTCTGTTGCTCGCCACCCGACATTTGATAGGGCATGGCCAAGCGTTTGTGGCTCAGTCCGGTTTCCTCCAACACCGTGTGAATCCGCTGGCTCATGGCTGAAGCATCTGTCCATCCGGTTGCTTTTAGCACAAAAACCAGATTTTCTTCCACATTTCGGTCGGTCAACAGGTTGAAGTCCTGAAATACAATACCCAATTTTCGGCGCAGCAAATGTACATTATTACGGTTAACGGCTCGCAGGTCAAAACCGGCTACCTCGCCGTTGCCCGTATTTAAGGGTAGAGCGGCATAAAGCGTTTTGAGGAGGCTGCTCTTTCCGCTGCCTGTTTTTCCGATCAGGTAAGTAAATTCTCCGGCACCAATGGTGAGGTTAATTTGGTTGAGTATCGGCTGGGAGTCCTGTTGCTCAATGTCGGCGTTGGCTAATTTTACGATAAAGGACATAGGTCGTTATGAGTAATAGCGCGTTTCCAAGGCTGTAGTGGCACGGAAATGAATTATTTAATAAATTTGTATAATTTTTTTGCAAAAAAATCATATAATTATTATAAAATAATTCATTTACAAATAAAAACGCATAATAAATTTTTGTTATTATTCAGATTCTTCGATGTTCCGGGTGATCTGAAGAGGGTGCAGCAATTGATGCGCAGCCCAATAATGAGTATTGTTTACTGTACAGTGTCAGGAACGAGTCACACATTCCTTAAAACAAAGAGGTTGTGTAGAAAAATGCAAAGTAACAGCATCTTCACGTAATTTTTTAAAATGAATTGAAATTAATAGCGTTTAATAAGCAGTGAGGTGAAAATGAACGTGGTTTTTATTTTTCTTAGTACTTGACTATGAGTAAATTGTAAGATTTATCATTCATATTTTATCATGTATTATTCCTCATTCATCATACTTAAGTAGGTAAATAGCAATAATCGTAGTTTTGAATTTCATCAATTACCTTATTATCAAGGATTTGTGAGACGGTGCACTGCCGACTATTGACTGTGGACTACTGATAAGCAGGTGTTTTGAAATAAACTCGATTATAAATTTATGCAAAAATCACACAATCAAACAGTTGTGGAACTTATAACGCATAATTAATTAACCCATAACTACTTACTACCTCGTATTTTGCGATTTATTTTATTTCTGGCTGCCATTGCTATCCTTGCAACCTCCTGTTCCCGCAGGTTTCCACATTTTAGCGTCTGGCGCTTATCTTCGTCCGACAAGCAGATATGGGCATCTTTTGAGGGTGCAGTGGAAATGCCGGTCATATCGTATCTGCATACCGGCAATCGAACCATCCGGTATTGGTCGGTTGGGGCGGATACCCTGCCGGTGGTGCTGCTCATACACGGAGCACCCGGTAGTATGGTAAAATATCGGGGATGGTTTCGTGACAGCAACCTGTATCAGCGGGTACATTTAGTGGCAGTAGACCGGCCCGGATACGGGAAATCCGGTTATGGTCGTGCCGAGACATCCGTTGCCCGTCAGGCAGCCTTCCTCGCTCCCTTACTAAAACAATTGAGTACGCGCGGCACGGTGGCACTTTGCGGGTCTTCTTATGGAGGCCCGATTGCCGCCAAATTGGCAATGGATTACCCGGAAAAAGTAAAATCTTTGGTACTTCAGTCGGCTTCAGTAGAACCGGGGAGTGAAAAAGTGCCGCGCATCGCTTACTGGATTCGTTCACCCTTAGGCGTTGTTTTTCCCGGTTGGGCGCGCGTGGCAACAAAAGAAAAATTTCGACATCGGCAGGCGCTGGAAGAAATTCAGGATGAGTGGGATAAAATCCAGTGTCCAACCTGGATTCTGCACGGCGATTTAGATGACTTGATTTACCCTTCCAACGCCAATTATGCTTTTGAACACCTGCAATGTACCCCCGAAAAACACCTGATTTGTTTAGATAACGCCACACATCGCATTTATTGGCACCAACCGGACACAATTAAGTATTATATTTTGAAAGCACGGGAATGAATTAGTGGAAAGTACTGGTATAATTTTTTTTATAAAAAAAATTATACCAGTACTTTCCACTAATTCATTTACAAATAAAAAACACCTGTCAAATAAACAAATAACCCCTTGTCTTACAAAATTCCCGTATCGCCCTCTATGGTTCGCTCGCTGACGGGTGGACTTCAAAACGCAGAACAACTCTTCGACGGCGATACCAGCACCGCGTGGTTTCCCGGCTGGAACCCGCTGCACTACCCGGCAGTGATCATTGTGGACGTAGAAAAAGTGTATAATTTGTCAAAAATCCGACTTTTTGACGGCAGCGGCAAACCAAAATTGCGTTTTTGGGCTACTCCGGCGGAAGCCCAACCCTACCAGTTGCTGATAGAGGCACAGCTCGATGCCTATCAGCAGTGGACAACGCTGGAAGTGTCGGCCCAGGCACGTTTCATCAAAATAGAACTATCCGATATTCAGGGAGATAAAGTAGTGGGCGAAATAGAGTTCTACGCAGAAGACATTATAAAGTCAGGATCCGGGCAAACGGTGACCCCTCCGCCCGTCATTCCGCTGCAACCGCGCACCGGAGCAGCGCTCAAATTGGGCAGCAATGGGTTTCACTGGGTACCTGCCAAATTGCTGGAGCCGTTTGTGCTGTACCGCGAGTATCAATGCTGGGATTGGATGGAAGCCGAACGGGGAGTTAATCGCTTCGAACCAACAGATGGCGCTTCGGGCAATTACGACACCCATTATCAGTTATTGAAATCCCTTGGCATCCGGCCCGTGGCCTGCGTGAACCAAACGCCCGACTGGTTGCTGGAAGGATACCCTAAAAAAAATGGCCGGAAAGATTTTAAGCCCGTCCCGTGGGGCGAATCCACCCTCGAACCGCGTGCTTATCGCTTTTTTGCCCGGTTCCTGTTCCAATTAGCCGCCCGTTATGGCCGCGCCAAAATAGAGGCTAAGGTGCTCACTATCAACGCCAAATCGCGTTGGACCGGCGATGGCCCCAATCGCTCGCATTCCGGTCTGGATTTGCTGGAATTTATTGAAGTGTGGAATGAGCCGGACAAATGGTGGAGCGACCCGGAAGCGTATTTTTCGCCACAAGAGTATGCCGCCATGCTTTCCGCCGGCTACGACGGGCACGAGGGCCGCCTCGGCGTGGGGCATGGCATCAAAACCGCCGATCCGTCCATGAAAGTGGTCATGGGCGGGCTTTCTAACTTCAATGTAGACTATCTAAAACAAATGAAAGCCTGGTTTGTCACCCATCGGAAAGATCGGGCTTTTCCGGCGGATGTCATTAATTTTCACCATTACAGCAATAAAAATCAAGCATTAAAGCCCAATTTTGAGGAAGGTATTGCACCGGAAGCAGACAACCTCCAAATGAAATTACGGGAATTGGTGCAGTATACTCGACGGGAATTGCCGGGCAAAGCCTTTTGGTTTTCGGAATTTGGGTACGATACCCGCCAAAATTCGCCCCAACGAGCCGTACCTTATACACAACACGATATAGAAACCGTGCAGGGTATGTGGATTGTCCGATCCTATTTAGAAGCCATAGCCGCCGGCGTAGATGCCGCTTTTGTGTACAATATTATTGACGAAGACAACGAACACAATGGTTTGTTTCAAAGCAGCGGCCTGGCGTACAGCGCAAAAGCAGGTTTTGGCAAAAAAAAATCGTGGCAAATGGTGCGTGAACTCGCGGAAACACTGAATGGCGCGACCCTGATCGCCAATCAAAGCGCGGGGCAGCTGCGGATGTACGTATTTGAAAAGGAAGGCAACACCTTTAATATCAGTTGGACGCTGAATAATACAATTTCGGATATACCTAAGAAGGGATAACTTTTTTTACAGACCGTCATCCAAGTGGGCCAATTCCCAGGTCATGTGCGCTACCACCATTTTTATTTCACTGTATGAGTATAATTCCCCAAAATAGGCTTGTACCTCGGAAGCGAGTGTGGTGTTATTTTCATAAAGAAAATTGACCAACTCGATGACTTTTTTTCTTTCCATGAAGTCAAAAATATCCAATTGGCCCAATCCGATAAAATGTGCCAGATGGCCTGCTACCGTGCCGGGTGTAAAGCCGCGCTCTTCCGCGATTTGCTCAATGCTCTTTCCTGATTTGTACAATTCAAAACTCACGGTTTTGGTATCTACTTTTGGCACTTTTACCGGTTCTGGTTCCGGCGCTGGTTCCGGTTCTTCAAAACTCATGGGTGCGATGAACAGTTTATTGGCCACACAATACTGTTGAATCATGGTGATCAGTTCCTGCCCAAACTGACTTGTTTTTGCCGGCCCAATGCCTTTTATTTTTTTCAAACTCTTGAGCGTGAGGGGCAAAAACTGCACGAGTTCCTGGAGTGTTTTGGTTGGCAATACTTCATATAACTCTACGCCATTGGCGGTGGCCAAATCTTCGCGCCACTGTTTAATTTGGATGTACAGGGTAGGATGGGGCGTATTGGGCGGTACCGACACAGCACCTTTACCCGATAAAGGTATTTGCGGTACAAAAGAAAAATCTATGGCAGCATTGGCTTTAGTGCGCAGGTAGCTTTGCGCGGAAAACGCCGTTTTTGCCGCATGGAGGCAGGCATTTTTTACAAAAACCTCTTTTTGCAACCGTTCTAACGCTTCCAACGCCGTTTTTCGCACCACTTTATTGTCCGTGATGATTTGCAGATTTTTTAGTCCGGGAAGTAGTTCGCTGCCCAATTTTTCCGCAAAATAAGTACCTGCCTTCTGGAGGCGGGTCTGCAACGTTTCGTTGCTTTCCGGCAGGCCGGGTTCCTGAAAATAGGACTGTAATGGAGGGCCAAATTTTTCTGCCGGCACAAAAACATCGTTTTCTGCTTGTTGCAGTAATTGTTTGAAATTGGAAAAATCAGGGCCAATCAATATTTTTTCATGCTCCATAAACACGCGATTCATTTGGTCGAATAACCGTTTTAACGGTCGGAAACCAAATAATTCAAGGATCAGGGATTGCTGAAAGGCTATCTTTGATTGTAGTAAATGGTTTTCATCCGGTTTGTTTTTATCGGCTTCTTCCGTGTATTGACGCACCGTAGCATCGGTTTTTACGCTGGAGGGAATGATCTTAGAGCGCAACACAATGCCCTCAAAACTCCTGCAACGGCTGAGCGCCACGTACACCTGGCCGTGGGCAAACGCCGCCTGCGCTTCAATAATGGCCCGGTCAAAGGTAAGTCCCTGACTTTTATGGATGGTGATGGCCCACGCCAATTTCAGGGGATATTGCGTAAAAGTGCCAATGATGTCTTCCTTTACTTCTTTAGTGGTTTCATCCAGCGTGTATTTCACGTTGTCCCAACCCACCTTTACTGCGGCAATTTCATCGATATCCGTAGGGCATTTTACATAAATAACGCCGTCCTTTATGCGCATCACCTGGCCGATTTTGCCGTTGTAATACAGTTTTTCACGGGATATATCGTTTTTTATAAACATCACCTGTGCCCCCACTTTACAGGTTAAGACCTCATCAGCCGGGTAAGAATATGCGGGGAAATCGCCTTCTGTAATTGCTTTAAAAACCGCCGCCGGAGCCGGAATGCTTTCCAATTTTTGGGCGTTTATCTCCTGCGCTGCGGCATTGTGCGAGGTGAGCGTAATGTAGGCTTCTTCATCCGAGGGCGTAAAATTGGCGATGTAGCGGCTGTTCAACAGCGCCAGCACCTCCGCATCCATGGCATTGTTGCGGACTTTATTGAGCAATTTGATAAAGGTATCGTCTGACTGGCGGTAAATATGTTGCAGTTCGATGGAGACCGGATTCGATTTTAGCAGCGCCATGCTGCTAAAAAAATAAGGGGTAGCGTAGTGTTCCCGCAGCAGACCCCACTCCTCGTCCTTTACGATGGGCGAGAGTTGGTGCAGATCACCGATCATGAGCAATTGCACCCCACCAAAGGGTTTGGAATGATCTTTGTACCGACGCAGCACATCATCAATGCCATCCAACAGATCAGCGCGTACCATGCTAATCTCATCAATGACCAATAAATCCAAACTTTGGATTACCCTGATTTTTTCGCGGGCAAACCGACGCTGCCGATTGATTTCCTGGGTGTTGCCCGGCAGGTAAGGACCAAATGGCAATTGAAAAAAAGAGTGTATGGTCATGCCTCCGGCATTGATAGCTGCTACGCCGGTAGGTGCCACCACCACCATTCTTTTAATCTGTTCATTTTTTATCTGGTGCAAAAAGGTGGTTTTGCCAGTACCTGCCTTTCCGGTCAGAAAAATATTTTTATCAGTATTCCTGACATAATCGAAAGCGAGTTCGAGTTGTGGGTTAGAGATAAAAGCAGTCATGGTTATTATTTATTGATATTAAATTTTTTTATATTTAAAATTGTTAAAACGGGCGGAAAACCGCTAATCACTCAAAAGTTATTTTCCCTTAAACCTTTGAAAAACGGCTGTTTTTTGTCATTTTTTTACAAAAGTAAGAAGATTCTATTTTTTTTCTCTTCCATTTAAAAATTTATTTCTTCTTTTGCAACCAGAATCACGGATTTAAAAGTCATCTATCATTTTAATTTAAGATTACCTGTGTATGAAGCAAATTTACAAAATTCTGTTATTAACTCCTTTGTTCCTTATTTTCTTAGTTGTTTCCGCTGCTGCCCAAACGGTATTGAAAGGCAAAGTGATGGATAGTGAAACAGGAGAAGACCTGATTGGTGCAGCGGTAGCCATTGCTGTCGGGGGATCAGGCGGCAGCATCACCAACTACGACGGCGAATTTGCCGTAAAGGTAGAAAGATTACCCGCAACCCTCAAAATTTCTTATACCGGATATGAAACACAAGAAATACAGGTGACCGATGCCGCACAGAAAATAGTGGTGAAATTGGGTAGTGGCACCTTATTAATTGCTGAAACGGTCATCAAAGGACAAAGAATTGATGACAAACAAAAGGCTAAGCCACTGACCGTAGAAAAAATGGATGCCATTGCCATCAAAGAGACGGCTGCCATTAGTTTTTACAACGGCCTCGGCAATCTAAAGGGCGTAGATATGACCACTGCGAGTCTTGGCTTCACGGTTATTAATACGCGAGGTTTCAACTCTACCAGCCCGGTGCGTTCCCTCCAGATTATTGACGGGGTAGACAATCAGGCACCTGGTCTCAATTTTTCTTTGGGTAATTTCCTCGGTTCTTCCGACCTGGATGTGAACAGTGTAGATTTGGTAGTGGGGGCCAGTTCCTCGTTTTACGGGCCAAATGCCTTCAACGGAGTAATCTCCATGGAAACGAAAAACCCGTTTATCCATAAAGGTTTAGCCGTTTCGCTCAAAGGTGGCGAACGCAACCTGTTTGAAGGGGCATTTCGTTATGCAGATGCCTTTAAAAATAAGGCTGGTAAAGAATTTTTTGCTTTTAAATTTAATTTCTTTGGCTTGCGTGCTAATGATTGGGTAGCCGATAATTATGACCCCATTACTGGTTCGGAAGGCAATAATGTGTTTCAGCCTGCCAATAACCCGGGCGGATACAATGCCGTCAATGTTTATGGTGACGAACCTTTTTCCGGCAATGATTTTAGAAACTCTTTTTCTGACCAGCGGGCAGGTTTGAATACTTTTACCCGCACTGGTTATAAAGAAATTGACTTGGTGGACTACAACACCCGCAATGTCAAAACCGGAGCGGCACTGCATTTTCGCTTAAACCCTTCCAAAGATTATGAATCGCCGGAATTGATTATTGCTTCCAATTATGGTACCGGCACTACCGTCTATCAGGGCGATAACCGTTTTAGCCTGAGAGGTATCAAGTTTTTTCAAAATCGGATTGAGTTGCGCCAACGCGATAAATTTTTTATTCGGGCGTATGCCACTAACGAAGATGCTGGTCGCTCCTATGACCCGTACTTTACCGCGCTACGGATGCAGGAGGCTTCCAAATCCAACGTAAACTGGAGCAATGATTATCAATTCTGGTGGGTACGCAATGACCTCGGCAGGGTATACAATCAAATGAAAGAAAAAGGTTATCCATTTGAGCCGCAGGAAGCGCAGATTGCCTGGCAACAGGCCAATACAGGTTTTTTAGGCAATGTGCACGACTTGGCAGCTGCCTATGCAGATGAAGGAAGACAGATCAACAGGAGTATAGACTTCTTTGCGCCCGGTACTGCGCGTTTTGACTCGCTGTTTGAGTCCATTACCGGGCGAAATAATACCGAAGGCGGCACGCGTTTCTACGACAAATCCGCCCTTTACCACGCACACGGTGAATACCATTTCAAACCATCCTTCCTGAAAGACTTAGTGGTAGGTGCCAACACCCGTCTGTACCGCCCGGTGTCTAACGGCACTATTTTTAGCGATTCGCTGGAAGCCATCACCAATTCTGAATGGGGCGCTTATGCCGGAGCAGAAAAAGAAATAGGCAAATTCAAGTTTTCTGCCACTATGCGCGTGGATAAAAATCAAAATTTTAACCTTTTGGGTACTCCGGCGGCTTCTATTGTCTGGACACCCGGCCGGAATAATTACCTGCGCCTGTCTTTTGCCTCGGCCATCCGCAACCCGACCCTCTCTGATCAGTACTTGAACCTGCGGGTCGGCCCGGCTACCTTAGTGGGTAATATCAATGGCTTTGACAGCCTCATTACCTTAGAGTCTTTTAACAAATACAGAAGCGGGTTCATTCCTAATATTGGAGACCTGAACTTCGTCAATATTCCAAAAATTCAACCGGAAAAAGTGAAGACGTTTGAATTGGGCTATCGCACCACTTTATTTAATCGAATTTACGTGGACGCGGGCTATTATTTCAACATTTATGACGATTTTATCGGGTATAATATTGGCTTGACGCTACCCATAGACCGCGTAGAATTTGCCCCTGGACAATTCACCTATTTCCCGCAATTCAGTAAATTAGCCGTTTGGCGGGTGGCTTCCAATGCCACTCAACAGGTGACGACCCAGGGATTTGCCATTGGACTAAACTATTACTTCAAAGACTATTTTATGGTGCAGGGCAACTATAGCTGGAATAAACTAAATACCGCAGAAACCGACCCAATTGTACCAGCTTTCAATACCCCGGAGCATAAATATAATGTGAGTTTTTCGGCACGCGATATTCCAATAGGTGGTTCCCGCAAAACGACCTGGGGCTTCATGGCCAATTACAAATGGATACAGGGTTTTATTTTTGAAGGCTCTCCCCAATTCACCGGAAACATACCAACGTATAGTTTGTTAGATGCTCAGGTAAGTCTGAACCTCAGCAGAATCAACACTACGATAAAACTCGGTTCAGCAAATTTACTCAATAACAAACAGTTTCAGGTGTATGGCGGCCCGCGCATCGGTCGAATGGCTTATCTTTCCTGTTTGTATGACTTCCAGAAAAAATAAGCACCTCGGTAAACATAAAATCTGTTATAATTTTGTGTATTTTACACAAAATCAAATAGTTAAAAAATTAACAACCAGCAACTAATAACTACTTAATAATTTTAACCTGCTAAATTTTTTTTATCATGAGAATCGCAAAATTACTTGCACTCCTTTTCTTTTTCGCAACGTGCTGTGATCTTTCCGCACAACGTTATCTGAAACCCGTGTTCGCACAAGCTTCTGCTACTACCATTATCTACGGCAGCAATTTTACCGTATTGCCATTAGCAGTACCGGGCGGCCGCGCTACTCGTCAACCATTGGTGGCAAGGGTATATACCCCTGCCGGTGACACCAAAACCGACCGACCCCTCATTATTTACCTCCACACGGGCAATTTCTTGCCTTTTGGTAACAACGGTTCCTGCGGTGGCACTATTGGCGACTCCTCTGCGGTGGAAATGGCTACCCGCCTGACCAAAATGGGTTATGTAGTGGCCGTAGCAAACTATCGCACTGGCTGGAATCCTTTGGCTCCAGCCGAACTGTCACGCCGTTTCACCCTCATCAATGCCGCTTATCGCGGGGTACAAGATGTGCGTACCTGTATCCGTTATTTCCGAAAATCTACCGACACAGGAGGTAATCCATTTGGCATTGATCCAAATAAAATTGTGGTATTCGGACAAGGTACTGGTGGCTACATCTCCATGGCCGCTGCATACTTGAATACGTACAACGAAATTTTGACCACTTCCGACCCCAATAAATACCTCTTACCCCTGAGTGCTACGCTGAAAGTGCCGATGGTGCGGGAGGTATACAATGGCGATGTATTTGGTCTTACCGGTCCTTGCATCGTAGATGCTGCCTATAATGCTTATACGGGTATTCCAGTTGGTGACACGCTGTGCGTCCCCAACCATATAGGGTATGCTTCCAACTTCAATCTGGCGGTTAACCTTGGTGGTGCTTTGGGCGATAGTACTTGGATGGACTTACGAGAAATGCCTTTGATTTCTTTCCATAACCCGACAGAAACTTTTGCGCCCTGCAAAACAGACATTTTGAATGTAGGTACTCCAACCGGGCCACAACCCGTGGTAGAAGTATCCGGTTCCTGCGATCTGCAGGCACAAGCGAATCGCATGGGTTTGAACAAGGTCTTCAACGATGCTGCTATTGCTGCTGCCAATTTGCAGCTCTATGACAAATATGGCACTATTGCCAAAACAAGAAGTGGTAATCTCTCCGGATTCTTTCCGTTTGTTGGGCCAAAAGACAACACCGGTTCTCCGTGGGAATGGGCTGGTGTAAGTGCTATAACAACGGCTTTAAACTGTAATTTCAACAAGAACATGGCGCTTTCTTACATTGATACCATCATCAATTACTTTGCGCCACGGGCTGTATTGGCCCTCAACCTCGCGGTAGTCGGTACCAATGACATCAATACCAGCATTGAAATGCAGATTGCGCCCAACCCGGCAGTTGACCAAACGGTGATCACCGTACCCGCCAACTACCTGATGAAAGGTTTGGATGTGGTAGACGCCAGCGGTCGTGTAGTGCGCAACGTCAAAGGAATCAATAGCAATACATACTCACTGGATCGCGCCAATATGCCACGCGGTATGTACTTCATCAAGGCTTATTTTGCCGAAGGTGTTGTGACCAGAAGGGTAGTGTTTGAATAATTGTACGTTGGGTCGTCCTCACCCGAGGACACCTTAATTTTGAAACACAAAAGGGGCAAAAGAGACAAAAATTTGTTTTGTGTACTTTTGTCCCTTTTGCATTTCAAAAAATAAACAGTTTGCTAAAATAGTAAAAAAGATGAAACAACTTTCAATTTGGGCCAAAAACCACCCGCATGCAGCCCGGTTTTTGATTATTTTCACCCATTTTCTGATGGGATTCGGGGGCGCTGAATTGGGCCTTTGGTTGTATGCGCAGGGTATACAACTGCCTCGCATGGCTTTTTTTCTGCTGTTAGCCGTGTTTCTGACCGCCTATATCCTGTATCCGCTACGAAAGCGCAACGCAACAGCGGCCGCCGCCGGGGGGTATGCGGAATATCCTGTTTCAAATTATGTGCGCCGGAAGTCGCTGGATGGTATCCTGCTGTGCAGTATGGCACTGCTGTGGCTAACCGCCGGCAACCGATTACCCGATCGTTTTTTGATCACACCCGCCGCTTCCGGTCAAACCATCGCGATTCCGGCACGGCAAAGCAACCTGGAACTGGCCAAAGAAGCACCCGCTTCGGACTGGATGCAAAAAAGTAAACACAAAATGGGCCTGGCTCAAAAATGGTTCAGCCGACGCATTGAAAAGCAATTGAAACGTTATGCCGGAAATTCTGGTGGCGAAGTTGCGCTGATTCTTATACTGGGTGTTCTGTTAACGCTTACATTAGCCTATTTAACATTAGTTTTTGCCTGTACACTTTCCTGTGCCGGTAATGATTTCGAAGCCATATTGGTCGTTGTACTCGGTGCCGGCATGATCGCGGGCTTGTGGGTATTGCTGGCAAAATGGATGCGAAAAACCCGAAAACAAGGCGTTTGGTAAAAAATCAGATAGTACGTATATTTCTGTGGCTAATAATTACGACCGCATTTTTAAAGAAAACATAGAATCGAAAAAGGTGTTTCTCTGAAAGAACGGGGTTTTACGTTGAACTTATGGAACTTACAGGAGTTCTCCCTCGAAAAAATCACCCTTTTAGTTGATATGACACAGCAGCAGGTAATAGATACCATCATTGATCACCTGCACCAAGAGCATGGAAAAACAAAAGAAGAGGCCATAAAGATAGTAGAAGCCTATCGCAGTCGCTTCCCTGCTCTACCAGAGAAACAGAATTGACACGTCAGGAAAAACTGCCAACTGATAGATTTTAAAATATGCCCGACCCAAAAGCAACAATACCACAAAAACGCCTCCAGGAACGGGAAACAGCCGAACAGGACGGCGCAGCGGAGTTGGCCCTGTTTCTACAGGATACCATGCGCGGCGGTTTGCTGGCATTTTCGGAAAAAGGGCCGGAAGGATTGGAACACGCCGCCAGAAGAATGGTGGATGCCAAAATGAAAGGGGCAGCAGTTTTGTTGAAAAAATTTGCCCTGCAACCCTTCACCAACGATGAAACCTGGCAGGAAGCAGCGCTCACCCTCTTGGCGCGCCTGTGGCTATTGCTGGAAGGTCTTCGCAACATAGCAACCCAGCCACCGCTGGTACAAGCCGACCTGCGCACCCTCATGGGACGCACCTGGCTCAAAAAAGAACTCTTAGACAATCCCGAATACGAAACCATTACGGACGACTGGCTGAGTGTAGGAATATTACAAAACAAAGAACCGGATGCGCTTTTAGCGCGGCACCAATGGTTGTTTGGTTTGAGAACGGGCCGCACGGCGTTCATTTTGGAGTATGCCAAACCAAAAATGCCCTTCCCCGATTTTGCCCTGCTGCCCAATGCTGTAACACCCGCCACGTTGGTCTTTTATCCTTCCAATTTCCCACAGCGGGCATTGGTCAAAACCGTAAATCCTGCTTTAAGCACAGCCGTTTCCTACCCCTTAAACCCGCTGCCGGGCTGGGATGCTGCCCAAAAAACGTATGCCGGGGCATTGGCGCGTTTTCCCTGGTTAGAGGAGATGTTGCTCTGTGTACGAGCGGTGCAGCCCATTCACACGGCATCCGGCTGGTACTTAGCCGATCAACAACAAAAAATGACAGAACTGCATCAGGAGGTATCCCCGGCTCAACGGTGGCAGTTGCTGGCCCTCACCGGTGGTCATCCGGTTGATCTTTTTGTGTTGAAAAAAAAAGATAAAGTGACTCCGCTGGGAATGTTTCAAGAGGGTACGTATTGGCCAGTTTAAGTATTTTCAATTATTCAAAAAATATAAACTACTTTTGCGCCGCAAATCTAAATATGTACACACAGCTATCATTTTACAACAGCCAACAACATCCGCGTAGCGAATAATTTATCATGGGAGAAATAGCACAACTCGACGACTGGACACTCGAACAACAGGAATGGCTCGAAGCATTAGAAGAAGTGCTCGAAGCACAGGGCAAAGAACGCACCGGCGACCTATTTCAAGGCTTACGCAAACTGCTGGCGCGCAAAGGAATAGCCAATGGCGGCGCGGCACTCAATACACCGTATCTGAACACCATTCCGGTGGAAGAGCAGCCTGCTTACCCCGGCGATTTGGAGATGGAATACCGCATCGAACAAATTATTCGGTGGAATGCGCAGGCTATGGTATTGCAAGCGCAGGACAAAGGCCATGCCTTAGGCGGCCACATTGCCACCTATGCGGCATCCGCTACCATGACAGAGGTGCTGTTTCAGCATTTCCTGCGCAAACGATCAGCCGATTACGGCGGCGATCTGCTCATGATTCAGGGCCATGCTTCGCCGGGAGTGTATTCCCGTGCCGCCTGGGAAGGCCGACTTTCCATGCAGGCCATCGCCGATTTCCGGCAGGAAACCCTCGGAGGCGTGAGCTCCTACCCGCACCCGCGCCGGATGCCCAAATTCTGGCAAATACCCACCGTGAGCATGGGCCTCGGCCCTATGATGGGTATTTATCAGGCGCGTTTCATCAAATATTTGGAAAATCGCGGCCTTAAACCCGAAAATGGTGGTCGTGTTTGGCATTTTATCGGCGACGGTGAAATTGATGAACCGGAAATATACGGCACCATTGGCCTTGCCGCCCGCGAAAATTTAGATAACTTAGTCTTTATTATCCATTGCAACCTGCAACGTTTAGACGGCCCCGTTCGTGGCAATGGCAAAATCATTCAGGAAGTAGAACGCCATTTTTTCGGCGCCAGCTGGGAGGTGATTAAAGTGTTGTGGAGCGGCGACTGGGATGACCTTATGGCAAAAGACGAAGATGGTGCTTTATTGTATCGCTTAGAAACCCTCGTGGACGGCGTTTCGCAGGAAATCATCAGTTTGGATGGAGCCGCTATCCGCGAAAAACTGATTGGCAGCGATGCTTACAGCGCCCGCATTGAGGCTTTATTAGCGGATATGCCGGATGCAACATTGGCCAAACTGCGGCGCGGCGGCCACGATGCCCAAAAAATGTACGCCGCTTATGCCAAAGCCATACAGACAAAAGGCAAACCAGTTGCCATCATCGTGCAAACGGTGAAAGGATACGGAATGGGTAAGGCCGCCGAAGGCAAAAACAAAGCCCACCAAACCAAAGACCTGAGCATGGACAGCCGGGTGGAAACCAAAAATCGCTATAACATTCCGATCAGTGATGAGGAAGCCAAAGCCGCAAAATTCTGGTATCCAGGCCCCGATACCGCAGAAACGAAATACCTGCACGAGCGCCGCCAGACATTGGGTGGTTATCTGCCCGAACGGTCGGAAGATTATACCAAATTCAATCAACCAGAACTGAATCTTTTTGAAAAACAACTGAAAGGCAGCGATGCCAATGCCGGAAAATTATTTTCCACCACGGGTGCTATGGTGGATATTATGACCCAGCTGCTTCGAAATCAGGAAGTTGGAAAATACATTGTCCCTATCGTCCCCGATGAGGCGCAGACCTTTGGCATGGAACCCTTGTTCAATTCTGCTAAAATCTGGAACCAAAAAGGCCAATTGTACACCCCGTTGGAAATTGGCATTTCCGTCATCAAATACATCGAATCGAAAACCGGTCAGGTGCTCCAGGAAGGCATCAATGAGGACGGTGCTACGGCATCTTTCGCCGCTGCCGGCACCGCCTATTCCATACACGGTATCCCCATGATCCCGTTTTATATTTACTACTCCATGTTTGGCTTTCAGCGCGTGGGGGATATGGTCTGGGCCGCTGCGGACATGATGTGCAAAGGCTTCCTGTTGGGAGGCACCGCCGGGCGTACCACACTCAACGGCGAGGGTTTGCAGCATCAGGATGGCCATTCACTGTTGCTGGCGCAGACCATGCCCTCGGTTATCAATTATGACCCTGCTTTTGGGTTTGAATTAGCCGTTATTGTACACGACGGTATTCGCAGGATGTATGTGGAAAAAGAAAATAAATTGTACTACATTACTTTGTACAATGAAAACTATTTAATGCCTGAAATGCCCAAAGGCGCAGAAACGGGCATCAAACGCGGACTGTATAAATTTAAAACGTCAGATAAAAAAGCACAAAAAGGCGTAAAAGCCCACTTGTTTGGTTCCGGTTCCATCATGCAGCAGGTGATAAATGCCGCAGTACTGTTGGAGAGTGAAGGAATCAGCACCGATATTTGGAGTGCCACCTCCTGGACTGAATTGTACCGTGATGCGGTGGCTTGTGAACGCCTGAACCTGCTAAACCCTGATAAACCAGAAAAAACGCCTTATATACAGGAAGCACTGAAAGGCGAAGAGGGCGTATTCGTCAGCGCCAACGACTGGATAAAATTGACCGCAGGGCAACTTGCACCCTGGATGCCAAAAGAATTTTTGGCACTGGGTACCGATGGTTTCGGCCTTTCCGAAAGCCGCGAAAACCTGCGCGATTATTTTGAAATAAGCCCGCCCTACATCGCATTTGCCGCCGTGCGGTTACTGCAAAAACAAGGCAAGGTTTCCGATAAAGCAGTGCTGGAATTTGTGAAAAAATACCGTATAGACGGTAATAAAAAAGACCCGATGAGCGTGTAAATATAAAAAGTCCACAGTGAGACAGTCCACAGTCAGACAGTTAACAGTCAGATAAACGCATCAACAAATAAACGCATCAACAAATAACGCATCAACAAATAACCACTTAAATGCATCTATCTATCGTGAAACACCTGTTACCGGCTGCGGTTGCGCTGTTCTTTTTTTCCTGTAAAGCAGACAAAAAAAACGAAGCGACGAATGCAAGCACCGTGGCAAAAACCGCACAGTTTACCCTGACCTCCATTGAAGGTTTTTTAGCCAAACCGACGGTGCTAACCGAGCGTGTTACCGCCTCGGGTACCCTCATTGCCGGAGAGATAACAGAACTACACGCAGAGACCTCCGGACGGGTAACCGACATCCGGCTGCCGGAAGGCAAAAGAGTAGCAAAAGGCGATTTATTGCTCAAAATATTTGATGAAGACCTGAAAACGCAACTGCGTAAATTAGATACACAGCTCAAACAGGCTGAGATTACCGAGCAACGCCTCGGCGAATTGCTCAAAGTAAAAGGCGTGAGCCAGCAGGAGTACGACTTGGCCGCTTTGCAGGTACAAACACTCAAAAGCGAAATGGAATTGGTGCGCATTAATGTCACCAAAACGGAGCTGCGGGCACCCTACGACGGTGTACTGGGCTTGCGCAATATCAGCCCCGGCGCTTACGTCACCCCTGCTATGACGATAGCCGTTATTCGTTCTTCGGGCGCTTTAAAATTAGATTTTTCTGTTCCCGAAAAATATAGCAGCCTGATTCGCGCTGGCCAATCGGTATCCTTTAAAGTAGAAGGGAATGCCAGCCCGCACACAGCCATCGTACAGGCTACCGCCCAAAGCATCGGCACCGAATCGCGCAACCTCCAGGTGCGGGCGCTGGTACGCGATGCCCGCAACCTGCTCCCCGGTGCCTTCGCAGAAGTGGATTTGGCGCTGGGCAACAACACACAGGCGCTCATGATACCCAATCAGGCTATTATTCCGCAAGCGCGCAATAAACAAGTCATCATTTCCCGCAATGGAAAAGCCCTTTTTGTTACCGTCAAAACGGGGATTCGCCAAAGTAACCTGATTGAAATAACGGAAGGACTACACCCTGGCGATACGGTAGCCACTACGGGTATTTTATTCCTCAGGCCGGATATGCCCATGCAATTTTCTAAAGTGGATTGACCTGTACGTCAAGCCATCCATGCCCGGCGGTGCGCGTCGTGCTATCCATGCCTGACAATCATTCGCACCATAAAGTGATCGGCTCCCCCTGCCAGCCAACTTCCCCCTATTTGGCGTTCCAATCCATTCAATACGCGTAAAAAACGCGGATAACGCCCAAAAAAAGGTTCCAAATAAGAGGGAGGGAGCCAAAATCCAATGGGGTACAGGCGAGTTACTGTAAAATGCGGGAAGTATCGCTGCAACATAGCGGGCGAATAGTACCACGTATGGATAAAGCTACCCGGCGCTCCGGTAGGTGCCAGTACCCCACCTTTTTTCAAACGCCGGAATGCTTGCGATGGTTGACCTTTCAATAAAAAATACAAAGTTTCCCAGAGACAAAAACGCCCCATTACCACGGCTGTCAGAGTGGCATTGGGAGCCATTACAGCCCGCAAATCATCCTGCAATTTTCTCAAATTATCAGGCGATAAGCAGTTCAGCCCGCCGAAATTTGACCAAACTAAATCGAACTCCTTCGGCATGACATCCGCTAATGTGCCTAATTGCGTCATATTGCAAACTACCGCATCTGCTGTGGAACCTAACCCCGCCTGCATCAATTTTGCCTTTGTAATACCAACCATTTCAGGGGAAATATCTGTTGCCAGTACCCGAAAACCGCGCCGGGCCAGCCAAACAGCATCGGCACCAGTGCCGCAATTTAATTCTAATGCGGCCGCACCTGGCAGGGCAGGGTAGTGGGCCAGCCGGTACACGCGTTCCCGCAGCAGTCGCCCTAAAGCCGTATCCGTAAACTGGCGGTCGTAATCTGCTGCTACCGCGTCAAACGCAACGTAAGTCGGGTCATCAACGCCCGACTGTACCGCAACGTGGGTCGGGTCCATGCCCAACCACTCGCACTGTGATCCGGTCGGGCATGGGCGATCCGACTTACAACCGCGCTTCAATCTTTTCCAACCGCTTGCGCAGGTCTTCATTTTCCTTTTTCAATTTTTCTAATTCAACTTGCTGCTCCTGAATGGATTTAATGGCCAAAATACCAAAACCAGCGTAGTTGAGCGACAAATAGTCACCGCTATTATCGCGGGTACGTTGACGCAGCACCAAATTGGGGAATAACGGCTCAACATCCTGGGCTAAGAAACCCAAAGTAGGTTTGGCGCTGCCTTCTTCATCGTTATAGCGATAAGTAACCGGTTTTAATTGTAGTACCTTTGACAGCACGGAAGCCGACTCCGCAATGTCTTTTTTCAAACGTTTATCAGATGGCGTGTACACTCCCGTAGTAGCAAAAGTACCCGCCGGAACGGCACTGCCCATGATTGGATTGAACAGATTGAGGTTGCCGTTCGCATCATTTACCCAAAACTCCCAATTGCGATTAGCCGCGTTACTGTTTTCGATAATCAGCCCCCTGGCATTGGTGCGATGATGGATTTTAAAACTGCTCAAGGCATTGGTAGCGGAGCCAAAACTGATATTGCGGGCCGTGTCCGCAGTGAGTACCTTGTAGCCGCCAATGGATGGTGTAACTATTCCGCCATTTTCAATGGAAAACTCTTTGCTCCCACCCGAAATATTCCACGGAGTGCTACTGTTGTTTTTTATGGAAAGCGTTGCCGCCCCTGCCCCCTGCTGCTCAATCGTCAATAAAGGGGTAGCAGCATTGCCGACAATTAAGGCATTACCCCTGATATCCAATTGTGCTTTGGGAGCTTTGGTGCCAATGCCTACCTTGCCATTGCCAGTGGAAAGTGCAGTGCCATCTTCAGAGGTGAAATAACCTGCTATACCTTTACCTTCTGCCACCGCATTGAGTACTGCTATATCAGCGGGTAGGCTTTCTCCGTAAAAATGTCCTACTTCCACCCCTTTTCCAACCACCTGAAGTTTGCCACTGACGTTGGCATTGGTACCAATCAACACATTTCCGGTATTGCCATTGTAAATATGAGTGCCTGTGGTCCTCCATTGGGTGCCACTTGTGCCTACCCCCGATAAATCAACCATGCTGTTGGTGCCTGAAATAGTCAGAATGTTCCCGGCAAGGGAGAGGTTTTGAAGTTCGTTGGTAGCACTCAGGTCACCGGAGTTGGCAATGGTATTTCCGGTGATGCTAATGCCCGTTCCGGGCGTATAGGTGGTGCCAGTCGGCAGCGTGACCGTTCCGCCACCCTGCGAAAGCGCCAGGCTGTTACCCGTGAGCGTAATTTGTTGCAGCTCATTGGTGCCACTCAAGTCGCCGGAGTTGGCAATGGTATTTCCGGTGATGCTAATGCCCGTTCCGGGCGTATAGGTGGTGCCAGTCGGCAGCGTGACCGTTCCGCCACCCTGCGAAAGCGCCAGGCTGTTACCCGTGAGCGTAATTTGTTGCAGCTCATTGGTGCCACTCAAGTCGCCGGAGTTGGCAATGGTATTTCCGGTGATGCTAATGCCCGTTCCGGGCGTATAGGTGGTGCCGGTCGGCAGCGTGACCGTTCCGCCACCCTGCGAAAGCGCCAGGCTGTTACCCGTGAGCGTAATTTGTTGCAGCTCATTGGTTGGGCTGGGGTCTCCGGTGCTGTTGATGGTTCTGGCATTGCCAGCACCGGTGATGGAGATATTAGTACCGGCACTATAAGTGATATTAGCGGGCAAAGTAATGGTGCCGCCGCCTTGCGAAAGCGTCACATCATTGCCGGAGAGAGACAATACCTGTATTTCGTTGGTACTGCTGGGATCACCAGTGCTATTGATGGTACGGCTATTACCAGTACCAGTAATGGTGACATTGGTGCCGGCATTGTAGGTAATGGCCGAAGGCAATGCTACCGTACCGCCGCCTTGTGAAAGCGTCAAATTACTGCCCGAAATGGACAATAATTGCAGTTCATTGGCATTGCTCACGTCACCCGTATTGATGACCGTGAAATTAGGAGCCGTTCCGGTAATGCTGATACCGGCACCCGGCGAATAAGTAGAAGCCGTAGGCAGGGTAACGGCCCCGCCGCCGTTGGATAATATCAACTGACTGCCGTTGAGGGAGACAGTCTGTAGTTCGTTGGACGAGCTGGGGTCGCCGGAGTTGGTGATAACATTACCTGCAATAGTGATACCGGTACCTGCTGTATAATTGGTGGCACCCGGCAAAACGACCATTCCGCCGCCATTGGATAGGGATAAATTGTTGCCCGTTACGGATAAAACCTGTATCTCGTTGTTGGGGTTATTATCGGCATCACCCACATTGTTGATGGTAAAATTAGGCGAAGTTCCTGTAATGGTAATGCCAGTACCGGGAGCGTAGGAATTGCCCGTGCCACCGCCACCACCCGTGCCCACTTCGTCGTTGGAGGGTGCCCAGGCGGTACCATTCCATTTCATTACCTGTCCTGCGGAGGCGCCCTGTTGTGCCAAATTAATGGGGTTACCTGCCGTTCCATTTCCGGTAAACAGGTTGGTTACCGCAACATTTTGTGTGCCCCAGTTGTCGCCTGCATCGTTGGCGGGCATCCAAGCCGAGCCATTCCATTTCAGAATTTGCCCGTTGATGGCACCCTGTTGTGCTAAATCTATCGGGTTGGCTGCGGTACCGTTTCCAATTAAAGCGGTATTAACAATCACATTTTGTGTGCCCCAGTTATCGCCGCCGTCGTTAGCCGGCAGCCAGGCAGCACCATTCCATTTTAGTATCTGTCCGGCTACTGCCGCCTGTTGCGCCAATGCCAACGGGCTGGTATTGGTGCCTGCACCGGACAGGGTATTGCCGACTACCACTTGTTGGGTACCCCAGTTGTCGCCTGCGCCTGCGCCGCCGAGATCGTTGTCGGGTACCCAGGCGGTACCATTCCACTTGAGCACCTGCCCGGTGGCGGCACCCTGTTGCGCCAGCGTCAATGGACTGGCGGTGGTGCCATTGCCCAACAGCACCGGGGAGGTGGTTACCGACTGTCCGCCCCAATCGTCGCCGACACCGGTTTCATCAACGGAGGGTGCCCAGGAGTTGCCATTAAATTTTAATATTTGTCCGTTGGTTGCGCCTTGTGGAGCGATATTCAGCGGACTGGCATTGGTACCGGCACCGGATAGGGTAGGGCCGGCAATCGTCGTTTGTGTGCCCCAGTTGTCACCTATTGTACCCGTACCCGTTTCGTCGTTGGCGGGTGCCCAGGTGGTGCCATTCCATTTGAGAATTTGACCGGTACCAGCCCCCATATTGTTGATTTTTGCTCCGGTCACGGCTCCGTTGATGAGGTTATTGGTTGTTACGGCATTATCGGCCAACTCGGTGCTGGTCACTACATTGGGTTTCAACTGTAAATTGGTAAAAGTGCCGCTTACGTCTCCGTCGGCCACAGAAGTAACCGTCAGATCATCGGCAGCATTGGTGTCACCACTGTTAACAACCGTAGCCGTATTACCCGTTTGGGTTACCATTATGCCTGCTCCTCCCACTACGGAAATGGCACCGCCACTCCCGCCGCCATTGAGGTCGGTATCGGGTGCCCAAGCCGTGCCATTCCATTTCAATACCTGACCCGTGGTGGCACCCATGTCATTCAATTTTGCGGCAGTAATAGTAGCATTGGTTATTTTGGCACCAGTAACGGCGTTTGCCGCCAATTCCGCGTTACCAACTGCTCCTGTAGCCAATTCATTGGAACCGACGATACCTGTTTTTATTTGCAAATTGCCAAAAGTGCCGGAAAGGTCGCCTCCGGCGGTACTGGTGTTGGTTACATCATCGGTGGCATCGGCATCTCCGGTATTAATAACCGTGAAATTGGGCGATGTACCGGTAACGGAAATGCCCGCTCCGGCTGTTACGCCCACGCTGCCGATACCCACATCGGCAGAGGGTACCCAAGCCGTGCCATTCCATTTCAAAATTTGACCATTTGTAGCACCCATGTTGTCTAATTTGGCGGCTGTAATGGCGCTATTGGCAATTTTTACGGTAGTGATCGCATTATCAGCCACTTTGGCGGTGGTGATAGCATTGTCGGCTATTTTGGCTGACGTGATGGCATTTGCTGCTACTTTTGCCGTGGTGACGGCGTTGTCGGCTAATTTAGCACTGTTGACGGCACCATCGGCTATTTTAGCAGTACCTACTGCACCGTCGGCTATTTTTGCGCCAGTGACGGCATTGTCGGCCAATTTAGCGGTAGTAACCGCTGCATTAGCGATTTCATCGGTGCCGACTGCATTGGCTTTTATTTGCAGATTGGTATGGGTGCCGCTGACGTCGCCGTCAAAAGCGGTGGTATTGGTCAAGTCATTGGTAGCATCAGTGTCACCAGTGTTGGTGAGGGTAAAGGTCAGGCCGTTTTGCTGCACAGTGATACCGGCGGCCCCGTTGATGCCTACGGTGCCTGGTTGTGGTACAGTGGTGAAGACGCTGGTAATGCGTCCCTGTGCATCAATGGTGATGACCGGAATCTGGGTAGCACTTCCGTAGATGCCGGGTGTAACCCCGCTATTGGCCAAACTAATGGTACCAGCGGTGGCGATAGGGCCACCGGTGAGCCCGGTTCCTGTATTGACTTGCGTCACAGTCCCCCCGTTTGTGCCGGAGTTGGCAATATCATCGGCGGGTTTCCAAACGGTGCCATTCCATTTCAGCACCTGACCGTTGGCTGCGCCTTGCGGAGCAATCGCTAAGGGGCTGCCTGCCGTTCCGTTGCCAGTCAGAGCGGCGTTGGTTTGGGCTGTTTGCGCACCCCAGTTGTCGCCAGTGCCGCCTCCGCCGCCATTGGCCGACGTTTGAGCGTATAACGCGTAAGGGACACTGAGCAATTCAGAGCTGCCCAGTTCGTCAAAGACATTTGGGGAAGTTTCTAAGGAAACCGTCAAGAATTTGGCTCCCCCTCCCCAGTTGATGGCATTGAAGGTACCCTGAAGGATATTGCCCTTGCCAATGACGAGGTTAATTAAGCCAAATTCATTGGTGGATAGTACCTGTTTTTCAGAATAGGCAACCGGGCCATTGGGCGCTCCGCTTCTGATAGTAAATAACAAGGCTACCGTTTGGTTGGTGAGTGGTGCGCCACCAGCTGTCCGTACAATGCTTTGATAATTAAAGCCTTGTGGGGTAAACTGTGCCTGTATTACTCCCAGCGTAAACAACCCTGTAAGCAGGGCTAACAGATGCTTTTTCATATTAATGGTAATGTGCTAATGTCGGCAAATGAACGTGAGTGGTATAGGGGAATTTGTGAAAATCGGGGAATCCTGCCTTTCATTCTGCCATTTTTATATTTGAAAAAATAGTGTTTGTCTGTATAGAGGCTTGAAATGGGGTTTATTTGATCACTTTCAGCTGGTTGCCTGCTGCCTTGCCTGCCGGCAGATCATAACCGTACTACCCGAATCGTAGCGCTTTTGTCTGATTTGGGATCGCGCAAGTTAAGAATATAAATACCTGATTGCCAGTTGGAACAATCCAACACGCTGCCCGAAGAACTGGCTAATGTGTGTCCTGAAATGAGGGATTGCCCTAAAAGGTTGAAGGCACTCAAAATTAACTGGCTGCCTTGTATTTCATCAAAACGGATGGTGATAACATCTGTCGTGGGGTTAGGAAATACTTCTATTTGCCAGGCCGCCAGATCGAGGTCATCAGTGGCCACCGAGATACATAAATCCGGCTGATGAAAGCCTTGCGTAAGGGTATAACGTTGACTTTTAAGCGTGAGAATAACTGGCTCTCCGACAGTATAGAAGAAGGTTTTGCCCGCCCGCTGGGCAAATTTTCCGGTTGTGCCAATAACTTGGGCGCAATTTTCATAATCCTGGGCCGTAAGAGTGCCGTAGAGGAGTATGGGCAATAAAAATGTCAAAAAAAATCGGTTCACAGAATACAGACGGATTTAAAACGGTGAGGGAAAATATCCAATACCTAAAAACAAATTAACGACAAAAATTATGCCATTGTTGTATGGCGGGAATAACGGGACAACTCAGAAGACGCGAAACCGGGTTTTATCAAACCCCTCCATCACAATCGTTCCAAGGAACTTTTTTGAAAAATTGAATGTTTCCAGAATATCGCTTATCTTTGCGGCGAAATGAGGTCCCGTAGCTCAATGGATAGAGCAACTGCCTTCTAAGTAGTAGGTTACAGGTTCGAGCCCTGTCGGGATCACGTAAATGCCCTCGCTTTGGATTTTCCAAAAGAGGGCATTTTTTAAAGTCCACAGTCCACATTCAAACAGTCCACAGTCGGCAGTCCACAGTTACACAGTCCACAGTTGGCAGGTTATAGTCGGCAGTCCACAGTCCACAGTTACACAGTCCACAGTTGGCAGGTTATAGTCGGCAGCCAAGCGTTAGCAGTCTTTCTGGAACTAATTTTTAGGTAATTAAATATACTATTTTTTAGTAATTCATAAAAATTTTTTTAATTAAAGTGTATATTAAGTAGATAAATAGAAATAATCGTATGTTTTTAATTTCATTAATTACCTTATTATCAAGGGTTTGTGAGATTGTGGACTGCCGACTATTGACTGTGGACTACTTATTCGGGGTTATATTTTTTATCAAAGCGGCCCTCCGTGACGCGAATGGTATCTTTTTTGTTGCTGCGGACGGCAGTGAACTCAAAGCGTCCGGCACAGATATTGTTGAGGGTATCAAGTGTAACAATCTCTACCCGGTAAGGGAATAGGGTATCTAACTCGTACTCAGCAAAACCGCCAGAAGTTGGTGCTCTTAGAAAAAGTACTCCTCTGAGTTTATGCTGCCGCCAGTTTAATTGGCCTGGTTTATCAAATTTGTAAGCAGACATATTAATAAATTCTCCCATTGAATCCTTGGGTTGACTCCACCCGGTCACCCCCCAGCCATTGTTATAATATCGGCCTGTACCGGTTTCGTCATAAGACATGTCTAAGGGACGCGCAGAGGGGTCAAAGATACCCAGAGCAATATTCGCTACCCAGGGTTTTCCATTGAGCAGGCAGCCAAAGGTGTTTTCTCCGGTTTTTGTGGCGGAGGGCAGGCCCCAAGGGTTGTCGGGTAAAGGCTCCTCCGGTGGTTCGTTCTTATCTTTACAGCAGGCCAAAGGAAGCGTGAGCAGCAACGTGAGTGCTGCAAACAGAAAAGGAGCAAAAGTGGATTTTGACATAAAAGAAAAATTAAAAAAAGTTTAATTGTTGTCTGTTTTCATTTTGCACGCTTCACAGGCTTTCAGGCTTTCCACTAACCTGTTGAAAAACCGATTCTGGCTGCTCACGCCTCAAGCCATGGGGAGGGCCAGACTTAGTAGTAGCACCCGTACCGGACGCTCAGGTATTACAGGAAAAACAACGGGAATGTTGTTAGCCTGGTTGGGATAACGGGGAGTTCGCTCTGCGGTCATCAGTTTGTAGGTTGAATAGCCGGCATATCCTGCCGTCAGGCCAAACATTATATTGCTGGCAATGCCGTTTCGCCTAATGTTGAGGAAGAGGCTGCGTGTTTGGGGGTGTTGCCAGTTGTAGGCAGTAGGTTCCACTTCCATCTTGCGGAGCCAGCGCTCTTTACGGGGGCTGAGCAGCGGCTTGGGTCGCAAAAAAAGAGCGGCCTGTCCGGGCAGAGCAGCAGCCTTTGCGGCCAAAAATAGTAGCGGAAGAAAATACCTAATGAGCATAAAAAAAAGATGTTTCGTGTGTTAATTTTGTTTATTTTTAGAATTATAACTTACATTTCGACTATATTCTGCAAATAATTGAAAATCAATATATTACAAGAAAGTAATTTAAATAAATTAAAAATAAAAATACTTGACAATGAATTGATTATCAATTTTTTATAAAAATGTGGTCGAAATGTGGGTTATAAGGTAAAGATATCGGCATATTTAAAAGTATAAAAATATTTTTTTATCGAAAAAGGGAAAAAGAATATGTGATTTTATCTTTTTCCGATAAAAAACAATGTATTTGCGGGAAATTTTATCTTTTCGGGTTTATTTTTTTGTAAATGCGTTGTTATTATCTATATTATTTAAAAAATAATGTATTTTTGAGGCAAAAAAGAGGCCGTTTTTCGTCAGGCAAAGCAGGTTGAGCATCGTTCTTTCGACCACGCATACTCAGGCACAACCCCACAAGGTGTATGATACCCTGAGTCAGTTGCGGTTCACCGAATATGAAAATCGTTTTTCCGATGCCGTTGCTGTCTGGCTGCTCGTGGACCAAATCTATGCCACAGTAGATGATCTGGAAAAAATGGCCAACATCGGACACAAAAACGATATAGCCCAAAAATAGCAGGGTGCCACTTTTGATCTGTACCACAACGAGATCATGCACACCAGCAATATCTTCCTGGTGGAATCCCCGGTGAAAAAACTGACGTTTTTCACCTACGATAACCCCAATTATATCATGTCCGATGACCCTTTTTTTTGTCAATGCACAGGCATCTGGTTTGATAAAATTCGCCGCCGTTCTCAAAAAATTAGCATTGACGGCGAAAAAAACCGCAAAGTGTTTTTCAATACCCTGAGCCGCCGGATAGATGGCTGGAGACAGGGGAGTGTAGTGCTTTAATGGCGGGAAGAACTATTAGCGCACCACTTTGTGTAATAGTACCGGTGTCATAATAAAGTATTAAACTTAGGTAGCTTAGTTTTTGCTCAAACAACTATTTTTTTGCTCAAACAACTATCTTTTTGCGCTAATAAGTAGTCCACAGTCAATAGTCGGCAGTCCAAAATCTCACAAACCCTTGATAATAAGGTAATTAATGAAATTCAAAACTACGATTATTGCTATTTACCTACTTAGACGGGCAATTTCAGCAAAAAAATGGGCAGTTTGAGAGAAAAAGAATCAGATAAGACGGTTACTTTATTATAACACGGTTGCTTATTTAAATAGTATGTTAAATTATCGCGTTTTTTACAGAAATCGCCCTTTCCGGGAAACTTTATTTTGTTAAAATTCGTTATAAATTACAAGTTCTATGTCTAAACCAGGTCTGAAGATAAGTGGTACATTATGTTGATAATTAACAGGTTATCTAACGGACAATTCAGATAATAAACTTATTACTTTTAATCATATAATTATACCTGTTCTATGCGTCGTTACTTCAATAACTTAATGCGCCTATGGCGCAAATCTCCATTATTTGCCCTCACCCACGTTCGTCGAAAAGCAGCCGAGTCCGCTAAAAAAATACTGCCGGTGGATGATTGGAACAATTGGTTGGGCGAAGAAATGAGACCATTTAATAGCAGCTCGCCAAATAATTCATCAGAGAAAGTTTAATGACACGGGAATAAATGAATCGGGTGATGTGCATAAGTAGTCAATAGTCGGCAGTCCACAGTCTCATAAACCTTTGATAATAAGGTAATTAATGAAATTAAAAACCACGATTATTGCTATTTACCTACTTAAATTTTTTTTGTAAAAAAAATCTATGCACATCACCCAATTCATTTATTTGCCCACAAAAAAAAACAGTTGTGGAACGCATAATTCATAATTAATAACTACTTACTTGGTTTCGTGCGTATTCGAGGCATACAATATGGTGTAATATTAAGATTATTTTTTTTAGTAAGTACATGAGTGAAAATAAACGTGTTTATATTTTTGCTTAAAATGCACATAATCAAATAGTTGCGGGGCTAATAATTCATAACTTATAACTCATCATTACTTACCTCCGTTATTCCTCCGTGGAAGTTAGTCAAAGCCGCTGCTCCATCTAAAAAAATCACACTATCCGTTTTTTCGGGCTAATTTTATACCTTTGCCACGAAATGCGGAAAATACAAATTTTGGTTGTGGAAGACGACCCCATCATTGCAGCCGACCTCGAAGACCGGCTCACGGAGGCGGGTTATCACGTGCTGGGGCCGGTGGCTTCAGGAGAGGAAGCACTCGGCTTTTTCACCGACCACCGCCCAGACTTGGTCATCATGGACATTCAATTAGAGGGCGCATTGGACGGCATCGAAACTACCCGCCGCATTCGGGAGAAACACAGGCTGCCCATCATTTTCCTCACCGGCAACTCGGACAGTGCGACGTTTGCGCAAGCAAAATCGGTGCAGCCGCAGGCTTTTCTGTCCAAACCATTTAGAGGAAAAGATTTGAAACACGCCATCGAACTGGCAGTGAGTCAGTCGGCTCAAGTGCAGTCGGCTCAAGACAACAGCCCAGAGGCAGAACAGGCTTTCCTGATGCAAGACCGCCTGTTCATCAAGACGGGCGATCGCTTGCTGCGCCTTTTTCTGAGTGATATTTTGTGGGTGGAAGCCGATGATTATTACTGCAAAATCGTGACAAAAGAGCGGGAATTCCTCGTGGGGCAAACCCTCAAAAAATTCAGCGAAGCCCTGGAAAAAGTGCCCGAACTGATGCGGGTACATCGCTCCTACCTCGTCAACCTGCTGCACGTCGAAGAGATCGGCGACCTGTACGTGTACATCAACAAGCGCAAAGTCCCCATCAACAAATCGTCAAAAGACGAACTCGTAGCCCGTTTACACAAAATATGACCGAAGACAAGTTCCAACCCGCATCTATGAACAAATACTCCCTCGCAGCAGTCTTGCTCACCTTGCTGTTTCCATATTTCATCCATGCCCAGCCCTCCCTGCCGCTCGACAGCCTGCGGGTGCTGGCTTCCAATACTGTTCAGAAAGGAAAGCCTGATGACGCATTAAACCTGTATTTGCAAGTGCTGAAAAGAGCCGAACGGGAAAACCGGCAGGATCTGTATGCCGACACTTATTACCAACTTGCGATCATCAATCACCTTCAGAACAACAACGAAAAAAGCAAGGAGCAACACGCACAGTCCTTACACAATGCCAGGCTAATGAAGGATTCTTTGACGTTGGGCAGGTGCCTGATGTTATCCGGCATCTTTGCATTCTTGGCAGAAAGGATGGACTCCAGCGTCTATTTTTTCCTGCAAAGCGCTGATGTGTTCACGAAGATCGGCAGGCTCAAAAATGCCGCTACTGCTATGTCGAAAGTGGGCAACATTTATGAGGGACAGGGAAACTACGCAGCGGCTACCCCGATTTTTAACCAGTACTTGGCGACGGCGCAGCAGGCTCGGGACACCTTTCTGCTGATGGTGGCCTACATCAACCTGGCTGGCAATGCCTACAACCTCAAAAACTACCCCGAAGCACTGGATCATGTAAAATTAGCCAGTGATTTTGCCATCCATAACAAACGCGATTTTGAATATGATGAAGTGCTCAAACTCAAGTCGCTAATTTATGAAGGAATGGGCAAGCCAGACAAATCCCTTGTAGTGTTGCGACAATATGTACAACACCACGACAGCATCCTGAATATAGACCGCACCCGGCAAATCACAGAGATGCAAACTCATTTCGAGACCGAAAAAAAGGAAGCCACCATCGCGGAGCAACAACAGGAAATACGGCAGGGAAACATCCGCTTCTGGCTCATCGCCGCAGCGTTTTTGTTGGCCCTGCTGGTCGGCGGCCTGCTCTTCCGCCTCACCCGAATTTTGCGGCAGCGCAATACCGAGAAAGAGTTTTTGATCAAAGAAATCCACCACCGCGTAAAAAATAACCTGCAAGTGCTCAGCAGCCTGCTCCACCTGCAATCGCGCCAGATCACCGACGAGACTGCCTTGAATGCCGTGCGCGAAGGCCAAAACCGGGTGGATGCCATGGGCCTCATCCACCAAAAACTCTACGTGGGCGATAATGTGGCCGCCGTGGAAATGCGCGACTACCTCCACCACCTCGGCGACACCCTGCTCGACTCTTTCGGCATGGACGATGAGCGGGTAAAAATTACTTATTCTTTGGAAACCATGCACTTAGACGTGGACACGGCTATTCCAATGGGCCTCATCATCAATGAACTGGTGACCAACTCGCTCAAATATGCCTTCCCCAACGGACGCTCCGGTACCGTAGAAATCGCCCTCTGGAAAGACGATGCCGGCCACCTTTGCCTGAAAGTGGCTGATGATGGAGTGGGCAAAGCCGCCGCTGTGGAACTCAAGAACAGCACTTCCTTCGGCACCAGCCTCGTGCAGATGCTCAGTAAAAAATTAAAAGGCAAGCCGGAGGCACTGGAGCAGGCAACGGGGTATGCGACAGTGATACGCTTTGCAGGAGCGTAAATATGCCCCGGAACTCCGTTCCGGGAGTCTGGGCGGAGGGTGAAAACTGGACAACTTTTGAAAATTTGTCAAATTTGGGACATTCACTGGCCCAAAAGCCATTCTCCCTGAAAACACCGCCGCACTTCCGCTCCTGTCGGGTAACTTAGCGCTTTATGCACCCGGCCAAAATTCTACTCCTGGAAGACGAACCCGTCATTGCCCTCGATCTGCTACTGCAATTGGAGGACTACGGCTTTGTTGTGCTTTCCGCCACTGACACGGAGGAGGCTGTGCAGCTCTGTGCCCTCCAGCAACCCGCGCTCGCCTTGCTCAACTTCTACCACAAAGGAAATGCCAACGGCATCGTGCTTGCCCGTGCGCTACAGGAGATTTGCCCAATCAAAATATTGTTCATAACTGGCGCACGCAACAAAGACCTTGAAGCCGCTCCGCGTTTCGCTGCCCATGATGATGTGCTGTTCAAACCCTTCACCCGGCAGCAGTTCAGGGTAGCATTGTCAAAATTCATTCCCTGAATACCTGCTGCTCTTTACTTGGAAAAACAGGCTTTCCACTGAAAGAAATTACAACCAAGCCACCACGCGACTCATTTTTGTGCTGTTGCAGCCCTTGGCTAAGCAAAAAACACATTGACATACATCACCGCTCACGTTTCAACTGTTCAACATGAAAAGTTCTAACTTTATCACGAAAGTCTTCTCCCAATTTTTTCTGCTCTTGTTCTGCTTGGCTTTCGCCGCTAACCTCAGCGCCCAAACCAAACTCTCCGTGCAGGGCCTTTTGAAAAAAAGCGACGGCACCTCCTTGCCCGACGGCAATTATAACCTGAAGTTTCGGTTTTATAACGCTGAAAATGGCGGCCTCCTCGTGGGCACATCAGATGCGAATAGCACAGAGATCAACGGCGGGGTGTACAGCACCTTGTTGGATCCGGGAGCACTCCCGTTCGACGTACCCTATTTCGTCAGTGTAGCGGTGGATGGCGGCACCGAATTGTTGCCGCGCATCGCGCTGAGCGCTGCACCCTACGCGATTTCGTTGCAGGGCGCCAATAACAAATTCCCCAGCGTCGGGACGGTAAAGGCGGATGCCATTGATGTAGCGGGGGCGGTCAGTGCGGCCTCCTATGGTGCGGTCAACGCAACTACGGTCAATGCCACTGGTGCTGTGAGTGGCGCCAGTGTATCGGTCACCGGTGCTGTGAGCGGTGCTTCCGTGAGCGCCACAGGCGCGGTCAGCGCAGCTTCTGTGAGCGCCAGCGGCGGGGTCAGTGGCAACCACATGACCGCTTCTGGCGGGGCACCAAGTGTCGGGGTTGCTGGGAAAGGCTATTCCTTTGGTGCTGGTGGAGATGCTGACGGCGGGCTGTTTTCTGTAGGTGATAACAATGTAGCGCTCTACGCGGGCGCTACGAAGGCATTGGAAGCAAACATTGCTGGTGTATCAGTACCGGGATATATTCGCTCCGGGGCTGGATACGCTTTCACGAATGATGATGACTCCGGGCTATTTAGTAACGGTGACGGAACTTTTTCAATGAAAGCCAACGGCCAGCAAGTCATGTTTGCAAATACAAGCGGATTCAACATTCAAACAGTGCTCCACTTAGCTTTAGCGCCGAACATGACTGATGGAGATAACCTCGAATGGAAGTCTGGTGTCCAGGGCGGGAGAGTAGGTGTCAACACTTCCTCGCGTCGTTACAAATGCAATATCCAACCCCTGAAGGTTGATTTCAGCCGGATACTTCAAGTGCAACCCAGAATTTATAATCGTAAGTCTGAGGGTCCCGACAAATTTGAGATCGGCTACATCGCGGAAGAGATTGACAGCTTAGGGATGAAAGACTTGGTGCTATACGACCAAGAAGGCAGACCTAATAGCCTGATTTACAAAAAGTTTATCATTTACACCAATGAAGTCGTAAAGATGCACCACGCCGACATCGAACAACTAAAAGCCGAAGTAGCCGCCCTCACCGCAGAGAAAAACACCCTGCGCACCGAGAACACCAGCCTTCGCGCTGATATGCAAAACCAGCAAGCAGACTTCGGGAAACAGTTCGGGGAAATCACTCGCCGCTTGAAGTCGCTGGAAACAGCAGCCAGCAACCGGTAAAAGCCCCTACCTCCTCAACCCCTTAGGGGCCGAGGAGGTGACCTTTTTTCCCACCATCAACATTTTTGTGCATGAAAAACATACTGACCAGCCGGCTGCTCGCCGCGCTATTCTTATCCATACTTTGGGGCTTGCCCATCCTGCAAGGCCAGAACAATCCCTGCAAAACCCTCGTGCCGGGTGGCGGTGAAACGGCCGGCACCTTTTTCTTCAACTACGGCAGTGCCACCAATGTTCGGAACCTGAAATACCAGTCGAGTTTGGCCTTCGGCATGCCCTTGGTCGGCGCACATTCGAGTGGCACTTACTTCGGCTCTATGGGTTTCTGGACGCGCTTCATCGCGCCACCGGGTGCGCCCACCGTGGTCGCTACGCAAGGCGACCTGCTCGACCGGATTCAGGTATCCTGGAACCTGGACGGCCTCAGTTCGGCCCCCGAAAATGGCTTCAAAATCTACCGCGACGGTATCTTTTTGGCGCAGGTGGACAAGACGGTGAAGAACTACAACGATTTCAACGTCATCGCAGGTCGGCCCTACATCTATGAGGTTCGGGGATCGAACCAATATGGCAACGGCGCCGGCGGCACCGCGCTTGGCTTCCAAGTGCCCAACGGCGTGGTGACGGGTTGGGTGCAGACGGTGAACAGCAACCCGGTGCCAGACGCATTGGTCACCCTGATGCCGATGCAAGGTTTTTCGCTCAAAATGGGGGCCGACCAAGCGGCAGGGGTGGACAACACGGGCGTGAACAGTTTTTTGCCCACACATCCCGACAGCACGTGGTCGCTCTGTTTTTGGGTCAAAACACAATCGGTCACAGGTGACGCTGCTATCATGTCGCTGACAACCCCGCCCGTTGGGTTGGATTTCCGTGGAGCGGTGGGCGGACAACCCGGTATTGAGGTGTCTTATGGTGGTAACGTTTTGCTCTCCAAAGCCTTCGATACGCCGGGCAAAAACGGCTGGCAGCACGTCGCCATCATTTTTGAAGAAGGGCGTTATCGCCTGTTTATCAACGGGATATTGGTTGCGCTGATGCCCGGAAGCGCACTGCCTGACACCAAAGACCTGTTGCTGGGCATGCTGGCTGGCAACGGCACGGGCGGCTGGTCGGGCCTCCTGGATGAGTTGCGCATTTACCACAACGTGGTGCTGGACGAACTCAGTTTAGCCGAAGTGATGGAAGGAACCGCCTCCAGGTTTACAGCGGGCTTGAAGTATTACTGGAAAATGGACGAGGAATTGGGCGAAAAATCCTTCGATGTCATGAACCGCCGCCGCTTGTACTTCTGCAACGCAAAATTTGACAAAGACCGCCCACCCGTGCGTACTGCGGGTAAAACCAACGAAGAAGGTTACTACCGAATCGAGTCGGCCAACTACGGCACCGGTACCACTTTTTTGGCCCAACCGATGAAGAACTTTTACCAGCACCGGGCCCTGAAATTTGAGCGCAACGAATCGGACTACGCCACGCTGCCCAACTTCCCGGTCACGCCCAAATCCACCCTCGAACTCTGGGTGAACAGCGGCGGCCCCAACGGCGACCAAGCGCTGGTCTCCAAGCGTTGGGGTGGCACCAACGATTTCCGGCTGCTGCTGCGCGAAGACGGGATCAACAGCCGCATCCTCTTCCAACTCAATGGCGGTGAGGCCAACTTCGGCTTGCTGGGCAACAACTACCAGCACCTGGCTTTCACCATCGAAAGCGGAGGCGGCAGTACCCTCGTCACGGCGTACAAAAACGGCACGCTGATCAGCACTTCCAACTTGCCTGCCATCAGCGGCAACTGGTCAGACCCTGCGGAACCGTGGACACTTGGCGCGCGCAAAAGCGGCGTTTCCAGAACCGATTTTTATGATGGCCTGTTGGACGAAATCGCCCTCTACGACACCACGCTGGCACAAACCACCATCCAGACGCACGCTGCCAACAGCCGCAACGCACAGGAGCGCGGCTTGCGCATCTATTTCTCCATAGACGAAGGCAGCGGCAACCGTCTCAACAATTCCGGCTCTTACCTCAGCGGGTTTGGCACCACTTTCGGCACGACCTGGACTCCGCTGGCGCCCAATCAGACCACCACGCCCCATGTGTTTGCACCAAGAACCCGCCAGGTAACGCTTAACCCCAGCATCACCTCGGTGGACCAAGTGGATTTCACTGACCGCAGCACCGTAGCTGTGTCGGGCTTTGTGCGGTACGACGGCACCGATTGTTTTGTGAACCGGGCAGAGATTTTGGTCGACGGAGAATCTTTCCGCCCGCAGATATTTACCGATTCGCTGGGCCGCTTCACCATTGATTTTGAGCCGGGCACGACGGCCGTTCTATCGGCAAAATACGAAAAACACAACTTTATCCCCGCCGCCTGGGAGGTCATTAATTTAACCAGCCCGCTCGCGGGCGTGCTGTTCAGCGACGTGACCAAGCGCAAGATAGAAGGCCAGATCGCGGGCGGCAATTGCCGCAAGTCCATCATTGAAGGACCCGTGACCGACTGCCGTGTGACGGTGCGCACTTTGGATGGCTGCTTTGAACGGACGGACACCGTGCAGGTGACGAACGGCAAATACAAACTCAACAATTTGCCGCCGCTGGAGGTGACCATCGCGGTCAGCAAGCACAACAACCCGACGATTTACCAATACTTCCAAACGCTGGGCGGTCGCAGGATCAACTTGACCCAAAAAGACTCTATCGGGTCGGATTTCATCTATTTCGCTCCACCCTCCGTGGACGTGGCAGGATTCGAAAGCTATTACAAAATTTGCAAAGGGCAGACCTTGCCAACATTGGATGTGGATGGCAATCCGCTGATTGTTATTGAAGAGTTGCAACCCGTGAAATTAGATGTTACGGTGTATGAACAGTATGGGCCGGGACAAAACCTAAGCGACCGTTGTCCGCTGGATTCCGCACAGTTGAGCATCAGCAACACCTTTGACATGAAGTACAACTTTCTGAAGCCATTGGACACCCTGATGCGCAACAAGAAATTCGACTATGATTTTTTGGCAGCCAATCCCAACCCGAATCCACCTTACCTGCAAATCATGCAGGTCACGGCAGACGTGGACGGCAGAAAAGGCACTTACAGCAGAAGGGCATTGATCACGGGCATCATCAAAGGAGATAAAAAGTTTACCACGGTGGCCCCCATGGTGCCAAATTTCGTGCTGCGCGACCCACCCGGCGACCATAGTTTCGCCTTTTTGGAAAAAGGGACAACGATTTGCAATACCATGCGGGTGGAAAATGGCGGAGGTGCAGGGCCTTTCTTTACGCTGGATGCTGCAACAGGCACTAACTTTGGGGTAAATGTACCATTTGCGCCCACGAACAAAATTAAGGCCCAATTAGGCATTACCTCAGAATTTGACCTCCGGGTAGTCCGTACCGACAAAACCTCTATGGACTACTGCATCACCAACAATGAACGGATTTCAACAGATGATGGCGATCTGGTCGTGGGTGGAAAGACCAGTTTGGACGGCGGCAAAACCATACTGGCCGGCAATGATGTTTATGTGGGAACCGCTTTTAATTTTATCATTTCGGATTCGCGGTTTCTCCGATTTAACGACTCAACTTGTAACGTTAAACTCAATTCCGTCACGACCCTTGAATCGGACACCTTTGCCACGACCTATATGTACTCTGAATGGAACATCGAGAACAATGTGATCCGCTATTTGGACAGCTTGATCTTAGATGGCCAAAACCCAAACGGTATTATCTCGCAATCCAAGCAGCGCTGGTTAGATTTCATCAAACTAAATACCGAAGCAAAGGCGAAGGCGAAATTCAAACGAAATATTTCCTGGGATGCAGGAGTGCAATACGACTATTCTGAAACACGCGATACCACTCAGCAGGCGAGCTTAGATGTGACGACAAAATTTGAAGGCTTATTGGGGTTTTACCTTTCAGCCGATGTAGAATCGCCCGTTGGCGGTAAAATTGAACTCAAAACCGGTGCAAAATTCGAAGGCACTTTTATCAAGGAAACCGGCGAGTTCAAGCAAAAAGGCACCACCGTCGGTTACACCCTCAAGGACGACGACCCCGGCGATACCTGGACGATGGACGTGAAAGACGACCCCATCTTCAAAACCCCCGTGTTTGACATCAAAGCGGGTCAGACCTCCTGCCCATGGGAAGTCGGCACTGCGCGGCGCGAAGGCGTAAAACTCATCTCCGTAGATGGGAATACCCGCCTGAATGTGCCTTCCAATGGGGAGGCATCGTTTAAGTTTTTGCTGGCCAACAACTCGCAAACGGGCGAAACCTTCTCCTATGCCCTCACAACAGGCCCGGAAAGCAACCCGGACGGCGCACAGATATTCCTCAACGGCGGTCCATTGGATAAATATGTCTACTACGCACTCCCTTGGCGCGACGGCCCGCTGCCTGTCACCATCACCGTGAAGCGCGGGCCGACGGAATATCTCTATGAAAACATGGAGATTGTGTTCCTGTCCGTCTGTCACGATGCCCGGGCCAATGCCTTGGGCGTCGCACCCGACGATGACCCCATCCTCTATTCGGCGGTTTATATCACCGTGCAATTCGAGGAGCCGTGCAGCGAAGTGGACATCAGTTTCCCGCAAGATGGCTGGGTTGTCAAACCGGACAATGTGAATCCGGCCACTCAGGACATCCTGCCGATCACCATCTCCGGCTACGACAAGAAAGACAAAGACTTGCTCGGTATCCGGCTCCAATACCGCCCTTCTGACGGTAACGGCGCCTGGATCAACATCACCAGTGGTATGCCGGATTACATCCCCAAAGCCGACCTGGGCGACGTGTTCGAGGTCTATTTCTGGGATACAGGCGGCACACCGCCTTTGTCCGACGGCCCCTACGAGATACGCGCCATCGCCCTGTGCAGCGGCGCGCCTACCGACAACCCCGGCTTCTCACACATTAGACAGGGTCGTATTGACCGACAGCCGCCCAGCATTGTGGGCGTGCCGGAACCTTCCGACGGGGTCTATAACGTGGGCGACGAAATCTCTTTCACGTTCAACAAGCCCATTAACTGCAACAAGTTGCTCGAAGCCGACATCTTCAACGACAACAACGTGGGGCTGTACGATGCCACGACGGGCAAATTGATTGACATTGATATCTCCTGCTACGAGAATAAAATCATCCTCAACCCGAAGTTTCAAAACGAGTTTTTTGAAAATAAAGTCATCCGGGCTGAACTGCACAATATCTTGGACAAAACGGGCAACAAACTCGGGTATACAGACTGGGAATTCATCGTGGATCGCAACGAACTCGCTTGGTTGACGGATAGCATGGGCCTCACCAAGTACGATGGCGAGTACAAAGTCGGCACCGCCGCCATCCACAACCGAGGCGGCTACCCCGTGCCGTTCAAGATCACCGGTGTGCCTTCGTGGGTGCGCGTGGTACCCAGCGCGGGTACGCTCGTGGCCAATCAGATCCTTCCGATTCGTTTTGAAGTGGACTCCACGCTGGCCTTCGGCAACTGGCGCGACACCATCGTGCTGCACACGGAGACGGGCCAAAATCCCTTCTTCATGGGCGGCAATGAACCCCTGCTCATTGGGGTGCGCGTGGTGTGCCGGCCGCCCAATTGGAAGGTAAACCCCAACCTGTTTGAAAATACGATGAACATGGTGCTGCAATTGGACATCCAGGGCAGCGTCTCCACCGATGTCGAGGACATCGTAGCGGCTTACATCGGTGATCAGATGCGGGGCAGCGCGTACTTGGAATACGCGCCGGAAGTCAACAAATACTTGGCGTACCTGACCATCTACGGCAACCCGGACGACCAATTAGACCCGGTTCGTTTTGAAATCTGGGACGCCTCGGAATGCCTGCGCTACGGATCGGTGGTCGAGTCCTACACCTTCCAGCCCGACAACGTGGTCGGCTTCATCGGCAGCCCCATCGTGCTGCACACCAACAGCCTCGTGCTGCGTGAGGTGCCGTTCGGCTTCGGCTGGAACTGGCTTTCGTTCAATCTCGCGTTCCCGGACAACAGCCTGAACGCGGCGCTGGCCTCACTCAATCACCCGCAAAATGACCTGATGAAAAGCCAGACAGCCTTCTCGATGTACAGCGGCGGGTGGTTTGGCTCGCTCAACAACTTGGGCAACAAGACCATGTACATCTACCGCGCCGACGTGCCCGACACACTCCGGATGATGGGCAGTCTGGTCAACCCGGCCACCACGAACATCCCGCTGGTGAGCGGCTGGAATTGGATCGGGTATGTGCCCAATTACTCGCTGCCGACCAACGAAGCGCTCTCGTCGCTGCCGTCGCAACCGGGCGACCTGATCAAGGGTCAGTTGTCATTTGCGCAGTATTTCAACTCAACCTTTGGCTGGGTCGGCAACCTGAAATATATGTCTCCGCCCAATGGCTACCAGATTAAAGTGGCTACTGCTGGTACGCTGACTTATCCGCCACCCAGGCAGCATAGAGGCGACCCGTTGGAAGATTCAAAGGCGGAAGAAAAACCGCCCGTTGCGTTTTGGAATGTGAACCCGGCGCAATACGAAAACAGCATGACCCTGATCGGGATGCTGAAAGCGAACAATACAAACGCTACTACAGCCACGATGGAACTCGGCGTGTTTGCCGGAAACGAAGTGCGTGGTTCGGCATTGGCGATCTATATCCCGCCACTCAACGCTTATCAGTTTTTCCTCACGACCTACGCCAACTCGGGCGGCGAGCAGTTGAAGTTCAAACTCTTCGACAGCGCGACGGGCGTAGTGCAGGATTTATCGGAAACGATGTGGTTCTCACCAGACTTGCACCAGGGCAGCATCGAGTCACCCGTGCCGTTCATGCTGAGAACCAGTGGTTTATATAATTTGGCGGCGGAGCAATCCTTTGATGTGCAGCCCAACCCGTTCAGCGAAGAGACGATGCTGCGCTTCGCGCTGTCACGCTCGCAGGAAGTCACGATCAGTATATTTGAGGTGAGTGGTCAGGAGGTGTCGCGCTTGCGGCAGCAGGCCCGTAGTGGCTTGAATACGGTGACTTGGGATGGCACTTCCGATGCCGGATTGCGACTCAATACCGGGGTGTATTTCGTTCGCCTGAGTACCGAAGAAGGTATTGTGACGAAGAAAGTGGTGCTGCAACGGTAATGGAGAGAATGTGTTCATCACTTAGCCATAAAAAACCTGGTGTTGCAAAACATCAGGTTTTTTTATGGCACTTTTGCTCGAAAACCAGGTATCTCGTTCGGAAAGTAAAAGTGATCATTCGGAAAGTAAGTCGTGTAATTGGGAAAATAGAAGCGATGCAGCGGTCTTTATCTTAGTTACATTTGGGTACAACAAAATATGGGTAATAGGCTGAAATCTGGAATTTTTTTTTATTATCCATCTTCTTTTCATTATAAATTAAACCTTTTTGTGCTAAAGTTGCTACCTTTTAAAGCGAATGGTTGACCGTAAAAATACCTGACTATTACTTTTCAACGTAAAAAGTCTTTCACAATGCTTTAGTTTATCTATGTTTGCACCGCCCTTTCCAACTTTTTTATTCTATTCATCACTATCGAATACCTGCTTTTCGTCATGAAAAAAACTTTACGTTTTTCATTATTTCTGCTCTTCGTTTTGGTCTTTGCCACTCAGGTGCACGCCCAGACCCCAAAAATAAGCATTCAGGGTACCCTGAAAACAGCCGATGGAACGACCGTTGGCGACGGCACCTACAATGTCACCTTCCGGCTGTACAATGTGGAGACAGGAGGCGCCCCCCTCTGGTTTGAAAATGCTATGGTGGAAGTGATCGGCGGCATCTACAGCCATTACCTGGGCAGCGTAACGCCGCTGAACGCTGCCAATTTTTCCACAACTCTCTGGTTGGGCGTGAAAGTGGGTACCTATGAGCTGACCCCTCGCACGGAACTGTCCTACTCTCCGTATTCGTTCACCGTATATACTGCCGTGTGCTCTGGCGCGGTGGGTGATATCAAACACTCAATTTTAGACCCCACGCAATTCGCTGCCGTGAACGGTGCCTGTTGGGTGCCGATGGACGGCCGTTCCATTGCGGGCAGCCAATTAGCCACAATCACTGGTATGACCAACGTGCCAGACGGCGGCGGCCTGTTCGTCCGTTCACAAGAGTTCAGTGGCAGTGCCAACAACGACCCCAGCAGAACATCCGGGACGGCTATTGCTACGCTTCAGGGAGAAGCCGTACAATCGCACAACCACCCAGTCAATGATCCCGGCCACACGCATGGTTACAGGGATACGCGTCAAAATGGAGACGCGGGTGCTAAGTGTGGCTGCGCCGGTCAAAGTGCGCCCGCTTCCGCCGATACAGTAAGCGATTCAGAAACTACGGTTTCATCTGGTACGAATATTAGTATCCAAAACACAGGTGGCCCTGAAACCCGCCCGAAAAACCTGAACTTTTGGGTGTACATCCGCATCAATTAACGAAGGAGAAGTTTCATCCTGGATTCCCGTCCCCGGCTGGCTGAAGCCCGCCGGGTGAATGTGAGCCACCCGGCGGGCTTCAGCCAGCCGGGAATGTGAGCCTTATTTTTTTAAAATTTTAACTGTTAATTGAGCATGCACAATCGAATATTGTCTTATTGCATACTACTTTGGTGCAGTGCCTTTGCGGTCCCAGCCTCTGCGCAGACCACGGGCTGTATCCCTGCCAATCAATCCATTACCAAAGGCGACGTATTCTTCAACTATGGCAGCGCGACCGATGCTTATTCGGTCAGAAACAGATCGAGCTACTCGCTGGGCGAGCCTTCGATAGGTGTTGGCATATCAAAAGAGTACAACTCCCAAATCGGCTTCTGGTCGCGTTTCTTGATCCCACCCCTTGCGCCGTCTGTGACCGCTACACAGGGCGAATTGCTTGACCGCATCCAAATATCCTGGACGGGCAACCCCCTCGGTGCACAAGCCACAGAGGGTTACAAAATCTACCGGGACGGCGTTTTTTTGGCTGGTGTGGACCGCAAAACCCGCAATTTTAATGATTTCAACGTCATTGCTGGCCGCCCTTATAACTACGAGGTGCGCGGCCTCAACAGCTATGGTGAGGGTACGCCGGGCAAAGCCCTTGGCTTTCAGGTACCCAACGGTGTGGTAACGGGCTGGGTGCGTACCCTCAATGACAATCCCGTACCTAACGCGCTGGTCGCGCTCACGCCCATGCAGGGCTTTTCGGCCAAATTTGGACCAACGGACGGCGCAGTGGCCGACACCACCGACACGGGCGAAACCAGCCTGCTGCCGGCTGCGGGCAATGCCTGGACCATCACTTTTTGGACAAAAACCCAGTCGGCTGGCGCTAGCGCGGGCATCCTGCAACTCCAGCCTTTTCCCCTCAACATACGGCCCGTGAACAGCGCAGGCGGCCAGGAGGGCATTTCGGTGGACTTGGGCGGCGCTACGAAGATGACCGCTAATTTCCCCACAGCTACTAAAAATGACTGGCACCACGTTGCGCTTACGTTTGCGGGCGGGCAATACCGGCTGTACATTGACGGGACGCTGGCTACACTGACAACCGATATCGCCATCCCTTCGGCCCTCAACCTGAACCTCGGCTCGCGCACCAGCAACCCCGGCACTTGGGCAGGCCGCTTGGACGAACTGCGCATTTACCACTTCCAATTGGACGAACTCGACCTCGGCGAAGTCATGGAAGGCACCGCCTCCTCCCTTACGCCAGGCTTGAAAACCTATTGGAAAATGGACGAAGAAAAGGGTGAAAAGTCCTTCGACTTGATCAAACGCAACAAACTATTCTTCTGCGGGGCCAAATTTGATAAAGATCGCCCGCCAGTGCGCACCGCTGGCAAAACCAACGAGGACGGCTACTACAAGATCGAATCAGCGAGTTATGGCACCGGTATCACGTTTTTGGCGGAGCCGATGAAGAATTTTTACCTGCACCGGGCACTCAAATTCAACCGCCCGATGTTGGACTACGCCACGCTGCCCAACTTTTCTGTCACGCCAAAATCTACCCTCGAACTCTGGGTGAACAGCGGCGGACCCGACGGTACGCAGTGCCTGCTCTCGAAAAAATGGGGCACCAACGATTTTCGCCTGTTGCTTACGCCCAACGGCACCGACAACAATGTAAAAATTTACCTCAACGGTGCGGAGCATACCTTTGGCACTTTAGGCATCCGCTACCAGCACCTGGCTTTCACGATAGACAGCAGTGGCAACAACCGCACGGTGACGGCCTACAAAAACGGTGTCCCCTTCGGCGCTCCGTACACGTTTACGGGCGTAACGGGCAACTGGTCGGAAGCCAACCAGACTTGGATGCTGGGCGCACGGCCCAGCGGCATGAGCCAAACCGACTACTACGGTGGCTTGATTGACGAGGTGGCGTTGTACGACTCGACCCTCTCGCAGCCCAAGATTTTGGAACACTTTCAAAACTCGCGTAACCCGCAGGAGCGCGGGTTACGGGTGTATTTTGCCCTCGACGAAGGCAGCGGCAACCGCCTGAACAACGCAGGTTCGGTGCTGACCGGATCGGGCATGGGCTTTGGCACCACGTGGACACCGCAAGCGCCCAATCAAATGACGGAGCCTCACGTCTTCGCCCCTAAAACTCGTCAGGTGACGCTGAACCCCAGCGTCACGTCGGTGGACCAAGTGGACTTCGTTGACCGCAGTCTGATCCCTGTGTCGGGCTTTGTTCGCTACGCAAACACCGATTGTTTTGCCGAAAATGTGGAAATTTTAGTCAACGGTGAGAGCTTCAGCCCGAAGATATTCACCGATTCGACGGGCAGTTTTATCATTGATTTTGAACCCGGTACAACGGCTACCCTCACCCCAAAATACAAAGACCACACGTTTTTGCCGGCTTTTTGGGATGTGACCAATGTGAACAGCCCGATTGCTGGTATTTTGTTCAATAACACCAAAACCCGGAAAATAAAAGGCCGGATCGCGGGCGGGCTTTGCCGAAAACCCATTATTTCGGGGCCAGCCGAAGACTGTCGGATCACGGTACGCACGAAGGATGGCTGTTTTGAATGGGTGCAGTTGATCACCAATTCAGATGGCAACTACGAGTTCAACCCATTGCCACCGCTGGATGTGACCATCGCCATCACGAAGCACAACGTTAAAACGATTTACGACGACTTCCAGACCCAGGGCGGACGCGAGATCAGCCTCGTAGAGAAGGATTCGATCGGCGTGGATTTTATCTACATCGCACCGCCGACGGTGGGCGTGGAAGGTTTAGAGAATTATTACACGGCTTGTAAAGACCCGCTCAACCCGCTCCTGCCGCTGCCAGACGCGGACGGCAACCCGCTGGTGATTTTTGAAGAAGGCGAAACAGTGCAACTCGACATCAGGGTGTACGAACAGTATGGGGTTGGGCAAGACCCAGCCGACCGCTGTTTGTTGGACTCGGCCATCTTGAGCATTGACAACACATTCGACTTAAATTATGATTTTCTGGAGCCACAGGTGGATACGATGCGCAACAAAAAGTTCGACTACAACTTTTTTGCCGCTAACCCGAACCCAGGCCCACCCTACTTACAGATCATGCAGATCACAGCAGATGTGAACGGCAGGAAAGGTACTTTTGTCCGAAAAGCCCTGATCACGGGCATCATCAAAGGCGAGAAGAAATTTACCACCGTAACCCCCATGTTGCCCAGTTTCGTGCTGCGCGACCCGCCGGGTGATGGCAGTTATGCCTTTATGGAAAAAGGGGAGACCGTCTGTCGGACGATCCAAAGCGAAAATGGCGGTGGCGCAGGGCCATATATCGCTTTTGATATCAGGGGTGGACCAGGCTCTGAAATCACGCCTTTTTTTGGCATACCCAAGGTTAAAGTTCAAAGCCTATTTGGCGCTTCTGCTGAATTCGATTTACGGATAGTTAAGACGACTAATACCGCCATGGAGTATTGCCTGACTGCCACAGAGCGGATTTCCACGGACGATGGAGAGTTGGTCGTGGGTGGCAAAACCAGTTTTGATGGTGGTCAAACGCTCATTGCCGGCAATGACGTGTATGTGGGCACGGCCTTCAACTTCATCATTTCAGATTCCAAATTCCTGACGTTTGATGACCTGACTTGCAATGTCAAACTGAACACGGTCACCACCGCCGAGCCAGACTCCTTCGCGACGACTTATATGTACTCGGAATGGAACATCGAAAACAACGTGATTCGTTATTTGGATAGCCTGATTTTGGACGGGCAAGACAAAAATGGCATCAATTCCAAATCCAAGCAACGCTGGTTGGATTTTATTAAAATGAACACGGAGGCTAAAGCAAAGGCGAACTTCAAAAGGAATGTTTCCTGGGATGCAGGTGTGCAGTATGATTACTCCGAAACACGCGACACGAGCAACAAAACAGATGAATCATTAACCACAAAATTTGAAGGGTTTGCGGGATTTGTGACAGACACAGAAGCAGAAGGGGTGGGTATTGGGTTCAAATTTGACCTCAAAGTGGGGGCAAAATTTGAAGGCACCTTTACAAATGGCACGGGCACATCCACAAAGCGGGGTACTACCGTCGGCTATGTGTTTAAAGACAATGACCCCGGCGACAACTGGACGGTGGATGTCAAAGACGACCCTTTGTTCAGAACGCCCGTATTCAACGTCGTCGCGGGCCAAACCTCCTGCCCATGGGAAGTGGGCACGGCCCACCGAGAGGGCATGAAAATGATCTCTTTGGACGGGAATACGCGCCTCAACGTGCCATCCAATGGGGAGGCATCTTTTAAACTACAGCTCCAGAACAATTCCCAGACGGGCGAAACTTTCACCTACGCGCTCACCACCGGGCCGGAAAGCAACCCGAACGGGGCCAAAATCTTCCTCAATGGGGGGCCATTAGACAAATATGTCTACTACGCAATCCCCTGGGGCACTACACTGGATGTCACCGTCACGGTAGAGCGCGGGCCGACGGAGTATAACTACGACCTTGTGGAATTGGTCTTGCTTTCCGAATGCCACGACCGACGCTGTAACACGCTGGGCTTCCTGCCCGACCTCGAACCCCTTCTTTATTCGGCGGTCTATCTCTCCGTGCAGTTCGAGGAGCCGTGCAGCGAGGTGGACATTGCTTTCCCGTTAAATGGCTGGGTGGTCAAGCCCGATGCCCTGAACCCGGCAGAGCAGGACAATCTTCCAATCACTGTGGTCGGATATGACAAGAAAGATGCGGACTTGTTGGGCATTCGCCTACAATACCGCCCCGAAAATGGCGACGGCGCGTGGATCAACATCACTAACCAGAACATTGACAATTACATTCCCAAAGCGGATTTGGGAGACCTGTTTGAGGCGTACAAGTGGAACACAGGCGGTATGCCGGCACTGTCGGATGGCCCCTACGAAATACGAGCCATCAGCGTGTGCGATGGAGCGCCTACGGACAATTCGGGCTACTCGCACGTCATCAAGGGCCGCATAGATCGCGAGCCGCCCAGCCTCGTCGGTACACCCGAGCCAAGCGACGGCGTGCTTAATGTAGGCGATGAAATCTCCTTCACGTTCAACAAGCACATCAACTGCAACAAGTTGATCCAAGCCACCGGATTCCCCACGATTGTCAAGAATAACGTCGGGTTGTTCAACACGACTACAGGAAAACCGATTAACGTGAACATCACCTGCTTTGAGAACAAAATCACGTTAGATCCGCCTTCTCAGAACGAGTTTTTCGAGAACCTGATCCTTAGGGCTGAACTGAACAACATTCGGGACCTGACTGGTAACAAACTCATCAACGAAAATTGGGAGTTCTTTGTAGACCGCAACGAATTAGCCTGGCTGACCGACAGTTTCGGCCTCACTAAATTCGAAAACGAGTACAAAACGGGCACGGCCAGCATCCATAATCGGGGCGGCTACCCGGTGCCGTTCAAGATCACGGGTGTGCCCAGTTGGGTGCGCGTGGTGCCCAGCGCAGGCACCTTGGTGGCCAACCAGATTCTGCCGATCACTTTCGAGGTGGATTCTTCGCTGGCTTTTGGCCGCTGGAACGACACCATCACGCTGCATACAGAAACGGGGCAAAATCCCTTCTTCATGGGCGGCGATGAAAAACTGCCCATCGGCGTGCGCGTCGTCTGCCGACCGCCGAACTGGAAGGTGAACCCGAACCTGTACGAAAACTCCATGAACATGGTGCTGCGGCTCAATGTGCAAGGACAGTTTTCTACCGACGTAGAAGACATTGTAGCGGCTTACATCAACGACGAACTGCGCGGCAGAGCCTCCGTTCGTTATGTGCCACAACTCAACGCCTACCTGGCTTACCTGACGGTTTATGGTAATCCGGATGATCAGTTGGACCCTGTGCGCCTGAAGATCTGGGATGCCTCGGCTTGTCTGCTCTATGGCTCTGTGGTGGAATCCTTTACCTTCCAACCTGACAATGTGATCGGTATTCCGAACAATCCGCAGGTCATCAATACGAGCGGTTTGGTGCTGCGTGAAATACCCTTTGGCTTTGGCTGGAATTGGTTGTCTTTCAATTTGGCTTTCCCGGACAACAGTTTGAACGCCGCGTTGGCTTCTTTGAATCATCCGCAAAATGACTTGATGAAATCGCAAACGGCGTTTTCAATTTATAGTGGCGGCTGGTTCGGTTCGCTTAATACGCTGGGCAACACCGCCATGTATATCTACCGCGCAGATGTGCCAGACACGCTCAAGATGTTGGGTAACCTAATTGATCCGGCTACGACGAACATTCCGATCGTAACAGGTTGGAACTGGGTCGGTTATATTCCGAGTTACTCCTTGCCGATCAACGCGGCATTGGGTTCACTGCCTTCGCAAACGGGCGACCTGATCAAGAGTCAGGTGGCATTTGCGCAGTACATCAATCCACAATTTGGCTGGATCGGCAACCTGCAATACCTGCAACCCCCCAACGGCTACCAGATCAAAGTATCTGTGCCCGGAACCTTGACCTACCCGCCCCCGACGCAGCAGATTACCAATGATCCGGTGAAAAACCGGGGGGAGCAGCCTGTGGCATTTTGGACGGTGAATCCGACGCAATTTGAACAAAATATGACTTTGATTGGGATGCTGAAAGTCAATAACGCGAACGTTACCACCGCCACCATGGAGTTAGGGGTGTTTGTTGGAAACGAAGTGCGCGGTTCGGCATTAGCGATCTATATCCCGCCACTCAACGCTTATCAGTTTTTCCTCACGACCTACGCCAACTCGGGCGGCGAGCAGTTGAAGTTTAAACTCTTCGACAGCAGCACTGGAACGGTGCGGGATTTGTCGGAAATGATGTGGTTCACCTCGGATTTGCATCAGGGCAGCATCGAGTTACCCGTGCCGTTCACGCTGAGAACCAGCGGTTTGGCAAATTTGGCGGTGGAGCAATCCTTCGATGTACAGCCCAACCCGTTCAGCGAAGAGACGATGCTGCGCTTCGCGCTGTCGCACTCGCAGGAGGTCACGATCAGCATATTTGAGGTGAGTGGTCAGGAGGTGTCGCGCCTGCGGCAGCAGGCCCGTAATGGCTTGAACGCGGTGACTTGGGATGGCACATCTGATGCGGGGCTACGGCTCGGAACGGGGGTCTATTTCGTGCGCCTGAGCACAGAAGATGGCATCGTTACGCGTAAGGTAGTATTGCAACGCTAAGAAACGGTTTCTAACCGCCTGAAGGCTGCCTACGCCATAAGGCTTTACCCGCTGTGATGGGGTGATTTTATATCACCCCATCACGCTTTTTTCCATTGCTTTTTTAGTTGTGTTGGGGGCAATAAAGCTATTTCTGGCCGATCAGCCTCCGTCATGGTCCATTGAATCGGTGACACCCGCCTATAAAATCTCCGATGCTCACTGATAAAATCCCGATGCTCACTGAAAATAGGGCTGGTGATTTAGCGGCATGATTGATTTTTGTAGACACCTAAGTAAAGCACATTTAATAATCTCGCCCATTTGCATGGAAAATTTCAATCAAAATGGGTGAGATTAATAAAAACATTTCATTAAGAATCTATAAGTAGGTAAATAGAAATAATCGTAGTTTTTAATTTCATTAATTACCTTATTATCAAGGGTTTGTGAGACTGTGGACTGCCGACTATTGACTGTGAACTACTTATTACATTGCTTTAAAACATTTTTTTAATATGAACGAGCGAGAATATCTTACCCAGCCTAATGCTTTTCCGTCCTGCGGTACTCTGTTGCGAATGGCAATATTTTTTGTTTACTTGCTCATGGGCTATGGTGTTGGGGCAAATACTCCCCCAAACACCATCGTGCATTCCAGTTACCTTACACCTCCACCAAACTGGACGATCAACCCCAGCAATTTTCAGTTCAACATGAATGTAGTGGTGCGGATTCGCTTCAACGGAGTGCCGGATAATACAGCGGGAAATATTGTTGGGGTATTCGTGGGTGCCGAGTTGCGGGGTGTTGCGACCAAGACGACTATTGGCTCGGATACCTACTATTTTGTCACGGTATTTTCCAATCAATACACGGGTGAAACGCTGAATTTTCGCACCTACTACGCTAACAATGACAAAGTGTATGCCTCGGTGGAAACGGTGGTATTTACCCACCATAAATTGGCCAGTACGATCAGCCAACCCATCTGGATAAATATTGACCCGACCCTTGATTTTCCGCCTCAATTAGCCCCTATTCTGGATGACACGACATTGCAAAACATCCCCTTTAATCCCGTAATGCTGAGCAACTACCTCATCAGCTTAGACGGCGATCCGGTGACCTGGAGTGCACAACCTGGCTCCAACCTCACAGCCAGCATCGTGAACGGGGTACTGACTGTTACGCCTGTTTCAGCGGCCTGGATTGGTACAGACACGGTACGCATCATCGTTACAGAAAACACGCCGAACCAAAAATCCGCGCACATCACGGGAAAATTCACGGTTTTACCCGATTACGGACCGCCCGTTTTCCAAACTATCCCGAGTCAAACTATTTTTAAAGGAGGAAATTTTACGCCATTTGATTTAGATAACTATTTGACATTCAATGGACCATGCCAAAAATTTGATTTTGAAGTATTCCCATATACGGGTATAGTGGCTGCGCCAATGTGGCCGGTAGTGCCTCCGGCTGCGCAACCGATGACCATTGTAGCACGGCCGCTTTTCGCCAATAAACAGTTGGCCGGGCCGGGAGCCAGGTTGGCGGCTTTTGTAAATAACACCTTAGTGGGTTGGGCTGGGCCTACGGGTGTTTCGCCCAATGTTTCCTATACACTGGCTTTGCAAAACCTCGCTTCAGGCCCCATCACCTTCAAATTTTACCACGCTGACAATCAATATTTATACGAAAAAATAACCACCATCGCATTTGCAGCAGGCAGCACGGTCGGTTCGGTGGCGGCTCCGTTGGAGATACAATTTTCGCCTTTGGTGCCTACCTTAGGTGTCAACGGCCAGGTAGCAGTAACGGTGGTTGACCCAAATTGGGTGGGTACCTATCCGGTTAATTTCATTGTCAGGGATTGTGGTTTTCCAATCCAGCGGCGCGATGTAAAGTCAGTGACCTTTAGCGTAGTGGTAGATAATCGCCCCCGCATCACATCGCCGCCGACCATCAATTTTCAAGAAAATGCCTGCACTGCGTTGTATGACGCACAGACCACCGATCCTAATTATTCGGAAGGCAATGGGCTGACTTATTCCATTTCGGGTGGGGCCGATGCCGCGAAATTTTCCATAAATGCCGTGAACGGCAAACTCTCGTGGGCCATTAATTTTACCCCGAATTTTGAAATACCCGGCGATGCCAATGGCAACAATCAGTACGAAGTGACCATATTGGTAACCAATACATTGATGCAAACGGACGATCTGATGCTGGTGGTGACCATCACGGACAGCGCGATTGAATCGTTTCTGCCGCAAGTGAATGGCGGGGCAACGCCCGTAGCCGTATGTTTGGTGGGCACGGTGGTGCTACAGGCGAGTGGTGGCAATGCCTACATCTGGAACAATGGCGACCCCAATACTTCGATAACGGTCAGTACCACGGGTACGTACACCGTCACCGTCACCAATAGTGGAGGTTGCACGGGTAGTGTGGTCGTCACGGTGACCAATCGCCCAAGCATCACCGCGACGGCAGGCAGCGCGACGATTTGTCTGGGTGCTAACATAAGCCTCAGTTCTACCCCTGTGGGCGGATCGGGTACTTACACCACATTTGCCTGGGCAGGTCCCAATAGTTTTGCTCCCACGCAGCAAAACCCTATTCCTTTTCCCGCAGCACCAATAGCGGCGGGCACGTACACCGTCACGGTGACCGACAATGCAGGCTGCTCGGCTACGGCTACGGCCTCCGTCTCGGTGGCAAGCAGTTCGGCTCCGAGTATTATGGCTTCGAGTAACAGCCCAATTTGTGCCGGAACAAATTTATTGTTGTCCTCTATACCCACCGGTGGCTCGGGCACTTACTCCCAGTACAAATGGGCCGGGCCAAACTATAGCGCCTCCGTACAAAACCCTTCGGGGTTGACTTCCACTTTGTTGACTGCCGGCACTTATACGGTGACGGTGACGGACAACGCGGGCTGCACGGGTACGGGTACTACGGTCGTTTTGGTCAACGCGCGACCAACGATTACGGCCACGAGCAATACACCGCTGTGCACAGGTAAAATGGTTAACCTGAGTTCCACACCAATGGGCGGCTCCGGTACTTATACGAGCTTCGCTTGGGCAGGCCCTGGTTTTACGTCCACCTTGGAAGACCCGGCTAATTTCGCGGCGACTTTAGCGGCCAGCGGGAGTTACCAAGTGACCATGACGGACAACAACGGATGTACAGCAACGGCATCTACTTCATTGGTAGTCAATGAAGTACCAAGTATCACCGCTGCCCTGCTCAGCCCGGTCTGCGCGAGCGGCACCGTCAATTTGGGCTCCGCTCCAATGGGCGGTGCGTTCCCTTATACCTTCTCGTGGGCTGGGCCGAACAATTATGCTGCCTCAGCAGAAGACCCGGCGGCTTTCCCCGTGACCCCGGCAGTAGCGGGTGCTTACACGGTCACGGTAACCGACTTGGCGGGCTGCACAGCCACCAATAGCGTCACCGCAGTGGTGTATTCCCGGCCCTCCATCACAGCCATGAACAATGGCCCGGTTTGCAATGGAAGTAACCTGATGTTGTCTTCCACCGCTTCGCTCGGTTCTGGAGATTATACTTTATTTTGGACTGGCCCAGATGCTTACGTCGCTTCAGTAGAAGACCCGGTGTCATTCTCGAGTACTTCCGCCTCGATGGGTACTTATCAGGTAAAAGTAACCGACAGTAACGGCTGCACCGCCACCGCCACGACAGCAGTAACGGTGAAGATTAACCCGACCATCACCGCTATGAACAATGGCCCGCTGTGTATAGGGGCCAACATCAGCTTGCAATCCACCGCGATGGGTGGCTCCGGGGGGTATTCGACCTTTGCCTGGTCAAAGAGCGGCGGCGGGTACACCGCACCGCAGGAAGACCCGCCGGGATTTCCGGCAACCATTCTGAGCGCAGGTACTTATACCGTAACCGTAACCGACAACGCGGGCTGTACGGCTACGGCCTCGACTAATGTCGCAATATCAAGCAATCCCGCTCCGAGCACTACCGCCATGGGCAATGGTCCGCTGTGTGCCGGACAAAACATCCAACTCAGCTCTTCTCCTTTAGGCGGTTCAAACACCTACGCGGCGTTCCAGTGGACTGGGCCGAACGCTTACAAGGAAAACGGGCAAAATCCTACCGCTTTTGTGGCAACTGCTGCAAAATCAGGGGTTTATACCATAAAAGTCACCGATAGCAAAGGCTGCTTTGGCACCAACTCGGTAACGGTGATCGTGAACGCCCCGATGGCCAACCCAACCGTGAACAACCCGCTGTGTGAAGGCTCTACGGTGCTGTTGAACGCAGGGGCTACGGGCAGCACGGGGGGTTATACCTATAATTGGCAAGGGCCAAATTCGTTTAGTTCTATGAGCGGTACGCCAAGTGGTTTTCCAGCCAATTCCAGCACCATCGGCACCTACACGGTGACAGTGACGGATGTTTTAAACTGTAGCTCCGTCGGTACGGTGACGGTGCAGTTTGAGATCAATGACCCGCCCACCATCACCTGCCCTACTGCACGGGAAATACCCGCTAATAGTACTTGTATGGCTACTTTAGGCAACTGGACTACTTTCGCTACCAATGTGACGGACGATTGCACGCCCGTTGGTTCCATTACCCTGACCCAATCACCCGCCGCTGGTACCGGGTTAAGCGGCCACAATGACTTTGAAAATGTGACCCTCACGGCCAACGACAACACTGGAAACACCACGTCTTGCACGTTTAGAGTGACGTTGAAAGATCAAACTAAACCAATCATTGTCTGTCCGGACAACACAACCATTGCGGCAGACGCATCCTGTGCCGGAGTGGTCGGAACGCGTATTTTATTTTCAAAATCAGATAACTGTACGGCTTCGGCGGCGATCACGGAAAGCCAAAGCCCTGCTGCTTCAACTCCTGTAAACGGCCATAATGCCACTCAAACGGTCACCCTCGTGGCAAATGATGGCAATGGAAACACGCAGTCCTGCCAATTTACGGTGACCTTAAAAGATGTGAGCAAGCCGGTGATCACCTGCCCGGCCAATGTTACTACAAATGTGGACGAGGCCTGCTCTGCCTTGGTCGGTTCGCGCATACTGGTCTCAAAATCAGACAATTGTGTCGCTTCGGTAAATATTAGTGAAATGCAAAGCCCTGCTCCTAATACCAAAATCAGTGGGCATAATTTTGTGCAAACCGTGACCCTGACGGCCAACGACGGCAATGGTAATACGGCTACGTGTTCTTTTTTAATAACGCTGAAAGACGTAACAAGCCCTTCCATTACTTGCCCGGCAAATGTCACCATGGCAGCTGATATGAGCTGCGCCGGCACACTCACTGTTTATGGAGCCGTCGCGCTGGCCGATAACTGTACGGATAAACCGACGGTGGTTCAGGCTCCGGCATTAGGCACCTCAATAACGGGCCATAATTTTGTACAAACAGTGACCCTGACAGCAAACGATGGTAACGGCAATACGGCTACGTGTTTTCTTTTGGTAACACTGAAAGACGTCATGCGCCCTTTTATTATTTGCCCGGTCAATGCCACTATAGCTGCGAATGCGGCTTGCAATGGTACCATCGGTGCTTACACAGCTTCCTTGCTGACCGATAATTGTACGACGAATCCGGCGGTTAACCAAACGCCGTTGTCTAGTACCATTCTGATTGGTCATAATGCTACACAAACAGTGACCCTGACAGCCAACGACGGCAACGGCAATACGAATTCTTGTTTCTTTTCTGTAACCTTGAAAGACGTGACGCCGCCTTTGATCACCTGCCCCGCCAGCCAAACGGTCAGCACTGCCCTAAATCTTTGTACAGCGGTGGTCAACTTTGTCACGCCCGTCGCTTCAGACAATTGTACCCTGCCAACTAATGCAGTCATACAGTTACCGGGTACTCCGGTCTCCGGTGCATCTTTTCCGAAAGGCCAAACAACTGTCGTTTTTCGTGCTACTGATGCAGCGGGCCTGACCAAAACCTGTACTTTACGCGTTACGGTGAACGATGTCCAGGCCCCCATCATCAGCTGTCCCGGCAATCAGTCGGTGAATACTACCGCAATCTCCTGCTCCTCGGCCCCAGTGAACTATGCCACCCCGACCGCGACGGACAACTGTACGCCGGCCCCGACGGTGGTGCGCATCAGCGGTCTGGCAAGTGGTGCTGTCTTTCCGATCGGCACGACCAATGTGACTTGGCGGGCAATTGACGGGGTTGGGCGTTCCGCTACCTGTACGTTCTCGGTGGTGGTGACTGACAACACGCCCCCGACGATCATTTGTCCATCAAATATTGCACAAAACAACCCGTCCACCGCCTGCAACACACCCGTGGTGTATCCCACACCGACGGCGACGGACAACTGTGCAGTGACTGCATTGTATCTCTTTAACGGCTTGGGCAGTGGATCAGTGTTCCCTATGGGTGTCACGACCAACACCTGGCGAGCGGTAGATGCTAATAACAACAGTGTGAATTGCTCCTTTACTGTGACGGTGACTTGCAATGTTGTGCAGCGCATTTGGAAGACAAAAATGGATATGAGAAACACCAACTTTTTGAAGGAGGAATTGAATTTATCGTTAGCCCCCAACCCGGCAGCCTCCGAAGTGCGTTTTGAGGTGATAGGTTTGAGCGATAAAGCAGGCGAATTACTGGTATTTGACGGCTTGGGCCGGGTATTGCTACGGCAGCAATTAGCGCCGGAGCAAAGTAACGGCACTTTCAACGTGTCAGCTTTGCCGGAGGGGTTGTATCGCGTCATCCTGCGCACGGAAAAAAGGACAGTGGCACAAAACCTGGTCGTGATGCCGTTCCTGAGAGATTGAATTGGAGGCTTTTTTTAGAATATTGCCTACACAGGCGTATAAAACAAACGGGTTACAACGCATAAAGCGTGTAACCCGTTTAATATTGAGGTGATCTCGATGGGATTCGAACCCATGACTCCTTGATTAAAAGTCAAGTGCTCTACCGGCTGAGCTACGAGATCAAAACTGCCATAAGCAGATGCTTTTTCAAAAAGCGACGCAAAGATACATCCATTATTTTCATACCTGCAAGTGTTTCATTGTTTTTTTCCAAAAAAATTTTTGAAACGCCTTCTTTTTAAAGCATTTTCAAAAAATTATTTCGTTTATCACATTATTAAACGACCTTTGCGAAACTTTTCACAACCAAAAACCGTTTCAACGGGTATATCAATAATGACTTGTGTTATGTTTTAGGAACGGTGTCAGCATAAGGTACTAAACTTAGGTAAATTAGTTTTTGCTAAAATAACGATCTTTTTGGGCTAATAGTGGGGCTATTTAAACAAAAAGATGGGCAATTTGAGTGAAAAAGAATCAAATAAGATGGATACTTTATTTTGACACCGTTCCTTATCATTAGCACAACAGCCTATCAACATGGAATCTATCAGACAAAAACAAGTCGGCGAACTTATTCGCCGTTATTTCAGCACTATCCTCACGCAAGAGGGCAGCAATATATATGGTCGCGATAAATTGGTCACTATCACTTACGTAAAAATGACCCCTGATTTACTGTTAGCCAAAATATATATCAGTGTATACGGTACAGAAACAAAATTTGAGGTCGTAGAAGAATTACAGGAAAACATACAACGATTGCGGCAGGCATTGGCCGGAAAAATTGGCAAACAAATGCGCCGGATGCCGGAAATTGATTTTTTCTTAGACGACACCGTGGATGAAATGTACCGGGTAGACGACCTGCTCAGTCGGTTGAATAAGGAAGATAAGGGTATTTTGGGAAATTAATACACTGCCTACCCATTACCCAACCAGCGATTAAACAAACTCCAATTCTAAGTGTTATAGCAAAATGAACAACGACCGTCGCCCCGGCACACTTGGCGAATTAAAAGCCTCCGGCTACCAGCCCCGCCGCATTAAGGATGAGCTTCGTGCCAACCTGATTGAAAAAATTCGCAGTAAAACACTGATTTTCCCCGGCATTTATGGTTTCGATGACACTGTGCTGCCCGATATTGAGCGGGCAGTACTCAGTCGGCACAATATTTTGCTGCTGGGTCTGCGCGGGCAGGCCAAAACTCGTATTGCCCGGATGCTCGTCAATTTGTTAGATGAGTACACCCCGGTAGTAGCCGGTAGTGAACTGAATGACGATCCAATGGCACCGATCAGCCGTTTCGCCATGGACCTGATCGCTGAACACGGCGATAATACCCCCGTCACCTGGCTTCACCGCAACGAAAGATACGTGGAAAAATTAGCCACCCCGGATGTAAGTATCGCCGACTTGGTGGGCGATGTTGACCCCATCAAAGCCGCCAATTTGCGCCTACCCTACTCCGACGAGCGGGTTATCCATTTTGGATTAATACCACGCAGCCACCGTTGCCTTTTCGTCATCAACGAATTGCCCGATTTGCAGGCGCGCATTCAGGTGTCTCTGTTCAATGTATTGCAGGAAGGTGATATGCAAATACGGGGTTTCAAACTCCGGCTTCCCTTAGATATTGAATTTGTATTCACGGCCAATCCGGAAGATTATACCAACCGGGGCAGCATCATCACGCCGCTGAAAGACCGGATTGAAAGCCAGATTACGACCCACTATCCGGACAGTATTGAGGTTGGGCGCAAAATTACGGAACAGGAAGCACGCATTTCAAAAGAGCAAAATGATCGGGTCAAGGTACCATCAGTGCTGAAAGACATCATTGAAGAAATCGCCTTTGTGGCCCGTGAAAGCGAATTAGTGGATAAAAAAAGCGGTGTGAGTGCCCGTCTGACCATCAGTGCTTATGAAAACCTCTATTCCGCCGCCGAACGTCGGATGTTGCGCAACGGAGAAGACCGTACCACTGCCCGCATCACCGATTTTTGGGGTGTCATTCCGGCGTTGACGGGTAAGATGGAAATGGTGTACGAGGGTGAGCAGGAAGGCCCTTATGTGGTGACCATACAAATCATCACGGAAGCCATCAAAAAGGTGTTTCTGCAATACTTCCCCGACCCCTCCAAACTGCGCAAAAAAGGTCAGGAACGCGATCCTTTTGGCGTAGTAAAGGCGTGGTTTTCCGGCGGCAATGTGGTAGATTTAATGACCGATGCGCCTTCCAAAAAGTTTTATGCCGAATTGGAAGCGGTAGCCGGGTTGCGCAAAGTGACCGAAACATCGGCGGTGGATGAATTGGAATATTTTACCTTTATGGAATTGGCACTACACGGGCTGTCGGCCTTTGAGCAACTCAGCCGAGATTTTATACAAACAAAAGTAGTGTTTAAAGACCCGCTGGCAGGTCAATTAGGAAAATCTACGGCGGATGATGACGACGATATGCGCGGATTATTTAATTAAAATTACTTTTCCGGCGCTTTTACCATCCATTCTCAAAAAATATAACCCCGAAAGGACGGTTGGAACAGCGAGCGATACCTTGTTCCAACCCTTTTCGGCGTTATACAGTTGTGTAGCGACCATCTTTCCTTGTAAATCAAACAGTTGCAGTAATTTAACCGTTGCATTTTCGGATTCAAACCCTACTTCAAAGGTCTCCTTTGCCGGATTAGGAAAAATAGAAACACCCGCAACCGGCGCAATGCTTTGCATGTTGCTCCACTCCACCGGATGTGCTTTGCCCGATAAGTCGGCAGCTTCTGCGACCAAAATATCCGGAGCAAATCGTACGGGGTTTTCTACTGCGCCAAGCGTACGGGCTTTCAAAACGAATGTCAACAAGGGTTGCACTCCGTTGAAATCAACCCCTTCCGGATGCGACCAAGCCAACCGAATGGTACCTTTTTCAGGGTTAATATAAAAATACTCGGCGGAAAAATCCGGCAATATGGCTGATTCAACTGCCTGCACTTCGAACAACTGGGGATCGTATTGCCACGCAGCTTGCAATCCCGTCATTGTCCCGATGCTTGCACTGTAAACAATCATGCGAAAGGTTTGTCCGCCGGTGACCTGCTGGCAGGTCAATGCTGGTGACAATTGCAGTGGAGCAGGCACGCTTCGATCCTCTGCTTTGCGATTGGCTGCTTGCGGGCAGTTAGGCCCTGCATTCAGATTGCCGGTTTTGGCAGCCTGAAAATTGGCACAGACACCATTACCTGCCGTTGCGTTGGGGGGTGAAAACTTCCAGGAACCGCAAGGCAGAGTATCCAGAATTCCAAGAATGACGCGCCGAAGGGCAATTACATCGAGCATGGTGATGGTGCCGCTGCAATTGGCATCGGCAGCCAGCAGCTGCCAGGGGCATTTGAGTGGCTCCAAGTTGAGGATGTGGCGCGAAATAAATGCAATATCTAAGGTAGTAACACCTATTAAATGGCTGTCATTTTTGACGGGGATAATCGTATAATTCGTATTTTTCAGGGATTTTACTTTTGCCAATTCATAGTTACTGCTCGTAAAAAACGAGGTATCAAAAGCAGGGGCATCAATCTTCATCTGAACATTCGGCAGGAGGTTGCCAAAAAAATCGCGCAACGTGCAGGGCGGCGCAGGCGGCGGCGCCAACAGCATGGCAATTTTTTGTGAAAGCAGACTCATGGTATTAGCAGCCGAACTACCCCGCACATCAAAAGTGACCTCTCCGGTACCCGGCGCAATCACGATAAAAGTGGGCGTGCCCAGAAAATCTCCGAACTGCCCCGAAGTGTAGGGGCTGAGTGCTGTCATGCTGCCTCCATCCTGCCCCGCGCCGGGCATCGTCAGCCCTTTGGTGGTCTTATAAGCCGCGACATTGGTATTTTTATCAAAATTTTGGGTACTCAGCATCAAAAACTCTACCTTGCCGGGATAAGTGGCCTGCATACTTTGATACAACGCCTGCCAGTCGGGGGCGTGCGTATTACAGGGAGGACAGGTCGTGAAAAAAGCTTCAATGACCACAATTTTTTGCTGATTGATGTAGTCACCGTACAAATTGCGCGGTACGCCATCGGAGGTTGTTACGGTAAAATTGGGTGCAGGAGTGGCGGCTAAAGAAAAAGCAAAGAAGATAAAAGCGAAGATCGGTAAGTAATTACGCACGGGATAAAAGGGTGTATGATGCAAAAACGACGGGCAAACAGCAGTGGGAAAAACAGCCACACGCGCAGTATACGCATCCGGTTATTTTAAGCATCAAAGGTGAACGAAATCGGTGTGCGGGGGAGGATTAAAAAATAGAAGGCTAAAGGTAGGAATTATTTTTATTTACTCGCTCTTTGCTACAAAAAAAAGTGTTTTAATTTTTCCAACAGCAATTCCGGTGCGGGTATGACCTTTTTGGTGTTTGCATCAAAAAAACAAAGCCGGACTCGGCCTCCGTTGATTAATTTTCGTTTTTCATTAAAAATTTCCACGTGAAAGACGATATATTCGTTGGGTAAACGCCGTATTTCGGTGCGCACGGTCAATAGTTCATCGTAGTAAGCCGGACGCACGAAGCGGCTTTCCAAACTGACTACGGGCAGCCAGATACCGTGCTCTTCTTCCAATGCTTTATAAGAAATACCCAATGAGCGGATGGTCTCGACCCGGCCTACCTCGTAATACTCGGCGTAGTTGCCATAGTAGAGGTAGCCCATTTGGTCGGTTTCGCCGTAGCGAACGCGGATTTGAACTTCGTGGCGGTACAAGGGTGTTGGGTTGAATTTGTCGGCAAAGGTAGTTTTTTTTCCCTATTTCGTATAATTTCTTTATCTTTGTCCAAAATTTTGGTATGATAAATGAATTAAACATAGAGCATTTTAAACTTTTTAAGCACCTGAATATCAGCAACTTAAAAAGAGTCAATCTCTTTGCAGGCAAAAACAACTGCGGCAAAACTGCTTTATTAGAAGCGTTGAGAATTTTATCTGCTAACCGGGATTTAAGTGTAATGCTTTATATCTTGCAAAAAAGAGAGCAAACTTCCTTCAATCCAATAAACATCTATGACCCTTTTTTTAACAGGCAATTGCTGTAAAACATAGTAAATGGCGATGAACTTAAATTAAATATCAATGAATTTGCGCTATCCAGAAAAATTGGAGGAGGCAATATTGAGTATCGGGTAATTATCAACTCGGTAGAATACAACCCCTCTATTTTAAGAAGTGAGATCAACTTACCTCAACCACTTATTCCTCGTGACATCGCTATTTTTGTCCCTTTTGGCACTAATGATTATTTTCCATTAGAAAAATTACGGGATTCCATCGTACTTACTCCAGATGAAGATAAAGTAAGCGAAATTTTAAGAGCAACTATTCTACCCGATTTAATTCGATTGGATATTAAATCAGACCGAATTTTGGTCAGATTGAAAGGAGAACCTAAACCGCTTCCTTTGAATAGCCTCGGTGACGGGGCGCAGAGAATGCTTTTACTGGCGGTTGCTTTAGTAAGTGCTCAGGATAAACTACTGTTGTTAGATGAAATTGAAGCCGGATTACATTATTCCGTCATCGAAAAATTGTGGGAAACAATATTTGAATACGCTAAAAAATTAAATGTTCAAGTTTTTTCAACCACACACAGTTCCGATGCTGTAAAGACTTTTTTATACGCAATGGGAAAAAGTAAAAATGGCGATGAAGGTGCCTATTTCCGGATGCAACGAAATCGCTCATCTGAACAAATTGAAGTCATAGCATACGATGCAGAGCGATTAGAGTCTGCACTTGAATCCAATTTAGAAACCCGATAACATCATGGAGCAAAAACTGATTGTAGAAGGAAATGACGCGATTGCCTTGGCAAATCTTTGCAAAAAGAGCGGATTAAATCCACCATTGGGTTATGAATTACCGTTAAAATTTAGCAAAGAATTTGTCGTAAACTCTGGTGGTTATCAAAAAGCACTAAAAAACCTGAGACGAACTTGATCGGGCAGATGTTTCAAATATTGGCATAGTGGTGGATGCCAACGATGAAGGCTCTTTGAAACGGTGGCAAACGATCAGAAAGGTACTATCTGATGCCCATTTTTCAGAAGAGGTACTTTCTCTCTTGCAGATGAACAATCCGGCCCCAAAATCATAAAAATACCTAACAAGCCTACGGTGGGGCTATGGATCATGCCAGACAATCTGCATACCGGATATTTAGAACATTTTCTGTCACAATTAATTCCCAAAGAGGACCCATTGTGGATGCATACGCAAACTGCCCTCGAAACACTAAGAGAACAACCTTTTAATGAAATTACTGCTGCTAAATGGGGAAAAGCGCACCTGCATACGTGGTTGTCATGGAAAAAAGAACCCGGAAAACCTTTTGGGCAGGCAATAGATGCGGGGTACTTATCCATTAATGCTTCAATTGCAAGCTCTTTCATAGCGTGGTTTAGCGGCACCTTTCAACTGTCATAGAAACGGGTAGAATCAAATATCCCGAAGATTAAATAAGCACTCCCTATTCCCCCAAACCTGCGCCTCCAATACCCCCCTACTCACGGCTCTTAACGCCGCTGCCCGGTCATAAATGGTTTTTATAGAAACTTGGGCAACATCCGTTTCTAAAAAAAATCGGTCTGCCGGGGTTTGTTGCAGCGAAGTACCCGCGTGGCTGCGTTCATCCAATAGTGCCGCCCCAAAGGATAAATAACAACCTGCCCGCAACAGCATTTGAGCCACTTCCGGCCCTTTATTAAATCCATGAAAAATAACAGGAACAGTAATACCTGCCTCAAAAGCCGTTTTGAGTTGTAATAACACCTCCTCATAAGCCCGCACGCAATGTATAATCAACGGCATTTGCCGGGTTTGCGCCACTTCGATGCACAGTTGAAAGGCTGCAATCTGTATTTCCATCGGAGTATCCGTCACTTTGTCCAAGCCCGTTTCTCCAATGGCTACTACTTCAGGACGGGTGCTTTGTTCCATTAACCAGGCTTTTGCCTCCGGCAGCGCAATATCCGAAAGGTGCCACGGATGCAGCCCAACCGATTGATACAAGTGATGACCGGTACTTTCCTGCCCGAAATACAAGTTTTCAACTTCAACCAAGTCGGGTTGTCGGGTCGGATGGTGGGTATGCAGATTGAAAATAATTGCTATTGTAATTTTAGTAATTTTCTTATTAAGTAGGTAAATAGAAATAATCGTAGGTTTGAATTTCATTAATTACCTTATTATCAAGGGTTTGTGAGACTGTGGACTGCCGACTATTGACTGCGGACTACTTATTAATGGTTTGTAAGACTGTGGACTGCCGACTATTGACTGTGGACTACTTATCAATGGTTTGCAGGGCTGTAAATTACCCATTAGGAATACAATGTCTTTTTTGTGCGTGAATTATTGCGCCATCAGCCCCACAAAATTATAAACTTCCGTAAAAGTATTATACAACGGCACTGGTGCTACCCGAATCACATCGGGCTCGCGCCAGTCTGCTATTACCCCGGCGGCGGTAATCTGCTGAAACAGGGATTTATCAGCATTTTTAACCTGAATGGATAATTGACAGCCGCGTTGTTCCGAGTGTTCCGGCGTAATGACCTGAATGTGTTTTTTTTGGAGTTGTTGGAGTAAAAATTCCAAATAACCCGTCAGCAAAAGCGATTTTTGCCGCAGGACGGGCATTGTTGCTTCATCAAAAATATCTAAGGAGGCACGGATGGCCGCCATGGATAAAATAGAAGGATTGCTCAGTTGCCACCCTTCAGCCCCCGGCAAGGGATCAAAATCGTGGCGCATATTGAATCGGGTTTGTTTATTGTGGCCCCACCACCCGGCAAAACGAGGCAGGTCAAATTGTTGGGCGTGGCGCTCGTGCACAAAACACCCGCCAAGGCTGCCCGGTCCGGCATTTAAGTATTTATAGGTACACCAAACGGCAAAATCGGCACCACTGTCGTGCAGTCGGGGTTCGATATTGCCCGCAGCATGCGCCAGATCAAAACCCACCATGCAGCCCTTTTCGTGCGCTAAATGCGTTATTTTTTGAAGATCAAATACCTGTCCGGTGTAATAGTTGACCCCGCCCAAGAGTACTAATGCGATGGATGTTCCTTCCCGTTCCAGTACCTCCGCAATATCTTCCGGACGTATCAACGTTTCATCGGCACGAGGGCGCAACTCCACAATGGCCGTTTCCGGGGCATAACCGTGTAAATGCGCCTGTGAAGCCACCGCGTAACGGTCAGACGGGAATGCATCACTTTCTATCAGTATTTTAAAGCGTTTCGGCTGGGGGCGATAAAAAGATGCCATCATCAGGTGCAAGTTCACCGTCAAAGTGTTCATCACCACCGTTTCCGAGGGCAATGCACCGACCACCCGCGCCATTTTTTCTGTCAGAAATTCATGGTAGGGCATCCACGGGTGTTTGGCATGAAAGTGCCCTTCAACCCCTAAAGCGGCCCAGTCATCCAACTCCTGCAAAACATATTCACGGGTACTTTTGGGTTGAAGCCCCAGGGAGTTGCCGCACAAATACAAGAGCGGGCTGCCATCAGGTTGTCGCGGCAGGTGAAAACGCTCCCGAAAAGACCGGAGCGGGTCTTCAGCATCCAATCGGGCAGCGCAGGCAGGTGTAGTATCAAAGTACATCAGTAGCAAGGGAATAAATTTTGAAGGTATGCTGTGGACTGTCAACTATCAGCCTCTATACTATTTCCAATATCTTCATTCCACAATTCCGGGCATTCTTCTATAAATTCCTCCATCATCCGCACACACTCCGGCAAATCCAGGTCAATCACTTCCACCCCGTGCGATTCCATGAACGCCCGCGCTCCGGGGAAGGTTCGGGATTCCCCCACGATGACTTTTGGTATTTTAAACTGAACAATCATTCCGGCGCACATATAACAGGGCATCAGGGTCGAGTAAATTACCGTGTTTCGGTAGTTCCCTATCCGACCGGCATTGTTCAGGCAATCCATTTCTCCGTGCAAAATCGGATTTTTTTCCTGTACCCTTTTGTTGTGTCCTTCGGCCACAATCTCCTCGTTTTTGACGAGCACAGAACCAATAGGGATGCCACCTTCGCTGCGGCTCTTCAGCGCTTGCGCTATGGCCGTTTGCATAAATTTATCCATGCCGCAAATATCCAATATTATCTCGAAAAGGAAGTAAATTTGCAAGAAATTAACTTTATACACAATAATTTTGAGGTCATTGTCTTTAATAGGTAGTAAAACAAACACTTCACCAACTTTTCTTCACATTCACATCATTACAAATGAAGCAACGCACTTTCCATTTCCCCGAAAACTGTAAAAACAATACCGACGAAAAACTTTCCATTATCAGTTTGGAGCATATCGGCCCCCGCAACCGATATTTTTCAGCATCCCTGCTCTGGATTTGGGATCCAAAATGGGAAGGACACGGCGCTTTCCAAATCTGGTTGAGTTGGAAAGAAGGAGCCACCCAACACGAGGAATTTGTTACCCATACCATCGTGGATGAACCCATCTACCTCTATCGGTTTGAAGGCTTCCAAAATGCCTTTTATGTTGACTTTCAGAAAAAAGGCGATGCCGCTCAACAACCCCGCTACGATATGCGGGTGCTGTACCGCCAGTTTCGCCCGGCGAAGATCAACCTGACCATGGGCGAAGAACGCCGGGGCATGAAGGCTGTTTTTACGGAGTAAATCTACTTCGTTTAGGAAATAAAAACGCCTGCCTGAGTAAATCAGGCAGGCGTTTTTTCTTTTCTAATATAACTGCCGGGCTACAGATAAGTAGGTAAATAGAAATAATCGTAGTTTTGAATTTCATTAATTACCTTATTATCAAGGGTTTTTGAGACTGTGAACTGCCGACTATTGACTGTGGACTACTTAAAAAAATGCTCACTAATATCAATGTAAAAATTAAAAATTTGTTATACATTTTTATCTGTAAATGAGTTAATTGAATGATGGTATTACATTTTTTTTGTAAAAAAATTGTAATACCATCATTCAATTAATTCATTCTCCTGTCACAAACACCATTTTCTTGCGATCGGCAAAGCCGGGTGTATCCAATTCGTAATAATAAACGCCGGGAGTACCGAGGTCGTTGGCGCGGAATTCCACGCTGTTTATACCTTTTTCGTAATCACCTACAAAGGAGCGAACGAGTTGACCATTGGCATTGAATACCCGAACCGTGGCGCGGGCACTTTCTGGCAAACGGAACTGAATGGTCGTTACTTCCCGGAATGGGTTCGGACGGTTTTGATACAAGGCAAATCCCGCATCGGCAGCCAATTGAGCACCGGATGGTCGTGTGAATTCAAATTCTATCGGCATTGTCCGTCCGCTTTGATCGTAGCTTTCAGCGGCGGTGATTTCCGAACCCGGATGCAGTACGGCAGCCAGATTGGCGCCATTGCGCAAGGCGCGGAATTTCAGCGTAAAGAGTACTGCGTCATCTTTCAGCGTCACTGGCTGATTGCTTACCCAAACGGTTGTCAGGTGGCCATCTGCCAAGTGGGTGGTGCCGAAGTTATCTTCTGTGATTCCGGTTAAAATACCGGGTTGTATATCTTCCAACGCTAATGCATCGGCATCAAAGTTAATGGTCATTTGATAAGCCTGCCGGTTGGTAAAATCAGCCGCTTTAAATGGCACTTCAATGATATCGCTGTTGTTGAATGCGCGATCGTTCAGTCGGAAACGGAAAGTCTCGTTAGAACGGTCGTCTGCCTCATTGCTTTTCAGCGAAGGCGTAATATTACCATTGACATCGCCCATCCGCACCGCAATAAAGTCATCATCCAAAAATGCGGTATTTACATTATTGTGGCGAATACTGCTCGGAATCGGAGCACTCAATGGATTCGGTGTCGGGAATACATAACTCTTTGGAATAAATTTCCAGTCAGGAGCACCCTGAATGTGTTGAGCAGTGCCCAATACAACGGCCGAAATGCGCACGTAATCCAGCAGCGTAATCATACCATTGCCGTCCACATCTGCGGCTACCCACTGATAGGGAGACGTGAAGGATGCGCCAAAGATAAAGTTTTGGATCAACAACAAGTCAGCAGCGGTAACCTGTGCGTTACCGGATGTCGCTTTTGAGCAGGAAACAATGGTCGTATCACCCGCTTGTACGCCAAAGAGATAAGTGCCCGGAACACCCGTAGTCTGGGTAGCAGATTTACTTCCGCTCAAGGTCATAATTACACCCGGAACCGGCTTGGCCGGTACCCTCCAGGTAACAATGTCGCCGGCAATATCCAAAGCGGTAGCCAGTTTATTGATTGTTACCCTGCCGGAAGTATTGGTAACCGGAACGGATTCGGGGCCACTGCCCAAGCCCTGAATAAATTCTACTACTGTAAATTTCAACGGACTGGAAACGGTTGGCGGTTTTACCCCTAATTGTACTCGAAGATTAAACAGCAGCGCACTATCCGGCAACATGATGGAATCAATGCGCGAGAACAGTACACCCAACTTGAAATTTGGCAACTGAGACGAAGAAAAGCCAGGGTTCAAAGCCGGATTTATGTTGGAAATACCAATAACTTTACCAATCGTAGTGTCCATAACCTCGGCAACAAAGGTGAAGCCATAAATGCTCTTGAACCGTTTTACCCGCACCGGCACTTCAACGATTTCTTTTTGCGCACCAGCGGCCATTCCGCCGATCAATTCAATTTGCGGGCCTGCTGCTACTATCGCGGTATCCATACCAACACATTGGGTATTGGTATCTTTCACCTTAATGATATAACTGCCTGCTGCCAAACCGTTGATGCCATTGGTCGTAGCGCCGGTACTCCACAGATAGGTGTAAGTGCCGGAGCCATTGGTAATTACCGCACTTGCAGTACCGTTATTGGCGCCGAAGAATGTTTCTGCCACGCCGGTTGCGTTCACCACTAAGCCTGGGTTATTGCCTAAAGTCACTATGACATTCACCGTGCAGGCATTTGTGTTGCCGTTCACGTCAGTTGCCTTTAGTGAAATGGTTTGTGTACCAATATCTGCGCAATTGAACATACTTTTTGACAATACCAGCGTGCGAATGCCACAATTATCGGTGCTGCCAAGGTCAATATCATTTACCGAAAGTACTGCGGTACTATTTGATCCTAATGCAATGACTACGTTATCATTACAAATCAGGGTCGGGATGCTGTTATCTATTGTTTGCAGAATGATGGAGTCGCGCCCAATGTTTCCGCACTGATCTTGAGCCGTAAAGATCACTTTTCGGTTGCCAACAGGAAATATCCCGGTAAAAACAATACTGTCTTTGATGGATGCGCCTGCATTGTGGCGGATGCTCAATTTGTTGTCCGCTGTGCAATCAGAAATATATTGACCCAAATTTAGTACTACCGGTACGGTACAAGCATTAACTGCCGCAAAATTAGCGGACAAATACTGGATGGTATCCGGCATTCCGAGGAACAACGGTGCCGTCAAATCTTGTACTTTGATGCGTTGTGTATGGCTTTTAAGGTTGTTGCACTTGTCTTTAGCGGTCCAGGTACGCACTAATGTATAGGAATGCTGACCGCAAAGACCCGCAGCGGTATCAACCCGTACTTCATTGAACGTCATCACGATATCCGCCGCAGAAGTACAGTTATCGGTTGCTGTAATGGTTGGCAGTGCAAGCAGAGGGCTGCTACAGCTCAGAGTAACATTGGCCGGAGCCAAACTCAACGTTGGTGCCAGCGTATCGCGAATACTGAATCGCTGCACACAGGTCGAAATGTTATTAGCAAGGTCTTTAGCAGACCATGTGCGGGTGATCACCAAGCAATCAGAACCACTGCCAGGCGTTGTAACATCAGCATAAGTGACTACTACATTGGCGGGGCAGTTATCCGCTGCCACAGCGATACCGTTGTTATTTTGATTCGGGTCAATGCTGGCGGTACAATCAATCACTTTTGAAGCCGGGCAGGAAGTAAAGGATGGGGCTACATTGTCCTGCACCACTACGTACGTTTCGCAGGTAGATTCGTTACCGGCTTTATCTTTGACAAACATTTTTACTTTGTGGCGCGTAATGGCATCTGCGTCAGCACAAACAAAGCCGATGCCGGCAGCTGGCACCCCAATTCCGGTGCCATTCATTTGGAGACGCTGAATACGCAATAACAGGCTGTCCCGCTGGGTACAGTTATCAAAGCTGTTTGCATTTACTTGAGCAGTGGTTACCGATACAGAACCGGAGTTCTGGAGGGAAACGCTGATGCCATTGATGCAAGCTGCCGTTGGGTTGGTACCATCTTTCACTTCTATGTTTACCGTACGAGTGGAAACATTGCCTACCGTATCTTTTGCGGTGAAAACAAAGGTATTTATGCCAAAATCTAATGTCTCTGTTGTATCCGACAAGCTAAATCCTGCCGGGCTGCTGCTGACTCGTAAGTCAACACCAGTAGCACAATCCGTCACAAATTTACCAATATTTAAATTCACTAATGCTTTACAATTGGCGGCATTTCCGGGTGTCAGAAAAACATATTGGGCAGCCAGGGTTATAGCAAATACCGGGTGAGTAGTATCTCGTACCGTAATGGTTTGGCGATAAGTTGACCGGTTGCCGCTGGCATCCTGGGTTTTCCAGGTGCGGGTCAGCAGGTAATTGTATTTCCCTACCCCCGTCATGGTTTGCGTGGAGGTATCCGTGCGGGCTACTGTTACCGTACTGCTGCACACATCCAATGCGGTCAGGGTAGCAGGAGCGGGAATAACGGCGCAGGAATTAATAGCGGTATCTCGCGGGGTAGCCGACAAAGCAGGGGCCGTTACATCTTTGATGGTTACTTTGGTGGTACACTGCGCCATGTTGTTGTTGGTGTCTTTCGCCATCAGAATTACATCTTTTATGCCCAAATCAGCGCAAGTGTAAGCCGATTTATTGAGCGAAAGCGTAATTTTGCCGCACTTGTTCACATCTACACTACCGCTGTCAATTTGAGTAGTGGTGAGTGCTGCCATGCCATTTGCACCCAAATTGAGGGTAAACGGCTTCTTACATTTAGCCAATGGCGGGAAAATATCGATTAATACCGTAATATTTTGTGGTTGGGTACTGATATTTCCGTTGCCGTCATTGTACACCCAGGTGATGACGTAGTTGCCGGGTGTCAGGTTGTAACGTGGAGGAGTACCGGGCAAAAACATCCCTACCGGAGTGGAAGGAGACGCATAAATAACCGTAGCCGCCGGATTGCAGGGGTCTTGAGCAGTAGGTGCTTCGATCACAAACCCACCGCAGGAATCCACCAAAGCGGGCAATTGGGCAATATCCGGAATCGGAGCATTGCCATCCACCAGACGAACCATAAAGGTGCAAGTGGTGGTGTTGTATCTATCTTTGCCAGTCATGGTCAGGCTAAAGGTCTTACCGGCTGCCGGCGGGTTGGCGGGTGCTTTAAATAAGCTGTCTAACCGAACGCCCGGAGCAACAGCCTGCGTTACCACAACACTTCCCTGACAGTTGTCCGAAACTGCTACCAGATTGATGTAGTTGGGAACCTCTGCGCTTGGGCAGGTGGCAGGCAGTATCTGAAGCGGCGGGCAAGTGAGGCTTGGTGCCTGATTGTCAATCACTTCCACGCTGAAAGAACACGTTGCCTTATTACCGGCACGATCGGTAGCGATATAAGTCACCGTTGTAAGGCCAACCGCGAATTGAGCTGCTGGAAACAACGAAATGAACGACGGGTTAAAGAAATTAAAAGGCGGTGGGGCTACCGTCGGGTCGCTGATAATTTCCTGAACCCTGAATAAATTACAGTCAAAAACACTTTCATCCGCGGGAAACAGATTGGTCGGGCGCGCCCACTGATGGGTATTGGAGCAAGAACCCGGCGTATTAGTTTTTACAATTTTCTGTCCGCAAAGGTCAGAAAAAGTACCCGTAAACTGGGGCACTTGTGTATCACGAACAATGACGCGAACAGTTTTGGTACTGCTACGACCGCATTGATCTACGGCACGGAATACCATCGTAGTCGTTCCAATCGGGAAAAGTTCGGTAAGCCCCGAATCATACAATACAGGATTATTACCCACTGGTATGCCAGTGCCAATATCATTGTATCCAAGGCTATTGGTTGGATAGTCAATGGATATTAACAGGGTAATATTTGAAAAACTGGAACAATTATCCGAAAGGCTGTCTGCACTTATTGCGTAGTTGGCAATGGCATCGCAAGCGAAAGCATCATCTGTATTGATCCGAATGGTATCTTTAATGGCAAAAACAGGTGCTATAACATCCTGAACCCTAATGGTTTGTGAAACGACAATACTGTTGCCCGCAGCATCGGTCACGCGCCAGGAGCGTACAATATTGAAAGTATTGGCACAGATTACGGTGTTAGTTTCATCTACCAAATCAGTAACTGTTGGTGTTCCGCAGTTGTCAGCGGCCGTAATGGTTGCACGTGGATACGGCAAATTCGTACAACGGATGGTAACATTAGCCGGTTCAGCAGCCGTCGGCAAAATATTGTCTATCACCGTGACTGATTTATTGCAGGTTGCGCTATTGCCCTGTGCGTCAGTCACCCGTAACGTTACGGTGCGGCTACCGCGTTCAGCGCAATTGAACAGCACAAAATCCTCAAAAGTGGTACCATTTTTGGACACTTTTAAGACCAAGCTACCAGCAGCGGTACAATTGTCAGTGCTGGCACCATTTACGGTGGAGGTATTTAATTGCGCTTCACCGGCAGCATTTAGCGCTAAATTCACTGCCGCAGCCGTGCAGATTGCCTGTGGGCGAACAGTATCACGAACCGTCACCTGTGCAGTACAGGTGCGAACATTTGCGGGTGTATTGCCATCCGTTACCGTCAAGGTTACGGTTTGGGTACCGATATTGGCGCAACTGAAGGTTGCGGGGGCTACCGAAAGGTTAAAGAAACAATTGTCTGTGCTTCCGTTGTCAATAGAATCCGGCAAAATGGTCACAGCCGCGCCGTTAGCCGGAATATATACTTTATAGGTCGGTTTACAACGCGCTACTGGCGGTTGACCGTCAATGATATTGATAAAAAATGTCTCGGATCTGACATTTCCTGCGCCATCAATAGCGGTATAGATGACGGGGGTGATGCCAAAAGTGAAAAATTCACCGGGGGTACGATTGGAAACGACCGTGACCGCGCCGGGGCAATTATCAGCAAAAGCCATAGGAGTCCAGGTCACCTGACGCACACAACCGCCGGTATTAGCAGAAAGTGTAATGGTAGAAGCGGGAGCTTGCCCACCTACCCATACAGGTGCCGTGGCATCGGTTATCTGAACCGTAAAAGTACATACCGTACTGTTGCCGTCGGCATCCGTGAAGGTGTAAGTAACCGTAGTAGTGCCTTTTTGGAAGATGGTGCCTGCCGGAATTGGATACGTACCAGTTTGCGGAACAACACTGCCAGGATCCAGGATAGAATAAGTAATGGAGACTACACCACAATTATCTTTGTATTGACCAGGGCCGGTAATCGGTTGATTAGAAGCCACTTGCAACAGTGTTAACTCGGGGATGGCAGAAGCCAGCGTCTGACATCCGACACCAGCCGGTTTTGTAATAGTAGCCGGACAATTGACAACAGGTGCTACGTTATCCACAATTTTTACGGTGCCAGTGCAGGAAGCATTATTACCGGTAGCATCAAATACCCTTAAAGTATAAGAACGATTACCTAAAGCTGAGCAGGAACTAAATATCCAGTTTTGGTCATCTGCGGGGTCAATATTACCCAATACAGAACGAACGGTGAAAGAATCAACCGCACAATTGTCCGTGGAACCATCGTTGACTAATTGAGGTGTCAGGGTGGCCGTGCCATTGGCATCCAAAGGAAGTGTCACGAGACCCGGTTTACAACGCGCTGTTGGTGCAATATTTTCGTTAACGGTTACGGTAATGGTTTTGATAACGATATTAAGGGAAAGATCGGTCCAGGTGTAAGGAATAACGGTGGTACCGGTTGGAAATTGTACCGTTGCATTATTGGTCACTTGTGGCTGGTTGGGGTTGAATGCCGGTACAGTGTTCAATAAAGTCGGGTTTGGGGTACCGTTTACCACCGGAATGCCTTGTGTGATGGTAATATTGGCATCCGCAGTACAATTATCGTTGGTTGCCGGGCCGCCTTGTGCTTCTGTGCTGGGGCGTTGGAAAGTCACCGTAGAAGAGCAATCGCCGGGTGTAACGCTGACCACAATGGGTGCAACTCCGAAAGCCCCAACGGTTGGAGGCATAACATCAATGAAAGAGATACTAAAGGTACAAATATTGGTATTGGTATAAATATCTTCTACCCTCCACTCAATGGTAATGGGGCCGACACCGCCAAAATTGGCGCCATCCAGGGTAGGATTGCCATCCCAGTTATTGGAAAAAAACAATCCGCTGCCGCCGCAGTTATCGGTAGCAGTAGCATCGAATCCGGTTCCGGAAGGGTTAAAAGAGCAGGTAGCATCCAAATTGACCGTTCGATTGGCGGCCGGGCAGGTAATGATCGGGGGTTCAATATCTTCTACTTCCACGTCAAAAGAGCAGGTGGCAGAGATACCGGCACCATCCGTTGCGGTGAAGGTAATGGTCGTAACACCCAGCACCTCAAAAAGTGCATTAATGGTAGCACCCGTACCCGAAAAATTTTCGTTACCAACCGCATCATGCGTCACGACCGTACCGGGGCAATTGTCGGCCACTGTTGCAGTAAAAATCAATTCGGCATCACAAAAACTAAGATCATTTGGAAAGGAATTATAACCTGCGTATGGGCAGGTAATGAAAGGCGTTTCCGCATCATCCACCTGGATTGAAAAGGAGCAGGTGCCAGTATTTCCGAAGGCATCGGTTGCGCTATAATTGACAATGGTGGTACCAACCTTGAGGGTAGTAACAAAATCGCCGGTGCCAGACAAAGGGGCGGCACCATTATTGGCCGTCCAGGCGGTAGCAACACCGGCAATAAGGCAGTTGTCCGTAACAGTAGCCTGCGGGTCTCCAAGCGTATAATCGAAGGTGCAATTACCCAAATCGGTTGGGAATAAATTGTTTGGCGGCGGGCACACAATCGTTGGTTTGGTATTGTCTTCAATTGCAATACGAAGCGACACAATAGGGCTGTTGTTAGCCGGATTGGCATCTACAGCACGCGCATAATAAGTTAGGGGTGTGCCGGATGTTACATTGTTGCAGTTGAAACTAACCATTGATGCACTAGTAGCAAAAACAGGACTGCTGCTAAATGCCAATCCGCACCCCCCGGAAGTGCCAATAAATGGCACAGTACCTGCATCCAACACAGCAGTTCCTGCGTTAGAAAGAACAAGTGTGATATTTACTGGTTGCGGCGGAGTAAACGAAATTGTGCACTGCGAATTTGCGCGATTTGACAAAAGCAAAAAAGCCGGGATGGCCAATAGCCAAACCAGCCAACGCAGAGTTGGGATGCGGTTCATAAACAGAACGTTGAATAATGATGATTGAAAAGTAAATGAGCTGGTACGGGATGGCCGGTAGCGTAAGGATTTCTCCATCGTAGATGTGATCGGATATGGAATGTAAAAGTTTAAATGCGATAATTTTATAATGTGATAATTTTATGCTTAAACTTAATTTGAGTCTGAATAGTATCAAATTAACAAAATTAGCACATTAAATTTTATTGGCATATACGGAAACCAAATCGAAGGACGATGGATTAAAGATTAAAAAGGAATAAAAAGTGGCGAACATCAAGTAGTAAAATTTGCAAAAATTTCACCCTGTCAGTCCATCCGCCTCCAATCCCGGAAACGTTTGTCTGATAAGTTTTCAAAAACTGTACCAATTTAGGTGTAGCGTGAAAATAAATTTACATTAAAAAAATAATTATGTATAAAATATTTTTAATAAATAAAATACAAGAAAAATTATTTTAATCAGTAATTTTTATTTTGGAGTAAAGACTTTTTAAAATGCACTAATAAATGGTTATATCAGCCTGTCGGTGAGGCATCAGCATTTTTTGGGCACCGTAATTTCTCACAAATGTCATGCGCAAAGAGTTTACAAATTCATTCGTCTTTCCAAATTGCGCCGTATTTTTCTACTAATATATTATCACATTCATCTGCTTTATCAAACAATCGTTTGAGCATTGCCCTGCCAGTTTCTTCATTCAGGTAACGATCGTAAATGAGGAGAGAGAGGATGATGTCTTGTTCATTTACGCTAAAGGTGAGTGTTTCGTTGGTGTAGTTTTCCCGGAGTAAAAATTCGTAAAGGGGCTTAATATTCTCTTTGGGTAATTGACACAATACGGCATCAGCGGAAATTAGCCCGCTTTTATCGTGGTAGGTGATGCCAATTTTAGCACTTCCATTTTTGATCTCCCAAGCGCAAGGCCCGCAACGACTCAGGGCTACATCATGGCCATTTTCGCTGATTAATGATTCAATGGTTTTGGCCACTCCGGCAGGTATATATTCTTCAATATTAGAGGGGAGTTCTACTTCATGGCCACAATAGGTGCAATGTTTATTGTCAACCGTTGTTTCTGTAACGACATTCTGACAGGCCGTGCAACGGCAGGCATTTTGGGTTTCTACCCGCTCAAAATCCGACAACGTTTGATGCAAAAAACGCACCGGCAGGGAAAACCCCGTGTTATCGCCATTTTGGATTACAAACGTATTGATCCCTATTATTTCACCCTGTTGATTGACTAAGGGGCCACCGCTGTTGCCGGGGTTGAGTGCGGCATCTATGTGCAGGTACGGCACCCCGTTGACCACCTCTGAATTATTGGAAACAATGCCCAATTTTACTGAAAATTTTAATCCAAACGGATGCCCGATGGCGGTGATCGCATCGCCGGCTTTTGGATGAACATCGGCCGAGCCGAGCCGCACCTCAGGCATTTCAGCTTCTTTTGGCGATGCCAGAAACGCGAGATCATAGCGCTGATCAGTGTAGTGAACTGCTACCAGCTGCTTAGTAAATTTTGTACCTTCAATCACCACCATACGGGCACCTTCCACCACGTGTTGATTGGTAACGATTAAGCCCCGATCACGGAGATAAAATCCGGTACCGGTACTGGAAGGGGTAGCTATCTGTACGATAACGTCACGATATAGGTCTATAAATTCAGTCATTCGGCACGTTGAAGATTAAGGTCTCTCATCATCAGTAAGAAAGACCGGGCAAATAAAACTGGAGAAGCGAAATCAAGCTGGTTGACATTGGGCTTAAATTTTGGAAAATCGGAGCGGTACAAAACCCTTTGCTGTTGAATGGCGTATAATATGTTCTTTTTATCCAACTTTCCGGTTTCAGCATCGGCCAACAACTCCGTGAACCCCAAGTCCTGAAAAAAACGAGGCTCTAATATCTGATACAGCAGGTGAAACATCTCCCGATCCGGCTTAGGCGGTGAATAGTGAAACAGGGCAAACCCGGTAATGTATTGTGGAACCGCTAAAGCCAGTACTTCGTGGTTGTGCTGGAGCGGCCATGTCATGTTAGAAAGTTCTCCATCAATCATACCAACTACTGTTTGATGATTTGCCGCCGGGCTTACCCCAAAAGTTGATTTCGTACGATACATTTCTTTGAAAACATCTTCCTTCGAGCGCTCCATCAGGGCTTTAAATTCACGGCGAATCTGCAGTATTTTCACCTGAGGGGTCAGGTCATTTTGGGTGAAGTATATCTTGTAGACCCGCTCTAAGACATCCATCATAAAGCCTTCCGGTTTGATCAAATAGTCGAGTTTAAAGGCCAATGACAGCAATAAATAAGCATAAGTGCCCGGAAAACGATTGCTATCCGGCACATTTTTGTCCATTTCAACAAATGTTTTTTCTATCTCTCGTTGAATATAAGCGTATTTAATTTCTTTTTCCTTTACGGGTATATTGTCAAAATCATGCGGTTCAACCGGTTGCAGTGTTTTGAATTTTTCTAACAATAAATCGTCTTTTTTATCTGCCTGAACCGACAACTCGCGCAAGGCGTGTTGCAATTTCAGGGGCGACGCATCTACTCCCTGCGAATCAAATACAATGGTCAGAAAATTGTCGGGCGACAAAGCAAAACGGCTGAATTTTAGCGTAAAATTGGCTTCCATCAGCAATCGCAGAAATCCTACATTCAGGTCAACAACTTTCGCTACTTTGCTTTCTGCTTTTACTAAGTCATTGCCTGCTACGCCCGTAATATGCTGAGACCCCTGCCAAAACTGAAAATAAATACATCCGTCGCGTTCTTCCCAAGTAACGTTGTCTTTTGTTTCATCTTTCAGGTAATAAAAAAACTGGCGATAAGAGCCGATGCGATCTCCCTGATCGAATAGTTCCAAAGCCTCATCCAATGCAGCAAGCTGTGCATCTGATTTATAGGCATCCGTATAACGGCCGAAAGGAAGATCGGGCTGTTTAGGGTGACCATTTGAGAAAAAAGAAAAGAGTTGTTGAAACCAAGTCATGAGGCATTCGCAAAAGTGCGGACGCAAAAGTAGCATATTTCCCTATTCCTGTTGCTTTAAATCAAATATTTTCGTCATCAACAACCACTTTTCACCTGGTTTTGCCATTGAAAGGGCTTTTTGATAGCGCCACATGGCTGTTTCCCATGCTTGTACTGGTGGGTTTGCCGCATCTAAAGCCGCTTTTTTCTCGAAGGAAAATTGCGCATCCGTTTCCATTACCATAAATAAACGAGTACCTATCCGGTAAATTTCCAGATTGGTGATGCCGGAATCGCGGATGCTGGCCGCAATTTCAGGCCATATTTTTTCGTGCCGCTGCTCGTATTCGGCTATGAGTGCGGTATCGTCTATGAGGTCAAGGGCAAGGCAGTAGCGAGGCACGGCGGATAAATTAGTTAAATAAAATTCATTGCGACACTGCCTTAATCTCCACAATGACACTCGTTCTCCTCAAACTTACATCGGGATTAAAGCCCACATTCATCAAATATTCTCCCGAATAAACGACCTGCTCATCTATGGTGGAAGCAGTGCCCGGGTAGACATTGAGTTCTTTCAAACGATATTTTTTAGCGGAATCAAGGCCCTGCAGTTTTATGGGGGCTACGGAGTAAGAAAATTCAAAACGATTGGTCACTACATAATTGAAAGACACAGCGCGTTCTTTCTTTTCATCTACGGCCAGTACACTGGCATAAGGCCGTTCCCAGGGATCACTGATGCGGTAAAAATCGCCCTGCCACACCACATCACTGATGGATTTGTAATGTTGTATGGCCTGCTGACTAAAGGTGAGTTCATCGGGTTTGAGTTGATCTACCACAATATCATAACCCATTTTACCCATCATGGCCACATCGGTGCGGTATTTTATGCCCACTTTACTCCAGTCGGTAATGTGGTTGCAACTGGCGATCATTGGGTAAAAATAGGAGGATTCCCATTGAATAAATACGCGCTCTAATGGGTCAGTATTGTCGGAAAGCCAAAATTCCGTGAAATATTTCAATGCTTCATAATCCACGCGACCGCCGCCGCCGGAACAAAGCATCATGGGTACTTTCGGGTATTTGGCGCGCAGCCGCTCCAACACCTTGTACAGCCCCTTCACATAATCCACGTACAATTGGGTTTGCGGTAGTTTCTGTCGCTCCAAATACGGTGAAAAAGCATTGTAAATCACCGCGTTGCAATCCCATTTGACGTAAGCGATCTCCGGATTTTTGGTAAAAATCTGGTCTAACACCCCAAAAACGTGATCCTGCACTGCCGGGTTGGTCAAATCCAACACCAATTGATTCCTGAAATAATGTTCCGGTCGCTGCGGCTCCCGAATGACCCAGTCTATATGTTTTTCGTAGAGTTCGCTTTTGGGGTTGACCATTTCCGGTTCTACCCATATCCCAAATTTGATGCCCGTTTTAGTAGCCTCTTTGATCAAATACCCCAGTCCACTGGGCAATTTTGCCTTGTTTTCCTGCCAATCGCCCAATCCGGCTTTGTCACCGTTGCGCGGGTATTTATTGGCAAACCACCCGTCGTCCAGCAAAAACATATCTACCCCCAATTTTTTTGCTCCGGAAAACAACCCGACCAATTTGTTTTCATCAAAATCAAAATAGGTGGCTTCCCAGTTGTTGAGCAAGGTCAGGCGGGTGCCATTGCCATCCAGCAGCCGATGATTTTTTGCCCAGCGGTGCATATTTCGACTCGCCTCTCCGATGCCATTTTCAGAATAGGTGTAAATCAACGAGGGCGTTTTGAACGCCTGCCCTGCCGCCAGCTGGTAAGTGGAAGCCGCCGGATTGATGCCGGCAATCAGCCGCAAGCCGTTGTAAGAGTCTTTTTCAAAATCAATTTTGAAATTCCCCGACCATGCCAAATTGGCCAACAATACTTTGCCGGAGGTTTCGGTGGCAGCCTGTCCGAAGGAAAGCATAAAAGTAGGCGGCTGATACAGGTTGGCGCGTGCGCCCAGCTTTGAATCCAAAGTATGAATACCAAAAGGCAAACGGGTCAGTTCGGGCTTCATCTCGCGCGCCCACACACCGTGATAATGTCGAAGCCAATAGTCATCTGCCGTGAAGTAGAGGTTAGCCGAGGCGTATTTTCCCAACGTAATGGCTTGTTTTTCGCTGTTTTTAATGGTTGTCCATTGCTCAAAGACATTTTGCGCAGCATAGATTTTGTAAAAAAGCGTTACTTCTGTGGCGTACACCGGGTCGCGCAGTTGTATGGCAGTGAGGCTAATTCCGTCACCGGCGGTTTCGCTGCCGTGGCTCACGTACAGCAAATCGGTAGATTGGTGCCCGTCTGCGTGGGCGATCTGGAGTGCCGGTTCCATCAAATTCCAGGAGCCGCTTGGCGTGTAGGCGGAGTTGTAAATGCCCGCATTATCGTCAATGCGGCGATTTTGCAAAGGTACCCGCTCGTATTCCGCAGCATTTGTGAGTTTTTTACCAAAATATATCGTTCCGAGGCGGTTGTCTTTGTCCGTCTGCAATACCAGCGCGTAATCGCGGGTTTCAAGGGGTATAGTAGTGATTTTTTGAGCAAAAACGCTGATGGCGAACAGCGACAAAAGGAATAAAAACGAAAATTTCATGTATTATTTTTGTGATGTTGGTTTACTGGCGGCATAGTGTTTACAAAAGGTGGCAAATATAGTAACTTCTTAAAAAAAGCATCCATAGGAACGGGTAAATAATTACTTTTTTGTTTTAAGCAGATTAGAAACGGTGTCAGAATAAAGTATCCATCTTATCTAATTCCTTTTCACTCAAATTGCCCATCTTTTTGTTTAAATAGGCCCACCATTAGCCCAAAAAGATCGTTATTTGAGCAAAAACTAATCTACCTAAGTTTAGTACTTTATGCTGACACCGTTCCTTGGGAACAGCCTTTTGATCATAAAAATTAATCGTGAAGGAATTGGTTGTGCCGAACAAAGGTTTGAAATGGTTGTTTTGTACAAAAACCTAATTACATACACTTATGTCAATAACCAATTCCGCTCCTTCCACGACCGAAACAGCCACCTTAGGCGGCGGTTGTTTTTGGTGCATAGAACCTGTTTATCAGGATTTAAAAGGGGTACTCACCGTAGAAAGCGGCTACACGGGCGGGCAAATAGACAACCCGACTTATCGAGAAATATGCACGGGTCGAACGGGCCATGCGGAGGTCATCCGGGTGACTTTTGATCCTAATATCATTACCTACCGGGATATTGTAGACATTTTTTTTACGATACACGACCCCACTACGCTCAACCGTCAGGGCAACGATAGTGGTACGCAATACCGATCCGCTATTTTCTACCATTCCCCGGCGCAGCAGGTAGCTGCCGAAGCCGCTAAAATGGTCGCCGCCGATCTTTGGGATGATCCCATTGTCACAGAAATCACCCCGGCTGTTGTATTTTATACAGCGGAGAATTATCACCAAAATTACTACAAGGCTAATCCTTATCAGCCGTATTGTATGGTGGTAATTGCGCCAAAAGTAAAAAAATTTAGGGAAAAGTTCAAATCACTTCTAAACAAATAATGGTACCGCCGAACCTCCTAAGTAGGTAAATAGAAATAATCGTAGTTTTTAATTTCATTAATTACCTTATTATCAAGGGTTTGTGAGACTGTGGACTGCCGACTATTGGCTGTGGACTACTTACTAAGGTTCGGCGGTATCAACGTACAATTAAACGATGACTGACACCATGCTTTTAACCACCAGTACAGCCCTTGAAGGCTATAAAATTACGCAACAATTAGGATTGGTGCGTGGTATTACCGTACGATCCCGTAGTATTTTAGGTAATTTAGCCGGTGGTTTCATGACCATTTTCGGCGGCAAAAGCACTATTTACACGGAATTGTGCGAGACGGCAAGAGAGGAAGCCTTACAATTGTTGATTTTACACGCCAAAGAGAAAGGAGCCAACGCCGTCATCAATATGCGATATGATGCCAATGACGTAATGGCCGGACTGACTGAAGTTTTGGCGTATGGAACAGCCGTAGTGGTAGAAAAGACTTAGTCTGACACCATTCCTGCTGCCCTGCTGGGGGGTTTATTACTACGGTTGCGTTAATTCGTTCCCGCTCGATTAGTATCCTGCTGGGCAAATACTTTACGCAGCAATTCGGAGGTACGCGCTAATCTGTTACGGCGTATATTTTTTTCTTCTTCCTGTACCTTACTAAACAACCCTTTCAGCGCTTCACGGGTGACGTAATCGCCCAGGTCATTGTTTATTTTGGTCACCAACGGGACTTTATTGTAAGTGTCAGCCGCTTTTTTCCACAGGTTGTCGGCACCAATTTTACTCAGAGAGGCCCCAATTTTGGGTTTGAATTTATCGTATAACTGCTGATTGGTGTTTCGGTTCAGGAATTCGGTAGCCGCATTGTCCTGTCCCATCAGGATGTTTTTTGCATCATTGAAAGTCATGGCGGTGATGGCATCTACGAAAATAGGCCCGGCTTCGGTGGCAGCGTCTTCTGCCCCCCGGTTGATTTTTTCCAGCAGTTCACTCTCCAAATTGGTGAAACCCGGTATGTTTTTCAATCGGTCTGTCACCCGACGGGCTTCTTCAGGCAGTAAAATTTTATAGGCACTTTTGAAGTATCCGTCTTTTTGCGACAATTGCTCCACGCCTTTGGTGATACCATTGCGCAAGGCCAACTTCAAGCCCTGCCCTATTTCTTCGAGGGTAGGCTGGCTAAGGGCTTCATTAGCAACTTGTTGCAAGACATCGCAAGCGGGTAGCGCCAGCAAAAACGAAGATAAAAATAGGATGGACAGTGTTTTTTTCATGGAAATAGTTGTATTGTTGAATGGTTGTAACGCTGTATTATTAAATGGCGGTATTGTTGTATGAATGTATTGTTGTATGAATGTATTGTTGTATGAATGTATTGTTGTACTGTTTATATACGCGAAAATCCACACAACCATTTAGCGATACAATCATTACTTAAAATATTGTTTTTCTGCGGTAAAATCTAAATGAGGATATTCGTAATTCAATGCTTCAATTCTATGCAACTGATCCAATTGAAACGCTCGATGTTGGGGCGTATCCGGGTTAAAGGGGCGATGTTGAGCCGCTGCGCATATTTTTTCAATGCGTTGGTTCAGGCTTTTGACGGAAGCAGCGAAAAAAGTCTCTTGAAATTGTTGCCAAATGTATTCAATAGCAATATCGGAAGGGTGAATCATATCCGATGCATAAAAACGGTAATCTCTCAAGTCGTCCATCAACCATTCATACGCCGGGAAATAGCAGACCGCATCGGGCAAGCGACGGCATATTTCATCACAAGCCAACAAGAGTACGGATTTGCTGCGTTGATTTTCAACCATTCCCAAACTCAAATGCCGCACCGGACTTACGGTTAGCACTACTTTCAGGTTTGGCATCACCGCTTGCGTCTGTTCTATGACGGAGATCAATTTTTCGGTTACCTCCCCAACGGTCAATCGCCTTGTTGTGAAATGCCTCGCGGGCATTTTGTGGTTATTCGCCACAATTTGTCCACTTTCAGCCAAAATGTGCACGACGGAAGTACCCATGGTCAGCAATAACCGATTACTTGCCTTCAGGTGACGTACGGCAGCAGCATATTCGTTGTTTATTGCTTGCAGGGTATCTTCAGCAGCCGGGCGGGAAAAACGGCTGTGGTGTTCCCAGCTGTGCCAAAGCCCATTCTGCTCAAACAAATCATCTTGGGTGAAGTATTGATTACCCATTAATAACCGCTTTACACAATTTGCTATTGACACCGGGTTATACACGATGCCAAACGGGTTAATCAGCGTGTTGAATTTCGATTTTTGCAAATAGAATCCCATATTTTCCGTAAAACACGAACCGAGCAGAAGCAAACGGTCAGAGTGCCCGATACTGAAATTTGCCGGAGGCGCTGGTAAATGGGTGCGAAAAAGCATAGGTTGGGTATTTTAGGGGTTGAGTGTTTTGGTGTTTTAGTGTTTTGATGTTTTAGTGTTTTAAGGTTTTAGTGTTTTGGTGTTTTAGGGGTTGCCCTCACTCTCGTGTCTGAAGTCTTGTGTCTGATGTCTTGTGTCTGAAGTCTTGTGTCTGAAGTCTTGTGTCTGAAGTCTTGTGTCTGAAGTCTGAAGTCTGATGTCTGAAGTCTGAAGTCTTGTGTCTGAAGTCTTGTGTCTGAAGTCTTGTGTCTGAAGTCTTGTGTCTGAAGTCTTGTGTCTGAAGTCTTGTGTCTGATG
>Ga0209181_10000065_pt1 | contig 161629 bp, 139 predicted proteins | sample MAT05_FD_187208 | JGI IMG/M metagenome (GOLD analysis project Ga0209181, IMG submission 187208) | Freshwater microbial communities from Lake Fryxell liftoff mats and glacier meltwater in Antarctica - MAT-05 (SPAdes) (version 2) | ecosystem: Environmental > Aquatic > Freshwater > Ice > Liftoff...
GAGCGACCGCTTCGATCGCGCTTGGGCCCTCATCGCCGCTCGCTACAAGGCTGAGGTGACCACCATTGCCAACGTTATCCAGTTGCGACGCTGACCTCATGCGACGTCAGTGCTGGACCTACACCCAATGCCTTCGAGAGCTACGTTCGCGAGGCGCTCGGACGAACGGGTCGTTGGGGCTCGGATGTGCGTTGCCTGGCGCGGCGCCCTCGGGACTTGCCGCGCTTGCGTATAGCACTTGCGTCGGACCGCCTGTCGCTGTCCGTCGTCGCGCTGGTCGCGCGCCTCGCGACGCCGGACGATGAGGCCGACTGGATCGACCGTGTGACTGGGCGCGTGACTGCGCGCGGCATTGACGTCCGACAGCCGCGCGCCGAGCCCAAGGAGCGGAAGCTGGAGGTCCGCGACGACCAGGCTCCGCCACGCGTGTCGATCGCCATGACCGTCTAGCGCGTCGACGCGTGGGCCTTCGAGCAGGCCTATGCGCGACATCGAGCTCGGCGAGCTCGCATGTGCCATCGTCGACCTCGAGGTCTGGCGCGCGTTCGGCTATGCGTCGTTCGACCACTACTGCCGCGAGCGCATCGGCCTCGCGGCAAGCAGCGTGGCCACCCGCGTTGCACTCACCCGCCGCTTCGGGAACGTTCCCGAGGTCCGCACGGCCCTGGGCCCGGGTCGCATCTGCTACGAGGCCGCCGCACTGGTTGCCCGCATCTGCGGCCCCATGAACGTGCATGCCTGGATCGAGCGCGCGACCCAACGCACGGTGAAGCTACCTACGCGATCACTGGCGCTGTGCTTCCTCGGTTTGTCGCAGCCGAAATGTGACACCGCACCACGTTCGCTTCCGTAGCCAAGGCGGCGAAGAACGAACCAACCTGATTTCATTGTGCGAGCGCTGCCACCTCGAGATCGTGCACGGCGACAAGCTGCGTGTCTCCGGCCACGCCCCGCACGGGCTGACGTGGCAGGCCAACGGCTGGGCCAGCGGCCGCGCGCTTGCGGCAAGCTCCGCCTCGGGCACCGACCAGGTGACGTCGACCGTCGCCCGCGGACTCGACCGTGCCGTCGCTGTTGAACGCAGTCGCGCGCAGGTGGTCGTCACCGCGAGCGAGGGTCGCGACGGCGCCGCTGGGCGAACCGATCACGAGTGCATCACCAGCGACCATCGCGCTCAGCACAGGGCGTTGTGCAGGTGTCGTGGGACTGGCATTCGCTCGAGCGGGCGACCGCTGGTCAGGTCCCAGACGACCTCGGCGGCCGCGAAAGACGACGCTGTCGCTCACCACCTCGCGACGTGGTCCTCGGTCACGCCGACCAGGTCGAGCACGTCGAGCGGCAACCGATCGGGCAGCCGCACCACCCCGCGAAAGGTGCCAATCGGCTGCACGTACCAGCTCTGCGCGATGATCAGGTTCTTGTCCTCACGTCGCTCGCCAAGCGGCGTGAACACCAGGTCGAGCACGCCATCCGCTGACTTGATTGACCACGGCCGCAGCGTGTCCTGGCGGTCGTACTCGAACGTGACCGGGCCGACCGGCACCAGATCGTCGCCGATCCACACCACGTTCTCGACCGGCCCATTGAAACCCTCGACCAGGTTCAGCGACAGGCCCGGGCTCGTCGCCGACGCCCAGCGCCAGCGCGTGTCGCGCGCGAGCAGGCCGTGGGTGTGGTCCAGCGCGCCGATGCCGCCCGCCAGCTCGAAGCGCTGCCCCTCGCTGGCGACAAAGCCACGCGCCGCGAGGCCGACCGTCTTGTGGGTGCAGTTGGCGACGCCGCCGTCGATCTCGGCGATCGCGCACAACGCGGGAGGCCCGCCGCTCGACTCGAGCGTCGCGTCGATCACGAAGCCATCGGGTCCGCTGCCATGAATCACCCAGGTCGACCCCGTTCCTTCGACCGCGAGGCGCAGCTTTCCGCTCTTGAAGGTCGAGCATGCGCCGGGCCCGGCGAGCTCGGTGAAGCGTGCCGCCCCGGGTAGCGCGGTGCGCGAGACGTTCATCACGAGGCGAGCGGTACGCCGATCGAAAATGTAAGCAAACGCAGTCGCGGCGATGCCGACGTCAATGATGGCGAGCGCGACGACACAGCTCTCGCTGGCAATCGACGCATAATGCCAGGTCTTCAGGTGGAGCTTGCGCCAGAGCGCGTTGTGCCCGAGCGCGGGTGCGAGACTCCGCCACGAGACGCGGCCGGCGTAGCCGCGATAGGCGCCGAGCGCCGGTATGCCGGACGCATCGAGCAACGACTTCGGAGCCTCGTTGGCGATCATCGCGTCACCCGCCGACGCCAGGCCGTGAGCCTCCGCATTCGCGGCGCGCGCCCCATCGAGCCCAAGCCGCAAGCACTGGAGTCCTGGACACAATCATCGGCGGTGACCTCAGCGGTCGGGCCGTAGATCTCCCAAGGGGCAGCCCCTTCATTCTCAAAGCTGCTGTTGGGCACCGTCACAACGACCAGCGTCGGGAGTGGGACCGAGTCGGCCCGCCACGACAGCCACGAAAAGACACCAAGCACACGGCGCATGCGACCTCCGGGTCGCGCATCCTGCCGCAGACTCAGCGCGATTTCCACGCTACCAACAGCCGGAGCTCCGCCCGACACCTGCGAAGTCGTCGCATGGGTTGAAGCTCGGCTCGAGCGTGACGTTGTCGACGCGAATGGAACCCGTGCCCTTGCCGGTCGGCGAGCGGATGACGACCACCGGCCGCATGAACGTGTGAAGGCCGCAGGCCGGGGCGAGACACATCAACGGCAAGAATGTGCCGCTTCAGACCCTGACAATTCGAAGCGATGGGTCGAGTTTGATGAGGTCGTCGGGATCGCTCGTCACGACGCCCCCGCCGTGCGCCCGAGCGCACAACGCCACAGACGCGTCGACTATATCCGTTGTCTTGGTGACACCACATAGCTGACCGGCAGCACGCGCCCGACGGTCTGTTAGTGGTTCGATCTCAATCGTCTCTGATCCGAGTAGGCGTGCCAATCGCACCTGCTTCCTACCGTCTCTCCAGGTCTGGGCCACAACCCCTGCCGGCACGAGCAATCGTTGTCTGCGCTCGCGCGCCACGACAATAATTGCGAGTATCGTTCGATCAGCACGCTGGAACGCGATGAGCGCGCCCGAATCCAGTGTCAGCGTGCTCATGAGTTCCGCTTTCGCTGGCGGATGCTCGGTCCGTCAAGCGCTTCGCGAGCGCGCTTGAACTCTGCCCGGGTCAGAGGCCCACCGGACTCCGACAGCATCTGCTGGAGGAGGTGGTCGAGCTCGTCCTGCATGAGCTTCTGATCAATCGCAGCACTCACGTAGGCGCTCAGGCTCGCACTTCGGCCGCTTCGCACCGCTGCGCGAGCGCGTGTCAGCACCTCCGACGGTACCGAGATGGCAATCTTTGAGGTCGTCATACCAGCGGTATGACTGGCAGCGAGTCGCCGGTCAAGGTAGCGGACCATCGAAAAGGCGCGCACGGCTTCAAATCGGTCGTAACCACAGGCCTTTGACGGCGCCTTGTGGATCGAAGACCAGCAGCAGGTTCAGCCGCGTGTCGTTGCTCATGCGCAAGAGAACCTGCGCCGCGGGCATGCGCTCCTCCTTCTCTTTGAGCTCGCTCTGCCAGGCGTCCATGATCTGCAGTGGGGCCCCGTGCGCGCGGATGAGACCATCGAGGATCGACTGCAGCTTGGTCGCGGGCAGCTCGGTCGCGAGCGCGGTCGTGAAGCTCGAACGCACCAGCTCGAAGTTGCCGTTGAGCATGTTCTGGAGGGTCTGCACCGCGAAGCGTGCCGACGGATTCTCGACGCTGCCGGCATCGAACTGGGTCACCGCGGGACAGGCCGGCGGTGGCGCACACTCGAGCTTCGGGCACGGCGGCGGTGGCTCGCTGCAGGCGGCCGTCGTGATGAACAGGAACAACAAGGTGCGCGCTGGCCAGGACGTGCGGACGGGTCGGTTCATGGGCACCTCGGGCTCGGGAAGAAGCGCCCCGATGCACCCGAAGCGTTTACACCGATGCACGCGCACGGGCCACCCGCGCGTGCGCCGAGGTCGTGTACGAACGGAGTGGGTGACGCCGATCCAATAGTCGCCTACGTTCACTGCCCATGTCCGCGCATGCCACGATTCGGACCGCGATCGTCGTCGAGACCCTCCCACGCGGGCGCTGGCTCGCATGGCCGTTTGCCGATCCCGAGCTGACCCAGCTCGGCCGGCCCGAGGACGACCCGCTGCTGATCATGTCGCTGGCGCTGCCCGAGCACTTGAAGTCGCTCGCGGGCAGCGACATCGCGCGCTACGCGACGCCGGCCGGGACGCGGCTGCGCACCACGCCGGTCGCTTTGGAGCGGGCCGATCGACTGGACCGGCCGGCGCGTCTGGTGCGCGCGCCGGAGCGATTCACGATGCTTGTGCCGTGGCTCGTGACGCCCTATGGCAAGGAGCTGTGGCTGCACATCCCGCCGCTCAAGCTGACCCTGCGCGCGGATGTCGACGGCAAGGATGCGGACCTCGACGTCGAGGTCCCGGCACTGGTCGCGAGCGAGGTGCGGCGTGTGGTCGCGGCGACCGAGCCGTCGCCCGAGGAGCTGTTGAAGCTGTTTCCAGCGCTGCGCTATCGGCTCGAGTGGATCGACATCGCGCTCGAGAACGACAGCACGCGTGGGCGCTCTTCGTCGGCGAAGACAGCCGCGAAGATGATCGAACAGGAGGAGGCGCACGGGTTGCTGCTGACCGTCGCGAGCCCGGTGCACGCGGACGCGCGTGTGCTCGAGGGCGCGCCGCTGGTCGGCCGGCCGGGTGAGCTCGAGACGTTGGATCGGCTGCTCGCCAAGCACAGCGTGCTGGTGCATGGGCCCGAGCTCGCCGGCAAGACGGCGCTGATCGAAGGTTGGCTGCGGGCCCGCCTCGCGTCGCCCGAGCCGCGCGACCCGAAAGCGCTGCCGCCGGTGCTGGTCTACGCGACCTCGGGCGCGCGTCTGATGGCCGGCATGAGCATGCTCGGGCAATGGCAGGAGCGGCTCAAGCGCGTCTTGTCGGCGACCGCGAGCTTGTCGGGTGTGTTGTGGATCGAGCACCTCGGCGAGCTGGTCGGTGAGGCAGGCCATGGCGAGGAGCTCGCGAACGCGCTGAGGCCGTGGCTCGAGGATGGGCGCGTGCGCGTCGTGACCGAGCTGCGCGACGACGAGGTCGACCGGCTGGAGCGGCGCTACCCCGCCTTGCTGGCGGTGCTGCGGCGGGTGCGGCTGGCGCCGCTGGAAGCGCCGGCGACGCTGCATGTGCTGGCGGCGCGACGCGAGCACATGCGGATACAAGAACCCGACCGACCCGGCTTCGACCCGAGCGCCTTGCCGGAAGTGATCGCGTTGGCCGGTCGCTATCAATCGCACCTCGCATTGCCGGGTTCCGCGGTGCGGCTCGGCGAAGACCTGCGCAGCCTCGCCGACGCGGAGCGTACCGCCGACGGGCGGGTGCTGGTCATCGATCGCGCGCTATTGCAGCGGCTCTATGCATCGCTGACGGGACTGCCGCTGTGGCTTTTGGATGACGCGAAGAGCTTCGATCTCGACGCCACGCGCGCAATCCTGGAACGCCAGGTGATCGGCCAGGACGCGGCCGTGCGCGCGGTCGCGGAGAGCCTGGCCGTCATCAAGACGCGGCTTGCTGCACGCGGCAAGCCGCTCGCTTCGTTCCTGTTCGCGGGCCCGACGGGCGTCGGCAAGACCGAGCTCGCGCGGGCCCTGGCGATCCACTTGTTCGGGTCGGAGCAGCGCCTCGTGCGCTTCGACATGTCGGAGTTCATGGACGCGTCCGCGGCCGAGCGATTGATCCGCGGCGGTGACGGTCAGAAGGACGGGCTCCTCACCCGGCGACTTCGGCGCGAGCCGCTGTCGATCGTGCTGCTGGACGAGATCGAGAAGGCCCACCAGAGCGTCTTTGATCTTTTGTTACAGGCACTTGGCGAAGGCCGCCTGACCGACGCGGCGGGCCGCACCGCGAGCCTCGAAGGGGCGATCGTCATCCTCACGAGCAACCTCGGCTCGGCCGACAAGGTGAAGCGCATCGGGATCTCCGACGGCTCCGGCGCGGCCGAGTCGCTGGCGGCGCACTACCTCGCTGCGGTGCGCAAGCACTTCGCGCCCGAGATGGTCAATCGCATCGAACGCATCATCCCGTTCGCTTCTCTCGGCGCCGAACCTCTACGGAAGATCACGCGGCTCCAGGTCGAGCGCGTGCGAAAGCGGCGCGGCCTGACTCAAATCGAGCTGGTCGTGAGCGACGCGGCGCTCGACCAGATTGCCATTGCGGGCACGACCGCCGAATACGGCGCACGCGCTTTGCGGCGCGCGATCGATCGACTGCTGGTCACGCCGCTAGCGCACGCGATCGCAGGGCAACCGATGGACAAGGTCGCCTGTATCGCGGTTGATTTTGTCGACGGCGCCATCGCCTTCACGCTCACCGAGCGCACCAAGGTGGTCGCGACCCATCCGCTGATGCAGCTCGGACGGCTCAGGCGGGAGGCACGCGGCTTCATGCGGTCGGCCTCGGTGCGCGAGGTAAAGGACCGCCTCGAGCAGCTCGACGCGGACCTGATGCGTGGTGCGCCGCCCGGCCCGCTGCTGGCCGAGCGTGCGCGCCTCGATGGGTTGCTGGCACCGTTTCGCAGCATGACCGAGGACCTCGAGCAGCTCGAAGACCTCTTCTATATGGACCGGCGCGCGACCGGTGGCACGGGCGCGACGCGCCCAGAAATCGAGGCAGAATACCTGTGGGCCGAGGCGCGCATGAACGACCTCGGGCCGGCCGCGTTCGAGGTGTTGACGGCCATCGAGCCACGGCGCGACCACGCGCTGCTGGCGCTGACCGAGCTCGATGAGGAGCGCGCGTTCGATCGCTGGCTGGTGCCGCTCATCGAAGAGGCGGAAGCGCGGCGCTGGACGCTGCACGCATGGATCGAGGGCGAGCGCGGCGAACGTTCGAACCGGAGCGAATCGGACAGCGCGAACGCAAGCGGGGCGGATGGGGCGGCGCGCTGGCCGTACTACGTCGGGTTCGGTCCACCACGTACAGCGACTGAACTGTACCTCAGGCTAGAGGAGAGGCCGACCGCGTTCAGCCACCTGCTGCTTGGTGTGAGTGGTCGCAATGCGGGCACGCTGCTCGCGTGCGAGGCGGGGCTGATGGCGTTCCGACCGCAGGGCGACTCACACGCGCACCTGCTTGTGAAGGTGCTGTCGACGATGCGCTCGACCATCACGCCCGAAGGCCTGCGCGACTCGGAGCTATTGTCAGCGCCTCCGTTCGGAAGTCGCACGTCACTCTCGCATGGCACTCCGGCGCGCCTCTTCCACGCTGGACCCGATCGCATCGTCGCGTCGACGCTCGGTATGACCAACGAGGTTCCGGGCGACGTGGTCGCCTGGTTCAAGCGCTGGGAGCAGCATGCGGCGCGTCACATCCGGACGTACGACGACAACCTCGAGCACGATCGCACCGAGGTCTTCGAGAGCCCGTTCGACGACGAGCAGCTCATCAAGCGCCTCATGCGCGATGCTATCGCCGACCGCGACGGCGAGCTGCAAGGAGGCCGCTCATGAGCTTCCTCGTCACCATCTACGAGCACCGCATCGGCTTCACGCAATATAGCTGGACCACCCTCGGGCTCGGGTCGGCCAATATCGACGACAAAGGGACCTCGCTCCCGCTCTTGAAGGAACGGTTCCTCCACAAGCTCAAAGCCTGGGTCAAGAAGGCCAAGGCGCGCGAGCTCGCGGTCCTCGAGAAGTTGCCAGGGCTCACGCTCGAGCGACATCGTTTGACCCTCGACTTGAAGCGCCTGTCGGCGACCCTGAATGTGCCACTGGTTTTGGAGCCACGATTTACCGGAGTCGGTGAGCCGCTGATAATTGGCTACCACCCGCTCGCCCAGCAGGACTTCTTCGTCGTCGATCCCGAGCGTCCCATCGCGCTGCAATATCGCGTTTTTCTGCTAGAATTGATGCGCGACGCGGCCGACGGCGATGCACTCAAAGACCTCGAGACGCGCAAGGACCGCATCCGCACGCTGGTGTTCGACGCGGAGATCCCGTCGCTGTTAGAGCGCGTCGGGCCCGCCAAGGGCGCCTGGTGGAGCGACCTGCGACCCGAGAACGACAAGAAGAAGGAGGACGAGGGCGTCGCCTCCGAGCTCGACGAGATCGCGGTCGACCTGAGCGAGCGCGCGACCGAGAGCGCCTTGACCATCGGACTTTCACGCGAGCCGTTCGGGACGCAGTTGCGCACGCTCGCGGCGCGTGGCTCGGTCGTCGTGGTCGGGCCGCCGGGTGTCGGCAAGACGACGCTTATCCATCGCTGGGTCAGCGAGCGCCTGAACGAAGACGGCTATGCGATCCATCGCAGCCTCGATCAGGTGCGCAAGATCTGGTCATTGTCGGGCCGCCGCATCCTCGCCGGCATGAAGCATCACGGCGACTGGGAGGCGCGCGTCGCCAAGCTCATCGACGAGCTGCAGCGCCGCCGCGGTCACCTCTACGTGCCCGACCTGCAGGCGTGGGCGCGGCTTGGTCGGACGCGCGACAGCGAGCGATGCCTGGCGGATGTGATGCGGGGTCCGCTCGAGCGGCGCGAGGTAACGATCGTCGGCGAGGCGACGCGCGAGGCTTGGGCGCGCATGGAAGAGGAGGCGCCGGCGTTCGCCGCGCAGTTCCAGATTCTCACCCTGCCCGAGCCGCACCCGGACGAGCTGGTGCGCATGCTGCTCGCGACCGCGCGGACGATGGAAGACGAGGGTGTTCAGTTCGACGCGGCGGTCTTCGACGTGGTGCGCGACTGGTCCGAGCTCCTCTACCCTGGACGGGCGGAGCCGGGGCGGTCATTGGCGCTGCTCGAGGAGTCGAAGAAGCTCGACGACTGGATCGGCGAGTACGAGCTCATCGACGCGCTCTCGGAGCGGGCCGGTGTGCCGTACGAGCTGCTCGGTCATCGTTCGCAGGTGGCGAACTACGTGCCGGACGCGATGAACCAGATCCGCGCGCACGTGGTCGGTCAGACCGAGGCGACCGAGGCGATGGCGGATCTTATGCAGCGCATCCGCACCGGCTTGACCGATCCCGCACGGCCCTGGGGCGTGTTCCTGTTCACCGGCCCGACTGGCACCGGCAAGACCGAGCTCGCCAAGGGCCTGGCGCTGCAACTCTATGGTGATGACGACCGCCTCTTGCGCATCGACATGAACCAGCTGAGCGGGCCCGACGCGGCGAGCCGCTTGATCGGCGACGCGCTCCAGCCGGATGGGCGCCTGACGGGACCTATCCTCGATTCGCCGTTCCAGGTGGTGTTGCTCGACGAGCTGGAGAAGGCACATCCTTCGGTCCTGTATCTCTTATTGCAGCTGCTCGATGAAGGGCGCCTGACCGACGCGGCGGGACGAACGGCCGACTTTCGCCGGACTGTCATATTGATCACCTCCAACCTCGGCGCGTCGCCAAGACCGCCGACCGGCTTCGGTGATGCGCCGACGGCGTCGGTGCGGCGCGCGGACACGACCCGCGCAGTCGCTGCGGCGCTGCCGCCCGAGCTGTTCAATCGGCTCGATGGTGTGGTCGCGTTCCAACCACTAGGGCGCGAGGTCGCGCTGACCATCGCTGCGCGCGCGGTCGCGAAGCTGTCGGACCGACCGGGTCTGCGCGACCGCCATGGCAGTCTCGTGTGCACGCCGGCGGCGTTGGATTTGATCGTCGCCGCTGGCTTCGATCCCGAATATGGCGCACGCACCGTGAAGCGCTGGATCGAGTCGAATATTACCGATCCAATAGCTGCCGGTCTCGTGCGCCTGCCAGGCGATCACTTCAAGCGGGTGCGGGTCGATGCGCGGGCTGGCAATATCGATATCGAGATTGACGCGCTGGCACCGGCAGGAAAGACGCATGCGCTGCCGTTCGCGTATCTGTTGGACTTCTCGCCGTCGGACTGTGACCGACCACTCGACCAGATGGCGACCACATTGGCTGAGGCCGAGCTGGCATTAGGGCTGCGACCCGAGCAGGACGAGGCGGACACGCATCGTGTAGTTGCGCCGGTCGACGCCGACGAGGCCGACCGCCTCTATTGGCGTGATCAATTACAGAGCGCCATCGCCGACACTCTCAAGACATTGCGGCGCATCCGCAATATCCGGCGCAGCCCGCTGCGCGACATCGTCGAGGCATTGTCGCGCGCAGCGTTCCTCGTGCGTATCGCGCCGCGGGTCGACAGCGACATACACCGCGTGACCTTGCGCTTGTCGCGACCGATGCGTGGAGCCTTGCGGCGCTTGTTGCCGGCGCTGGTGGATGCGTATCGCGCGCCACCGTTCGAGGTCGAAGACTACGCGAAGCAGTCCCATGATGGGCGCGTGACAACCGACCTGCGGCAGGTGAATGTCGAGGATGCGGAGCGGGTGGTGCTGCGGCTGGCCGGACTCGGCGTGCGCGAGGCGTTCGTCGGCGAGGTCGGGAGTCATGTGCTCGACACGATGGCCGGTGGTCTCGAGGTCGTGACGGTGCAGGTGCTGCCGCCCGCGGCCGATGCGCAGCCGGCGAAGTCGCTGCTGGCGGCGGTGTCAGAGCTCGACCAGCAGGTGCGCACGCTGCGGCACGAAGCGGCACAGGCGAACACGCCCGCGGCGAAGGAGGCGCGGCCGTATGTCGCGATCGACCATCGCACGGGGCACGAGGAGTCGGGGCACATCCTCGAGCTGGCGCAGCTGGTCGCGTGGTGTCTGGCACTGAGCATCTCGGCCGAGCCAGTGGCCGCGGTCGCGACGAATGAGGTGGCGTCATGAGCGCGCCGCGCGAGCCAGAGGTCAGGAAGAGCTGCCGCGTGTACGTCGTGCAGCACGACAACGGGTGCTTCACGGCGATCTTGATGCGCCAGTGGAACATCTTCTTCGACAAGCCGGCGCCGTCCGCTTACGGCAAGAACCTCGACGACGTGCTCGCGGCGCTCGACGTCGAGCTCGCGCAGCGCGCCTCCGCGGGGGACGATCCACTGCAGCGCTACCTGTGGGCCGAGACGTTCCAGATGCGCTCGGTGACGATCGAAGTGCGGCCGCAGACGTTCGTCGACAAGCGACCGGTGATCGGCGCGCGCGCATTTCCCCTGACGCTGCAATATGCCGCCTGTCAGCTGAAGGGAGGCGCTTGGCGCGTGGGGCTACCGCGCTTTGGTTGGTGGATGGTGCTGGAGTCTCTCGACCTCGCGAAGGACGCGCTCGAGACGGCCATCGGGGCGGCGCTGCTCGGCTCGCAGGAGAAGCTCGTGTTCGAGTTCCGGCGCGACGGCAAGGAGCTCGTGCGCGAGTGGACTTCACGCCTCGTCGACCTCGACAAGGACGCGGGCGAAGACGGCGAGGAGTCGCTGGCGGAGCTGTATCCGACCATGACCCAGGTCGCTGACGAGCTCGTGTCGCGGGCACGCGCACGCAAGATAACCGGCACGCACGGCGCTTGGCAGAGCCCCTTCGAATATCGCGTCGAACATCCGTGGTCGACGCTGCTGGTCGGACCGCGCGGCGTCGGCAAGAGCACGCGTATCCGGCAGTTCGCGAAGATGTTGGCGCAGAAGAAGAAGGGCAAGCGCGAGGGCGACGAGCGGCGGCTGTGGCACACGTCGAAGGACCGCATCCTCGCCGGCATGATGTACCTCGGTATGTGGGAAGAGCGCGTGCTGAAGATGGTCGCGGAGCTGAGCGAGCGCGGCGACTGGTTGTATGTCGAGCGCCTCGTCGACCTGCTCGAGTTGGTCGGCGGATCGTCCGGTGGGACGATCGGTGAGCTGCTGTTGCCCGCGGTCGAGGCGGGCGAGATCTACATCGTGGCGGAGGCGACCCAGGAGGAGGCCGACCGGCTGCTGCGCCGCCATCCGCGCTGGTGGGACGCGCTCGCGATGACCTGGGTCCATCCGCCGGACGAGGCGGTCCTGGCCGCCTGGATTCCATCGTTCTGCGAGTCGGCCGAGTTCAAGCTCGGGCGCATGCGTGGCACGCCGTGGGAGCGTCCGGCGCTGCGGCGCTTGATGCAACTGCAGGCGCGCTTCGAGCCGAGCGTGGTTCAGCCGGGCGCGGCCGTGAGGTTCATCGACTGGTGGGTGCGCACGACGAATCCTACTGAAGTAGCATTGCAGCTGGCACATCCACCGTTGGATGCCGACACGGTGACCGATGCGTACGCGCGCTACTCGGGGTTGCCGGTCGACATGGTCTCGGACCGCATCGCGACGACCGCGGAAGACCTGCAAGCGGGCCTCGAAGAGCGCGTCGTCGGGCAGTCCCATGCGGCCGCGATCGCCGCGAAGGTGATCGCGCGCTTCAAGGCGGGCCTGTCGGATCCGCAGCGGCCGATTGCGACCTTGCTGTTCGTCGGGCCGACCGGCGTCGGCAAGACCGAACTCGCGAAGGCGATGTGCCAGAAGATGTTCGGCGCCGAGACCAAGATGATCCGCCTCGACATGAGCGAATATCATCTGCCGTGGTCGGCCGCGCGGTTGTTCCAAATAGGTGAGGCAGGACGCGGAGGTACGAGCCTCGCCGAGCGCGTCAGGCAGCAGCCCATAGCGCTGGTGCTGCTCGATGAGATCGAGAAAGCCCACCCGACCATCTTCGATACATTGATGGCGGTACTCGACGAGGGCCGCTTCACCGACCAGCGCGGCGAGGTCGTCGACTTCCGCACGACCCTGATCGTGATGACCTCGAACCTCGGCGCCGGCGGCCCCAAAGCGACCGGCTTCGCGACCGGCATGGGCACCGGCACCGGCACCGACTACTTCGGCGCCGCACGCCGCTGGTTTCGACCCGAGCTGCTCAACCGCATCGACCACATCATCCCGTTTGCGGGGCTTGGGCGCGGCTCGATCGATCGTATCGTCGACCTCGAGCTCACGCACATCGCCGCCCGGGAAGGCCTCGGGCGGCGGGGGATCGTGCTGCAGGTCGGCGCTACCCTACGGGAACGGCTCGCGCACGAAGGCTATCATCCCGACTATGGTGCGCGCGCATTGCGACGCGTGCTGGAGGACCGGTTGGTCATCCCGCTCGCGGCCTTGCTCGCCGCCGACCCCGAGCTACGCGGCGTGACTCTCGTCGCCGGTCTCAGCGGCGATGCGGTCGTGTTCGACACGACCTGATGACATCAAAATCAGCGGCAGCCGCGGCCCCACCAATTACGCGGTCCTTGCTGCTGAGCCTGATGATGAGCGTGCGGGTGGCCATGATGCGCATGACCATGCCCATGCTCGCGGCGCTCGGCACGCGCCATCGGCACCGCCTCGACCTCGATCGCCTGACCATGACGCGCGAGCTTCACCTTTACGGTGGTGCCGGCCTTGCCTGCCATCGCCGCCAACAGGTGCGCATGGTCCGAGGTCGCATTGCCATCGATCGCGACTAGCGTGTCGCCGACCAGGATCCCCGCGCTCGCGGCCGCCGAGCCAGTGACGACACCGGTCACCAGCAGGCCGGTCGCGATCGCCGCGTCGACCCGCAGGTGTTCGGGCAGCTCGACCTGCTGGATGGCGACGCCGAGGTGCGCGGGCGTGGTCGTGACGCCACTGGCGAGGTGGCCGACGACGCGGCGCACGGTCGCGGTCGGTAGCGTCGCGCCGCCCGGCACCAGGCCACGCGTATTGAGGCCGAGCACCTGGCCCGCGAAGTCGACGAGCGGTCCGCCCGAGAAGCCGGGCGGCAAGGTGCCGTCGACATCGATGAACGCGTCGACCGCGCCGCCGCGCGCTGTCACCCAGCCCGGTCCGATCTGCGCGACGATCCCGAAGGTCGTGCGCACGCCGGTCGCGGTGCGCGCGACCGGCGCGACGAACAGGCCGACACGCGCGCCATCGCTCCAGGCCGCGTCGCTCAGCGGGGCACCGTCGATGGCGTCGGCGCGCACCAGCGCCAGCTCGGTCGTCTCGTCGACGCCGACGAGCGTTCCGCTGCGCTTGCCGTTCGCGGTGTGGATGACGATCGCGGCGTCGCGCTGCTCGTGGAAGAGGCGCGAGGTCGTGACGATGAGGTTGTCGCCAGCGGACCACACGGTCCCACTCGCGAGGCGCTGGTCGGCGCTGATGTGGACGACGGCCGGACCGACCTTGGCGATCGCGTCCGCGAGCGCCGTGCCGATGTTGCCGAGATTCGAATCGATGTTTGCGTTGCTCATGTCGGGAGCATGCCCACCGACCGTGCACGCGCCCATTGGTCGATCGGGGTAGCGACCTACCCGACCGGAGAGGGCTACGCCGTCGCGGCCGGATGGGTCTTCACTTCGATCGCGTAGCGGCTCTTCAAGCGCTCGATCACCACCTGCAGGTGCAGCGGTCCGAGGCCGCGCAGGATGTGCGCGTTCGTCTTCGGGTCATGCTCGTATCGCAGCGTCGGGTCCTCCTCGACGAGCTGTACGAGCGACACGCCGAGCTTGCCCGCCTCCTTGCGATCGACCACCTCGAGCGCGAGCGACAAGGTCGGCTGCGGATAGCTGGGCGGCAGCGCCGCGTAGTCATCGGTCACGGTGATCGCGTGCAGCACATCGCCGACGCGCAGATCTTCGATCTTCGCGAGCGCGATGATGTCGCCGGCGAACGCCGAGCCAGCCTGCTCCGGCCGGTCGCGTCCCTCGATGCGCAAGACCTTGTTCGCGTGGCGCGGCTTCTTGTCCGTGGCCGACACGAAGATCGTCTGCGAGTCGAGCGAGCCTTGCAGAATGCGCAGCATCGCAAGCCGCCCGAGCTGCGGGTCGGTCGTCACCTTGAACACCTGCGCCAGGAACGGCGCGGTCTGGTCGCACTCGATGGCAACCTCTTCGCTACCGCGCAGCATGCGACGTGGACGGGCATGCGTTGGGCTCGGACCTTCGGCCGCGAGGATGTGCAACAGGTCCACGACGCCGACGCCGCTGCGGCCAGCGGTAAACAAGATCGGGATCACGTGCCCCGAGACCATCGCCTTGACGAAGCAGCGGCGCAGGTTCGCGAGATCGATCTTCTCACCCGCGAAGTAGCGATCGACCTCGGCGTCGTCGACCTCGATGCTCGACTCCAACATCTCGCGATGCACGTCCGCGACGCTGCCGAAGTCGGCGTGGCCGACGTCGTGGTCGAAGCAGTCGACGACGTCGCTGGCGCTGCGTACCGGCAGGTTCATGCAGTGGAGATGGTCACCGAGCTCGGTCTTCAGCGAGGCGATGAGGAACGGCAGGTTGGCCGCCGCCTGGTCGATGCGGTTGACGACGATCATGCGCGCCAGGCCGAGATCGCCCGCGGCCTTGAAGAGGCGCAGCGTGTTGTCCTGCACCCCGAGCACCGCGTCGACCACGATGACCGCCGTATCGACGGCGTGCAAGACAGCCAACGCCTGACCGACCAACTCGGGGTGACCCGGGGTATCGATGATGTTGATCTGCTTGCCTTCCCAGACCCCGAACAGCAATGACGAGCCCGTCGAATGGTGATGGCGCTTCGCCTCGGCATCGAAGTCGCTGACCGTCGTCGCCTCGTTCACCGATCCCATCCGTGGGATGGCACCCATACGAAGGAGGAGGTTCTCGGCGAGCGTGGTCTTGCCGACGCCCCCGTGTCCGAGCAACGCGATGTTTCGGATGTCCGCGGGAAGGTACGTCGTCATGAGCTTCATGGCGCGCACCTTAGGCTCATTTCGCTGCTACGGCGAGCGGCGCCCGGGGGAACTCCACATCAGAGCGCCAACAGACCTGCGCGAGCTGCCAACACGACCGCCTCGGTGCGGGTCTCGGCGCCGAACTTATCGAGCAACGCCGTGACGTGGAACTTCGCGGTATGCGGCGAGACGCCGAGCTGCGCCCCGATCTCTTTGTTCGAGAGACCCTCCGCCAAGAGCTCGAGCACCTGATGCTCACGCGGGGTCAGCGCCAGCGGAGCGGCTGCGGTCGTCGGCGCAGGCAGCACGTCGACCGCGAAGCGCTGGTCGATGACGACGATGCCCTGGCGCAGACCCTCGATGGCCGCCGCCAACACCTCGGGTGTGGCGTCACGACCGAGCGCGCCACGAAAGCCACCGGTCAATGCGGCCCGTGCGCGGGCCCCCGAGGCGACCAGCGCGAGCCACGGCTCGTGGGCTTCCGGCGCGGCCCGGAGCTGACCCGGCAGCGGCGTCGGGCCGTCATCGAAGAGGACGATATCGGCGCGCCGCGGCCCTCCCTGGCGCACGACCTCGTCACCGAGACCGGCGAACTCGAGTGCGGCGGTCAGTGCCCGATTGGCGAGTGGATCGGCGCTACGAATGAGGATGCCGCCAGCCCACGCGGGGCCTGTGCCTGTCAGCGAGGACCGCGAGTCAGCCAGCGAGGCGGTTGCCTGGAGACTTGCACCTGCTTGGATTCGCGCTTCGACCATGGAGTCTGTCCATACCTGCATGGGGAGCAGTCGTAGGCACCGCGTCTTGGGACGGCAACCTTCGCGCGAATTTCGAGCCGCCGACGCCGCCGGGGGCGGCTTGCCTCGCGCTGGGCGCGCGAACTTAATGTGGAGGCCACATTGTGGCCATTGCTGGCTTTTTGCCTTCATTCCGAGGGTCGCGCGCAGCGTTCCTCACGGTTGCACTGGGTGCATCCGCGAGCGGTTGCGCCGCGACCACGGGCACCCTCTATGGTCTCAGCGGCGAGTGGCCGACGACGAGCACCATCGAAAACAAGCACTGGATCGAGGGCCTGCCGACGACCGAGCGGGTCGTCGAAGCGCGCCTCGAGTCCCCACCGCGCGCCATCTGCGAGACCCATCGCAACGAGCCCGCCGCGCGCATCATCTGCGACCGCTACGGCATGGACACCGGCGGTCGCCTCGCCTACGGCTTCTTCGGCCTGGCCGAGCTCCGCATCGGCGCGGCCCTCGCGTTCGTGCCGCGCGCGGCCGACAGCCCGGCCTGCATCGGCTGCGATGTCACAGCGGTCTTCTTCGGCGTCGATGGGATCGCCTCGCTCTTGATGGCGTTCCTCATCCCCGACACCGACACCCACCGCGAATACGACGTGCCACCCCAGACGCTGCTCGACCCGAGCTGTCCGGCCGACGTCGCCTTCGAGGCCGCCGGCCACGCCTTCCCGGTGCAACCCGACGGCAATCTGCTACCAGAGCACGGGCGCGCGCTGATGTTCGCGGTGGTCGAGACCGGCAGCGCCATCGCGCTTCGCTTCGGCGATCAAGCTCGCTGGATCCCGGTGCCGCCCGAGACGCGTTGTGCCTGGGCTGTCGAGTTCGGTAGCGCGCTCGCACCGGCCTTGTGCCCGCATGCGCCTGGGCCGCCGCTGGTCCTGGTGCCACTTGCCCCTCCTTGACAGCGACCGGGTCGGAGCATAGCCCTTTGTCTCCTTTTTTTCGCGCGGCCGTTCACATAGCGAGCCCGCGCGAATGATCCAGACAGGAGACAATCGATATGTCGCTCCGCATCAACTCCGAGGCCCCCGACTTCGAGGCGCAGACCACCGAAGGCACGATCAAGTTCCACGATTGGATCGGCAACGGGTACGCCATCCTGTTCTCGCATCCCAAGGACTTCACGCCTGTCTGCACGACCGAGCTCGGCTACCTCGCGAAGCTGAAGCCCGAGTTCGACAAGCGCAACACGAAGGTCATCGGCCTCAGCGTCGACCCCGTCACTGATCACGCGCGCTGGGCGGCCGACATCGAGGAGACGCAGGGCACCGCCGTCAACTACCCGATCATCGGCGACTCCGACCTCGCGGTCGCGAAGGCCTACGACATGCTGCCCGAGGCGGCTGGCGGCACCTCGGTCGGGCGCACGCCGGCCGACAACCAGACGGTCCGCTCGGTGTTCATCATCGGGCCCGACAAGAAGGTGAAGGCCATGCTGGTCTATCCGATGAGCAGCGGCCGCAACTTCGACGAGGTCCTGCGCCTCCTCGATTCGATCCAGCTCACCACCAAGTACACCGTCGCCACGCCCGTGAACTGGCGCCCGGGCGACGATGTCATCATCCCGCCGTCGGTCTCGGACGAGGTCGCCAAGACCCGCTTCCCGGCCGGCTGGAAGACCCTGCGCCCGTATCTCCGGATCGTACCTCAACCCAAAGACTAAGCTGCCCGACGACGAAAGAGAACGAGACCGACCGAGACCGACGAGTCCGAGCAACACGCCCGAGATCGTCGAGACCGCCGGTGCTCGTCACCGTGAGATCGGATTGGGGTGCGAGTGGCTCTGCGGTCAGCAGGGCCTTCGCCTCGGCATCGCCATAGAAGCTGCCGTCGGCCATGGTGACGACCGTGCGACTGGACGCAGCGCCTCCATCACGTCGTCGGCGCTCTCGCCTCTCGCGAAGACGAGCGTGCGTGTCGGCCCTGCGCCGCGCCGAAGTGATAGTCCGACGAGCCGATGGCGGTGAGGTGCTTACCGCGCTCTGTCGCGAGCGCGAAGAAGTCGGCGAGGTCGGCGCCGTTCCAGCCATTGAGGTTGGGCACCGCAGGGCGATTGGCGCGGGTCGAGCGCAAGCTCAGCGGGTACATCAGCTCGGCGCCGAGCTTGTCCAACACGGGCTCGAAAGACGACCAGAAGCGGCGCACGGGATGTGCTGCGATGGCGAGTCCACCTTGTCGGTGGATCTCGTCGATGACTTCGGAGAGTGACAGCGACGGCGAGATCCGCTCGCTGATGCCGATTCCGGGCAGATGCCAACGATGGGTCGTCACCTCCTCGCCGAAGTATAATAGTTGGACCACCAACTATCTCCGACCACCAACGCGCGAGCTGCGCCGGGAACAACAGGTTGTGCTCGGTCAGCGCCAGCACATCGAGGCCGCGACGCGACGCTTGCAATGACCAGCTCGGGCGGGGACAGGAAGCCGTCCGAGAAGCGCGAGTGCGCGTGGAAGTCGGCCTGCAGGACCCGCCACGGACCACGCATCACGGGTGTGCGATCCGGGTGCTCGTCGGCCAACGTGCCGAAGAGCAGACCCAGAACGAAGAGGCCTGCCGCGATCAGCGAGAGGCGACGAGCGATGTTGAAGCGCGCGCTCATGTGCCCGCCAAGAGCGGCTGCAGCTGCTCGGTCGCGAGATACCAGACGACCCCCGGCCCGAGCACCAGCACATCACCGACCAGGACCGGGGCCAACGCCTTCCAGCGCGACAGCCCCAGCGCACGCCAGAACGTGTGACGCGTGACCAGCTGGCACAGGCGAGGATCGCGAGCGGCACCGGCCCGCCGAGGAACATGTGGCCGAGCGTCAGCCCAGCGGCCGCGGTGAACGACACGAACGCCGCGAGCACGAGCAACAAGAGCAACGGCCGCCGTGCGAGCAACCACCAGCCTGGCGGCCGCTCGTGCTGCGGGGCGAACCCCATCGCGAGTGTCCGATAGGGCCGCACGAACGCGCGCAGCTCGGGCGACCAGACGACTCGATACCAGGGTGGCGTCCGCTGTTGCTCCGTGCCCGGTTCAGGGTGGCCACCGCGGAGAGCATCGTCAATTCGCTCGCGATGCGTGCGGGGCCTTCGTCGCTCGCGAATGGGTCAGCCGAAGCGGCCGGTGATGTAGCGTTCTGTCCTCTCGTCGCGCGGGCTGCCGAACACGTTGGCGGTCGCGTCGCACTCGACCAGGACGCCGGTGCGGCGGTCGCCGGACTCGCCGACCTCGACCGTGAAGAAGGCGGTGCGGTCGCTGACGCGCGCGGCCTGTTGCATGTTGTGGGTCACGATGACGATCGTGAATCGCTCTTTCAGCGTGCGCATCAGCTCTTCGATGCGACCGGTCGCGATCGGATCGAGGGCGCTGCAGGGCTCGTCCATCAGCACGACGTCGGGCTCGACCGCGATCGTGCGCGCGATGCAGAGGCGCTGCTGCTGGCCGCCCGACAGACCAAGGCCTGACTGCTTGAGGCGGTCTTTGACCTCGTCCCAGAGGGCCGCGCCGCGCAGCGACTCTTCGACGATTTGGTCGAGCTTCCTGCGATCGCGCTCGCCGTTGATGCGCGGGCCGTAGGCGACGTTGTCGTAGATGCTCTTCGGGAAGGGATTGGGCTTCTGGAAGACCATGCCGATGCGGCGCCGGACCTCGGTCGCGGACACGTCGGGCCCGTATAGATCGATGCCGCCGTAGAGGACCTTGCCGCTCACGCGCGCGTTCGGCACGAGGTCGTTCATGCGGTTCAGGCAGCGCAGCACCGTCGTCTTGCCGCAGCCCGATGGACCGATGAACGCTGTGATCTCATGCTGGCGCACGTCGAGCGTCACGCCGCGCACCGCGCGGAAGTTGCCGTAGCTCACCTCGAGGTCGTCGAGGTGGAACACGACGGGCTCCGTGGCCTGCGCTGGCACGCTCGGTCGGCGCAGGTGGATCGGCCCAGATGCATGCGAGCTGCGAGTGGAGTCCAAAGGAACGGGAGCAGTCGGCAGAGTGTACAGCATAGCTTTCACCGTATGGCCGTGAGACGGGAAGTGACGAAGCGGGCGATGAGCGTGAGACCGAAGGCGAGCATCACCAGCGTCAACGCGGCGCCCCAGGCGCGGTCCTGGGCGGCCGCGAAGCTCGAGGTCGCGTTACCGAAGATCTGCAGCGAGAGCGCGGTATTCGCACCCGAGAAGAAGCTCGGGTTGAACGCGCTGGCGGCGCCGACCGCGAACAACAGCGGCGCCGTCTCACCCGCGGCGCGTGCGACCGCGAGCAGCGAGCCCGAGACGATGCCGGGCAGCGCCGCCGGCAGCGCGACCGTGAGGACCACGCGACTCTTGGTGGCGCCGAGCGCGTAGGCCGCCTCACGCAGATGCTCGGGCACCAGACGCAACATCTGCTCAGCCGAGCCGATGACGATCGGCAACATCAGGCACGCCAGCGCCAGCGCACCACCGAAGGCCGAGTAGCCGAAGCTGAGCGTCCACACGAGGTAGATGAAGAGGCCAGTCACGACCGATGGCACACCGGTCATCACGACCGTCATGAAGCGCACGGTGCGGGCGAAGCGCGACTGCTTGCCGTACTCGTTCAGGTAGATCGCCCCGAGCAATCCGAGCGGCACGGCGATCAACGTCGCGCCGAGCGTCACCATCAATGTGCCGAGGATCGCCGGACCCATCCCCGGCCCGGCCCGGCGCGAGACGACCGGAATCTCGCTCGTGAAGAACGCGGGAAAATCCGCGAACGCGGTCGCTGCACCCTTGCTCACGAGCGACCACAGGATCGCCAACAGCGGCAGCGCGATTGCCAGCACCGCCAGCAGCATGAGCCCAGTCATCGCCGCGCTGCGGGCGGTTCGCAGGCCCCTGCGCGGGCGCAGTGCGCTGGCCTCGAGCATGAACGTCGGGTCATTCGCGGCGGTCATCGTGCACCCTCCGCGCGTCGTCGCGAGCGCTGCACGATGGTCGTGGCGATCCAGTTGACGGCGATGGTCATCAGGAACAGCGTGACCGCGAGCCCGACCAGCGCCGACTTGTGCAGCTCTCCAGCCTCGCCCCACTCGTTGGCGATGACCGCCGGCAACGAGTTGCCCGACGCCATCGGATCAGGCGTTATCTGGCCGAGCGCGGAGCCAATCACCAGCGCCGCCGCGATGGTCTCCCCCATCGCCCGCCCGAGCCCGAGCATCACGGCGCCGACGAGCCCACCCGCGCTGTGCGGCAACACCGCCGCACGGATCATCTCCCAGCGCGTCGCCCCGAGCGCGTAAGCCGCTTCCTTGTCGCCGACCGGCGTCGTCTCGATCACCTCGCGCGCGAGCGACGTGATGATCGGGATGATCATGATCCCGAGGATGATGCCGGCCGTCAGGAACGACCGCCCGAGCTCGAAGCCATCGGACAACACCAACAGACCCCAGAGACCAAAAACGACCGACGGCACGACCGCCAGCAAGTCGACCAACATCACCAGCGGCCGACGCAGCCACGGCGGCGCGACCTGCGTCACGAAGAGCGCTACCCCGAGGCTCACAGGCACCGCCACTAGCAGAGCCATCGCGGCCGTGAAGAGCGTGCCCCAGATGAACGGCAGCGCCCCGAAGACCTCGTCCGGGGCCGACCAACGCGTCGTCCCGAAGAAGTCCGAGCCCATCTTCGCGAGCACCGGCAGCGCCTTCTCGGTCATCGTCGCCGCGATGAGCCCGAGCACCACCAGCACCAACGCGGCAGCACCGGTCGCCAGCCACCGGAAGGTGCCGTCGGCCTTGGAGCGTCCTGCCGCGAGCGAAACCGAACGCATCTCAGCCCCCGGACTTCTGGTTGCTTTCGCCTCGCGACGGCTTCGCCTGCTCGGCTAATTTAGCGAGCTGCGCGACGGCCTTGTCGAGCAGCGACCTGGGCAGCGGCGCGAAGTCGAGTTCGGGCAGGAGCTTCTGGCCTTCGCCGAGGAGGAACGTCAGGTAAGCCATGAGCGCCGCGCTCTTGGCCGCATCCGACGGCTTCGCGTAGACGATGAGCCAGCTCGGCGAGGTGATCGGATAGGCGCCCTCGCCAGCGGCGTTGACCGCACCGAACAGGAGGTTGTCCTTGACCTCGACACCCTCGCCCGCGGCCGACGCCGACTCGGCGGACGGCACGATGAACTTGCCGGCGGCATTCTGGATCGAGGCGTACTTCAGGCCCGAGGCCTTCGCGTCCGAGAGGTCGACGTAGCCGATGGCACCCGCGGTCGACTTCACGATCTGCGCGACGCCACCGTTGCCCTGGCCGGCCTGCGTGTCGGCGGGCCACTCGACGGTCGATCCGCTCTTGAGCTTCCACGCGTCGGGAGCCGCGCTCACGAGGTACTTGGTGAAGTTGTCGGTCGTGCCCGATCCGTCCGCGCGGCGCGCGACGACGATGGCGTTCGCCGGCAGTGTGACACCTGGGTTGTCGGCCGCGATCGCCGCGTCGTTCCAGGTGGTGATCTCGCGCTGGTAGATCTTGGCGAGCGTCACCGGCCCGAGCTGCAGCTTGTCGACGCCAGCGACGTTGAACGTGATGGCGATGGGCCCGAGCAGGATCGGGAAATAGAGGATCTGGCCACCCTTGACCTTGTCGAGGTCGGCGTCCTTAAAGCCCGAGTCCGAGCCCGCGAAGTCGGTGACGAGGTCGGCCAGATCCTGCCGCCCTTTGCCCGAGCCGCCGCCACCGTAGTTGATGGTGATGTTGGGACTGGCCTTTTTGAAGGCCTCGATCGCCGACTCCTGGAACGCCTTCTGGAAGGTCGAGCCGCTGCCATTGAGGGTCACCGGACCTGACTTGGGGTCGCCCTTTTCAGCTGCGTCGGGGTCGGGCGCGGCCGGCTTGCCGCAAGCAAGCATGAGAAGCGGGGTCAGGGCCAGCGCCAGGAGGCGGTTCGAGCGGTTCATGGTGTTCGTCGCGATCGTCATGGCGAGGTCTCCAGCTTTGCCGGCCGACGCTAGACGGTGCGTGTCACAGGGTGACAGCGGGTGTGTGCCGAACCTGTGACAAGCTCGTACACTCCGGGGAATGGCGACGCTGGACACAGTGCCCGTCGTCCTGGGACACAACATCTTCAAGTCGCTGTCCCAGGCGGAAGGCGCTCTACTTTGGATCCGCCCTGCGAGACCAGAGTGGAGAGTCGCGCGTAGGATGCTGCGAACCGGAGGTTCCAATGCGCTACATCGCTCTCGTTTTGTTGTTGATCATGGCGCCACTGCCGGCCCACGCCAGGTGTGCCGGCTACCACGAGAACCTCCTGACGCCGTTGCTCGTCGCGGGCACGGGCATGATCGTGCTCGAGGTCGGCGGCTTCCACTCGGCGCTCGCGGCTGACGTGCTGGAGCTGCGCGCAGCGAACGGCAAGTCGATTCCGATCGAGCTGCGCGCGACCCATGGTGGCGTCCATCAGCGACAGCTCGTCGTCGTACCGAAGTCGCCGCTGGCACCGGGTCGCTACATGCTCCGCCGGATCGCCAAGGACGAACACAGACACGAGGCGCACGAGGTCGTCGTGCTGTCGCTCGCGGACGCGACCAGGCAGTGGCCCGCGACCTGCTCCGCGAAAGGCTGCGACGCCATCACACCCGTCATCGGCCAGAGCCAATCACAACGCGAAGAACTCGGCTGCGGTCCCGCCGAGTCGATCGACGTCCAGATCGGCAACCGCGATGAGTGGCTCCGTCCGTCCAGTACCGCTGCGAAGAAGCTGGCCTTCGTCACGCTGACCGATGTCGCCAGCAAGCAGACGCAGAGCGGGTTTGCGGATGTCGTCCCCGCAGGTGAGAGCGAGAACGGCGCCACCATCGGCATCGGTCACGGCATGTGCAGCGGCGAGTTCAACGTCGCGACTGACGCGCGCTACGACGCGACGATCAGCATCGTCGGGCCGGATGGCGTGCTCGGCCCGTCAAGCTCGCTCGAGCTCAGCTACCAGCCCTCGAAATAGCCAGCCGGCCTGCGCTCACGCAGGCTCGACCGGCCGGGCATGCGCGGTGGGATCGGGCTCGGCGATCGCGGAGCCGTGCGCGCCGTCGGCGGGTGACAGCTTGCCGGCCTCGCCGCTGCGCAGGATGGCGAGTCGATAGAGCACCGGGGCGATCATCTCGTTGATAGCGACAATGCTGAAGACGAGGTCGCCACCACCCGCGCCGAGGCTCGGGAAGCTCTCGGTGAACAAGCCGGCCAACGCGAGCGCGAGGCCCGCCTGTGGCAAGAGCCCGAAAGCGCCATAGCGCCTTACGACATCGGGTGCCTGCGCGATACGCGCGGCGATGTGCGTGCCAGCCCAAAAGCCAAGTCCGCGCGTGAGGACGAAGAGTCCGGCCGGCAGCGCGAAGACTACCAGCGCGTCTAGGTGCACACCGGCACCGGCTATCGCGAAGAACGCAATGTAGACCGGAAAGCCCGCCGCCTCGACCGCGTCGTGTACGCGGTCGGCGACCGACGAGAGGTTGCGGATGAAGATACCGGCGGCGAGCGAGACGACCAGCGGGTCGAGGTGCAGGCGCTCGCCGACCTCGGCAATGACGAAGGCCACCGCGCCGATGAAGAGCGCGCGACCCCCTTGGATGCGCGACACGAACAGGGCGACCAGGAAGCCGATGGCGATGCCGACGATGATCGAGCCACCTACATGCCAGCTCAAGGAGAGCGCAGTCGCCCCGGCGTCGGCGCTGGCCCCGAAGGTCGACTGTGCGAGCGTCGTCGCGATCGCGAACAGCACGATGACCACCAGGTCGGCGAAGACCACGACCGCCAGCATGGTCTTCACCATCGGGCCGTCGGCCGCCGTCTCGTCGCGCACCGCGACCGCAACCGCGGGCGATTGCGCGGTCGCCGTGATCGCCAAGACGATCGCGACGGCTATCAGCTGTCCGGTCTCGAGCCCGTCGAGGAACGGCAACAGCGGCCGCGCCAAGATCACCGCGATCGCTAGCAGGATGGTCGTACCGAACACCGCGATGAGCATGATCCAACGCACCGATCGGAACAGCGGTCGAATCGTCGGGATGTGCATCTCGAGGCCCGCGGTCAGCGCCAGCAGCGCCACCGCGACCCCCTTGAAGATGCCGAGGCTGCCGAGCACCGGGGTCGACACGACGTCGAGCACCTGCGGCCCGAAGACGATGCCGGCGGTGAGGTAGCCGGTCAGCTTCGGCAAGCCGAAGTCTTTGAAGACACGGCCCGCGAAGAAGCCAGCCATCAGGAGAAATCCACAAGAGAGTGCCACGGCGGATGCGTTGGCACTCTCGGGTGCAAATGAGCGCACGGCCTGTACCAGCACCGTCAGCGCGACGAGCATGACGAGGTTCATGTCCGCTCCTCGGGTGCCGGGTCTGGCGGTGACACGGGTGGGGTTGGTGAGTCGGTGGCCTGAACCGTGACCGGGTCCGCGACCGTGAACGCCGGGAAGAAGCCGGTCATGAGCCGCGGCTTGAGCGTGAACAGATGCACGACCAGCTCGGTCGCGATGGCACCCATGATGATCGCGTGCACGATCCATGGCACCGTACTGCCCGAGTAGAGCACCTGGGCCGAGATGACGATCGCGACTGACAATGCACCCATCGGCGAGGCAGCGAGATGCCGCTGCTCGACCGGCCCGAGCGCTTCAGGATGCCGCCGCCTGAAGATGCGCACGCCGAGGAAGCGCCCGCCGAGCCGAGCCGCGACAAAGAACGCCATCAGCACCCACGCCTCCCACTGGTCGGCACGCCAGATGGCACCCGCGAGCACCAAAAACAGAAGGTAAACGGGACGTTCGAGGCGCAATAGCGCGCCCCGCACCTGCTCTTTCCATTGCCCTGGCAGATTGACGAGCAAGGCACCCGCGAGAAAACACACGACGATCGGCGACAGTCGCAGGAAGCCCGCGATGCCGGCCGCGAGGCAGATCGAGCCGAGCATCACCGCGGCCGTCTCGTTCGCCCCCTTCAACGAGCGCAGGGCCGCGAAGATCAAGACTCCGAGGGTTGCGCCGACACCGACCGTGACGAACACCCAGCCGACGCTCGGCAGCAGCCAGCCAGCACCGACGGTCGGGCGGAAGAAGGCGCCGAGCAGGATGAGGCCGACGAACGCGGCGAGCTCTTCCAGTTGGATGAGCCGCTGCACGTTCTCGATATTGACAGGGCTCGCGTTGCGCTTGGCGAGCAGCGACACGACCGTGCGTGCGGTCATCGCGCCCGCCGTCGCGAGCACCAGCGCGTCGCGCACGAAGGCCGCGTCGGCCGTCATGCCCTCGACCAGACCCAACATCAAGGCGGCCGCGCCGACGATCATCGCGAACGGCAAGAGCGTGGTCAGCACGAACGCCTCGAGCATCACGCGCGGGAAGTTGTCGAACAGCCGCACGTCGAAGCGAAAGCCGATCGCGAACCCGATCCAACCGAGCCCGAGTGGCAGCAGCGGTCGAATCGCGTCGAGCACCGGGTCCGACAAGACACCCTGAGAGCGCCCGAGGAGCCCGAGCAGGATGAACGGGAAGCCGGCCAACACGAGCTGCGCCACACCGAGCCGCCGCTCGAACCGCTGCACCCGCGGATGCCCCGCGATGTAGGCCAACGCGAAGAGCACGAGCAGCCCGATGATCGCTTTTATCGCCTCGTCGGTCGACATCTCCGAAGGTGACGCGAGCCGCGCCGGGTCGGGCGCAGTGGGCAGCTTCGCGAGCGGGTCCGACTCCGGCTCGAGGGTCGGCGCGTCATCGGCGAGCAACGCCAGCGACATCTCGGGCGCGGGCTCGCACGCGACGCTCGGCGCGGCACACCACAGGAGCTCGGGCTCGTCCTGGGTGGTCAGCGAGGAGAGGGCAACAGGGAGGATGACCGGCGGTGGCACCGTCTGCGTCGGCGCGGGCAAGAGCGGCGTCGTCGTCGGCCACGGATGCGACATCGCCGGGTCGAGTGGCGGCGGCTCGGAGGCACGCGCGCTATCGACACCCACGAGGCAGGCGATGAGCAACACCGCTCGGACCAGCGAGCGAACACGAAGTGGGGTCGCCGCCTGACCCCATCTTGATGAGACTGCTCGAATCACCGCAGCAAGCTACGCTGGAGGCCCCTGCGGCGACAACCGAATACGTCCCAGCCATGGCTCACGACCAAGTCGCGGTGATTCGCATCACTCGTGCGCAGGCGACGGTGGCCAACCGTAGGCGACCTTGGTCTTGGTAGCGTCGCCCGCGAGGACCTTCAGCTCGAGCTTGGCCATGAAGGCTTTGATGACGGCGATCGCCTCGCCCTGCTGGGCGGAAGCGGCGGTAACTTGATGTATTTCCTGAATAGTTTGACGATCGCGGCAGGGTCTTGCGCGGCCTCGACCTCGCTGGTCGGAACCTCATCGCGCTTGATCGAGCACGTCAGTGACGGGTTGGGCTCGGCCGGCACGAGCTCGCCAGCCTTGCCTTCGATGAGGCGCACGTCCTCCTCGCACTTCGCCCCGGCCGGCCTCGTCGCGAAGGCGCCGTCGCGAAACTTGAGCGTGAGCTCGCCCTCCTTCTTTATGCCACTGCCGTCCTTCTTCCACTCGATGCGGCTGCGCAGAACGAAGCGATTGGCACTGTCGTAAAGCGTCGCATCGCTGTCGTCATAAAACCGGATCTCACGCTTGCCTAACTAGGCGGCAACGCGCGCTCTGCTCTCAGATTCTGCGTGCGGCCTTGACGGTGCGACTCCGGGCGGGGGAAACGAAGGCATGACGCAAGCACGCATCTTCATCACCGGTGGCGCCTCGGGGCTCGGACGTGCATTGGCAGAACGTTACGCGCGCACAGGATGGCGCGTGTTGATCGGCGACGTCAACGAGGAGCGACTGGCCGAGACGGTCGCCGCCATCGGCGCGGCCGGTGGGACGATCGCGCAGTGCATGTGCGACGTGCGACGTGAGGCAGACCTCGAGGCCGCGGCGGTGTGGCTCGACCAGGAGTGGGACGGCGTCGACGTGGTCGTCAACAACGCGGGCGTGGCGATGGCCGGCGGCATCGCGGACATGCCGATCGACGACTGGAGTTGGATCGTCGACATCAACCTGCTCGGAGTGGTGCGTGGCTGCAAGGTGTTCACGCCGCGCTTTCGCCGTCAGGGTGGCGGCCACTTCGTCAACATCTCGTCGATGGCAGGCCTCGTCCATCCGCCGCTGATGTCGGCCTACTGTGCGACCAAGGCGGCGGTCGTGGCGCTGTCGGAGTCGATCGCGGTCGAGCTGGCGGGCGACAAGATCGCGGTGTCGGTCGTGTGCCCGGCCTTCTTCAAGACCAACCTGATGGAGTCGATGCGTGCGCCCGATGCGACGCTCGGCACCTCAACGCGCATGCTGGTCGAGAAGGCGCGACGCGGCGCACCCGAGATCGCCGCGATGGTGTTCGAGGGCGTCGCGCAGAAGGACTTCCACATCCTCACGCATCCGGAAGGTCGGCTCGCGTGGATGGTCAAGCGCCTCACGCCGTTCGCGGCGTATCGGCGCTTAATGCGCAAGTCGGCGGACCTGATGATGGCGAAGGCGAAATAGCCTCCGCGGGGGCTCAGCCCGGCAGCTTCGCGGCGAGCACATCGACCCTCTCGATCGACGGCGGCTCTGCCAGCAGCGCATCAGCGTTGGCCATCAGCGCGGCGGCGATAGAGACGAAGTCGTATCCGTCGACTCCTTCGGGCGCCGAGCAAATCCCACTCGAATTCGCCGTATCGCCTTCGGCTGCCGTTGCCGAATTGATGGCCTTGTGCGGCCCGCGTGCAAGCAGGTGAGTTGGTTCGTCTTCGACTCACCGAACGTCGCGCGCTCGACACGCTGACTCTCGCACTCGGAATTGACGGATGGCGGCTTTGGAGAGACGTTCTCTCGGTGCACACCCCCTTCGAACGCACGTTGCGCGCGCTGTCGTCGGAGCGGCGACGAAGACCCTACGCGCTGGTCGTAGCGCTCGTCGTCATCGCGGCGTGGGTGGTCTGGGCGGTGGTCGCGCGGGTCGGTGTGCATGTCACCTCGGTGGCCGGGCGCATCGAGGCGAAGGAGCAGGTCAACGTCCTGCGCGCCGAGGTCGACGGGCGCCTCATCGCGGTGCATGCGAAGCTCGGGCAGACGGTCGCGGTCGGCGACCTCCTGTATGAGATGGATGGAGCGCAGCCGGAGATCCGACGCTCCGAAGCGGCCGCGCGAAGGGCCGCGCTGGTGGCCGAGCACGAGGTGCTGGAGGCCGCGGTGGCGGCCGCAAATCAGGCCAAGGACACCGGCCAGGATGTGCTCTTCGCGGCGCTGGCCGAGGCTCGCGCGCAGCTCACGCGGGCACGCGCCGAGTCGACCCAGGCCGAGCGCGAGGTGACGCGGCTGAGCGGCTTGGCGGCCGGTGGCAGCGTGCCATCGCAGGATGTCGAGCGCGCGCGCACCGCGGTGGCGGCCCGGCGTAGTGAGGTCGGTGCGGCCCAGGCATTGTCGGACAAGCTGTCGGCGGTCGAGGCGCGCGAGACATCGGACCGCACCGCCGCGGTCGAGCGTATGCGCCAGGAGCTGTCACGGCTCGATGCGGAGCAGGCGACCGCGGATGCCGATCGCAAGTCGGCCGAGGTCGCGAGCGAGCAACGACGTGTGCGGGTGCCGATTGCTGGGCGCCTCGGCGAGCTGCCGCTGCTGCGACCGGGCGACTATGTGCAGACCGGGCAGGCGCTGGGCACCATCGTGCCGCATGGCGACCTGCACGTCGTCGCGTACTTCGCGGCCGACCGGGCGTTGGGCTGGGTGCGGCCCGGGGCGCTGGCGCGAGTGCGGCTCGATGCGTTTCCGTGGACGTGGTTCGGGCAGGTCGAGGCGACCGTCGAGGAGGTCGCGCTCGAGCCGAAGGACGGGCTCTTGCGAGTCGAGCTCGCGTTGGGTGCGAGCCCACGTGGCGACCTGGTGCTGGCGCATGGTCTCACTGGCGAGGTCGAGATCGAGGTCGAGGAGGCGAGCCCGCTGTCGTTGCTGCTGCGCGCCGCGGGGCGCCAGGCGCCTATCGACCAATCGCCTTCGGCTGCCGGCAAGGCGACCCCAGCGGAGCCGCGACCGTGACCGAGGCGGCGACACGGCCTTCGCGCGCGAGCCGGAAGTGGCTCGCGCCCGAGGTCGTGCAGACCTCGGCGATGGACTGCGGACCCGCGGCACTGCGCAGCCTGCTGGTCGGACACGGCATCGAAGTCTCCTATGGGCGCTTGCGCGAGGCGTGTCAGACCGACGTCGATGGCACCAGCATCGATGTGCTCGAGGCGGTCGCGGGTCAGCTCGGGCTCGACTGCGAGCAGGTGCTGGTGCCGCTCGATCACGTGCTGCGCCCCGAGGCGAAGTGCCTGCCCGCGCTCGCGGTGGTGATACATCCCGATGGGCTCACGCACTTCATCGTTATCTGGGCGCGCCGCGGGAGCTGGGTGCAGGTGATGGATCCCGCGGTCGGCCGACGCTGGATGAAAGCTTCGGCGCTAGAGGCGATCCTCTATCGCCATCGCATGGTGGTGCCCGCGGCGGCATGGCGCGAGTGGGCGGGCGGCACGGATACACTGAGGACCCTCGAGGGGCGCGCGCGCGAAGTGGGCATCACCGCCACCGATATCGCGCGCCGCTTCGCGCATGCGACCGCCGACCCGACCTGGCGCGGCATCGGTACGCTCGACGCGGCGACCCGGTTCGTTGCGCGCATGGTCGGCGCGGGCGCTCTGCGTAAGGGTGCCGAGGCCCGACGTGCGCTGGCCGGCCTGCTCGATACGAGCGACAGCGAGGCCGTGCCCGAGCGCTGGTGGTCGGTGCGTCCAGCCCCGGAGGCGGTCGATCCTGAAGACGGAGGCGAGCAGATCCGCGTGACGGGCGCGGTGTTGGTCAACGTTCGTGGTGTTCGCTCCGCGGCTGAGCGTGACAGTGCCCGCGCAGGCCTGCCGCGTGAGCTCGTCGCGGCGCTCGATGAGCCGCGTGAGAGGCCGTTGGGCGCCATCGCGCGTGCGCTCGTCGAAGATGGCTGGCTCGGGCCCGGAATGTTGACGCTGACGGTCATGGCGGCAGCGCTCCTGACCGTGCTCGAGGGCTTGCTGTTCCGGGGGCTGGTCGACTCGGATCGGATCCTGACGTCGCCCACCGAAGTCTGGGGCGGCTGGGCGTTGGCAATCACTCTGGTCGTCGCGCTGGGTCTCCTCGAATGGCAGAACGCGCTCATCTCGCGGCGCATTGGGCGCCTTCTCGAGACGCGCTTTCGCGCTGCATTCCATGCGAAAGTGCCACAATTGCCAGATCGCTATTTCCAGAGTCGGCCGATCTCCGACATGGCCGAACGTGGGCACATGCTGCATGTGTTGCGGGCGGTGCCGGCGCTCGGCTCGCAGCTGGTGCACGCGGCCGCGGGGCTTGTGGCGACCGTCATCGGAGTGGTCTGGCTCGACCCGGCGTCGGCACCGATCATCATTCCGGGTGCGCTGCTCGCGCTGCTCGTGCCGTTTGTCGCGCACCCGGCCCTGGCCGAGCGTGACCTGCGCCGCCGTACATTTGCGGGCTCACTCTTTCGCCTGACGTTGGACGCGCTGCTCGGGCTCTCTGCGGTGCGCACCCACACGGCCGAGCGTGCCATCCTGCGCGAGCACGAGGGGCTCCTCGCGGATTGGCTGCGCGCTGGCGAGTCGGCACAACGTGTCGCGGTGCTGGTCGAGGTGGTGCAGGCGGCACTCGGTGCCGCGCTCGCGTTGGTGCTGGTGGTCGGCCACCTGGAACGAGAAGGCGCGACGGGGACCAGCCTCTTGTTGACGTGGTGGGCACTCGAGGTGCCGCTGTTCGCTGGCTCGCTGGCACTCGGCGCGCGGCAATATCCAATGTTGCGTAATGCGTTGATGCGCATGCTCGAGCCCTTGCGTGCGCCGACTGATGACTCCGCGCCGGCAACGCCGACAACACCGCGCGAACGCGGCAGCGCCATCGCGGTGCGCCTCGAAGACGTCAGCATCATCGCAGGGGGTCACACGATCCTCGACCACATCGACCTCGCGATCGAGCCGGGCGAGCACGTCGCCATCGTCGGCCCCTCGGGCGCCGGCAAGTCGAGCCTCGTCGGCCTCTTGCTCGGCTGGCACCGGGCCGCGACCGGCCAGGTCCTGATCGATGGCAGGCCGCTCGACCCGAGCGGGCTCGAGTACCTTCGCAGCCGCATCGCGTGGGTCGATCCCGAGGTTCAGCTGTGGAACCGCAGCCTCCTCGACAACGTCCGCTATGGCAACTCCGATGGTCAGGGAAAGAGCCAACTGGACATCGCGAGCCTCGCTGGGGTCATGGACACCGCCGACCTGCGCAGCGTCGTCGAGGTCTTGCCCGACGGCCTCCAGACCTCACTCGGTGAAGGCGGCGCGTTCCTCTCCGGCGGCCAGGGACAACGTGTGCGCCTCGCCCGCGGCGAGCTCCGGTCGAACGTCGGTCTGGTCATCCTCGACGAGGCGCTGCGCGGTCTCGACCACGCGCAACGCCACGACCTCCTCGGCCGCGCCCGCGTCCACTGGCGCGACGCGACGCTCCTCTGCATCACCCACGACGTCGCCGAGACGCTCGCGTTTCCGCGCGTCGTCGTCATCGACCAGGGCCACCTCGTCGAAGACGGGCCACCTTCGCAGCTCGCCGCTGCGCCCGACAGCCTCTTCGCAAAGCTCCTCGCGAGCGAACGCGACAACCGCGATCGCCTCTGGGACAGCCCCGTCTGGCGGCGCGTGCGGGTCGCCGCGGGTGGCATCCACGAGGCGCCCCCATGAGCACCAACCCGCTCGCACATCTCACCTGGCCTGCGGCCCACGTCGGCGACGCGCTGCGTGCGCTCGCGATCCGCGCCGGGATCGGCCTGCCCGATGCGAAGGTGCGCGATGCGGCGGTGCACGATGACGAGGCGATGCGTGCGCTCGGCCTGTCGCTCGGGCTCGAGCTCGATCAGGTGCAGTCGTCGTGGCGCAACGCGCACGCACTCATCGCCGGCGGCCCGATGCTCGCGCGCGTCGCGAGCGGTGACCTGCTCTTGCTGTTGCCCGCGCGCCCGGGTCGGGCACGCATCCTCGGCCCCGATCTGCGCCTCCACGATCAGCCCGCCAACCTCGTGCGGGCCGCCATCCAAGCGCCCGTCGTGGCTGCCACCGAGGCCTTCGTCGATCGGGATCTCATGCTGCTCGCGGTCCCGCCGCAACGCCGCGCGCACGCACGCGACCTGCTGCTCGACGAGCGCCTCGGCACGATGCCGGCACTCACTGAGTGGCTGGTGCGTCCCGCCGGCTCGCGCCCGATCCGGTCGCAGCTGCGCGAGCTCGGCGTGTTCGCGGCGCTGCGCACCATGGCGGTCACGCTCGTCGCGCAATATGCGCTCGGCCTCATCGCGTGGCTCTGCCTCGCATTTGGCGCGCTCGCCGGCCGGGTCGACCCAGGCTGGCTAATCGCCTGGGGCCTCGCCTTGGCGAGCCAGGTTGCCCTGCGTGGCGTGCTCTTGCGCGCGACCGGCAACGTCGCCCTGCGCGCCGGCGCCGCCGTCAAGCGCCTGTTGCTGCTCGGCGCCCTGCGCGGCGACCTCGACGGCATGCGGGCCCGAGGCATGGGCGGCATCATCGGCCGCACCGTCGAGAGCGAGGCCTTCGAGTCGCTCGCCTTGAACGGCGGCACGAACCTGCTGTTCGGCACCTGGGAGCTACTCGTAGCGCTGGTCATCGCATCACAAGGCGCGGGCGGCGCGGCGCTCGTCGTGCTCGGCCTGGTCGCGCTCGTCATTGCGGCCCTCGTCGGCATGCGCTTCGTGCGCGCCAAGGACGCCTGGACACGCGCGCGCCTCGCCATCACCGGCGACCTCATCGAGAACATGGTCGGCCATCGCACCCGCCTTGCGCAACAATCCCCTGCCAACTGGCACCAGGGCGAAGACGTCGCCCTCGCCGACTACGTCCTGCGCTCGGCCGCGCCCGATACGCTCGAGTGTGGCCTCGCGGTGTGGCCTCGACGCGCGTTCATGGCGGTCGGCCTGGTCGTCGTCGCCATCGCTTCGGGCGCGAGCCCTGACCCAGTCGCGGTCGCGCTCGCCCTCGCGGGCCTGCTGCTCGGCTCGCAAGCGCTCGGCTTGGCGGCCAACGGCGTCGCCGCGATCGCCGGCGCGGTCGTCGCGCGCCGCGTCATCCAGGACATCGTCGACGCCGCGAGCCGCCCCGAGCGTATCGGTGCCCCCCTGACCATCGGCCATGGGAACACACCGGCCGACAACGACCACATGGTCATGCAGCTCAGCCACGTCGGCTTCAGCTATCCGAGCCGCCCACGCCCGGTGCTGAGCGACATCGACCTCGACCTGCGTGCTGGCGACCGCCTCCTCCTGGAGGGCAGCTCGGGCAGCGGCAAGTCGACCCTGGCGGCCATCATGGCGGGCCTGCGCCTGCCGACCCAGGGCCTCGTGCTCTTGAACGGGCTCGACCCCGCGACCTGGGGCGAGGTCGCCTGGCGCCGCCGCGCCGTGGCCGCGCCACAGTTCCACGACAACCGCGTCATCGCCGGCACCTTCGCGTTCAACCTGCTGCTCGGTCGCGGCGGCCTGCCTGAACCCGAGGCCCTCGCCGAGGCTGAAGCGCTGTGTGTCGAGCTCGGCCTCGGGCCCCTGCTCGAGCGCATGCCGGCCGGCCTCATGCAGCAGGTCGGCGAGTCTGGCTGGCAGCTCTCGCATGGCGAACGAAGCCGCCTCTACCTCGCACGCGCGCTCTTGCAGAACGCCGACGTCGTGATGCTGGACGAGAGCTTCGGCGCCCTCGATCCCGACAACCAGGGCCGCGCCCTCGCCTCCGCGTTGCGGCGCGCGAAGACACTCGTCGTGATCGCCCACCCATGAACTCGCTCGCGACGCGCGTCGGGTCCCGCCGCGATTGCCGCGAAGCTGCGCGCGTCGCCCGCCGCCGAGGTCATGCTGTCGCCCGCGCGCAGACGCTCACCCGTTGACAGGGGCTGCGCACCGAGGTGGGTGTGATGCGGGAACTGCCGGCCCGCCTCGACGTGCACGAACCCGCGCCGCGCATTGTGCGCCTTCGGACCACCATCGACCACCAGGCACGCGCGGTCGACGCCGCCATCTCCCAACGCGGGGTGGTGCCCCAGACCGAGCGCCGAGGTAACCATCGCGCCCCAAGTGCCGTATGCATGCGAGGTCAGTGCCAAGCTCGCTCAGGAGACGACGATGCGCATCGGCCCCAAGGATGAAGGCAAGACCCCCGCTGACAGCGACGCGCCGCCCATCCGCTTCGCCCAGGACGCCCGAGACCGCATCGAGTCGCGCCGCCGCTTCCTGCTCGGCGCGGCCGCGGGCACCGCCGTCGTCGCCTTCGGCGGCTACTACGTACTGACCGACAACTCGCTCACCAACGCCGCGCGCGGCCAGGTCCGACCCGACGGCCGCCCGCGTCTGCCGCCTGGCCAGCGCGTCATCGAACGCCTGCGCGCGATGGGTGGGCAAGAAGGCGACCCTGCCCCGCGCAACTTCGAGCTGAAGGTCTCGGGCGCGGTCGAGGCCCCGTTCACGATCGACTTCCGCGGCCTGTTGGCGATGCCCGGCGTGCGCGAGCAGGTCAGCGACGTGCACTGCGTGACCGCCTGGACAGTGCTCGGCGCGCGCTTCAAGGGCGTATCGGTCGCGGACCTCGCCGCCCGCGCCAAGGTCAAGCCCAGCGCCCGCCACGTCATCCTCGAGGCGGCCCACGGCTACACCTCGAACGTGCGCATCGGCGAGGCCCTCGCACCCAACGCGATGGTCGTCTGGGACCTCGACGGCGAGCCGCTCGGCCGCGCCAATGGAGCCCCTGTGCGCGCGTTGGTGCCCGACCTCTACTTCTGGAAGTCGGCCAAGTGGCTCACCGGGATCCGCTTCGTCGAAGGTGACGAGCCCGGCTTTTGGGAGATCCGCGGCTACAACAACCACGCCGATCCCTGGAAGGAGGAGCGCTACTCATGAGCCTTTCGCCCAAGGCTCAGCCCGACAGTCCTCCCAAGCTCAGGCGCGCCCTGCCCTGGCGCCGCTGGCTGCGCGCCTTCCATCGCGACATCGGCTACCTCGCCGTCGGCCTCACGCTGGTCTACGCGGTCTCGGGCATCGCGGTGAACCACATCGCCACGTGGGACCCGAGCTTCGAACAGTTCACGCGCACCATCACCGTCTTGCCCGCGACCCTCGGCGGCGACGACCAGGCCATCGCCAAGGCGGCCCTGGCCGAGCTCGCCATCGAGCAGACCCCGGGCGACGTCTATCGCGCCAGCGACACCCGCCTCGACATCACGCTCGAAGACTCGACCGTGCACGTCAATCCACAGACCGGCGTCATCGCCGAAGAAGGCCAACGCGCACGCCCAGTCCTGCGCTCGATCAACTGGCTCCACCTCAACCGCGGCAAGGCGGCCTGGACCTTGTTCTCCGACGCATTCGCCGGCGCCCTCGTGTTCCTCGCGATCTCGGGCCTCTTCATGCTGAAGGGTCGCCAGGGCGTGCTCGGCTGGCGCGGCCTCTACGTCGTCGCGGGCGCCTCGGTCCCGATCGTGTACCTCATCGTGTCGGGCGGTCCGTGAAGTGCGACCCTTGCGTGACGCCTTGGCGTGAGCCACAAAGCCGCATGGCGCGCACCCCTCCGAGTCGACTACCCCGTGGAGCCAAGCGACGAGCCGCGACGATCGACGAGCGGCTCGCGCTCTCGATCCCGAACCCGATCGTCGAGCTCGACCACACCTCCGCATGGCAGCTCCTGGTCGCAACCATCCTCGCGGCGCAGAGCACCGACAAGATGATCAACACGATCACCCCGGAGCTCTTTCGCCGCTGGCCCGAGCCGCGCGACCTGGCGCGCGCCGACCTCGCCGACGTCGAAGAGGTCGTCAAGTCGAGCGGCTTCTTCCGCCAGAAGGCGAAGACGATCGTGGCAGCCGCGACGATGATCGCGGACGCCTTCGGCGGCGAGGTGCCGACCGACATCGACACCCTCGTCACCGTGCCCGGCGTCGGTCGCAAGACCGCCAACGTCGTGCTCGGCGCGGCCTACCGCATCGCCAGCGGCATGGCCGTCGACACCCACGTCACGCGTCTGTCGGCACGCCTGGGCCTGTCGAACGAGACCGACCCCGAGCGCATCGAGGTCGACTTGCTCAAGGCCTTCCCACGCACGAGCTGGATCGACGCGAGCCACCGCTTGATCCTGCACGGCCGCTACGTCTGCAAGGCCAAGTCACCCGCCTGCCCAGACTGCACCCTCGCCGATATGTGCCCGAGCGCAAACAGCTTTTAGGCGTCCGCGCACATCACTTGCCGAGCGCCTGGATATCGCGCGCCTCGAGGATGCGCTTGTCGGTCTCGCCGAGCGCGGCCGCGATCATCGAGCCGCCGAACAAAGGTCACCTCGAGGCCGGGCTTCACGTCGCGCTGACTCATTGTCATGCGCGGCTCACAACGCGATGTGGGCCGCTCGGGCAAGTCCCGGTCACATGACGGCGACCCAAGGGTCGTAAGTGCCGAAGTTCCACAGGTGACCTTCAGGATCGCGGCACGAATAGCCACGCCCACCGTAGTCTTCCGAGCGCAGCGCGTAGACGACCTCGGCACCATGAGCGACCGCGTGATCGTGGTGCACGTCGGCATCGGCGACGACGATGTACGCACTCTGGCTGGTGGGCTGGCCGCGCTCGGGCGGCCCCTGCAGCTTGCCAAACTCATCCTCGCCAGCGCTGCCGATCATGATCATGCCGTTGCCGTGGGTGAGCTGGGCGTGATGGATACTGCCGTCATCGCCGGCATAGACGAAGTGACGCTGGAACCCGAGCGCCTGGCACAGCCACTCGATGGCGGCGGCGGCGTCTCGATAGCGAAGCGTTGGAATGATCGTCGGGTGAGCACTCATCGCAGGTCTCCTTTCTGAGGTGGCTCGTGTCAGTCGACGAGCACCACACGACAATGCGCGCGTGTCGCGCGACGGTCTTGGACGAAACCGACATCGCTCATAAGCAACTGTATCTTCAGCGAAAACTCTGCTCGAATCCTGCCATCGCCGCCGGCTCTCCGCGCAGCTCGGTCGGCGTCATGCCCGCCAGGTCCCGCACTTCGCGCACGAGGTGCGACTGGTCATAGTACCCGAATGCCAACGCGAGCTCGGCCCACGATACCTCGGGGCGCGCGCGCGAGGCGTCCATCAAGCGACCAAAGCGCACGATGCGCGCGAAGCGCTTCGGACCGACCCCGACGTGCTCGCGGAAGATGCGCGTGACGTGTTTGTCGCTGTAGCCGAGATCGCGCGCGAGCGAGCGCACGTCGATGTCGCCGCCCGCGCGCTCGATGCAGCCGACCGCCCACGCGGCCACGCGACCGGCCGGCGAAGGCGCCTCGAGCCGCGTGCACAGCACCCGATCGAGCAGGTCGAAGCGACCATCCCAGGACGGGATCGAACGAAGCCGCTCGCTGAGGTCGCGCTCCGCCACGACGAGGTCGCCGAAAGCCACGACCTGGTTGTTCAGCTCGGCCAGCGGCGTCCCGAATAAGAGCCGCGCGCCGATCGGCGACAGGTCGATCTGCACGCCTTCCTGCAGTCCCGAGTGGGTCGTCAGCGCATATCGATCGTGCAGTCCCGCGACAAAGCCCGTCGGAAAGCGCGCCCCGCGGCCGCTCGGATCGGCGATCAAGATCGGCGGCCCGAGTTCGAGGATGAAGACGATGCGCGCGCCCGCCACCTCTCGCCGCGTGACGGGTGCGGCCGACTCTTCGCGATAGCCGGTGTAGGCATCGAAGTAGGGTCGCAGCGGCGGGGCCGGCGCACGCACGGCGACCTCCCAGCTCGAGCCGGGAGTCGCCTCACTTCGAAAGAGCTGTGCACGCGTCATGACGCGATCGACCTTAGTCGATCGCCCACGCTCGGGAAATTCGCGCACGATTTCTGTTTGCTCTCGCCTCGCCACGGCTTCGCCTGCTCGGCGAATTCGGCGACGGCAGCCGAAGGCGATACGGCGAATCACTCGGACTTGAAGCGCAGCTCCTGTCCCCCATACAGCATCACCAGCGTGCTACCCTCGAAGTGGTACTGCAGCGTGCCTGCGGTGATCCCCATCGAGCAGGTGTTCGAGCCTTCTTCGCCGACCGTCTTCTCGCCCGACTCGGTGACCTCGACGAAGTTCTCGTAGGTCGCGTTGACGGTGACGGTCGGGGTCGCGCTCGACCCGGGGCAGGTGCCCGAGACCTTCAGCTTGCCCTTGCCCATGCTCCACGTGATGGTGAAGCCGTCGGCCAAGGTCGCGGTCCAGTCGCCATAGAGGCCGCTGCGCGTGCCGGTCGAGGTGAACACCACGGGCTGTCCCGCGACGGTTCCGCTCAGTGTGTTGCCGACGATCTCGAAGTCGATCGTTCCGGTCGCGGCCGCGACATGGCAGGCCTCGTCGCCCGCCTGGGCGGCGTTGGTGATGTTCGCGCGGTAGCGGTACTTGACCGGCACCTCGACCTCGGCCGTGAGGACGTCGGCGCCGACGCCGCAGGTGTTGGTCGCGACGAGCGTGTTCGTCCCGAACTCGAAGCTGAAGTCGAAGGCGATGCCGTTGACGGTGAGCTGGGTGTTCCAGGTGAAGCCGCTCAATGCCTCGGGACCTGCGCGGTCGCTGGCGCCACCCGTGCCGGCCTCGCCGTCGTCGCCACACGCACCGAGCGCCAGGAGCGCCATCCCCACCACCGAGCTCCGAAAGAATCCACGCTTGAACATCTGGTCTCCTGCAGCGACCCGCACCCAATCGGCAGGCGGAGGCTGCCAGGCGGCCACCTCCGCACAGCGGTGTCGAGAGGCACGCTCGCTGCCTAAATTGGACTCGATTTCCAAGCGCATTCGGCGACCGCCGACGCGAAAGGTGTCACCCGGAGGAGGCCGCGTGACCGAGACGCGCCCTGAGCAGGGTCGCAGCCTCCGCGACGCCACCTTCGTCTGGGCTCGGGATCCGATGGTCGGCGAGCGCGAGCGCCTCGGCGACGCCATCGACCGGCACGAAGACCGTGCCAACCGCGCCGAAGCCGTCGATATCATTGTAATTATCGCCGGCCATCGCGGCGTCGGCGCGCGCTAGCCCCAGTGCCTCGAGCACCGCGCGGATGCCGGTCGCCTTGGAGACGCCGGGCGCCGTTATCGACACGAAGCTCACGCCAGGCATTCGCGGCGACCTCCCCTCATGCGACTCGACGTCCGCAAGCAGCGTGCCGGCTGCAACCTTGAGGCGCGCCCAGTCCTCGTGCAGCACGACCCACTGCATGCGCACGAGGGGGACCGATGGCGGCCACGCGACGACCTCGGCCCCGAAACCCAGGAGGTCCTCGTGGTCGCTGATGAAGGTGTTTCGCTCACGCACGAGGTAGCGCGCATCGGCGCTGTAGCACTCGAGCGTGACCGCTTCGGCGAGCCCGACCGCGGCGATGGCCGAGACGGCCGCGGCCGGGATCGCATGGTGCACGATCACCTCACCAGACGCATGCATCACGACCGCACCCGACTCGAAGACGTGCAGGCCATCGGGGTCGAGTCGGCGCGCAACCTCGAGCGCGATGCCGCGACCGGGTCGGCCGGTGCATACGGCGATGCGATAGCCCGCTTCGCGCAGCGCAGTGAGCGGCTGCCACACACGCTCGGCGATGCCATTGGCGCCGACGAGAGTGCCATCGAGATCGACGAAGAGAATGCCACGCGGTCGTTCGTTCACGCGGCGCACAGTGACGCCCGACCCTCCGTCACGCAAGCGAAGAGTGGGCGCATCGCAGCGGTCGCGAGCTACTCGATGCAGATGTCGTCGTAGACCAGCACCGTGAGGTCGAAGGGGCCGGAGGCGCCGTCGCTGAACGTCTCTTCGCCAAAGCCATCGACGACGATGTACCAGGTGCCCGCGGGGAGGGTCAGGTTGACGTTCTCCTTGGAGCCGATTACGTCGTCCGAGCACGCCTTGACCTGCGCCTTGGCACCGCACGGTGAGCCGGTCACATAGAGGAGCGCGTCCCAGCCGTTGGGCGCCAGCGTGATGTCGACCTCGCGCGGACCGGGCAAGGTGAACGAGTAGACGCGGTCGGGCGCGCCACCGATGTGGTCGCCGTCGTGCGTGCAACCGCCCACGTCCTGCACGAAGAAGTCGTCGATGTCCGAGGCCTGGGTCTGGCCGGTCACCGCGAGCTCGTAACGTGGGGCGCCGAAGGTCGGGTCCTGGCAGTTGTTGGTGTTGATCACGTCGAGCGCCTGGGCCTGGCAATTGGCCTGGCCGCCGGTGTTGTGCAGGTTGAGCATGAGGTCGTAGGGCGCGACGTCCCCGGGGTTGTCGCCCTCGATGAACAGGCGATAGGTGCCCGCGTTGTAGGTCTGCCCGAAGGCCTCGTCGCCAAGCGTCGTCTCGCACGTCATCACGTCGGCATCGGTGCAGCCATCACGCGTGAGCACCAGCTCGCAGTCCCAGCCGCAGTCGGTCGCCGCGTAGATCTCCATCGCCTGCGGCAGGTCGAAGCGGTACGTGCGCTCGACCGAGTCGGGCGTGTCGCTGCACAGGTCCGTCTCGAACTTCACCTGGTTCTTCGCGCCGGAGAAGTTCTCCTGACGATAGATCGTGGAACGTGTGACGACCTTCTCGTCGGCCGGCGCAGGGCACGCCTGCGGTCCCGTGTCGGCGGGCGCCGTGTCGGCCGGCGTCGTGTCCGCGGGCACGGTATCGGCAGGAGTCGTGTCGGCAGGAGTCGTGTCAGCCGGCGTCGTGTCCGCGGGCACGGTATCGGCCGGAGTCGTATCGGCAGGAGTCGTGTCCGCGGGCACGGTATCAGCAGGCGTCGTGTCGGGTCGCGAAGTGTCCGCCGGGGTCGTGTCCGCCGGGGTCGTATCGACCGGCACGGTATCGACCGGCACTGTGTCGGGCGTGGTGTCCGGCCGCGAGGTGTCGATCACCTCGGCGCTCGTCCCATCGGGCTGGAACACCTCGAGCACGTCGGTCTCGGGTCGGAGGGCGGGCAGCGCATCATCACCGCATGCCGCAAAGATCGCCGCGGTGGCAGAGACGGCGAAGAAGACGCAAGACGGTGCGCGCATGGTGGGACTCCTCGGGGGCTCGTGCGAAAGCCGCGACGGCTGTAATCGTGGCGCACTGTAGCCCCGCACCTTGCACTTGTCGATTTCGCTGGGGCGGGTCGGCCGATCACGCCGCCCCCGGTGACCACTTGACGACGACACGCTCCCGCACAAAGTTGGCCCCCATGGAAAATCCGATCGCCGAACCGTGGACCCGCTACGAAGACAGCATCCAGTGGCGCATCCATCACGCGTACTATCAACAACGCGGCGCGGGAGCCTGGCTCGAGCACGAGATCCCCTACCAGTCGACCAGCAACATCGCCGCCGTCAAACGCCACGTGCGCATGTTCACGGCGCTCATCGCGGAGCGCGCCGCGAGCCCTGACAGCCCAACCGGGGACGACGGCACGAGCCCACTCTGGGTCCTCGAGGTCGGCGCCGGCTCGGGCCACTTCGCCGCCAACTTCCTGCGCGCGCTGCACGTACATGCACCCGCCGTCGCCGCGCGCACCCGCTACGTTGCAAGCGACTATTCATCCAAAAACCTGCACGATCTCGCTCGCTCACGCCACCTCACGGCGCTTATCGAAGCCGGCCGGGTGATTCCCGCCATGTACGATGTCAATCTCGGTGGCGCCCTGCGCGACCCCGATGGCCATCCCCTGGTGCTCGACGCGACCTTCAGCATGCTCGTCGCCAACTACGTGTGCTCCGCGATCGCGATGACGCCACTCCAAAAGGATCATGCGTCCTGGTCCGAGCTGTGGGTCGAGACGCGCGAGCGCAGCGTCGAGTCGCGCCTCGCCGACGAGTCAGCCGAAGTGCTCGCGGTCCGCCCCAATTCGCTCGCGGAACTCCCCCGGACGAGCGCCTGGCAGACCCTCGACAGCGATCTGGTCGCCGCCTTCGGCCCTTTCCACGGCCAGGTCATCGAGGCCGCTGCGGCCGCCTACGACCAGGCGACGCTCTTCTATCCGCGACGATATTTCGACTTCCTGCGCACATTCGAGCCGCTCACCACCGACGCGCTGCTCATTACCTGTGACTATGGCACTATCCGCAGCTCGGTCATGGATGGGCACTTCGGCAGGCCGCCGCAACACTACGGCAACAGCCTCGGGCAGAGCGTGATGTTCACGCTCTTCGACAGCTTCGCCGGGGTCGCCAGCTGCGATGTCATGCGCAACCAACACGAGCTGGACAGCGTGCACATCGCGGTCGTCTCGCGCGCCCGACTCGGCGCCGAGGTGCGCGCGGCACTCGACGTCGGCCGCCTGCTCGGCAAGAACGAGAGCGACAGCCTGCTCGACCTGGCCGCGGCTGCGCGTCACTTGGCGCTCCGTGACGAAACGCTGGCGGCGCTACGCTGCTATCAGGCCTGCATCGAGCTCGACCCCGACAACGCCAGGATCCGACACGACTTCGCGGACCTGGCGCTCAGCGATCAACGCAGCCAGCTCGCGCTGACGCACCTGCTGGCAGGTCGCGCGCTCGAGCCCGAGGGCTACGACTGGGACTTCCTGCTCGGGCGCGCGCACTATCAATGCGGCTCTAGCGAGGACGCACTCCTCGCCTACGAACGCTCGCTCGTGATCGGCCCACACCCACAGACATGGCTCAACCTCGGCGCGATCCATCGCGACGAACGCCGCCACGAAGAGGCGCTGCGCTGCTTTCGCGAGGCGCTGCTGCTCGACCCGACGGAGACGCGCGCCATCACCGCCATCGCCGCGCTCGAAGCGTTGATCACGGAGTCCACATCTATGAAAACGGGGGCGAAATAGCCCCCTGGACGGTCGCGGTGAAGAAGACTATGGACGCGCCATGTTCATCCACGCACGCCGCTATCTCTCAGTTGCCGTATCGTCGCTCGTCCTCACCTCCGGTGCCCTCGGGGCCTGCGCGTCGAGCGAGCAGACCAACACCTCCGAGCCCGGCAAGGTCGAGGTCTCGCCGACCCCTTTCACCGCCAAGCAGATCCGCGACGCCATGCCGACCGGCAGCAAGATCAGCCTGCGTATGGAAGACGAGGCCGGCAAGGTCACCGTCGAAGAATGGGAGGTGACCGAGGCCACTCCCGAGACCTGCACCATCGCAATAAAGGTCTTCAACGAGGACGGCAGCAAGCTCATCGAGGACAAGGGCACGCAGACCAGCACCTGGAACGAGCTGCGCGACCAGGCGAAGTTCCCTGAGGACCAGACCGTGCGCAGCGAGGGCAACATCACCGTGCCCGTGGGCGTGCATGAGACCTGGCTCTACGTCGTGACCACCAAGACCGACGACGGCAAGGCCATGCAGTCGTACTACCAGTTCGCCAAGACGCTGCCGGGCCCTCCCGTCCAGATGAGCATCATGGTCGACGGCAAGATCATCCAAAAGATGACGATGGTCGGCCGCAAGTAGAGCCGCCGTCACGCTCTCGCAAGAGCTCGTTCGACACAACTGGCCGCCGCCAATCACGCTCTACAAGGCGCGATCGGCGGCGGCCTTTTTGTTCTTTCTATCGGAGAAGTTCGAGCCAGGGCGATCCGCTCGTGCGACGGGCTCGTAGACGTTCTTGTCTCTTTTGCGTGCGCGACGCCCTCTTATCCGAGGGCAAGGTCGCAAGGTCATGAGCCTTGCTCACGAGTTCTCGTGGCGCGCGCAACACACCCAACACAGGTAGCTCGCACTGCGGGCTGCCCGCGTTGGCCCGTGCCCTCACGTCAGCTTGGAGCAACCCACCATGTCTCTCTCACGGTCTAGAATGACCTTCGTCACGGCCGCTGTGCTCCTGGGCATTGGTGGCGTCAGCGCCTGCGGTGACGACGGCGACACCACCAAAGACGCGACAGCCGATACCAAGGCTGACGCCGACACCACCGCCGAAGTCGCGCCCGACACCGTCGAAGAGACGGACGCGCCCGACATGAGCGTCGACGTCACCCCCGAGGTGATCGCCGCGACCCCGTGCAGCCGCGCCGGTGGCTCAGCCGCGGTGTCGGGCGCGGTCTACGACAAGACCAACGCGGTCAACCCGGCGACGCTCGTCGGCAAGTTCGCGGCCGACTGCAAGATCAACTCGTTCTTCACGGCGCTCACGCCGACCGCCCTCAACCACGTCGGCGAGTGCCTCGCCATCCAGGTGCAGGAGCTCTTCGCGTGCGAAGGCGTGACCTACGCCGGCTCGAAGGACTCGGCGGGCGTCGCCTGCCGCGACATGAAGACGACCCATACCGGTCTCGGGATCTCCAAGGGCGACTTCGACGCGCTCATCGGCGACGTCGTCGCGTTCGTGACCCCGCTCAAGGAAGCGGGCGTGCTGACCGACGCCGAGTTCAATGCCGCCGCGGGCGCGCTGCTCGGCCTCCAGGGTGACATCGTCGAGGAGGCGCAGGTCGCCACGACGACCCAGGCGGCGTGCAATCCATGTGACCGCATCGGTGGCAACGCCGCGGTGTCGGGCGCGATTTACGACAAGGCGAACGCGGTCAACCCGGCGACGCTCGTTGGCAAGTTCGCGGCCGACTGCAAGATCAACTCGTTCTTCACGGCGCTCACCGCGCCGGCCCTGAATCACGTCGGCGAGTGCCTCGCCATCCAGGTGTCCGAGCTGCTCGGCTGCGACGGCGTGACCTACGCCGGGTCGGTGGACTCGGTCGGCGTGCCTTGCCGCGACATGAAGACGACGCACACCGGGCTGGCCATCTCGAAGGGCGACTTCGACGCGCTCATCGCCGACGTGGTCGCGTTCGTGACCCCGCTCGTCGACGCTGGCCTCATCACGCAGGCCGAGTTCGGCGCCGCCGCCGGTGTCCTCCTCGGGCTCAAGGGCGACATCGTCGAGCAGGGCGAGATCACCGACACAACCAAAGACATGTGCACGGAACCGTAGTTCGCCGAGCAGGCGGAGCCGTGGCGAGAGATTGGGAGCGATTCCTCTGCGACTCGCTCCACGTACGGCTGCCAGGAGGATCGAGCCCTGGCGGCTTGGCAGAGAGGGTCGCTCAGGCTTGTGACGGGCCGAAGGCGATCGCGCTGCGTCGACACTCCGACCGACGACTGCTCCTGGGCGTTGTCGGTCGGGGTGTCCGCACCTTCACCGAGACATCAGAATCCATGAAAGTGAGGCACACGATGAGCAAGGGTTGGAAGAGATTCTTCAAGATTACCGCCGCAGTCGCGGTGCTGTTCTTCGTGTTCGTCGGCGTCGCCCACACCGAGTGGGGACGTCCGCTGCTCGGCCTGCTGACGGGCGTCCCGGGTTGTCCCGCGGGCTTTGGTGAAGGTGACCCGGCGAGTGTCGAGGCGATGCGCAAGTCATCCGTGGTGGCCCGCACGGCGACCGCCGCGCAGACCCAGACCCATCCCGCGCTGGTGCGTGCCGACGGCCAGTCGCTCGAGCTCGGCAAGGCCACGCGCGCCGAAGTGACCGCGTGGCTTGGCGACGCGATCAAAGCCTGCAAGGAGCTGCGTGAAGGCCAGGTCATCACCTGCGAGAATCCGCAGGTCGCGATCGATGGACCGGCGGTCGGTGACCTGCACCTGCAGTTTGTCGGCGACGTGCTGGTCGCGGTCGACGTGTTCCGTGCGGACACCGGTCCCAGCGTCGCAATGCGGCACTTCCAGGTGCTCGGCGCCGAGGTCGAGAAGAAGGTCGGCCCTGCCACCAAGACCCACGGCCAAACCGAGGCCGCGTGGCTCGGCGAAATGCCGCTGCGCCAGACCTCGCTCGAGTTCAACTACAAGGGCTACGTCGCCGAGCTCAGCGTGACCAACCTCGGCCCGCGCGGCATCCGCATGCGCGAGCAGTACCAGTGGACATCAATGTGATGATCCAATCCGCCTGAGTCGCGCGCGCTGATCAGTACGAATCGTATGCGCCTTTGTCGCAGTCGCCCGACGATGCAGATTCGTCGCTGCAGCCGTTGACCTGGTCCGTACCGCCGAGGAAGCCGCCGCCGAGGCACTGGTCGGTGCCGCTCCAGTCGGCCCAGATCGTGTCGTCGCCGCCGTTGCCGCACAACCTGTCGGCGCCCTGCGGATCATTGATCGTGTCGTCGCCCATGCCGCCGCGAACGAAGTCGTCGCCCTCGCCGCCGTCGAGCGCATCACTGCCGAGGTCGCCGTCGATCTTGTCGCGGCCCGGGCCACCCCAGGCGGTGTCGTCGCCGAAGCCGCAGTCGAGCTGATCGTCGCCATTTCCGCCGCGCAGGCGGTCCTCGCCGAGGTCGCCGTAGAGCATGTCGTTGCCGTCGCCACCGTCCAGCGAGTCCGAGCCCGCGTCGCCGACCAGCTCGTCGTCGCCGTCGCCACCGACCAACCAGTCGTCGGCCGGCCCACCGTGCAGCTTGTCGGCGCCGGGTCCGCCATAGAGGATGTCGTTCTCGCCGTCGACCACCACGAGGTTACCCGACTCGCCGTAGAGCTGGTCATTGCCCTCGCCGCCGTCGAGCGTGTCGTAGCCCTGCATGCCCTCGAGGATGTCGTCGCCGCCAAGGCCAATCAGGCAGTCGTTGCCGCTGTCGCCTTCGAGTTCGTCATTGCCCGCGGTGCCGATGATGAGGTCGTCGCCATTGGTGTTCTCGGTGCCGTCGTCGCGAATGACACACGGGCTGCCCGGCGTGCACGTCCACCTCTTGCCGCCCGTGATGATCGTCACGCGACCCCCGTAGGCGTCGTCCAACCAGGTCGCCCACGGGCGCCCACAGAAGCGCTTGCCCATGTCGACGCCGACGCAGCCATTGGCCGGGTCGTACGTCTCGCCGTCGACAGCACCCGCGAGGATCCCATCGAGCATCCGGACCGCGCCACAGCCGCGATCGGCCGGCGGCACGGTGAAGCCGACGTGCCCATGCTTGTAGAGGAAGTAGGCCGAGTAGAACGCCATATAATCCAGGCCGTTGAACTGCGCGCCGCTCACGTGGCGCGAGCCCTCTATGTCGCCCGGCTGCAGCACACGCGACTCGCCGCGCCAGCCCGGCACCTCCTCGCAGCCACCGAACTCGGCGCCAACGCTGATGCACGGACCGCCACACGGGGCCGAGTCCAACAAGGACTCGATGCGCCAGTCCGACCACGGCTCGGGCAGCGTCTCGTCATGCATGATGGCCCAGGTCAGCGCATAGTAGTCGCTGCCATTGCCCATCGCCTTACGCGTAATCTTGTCGCCGTCCCACGAGTTGTCGACCGCCGCCAACATGAACGCCATCACGCGATTGAACCAAGGCGTGAAGCCCCAGATCGCCTGCAGCCCATCCCACGCCGCCTCGCCGGCGGTGCGCGACAACAGGTTGCGATAGTCCTTCTCGCCGAAGTCCTCGCCGCAGATCGCGTTGGCCGCCTTCGCGATGTGGTTCGAGAAGCCGAGCGCGTTGCCGCCCCAGGCATCCGGCGGATGCACGCCTTCGGGGTCTTCGACCTTCCAGCCGTGGTCGCGCAGCGCGATGGTCATCTCATGCGCGGACTGGCGTGCTTCCGCTCGGATTGCGAACCCATCGACCACCACCGAGTCGGGCACCAGCTTGGCGATGAGGCCAAGGCCGTGCAGCAGCGCAATCGTCTGGTCCTGGCTCGTGTACGAGCCGTCCTTGGTCGTCGGCGCCTCGCACACGATGTCGCCCGCGACACACTCGTAGCCGGCGTAGCCGTCTTCGCGCGGAAACTGATAGCTGCCGTCCGCCTTGCGGATGTCGTCGAACGACAGGTCGTCGCGCAGATAGAAGCCGTCGCGTGCAGGCGCGCGTCCGAAGAATCCCTCGGCTTCGAGATCGAGGCGGATGTACGCGAGCAACGCCTGCTTCAGGTCGACCAGCGTCTCGTCGACGGGCAGCCCCATCTGGCTGAACATCGCGTACTCCATCGCGAGCACGTCGAGGTAGTGCCCGAGCCACGACGTGCCATCGCCCCACTTGTAAAGGCCGCGCGCGTCCTCGAAGTCGGGCCGCGGGCAGTCGCCGAACTCCCAGTGCCCAGGGCAGTTGATGCCCGGCTGGCGGCGCGACGCGGGCATCGCTGTGCCGCGACCTTCGCCACGGATGAGGAAGCCCGGATTGGCCGCGGTGCCGTCGCCGCGGAAGCGACGGCGATAGGTCATATACTTTGAGAACCAATCATCTGCGCTGCACGCGTTGGGATCGACTCGCGCCGAGACGCTCGCGGCGACCTCCCACGGCAACGAGGGTCCCTTGCAGTCGCGACGACACGCGCTCGGGTCGCCGTTGAGCGGACCGTCGTCGCACAGCTCGGGGGCCTGCACGGCGCCATCGCCGCAGCGCTCGCCGAAGTTCGAGCAGTCGGCCGCGCAATGACCGTAGCTGCCATTGAGGGCGCCGTGGTCGCACAGCTCGGGCTTCTGCGTGATGCCGTCACCGCAGGCGGCACCCAGCCCACTACAGTCGACCGCACAATGTCCGTAAGTGCCGTTGAGCCCGCCATCGTCGCACCCTTCGCCGCGGTCACGGGTGCCATCACCGCAGGTCGCCGAGGTGCCACCGCAATCTTCGGGACAATCCGGAGTGCCATTGAGCGGGCCGAGATCGCAGACCTCATAGGGGTCGTCGGCGACACCGTCGCCGCAGCGCGGGCCCATCGCGGCGCAGCCGACCTGGCAGTAGCCATAGGTGCCGTTCTTGTCGCCACTGTCGCAGGCCTCGCCCGCTTCGCTCTCGGTGAAGCCGTTGCCGCAAAAGGGCGCGGGCCCGATGCAAGCAGCGCCACAGTGGCCATAGGTGCCGTTGAGCGCGCCTTCGTCGCAGGTCTCGAAGTCGCGGTCGACGAGGCTATCGCCGCAGCGCGACCCGATCCCCATACAATCCGCCGCACACAGGCCATACGACCCGTTGCGTGGCCCCTCGTCACACGCCTCGCCGGCTTCGATGATGCCGTTGCCGCAGGTCGTCGCTGGCACATCCCCAGTGTCGGGCGTGCCGGTATCGGCACCCTGAACGTCACCTTCCGGCGTCACGTCCTGTCCATCGTGAGCATCGGAGCACGCCGACAACCACGCACCCGCCATCACGACCACGAGCCCCGTCACCGACCACACGCGCCGCATACGCCCTCACTTTTGACCGCGCGAGCGTAGCACCCTCCAGCGAACGCTGCTCACCTTTCTTGCGCCCACCGCGCGACCGCATCTCAGGCCGCGCTGCTTGAATCTGGCAGCCGGCTTAGGGGGGAGCATGCCTTTGATTGTCAGGACTCCAATCGCAGCCCGATACTGGAGGGGTCTTATTCCAACTCACGTTGGTGCCCGAACAGGATCGCGTGGCAGGAGGCCGGCTTGCGGGCTGGCATGGCGCGTGCTCTATGCTCGCGAATGTCGTCACTCGCGCAGCGCCTGAAGACCCTGAAGTATCTCCTCAAGTCCTTCGTGCTCGCGCGCGACCCGGGCCTCTACTGGGGTGCGCGGCGACTCGTCAAAGGCCCGCTGGAGGCGGAGATCGACCTGCTCGGAGCGTTCGCGGACAAGTCGCGCGTCGCGCTCGATGTCGGTGCCAACTTCGGCGCCTGGAGCTACGCGCTGTCGCGCAGCTTTGGACACTGCCACGCATTCGAGCCGCAGCCACGCCTCGCTTCGCTGCTGCGGCGCGGCCAACCCGCGGTGACCGTGCACGAAGTCGCGGTGTCCGACAAACCCGGTCGCTGCACGCTGCGAATCCCGCGCCGGCAGCTCGGACGCAGCACCATCGAGCGCCGCAATCTGCTCGCGGATCTGTCGAGGGAGCCGCTCGACGAAGTCGACGTCGCGATGGTGCGCCTCGACGACCTCGGCTTCGGCGACACGGTCGCGTTCCTCAAGATCGACGTCGAAGGCCACGAGCTTGAGGTGCTCGCGGGTGCCGCCGGCCTCATCGAGGCGAGCCGCCCAGTGGTGCTGGTCGAGACCGAAGATCGCCACTGCGAAGGCGCGCCCGACGCGGTGCGCGCGATGTTCCGCCGACTCGATTACACCAACCTCGCGGTCGGCGGACGCAACCTGCTGCTGGTGCCGCACGGTGGCTGATCATCGCTGACCGTTCGAGCGGGGGAGCTCAGATGACTTCGGCGAGGAACGTGCGCATCGCCTCCCAGCTGCGCCGGTCAGCGCGTTCGTCGTAGGCGGCCCCGGTCGCTGGGTCGTCACCCGCGCGCCTCTCGGTGAAGGCATGCACGGCGCCCGCATAGTCGACCTTCTGCCAGTCGACCTTGGCCGCATCGAGCTCGGCGATGAAGGCTTCGATGTCGGGCTTCTTGACGAAGGGGTCGGCCGCGCCGTGAAGCACCAGGACCTTCGCGCGGATGCTCTTGCCGTCGGCCGGCGTCGGTGAGTCGAGGCCGCCGTGGAAGCTGACCACGCCCGCGATGGCCGCGCCCGAACGCGCCAGCTCGAGCACCGCGGTGCCGCCAAAGCAGTAGCCGATCGCCGCGATATGCGCCCTGTCGACCTCGGGCTCGGCGAGGAAGTGAGCGAGGTTGGCGACAAGTCGTGCGCGTAGCTCGGCCCGATCGCCCTTGAGCTTGCCCGCGGCCGCGCCTGCTTCCTGCTTGTCCTTCGGCCGTACCGCCGTGCCATAGACGTCGGCGACGAACGCGACATAGCCGAACTCGGCCAGCATCGTCGCGCGCATGACCTCATAGTCGCTCGGCCCCATGTACTGATGCACGATCAGCACGCCCGGCAGCCTGCCCTTGGCCGCCTTCACCTTGCCGGGGTCCAGCACGAGCTTGCCCTCGAAGGTCATCCCGTTGCTCGTCCAGCTCACGACCCGGGTGCGCACCTCAGCCTTCGCTTCAGGCGTTCCCGCCACCATCCCAATGCGCCGACCAGCAGAACAGCACCCGCCCATCGCAATAGACCCGCATGCATCTCGCCCCCTGAGTGTGGCTTGCCACGGCCGCCCGCCTCATGCGGGCGCCGTGAACCGGGAGACAATCCGGCACCACCTCGGACGAGACAAGCCCGTAGCTGATTGCACTTGGACGTCGCGAGAGTGACATGTTCGCTGGCACATTCACACGGCATATTGCCTGACATATTGCATTGACAATTCCTGGTTGCTCTCGCCTCCCCACGGCTTCGCCTGCTCGGCGATTTTCTGATTGCTCTCGCCTCGCCACGGCTTCGCCTGCTCGGCGATTTTCTGATTGCTCTCGCCTCGCCGCGGGCGATGCACATCATCTCAGCCGAATGGTGTACTGAACATCTGGCTCGTACGCCTACCGGGCGCGACGGGGGCCGGAGTCCAGGATAGTGGACGACCGAGTGGTCGATTCCAGAGATCGGGACTGGCGGCGAGTTCTCCGCAGCCATCCATGCGGTCAAGACAGTGGCATAGCCATTGCTCTAGTGGCTCGATTGCGTCCTCAGCGGGGACGCAACGAACCGCCACTCGACTCCACGCAGGCAGGCCCAGGTCAGCGACCTGGTCTGGAACATTGATGACCACGCATACACCCCGGGCCCCCACCCCGAGCCGCGCGCGCCAAATCCGTCTCGTCAGCGAGGTCGTGGCGAAGCGAGAACAGCCAGACCTGCGTCTCGCAAGCGATGCCGTGGTGAGGCGAGACGCGGAGGTTGCATCTCCGTCGGCCGTTCGGTGGCAGGTGACGCCCGCTCCGATTGTGAGTGACCGGAAGGCGACGACGCTGCCCGATGGAACCGCGCGCGAGGTCGCCCGCGCCGTGAAGCGCAGCATCGCGCGCTGCGGCATGCCGGAACTCGACGAACTCGAGCAGATGACCTGGGTCCGCCTCCTCGAGCGCCTCGACAGCGCACCAGATATCACGTCGATGAAGGCCTTCGCCAAGGGCATCGCCAGGAACGTCATCCGCGAGCAGAAGCGCTCACTCACGCGCATGCGCCGGCTCGATGGCAATGACCTCTTCGATGTCGACGAGCTGAGCCCTGAGGCAAATCCGCTGGCGGCCGAGTCGTCAGCCGAGCACAACGAACTCCTGGCCCAGTTCGAGCACGCGAAGCAGTGCCTGAGCCCGAGCGATCGCTGGCTCATCGATGCGCGCTTTCGCGACGACACCTCGTATGCAGACATGTTGCCACGCTTCTCACGGCGCTTCGGTCGCCCGATCCGCACCACCGAAGGCCTGCGCACTGCCGTGTTCCATGCCCGCGCCCAGCTCATCGAGGCCTTCGAGGCCGACGACAACGCGCCCGGAAGGCCGGGGCGGCGGCGCTGATTGCTCAGTGGTGGGCCCACGTCGAGCGCAACACATCGAACCGCCAACGTTTTCTTGTGCGGTGATGAGGTCGAACCGGTCGCGCGAGGCGGGGTCCGAACGCTTGGTGCGAGAGTCGTAGGCGATTGGCGAAGCGCCGCCCACTGACTGACGACGATCAAACCTACTCCGAGAGAGTGGTCAGCGTCTTTAGATAGGCGCGTACGTCGCCAGCGATCGGGTCGTGCTCGAACGAGACGTTGGCGACACCGCCGCCGCGCTTGCGACGACTCTTGCCGCGCGCGTGGTCGATCAAGATCTGGCGCATCGCGCGCGCACTACCGCGAGGAAGTGGCCGCGGCTCTCCCAGGTGATCGGCGTCGCGGAACCGTCGTCCACGGACGGCGAGGTATGCCCCCGCCAGGCGCATGAACGCCTCGTGCACGAGCGCGGTCGGCTGCAGCGTGTGGCCGTGACGACCGCGCAGCTGGGTCGCCGCGATGGCGCGCAGGTGATCGTAGACCAACGGCAGGATGGCCCCCGCGCGGCAGGGCGGCGACGCTCTCGGCAAGCGTCTTCAAGAAGCCGTCGAAGCCGAGCGCCACCCCGCGCTGCTCGTCGGTCATCGACGATGAGTTGTCGACGACGAACATGATGTCGAGCGCGACGTCGGCGTCGCCGATCACCGTCTCGAATGTCTCGCTGGGGCTCTATGTCGAGATGGCCGCGCTACGCGTGATCGTGTCGCGGCACTCGTCGATGGTGCCGGGCACCCAGGCGCCGTCGCTGCCCAGCTCGGCCGGCAACGAGCAGCCGGACTGGGCGCCAATGACGCAGAGCCAACCATCGATGTCGGCCGTGCACGGGGTCGTCGAGCCTGCACCCGAGGTCGTCGAGATGAACGGCGAAGACGTGGTCGAGATGAACGCCGAGGCGACCGCTGCCACCTCCGATGAGGGATGTGGAGCGGGCGGTATCGGCGCGTTCGCGTTGTCGGGCCTGGTCGTGCTCGGTGGTCGGGCGTCGCGTCCCAGGCGCTGAAGCTCAAGGCACGTTCGGGTCGCCGTTGCAGCGCTGGAACTGGTCGACCAATGCTTGCCAGGTGCCGTCGGCGGCGATCGGTTGGCACACGATCGGCAGCGTGCGATCGGTGGTGCAGCCGTCCTCGATGAGGGTGCCGCTGGCGTCGCGCACCTGGAGGCAGTCCATCGCATGACATGAGCGGAAGCCGAAGCCGAAGCTCGAGTGGTAGTAGCGATAGCTCTTGCCGTTCCAGGTGAAGTTCACGCTGTCGTTGTGGTGGTTGCCGCCCCAGTCGTACTCGACCTCGGTCAGCGGCGCGAGCGCCTCGCCGTCGCGCGCGAGCCAGCCGCTGTTGCTGCCGAAGGCGGGGTAGCCACCGAGCGTGACCACGCACTCGGTCGGGGTCGACGCCGTGTAGACCGTCGCCGTCACGCCGCCTTGCGCGAAGGTGCAGAGCCAGTCGGCGTCCATCGCGTCGAGCTTGTCGACGAACTCGCTGTCGCACGCGAGCTGGTGGTTTGCGGGCCTGCGCATCGGGAAGCCCCATTGGTTGGCGACGACCTCGCCCGCGTCAATATCGACTTTAGTATCGGTTACTTCGGTCGCGTCCGTCGCATCGGCTGCGTCGGGCTGGGTGGTGTCCGTCGCGTCGGGCTGGGTCGTGTCCGTTGCGTCGGTCGCGTCAGTCGCGTCGACCTGGGTGGTGTCGATCGTGTTGGTCGTGTCGTCGCCGCACGCGGCGAGCGCGAGCGCGAGGGTGGTCGTGAGGCACAAGCGGAGGATCATAGTCCGGCTCCGGAAGGGTCGTGGTAGGGCCGCACCTGCTTGATGATGAGCGCGCGTGCGGGGCCATGCAGTTTGAACTCGAGGTCGAGCGCAAACGCGGAGGGGTCGGCGCCGTAGAGCGGCGCGAAGTGTCGCTGAACCGAGGCGGCCGACTGGTAGAGCGCGGCCACCTCGCCGTTGGTCATGAGTGGTGTTGTCGGTGACAAAGTCGAGAAGCGCTGACGGATCACCTGCACGCCACCGCCCGGGGCCTCGACGATCGAGAAGACCTCGGGCACGGCGCCATCGGTCGGGTTGGTCACTGGCACTTCGCCTTTCTGTACATTGACGTAGAAGCCCGCAACCGTCGGGTCAGCGACGTTTAGGGTGAGCATCACGCCATTGGCCTGCTCGTCAGGGAAAGACGGATGCACGCCGACGCCCATGCGCACGGCGCGCTGGTCGATGCCCCAGAACGAGCGCTCTTCGACGGCGCGCCAGTTCCAGACCGAGGCCCACACCTTGCGGATCTCCAACGAGGCGCGGTCGTCGCCCGCGGCGTCGGCGCCATACGAATCGTAGAGGCCCGCGCCGGAGAACTCGGGCAGGTCCTCGGCGTTGGTGCTGGAGCGCAGGCGCACGCGCGCGTTGGCGCCGAGCACTTCGACGATGCGTGCATCGAGCGCGCCGCCGAAGGCCGGGTCGACCGGGATGTGACGAATCAGCCAGCGCAGGCTGTCGAGGCTCGCGTCGCGCACGGCGCTGTCGCTCTTGAAGGTCGTGTCGGCGAGCAGGCGGTCGACATGCGCGTAGAGCACCTCGGCCGAGGTCGGCAGGCACAGCAATTTTGCGGCATCGCATGCGGCGAACGCGCGACCTTCTTCGAGGCAGTCGGCCTGTGCGCGCGCGCAGAGGTCGGCAGTCACAAGCGAGGTCGCCATGAATTGGTCGTAATAATGGAACGGAACTGCGAATCCGTTCGGCGCATTATCGGGCAATATGTGGTAGAGCTCGGCCAGGTTGGCGGCCTTCACGCCGATCATGCGTGCGTCCGAAAATCCCAGCGAGGCAAAGTCGGGGAGCCCATCGGTTGTGACGTCGGCCTCGGGCGACCAGGGCTCGTGCACGTGGTTGGACCAGAAGGCCTCGGCCTCGGCGAGCGTCGCGGCGCGCAGGGACCAGCTCTCGCTCGTGACTTCGAAGCGCACCAATGAGCCGATCAAAGGCGCAATAATCGGGTCGTCACTCGCGCCGAGCAACGACAGGTTGGGTGTGCCACGTACGCGCGCCGCGACGTTTACATGTGCGAGCGGGGTCTGCAGCTCTTCGGTGATGGTGCCGCCAACAATGGGTAGGGAATTGGGCAAGCGCGTTAGGACGAGCACATCGCGAACCGACACGACGGTCGTCTCGAGCGCCTCGGGAGTGAGGCGGCGCAAGGTGCCGAAGGCGACGCCGCGGTTGAGGCGTTGCTCGCTCAAGCCGCCGTAGAGATCGGTGTGGCTGACCCAACGTTGTCCCGCCCGCACGAACGTCGTGTCGGCGGCCCGCGTCGCGACCTCCTGCACATCGCCAGCGGGCAGGTATAACAACGCCGAGCTGCCACCTTCACGATCGAGGAACGGCATGCGCGCCTCGATCAGCTCTTCGATACGCAGCGCGAGGGCTGGCTCGAGATCGTCGCTCGGGAAGAAGGTGATGGCCACCGGGGCGGCGACGGGCTCAGCGAGATCGGGATAGGCGAGCAAGGTGCCGGCCGCGGCGAGGCGACCCTGGCCATGATAAGTCGCGTCTTCGAAGCTGCGGCGGGTGCCGGCGCGGCCGAGCACGTCGCGATAGAAGTCGTAGTGCAGCGGGTGCTTGTTGGTGTTCTGAAAGTAGACGACCGGGGTCGTCGCGGTGCCATCGGCGCTCGCGAGTTCGGCGATGTAGAACTTGACCACCTGGGCCCGCCCGAGCTCGGATGAAAATGTCGTCGCGAGCGCGGCGAAGGCGGCCGCACCGGACGCATCGGCGGTAAAGCTGGTGGTGTAGTCGGCGGTCGCGGTCGGCGCGGCGACGGGCGTGAGGGTCAATGTGCCGGTGCCGGTCGTGGCGGCAGCGATGTCGACCGCGGCGCGCTCGAAGCCGCGAGCCTTGAGCGCGATGTGGGTCGGCGCAGTGACGTGGTCGAGGCTCAGTACGCCGTCGTCGGTCGCAAGCGCGAACGTCGGTGCGGTACCGCTCGAGACCAGCGCGACAGCGGCGACCGGACCTCCAGAGGGGTCGCGCACGGTGAGCGTGTAGTCGGTCGCGGGTGCCTCGTGCACGTCACCGCAGCCGAGACCCAGCACGACGGCGCACGCGAGGACGAGCGATGGAGGCAGCGACATGGTGAGATCCGGGCAGGCGTGAGGTGGGACCCGCGCGCAGCATCGAGAGCCCTGGGGACCATGTCAATCCGCGAATAAATATGTGAACTTTGGGGACAACAGGGGATGTCCGAGTCACGGGGTGTCAGTGCAGTCGCGACAGCAGCGAAACCCGATTTCGTAAAAGCGGAAGCTGTTGCCGTGCACGGTCACGCGGCTCTGGCAGGTGCGCGACTCGGCCCAGTAGCGACCGACGAGCGCGCCCGAGAACTGGGCGCCGTCGCCTCCGTCACGGCGACGGACCCACTCTTCGACATTGCCGACGAGGTCTTCGACTGCGGCTGCGCCGACGCAACGCGCACGCTCGCCAGCGGCTGTGCCCTGATATAGCGACATGACATGGTCGGCCGCGCTGCTGGCCGTCGCGCCGCGATCGCGCACGGCTTGCATCAGCGCATCGAGCGAGTCTACCGAGGGCGCAGAGGCCGCCGCGGGCCAGCCGTTCAAGAGACCCTGGGTATACTGACGCCACACGCGGTCGTCGTTGCAGCGGCCGGGCTCACGGGCGTTGCCATAGGGATACTTCAGACCCGATGCAGCGGCCGGACCGGCACACGCTACGAGCCACTCGTCGTCGAAGCACAGGCGCTTGTCGCGAGCGCCGCACCAGGCCTCGGCCTCGTTGAAGGTGTACATGACCAGCGGTCGTTCGCCTTCGCGGTTGGGGGCTTCCCAGCGATCGATGCAGGCCGTCGCGAGCTCGCGCATGTCGTCCGGGCAGACGGCCTGAACGGTCTCGGGGACGCTCGTTTCGACCACGGCCTCGGGTGCGCTCGTATCGACCACGGCCTCGGGCGCGCTCGTATCGACGACCGCGGGCGTCGTATCCATGACGGTCTCGTCGATATCTGCATCCAAAGCCTCAATTAGCTCGGACACTTCGGAGACATCGTCGACGACTTCCGTGAACGCGGGCGCCGCGTCGCTGGCCAGGTGGTTACGCACCACGCGCAAGGCGGTGTCGCCTGCCTCGGCGCAGCCCGCGACGAGCAGCGCGAGCACGACGACGACCGCGCGAACGCCTCGATGCGCCTCACAGAGACATTGCAGGTCGGCGTCGGATCTCCTAATTTCTACTCGGCCGTCAGTCTGGTCGCGCGCTGTCATCGAGGAGAGGTCCATGCGTATCGTGTTGTTCGGGCTTGTGAGCATCATCGTTGGCAGCGCTTGTGGCAAGAAGGTCGAGGCCCCGGTCGCAGTCGACGCGGCTGCCGCGACCACCTCCCCGTCCGAGCCCGACAGCGCGGCACCTGCCATCGACACCGCTGCCGCCGCACCCGACACCGCTGTCGCCGCACCCGACACCGCGCCTGCGCCGGACACCGCGCCCGATGCCGTCGCGCCTGACACCGCCGCAGCACCGGCCGATGCGGCTGCGGCGACGCCCAACGCTGCCACTGATGAGATCGACGCGGTCGCCTACGCGGCCATGCTGCCCGCGCCGACAGCGCCGCCCAAGCCTTTTGGCGACATGACCGAGATCGAGCAGAAGCAGCACATGAAGCAGGTCGTGCTGCCGGTGATGCGCGCGCGCTTCCAGCAGTTCGATGACGAGGCGTTCGTAAAGGTCAACTGCGCGACATGCCACGGTAAGGGCGCGCTAGAGGGCAAGTTCGACATGCCCAATCCCGAGCTGACCAAGCTGCCCAAGACCCACGAAGGGTTCATGGAGCTGGCCAAAACCAAGGCCAAGGCGCTCGACTTCATGGGCAAGGTGGTCATGCCGGCGATGGCGGCGATGGTTGGTGAGCCGCCCTTCGACCCAGCCACCCAGAAGGGATTCGGCTGCTTCGAGTGCCACACCGCGCTGTGACGCGCGCCTTCGTCGAGCTCGCGAGTGGCGCTCGCATCGCCTACGAATCTCACGGCGAGCCCGCATCGAAGGGATCGCCGATGTTCTTGCTGCTGCACGGGTTCACGCTCGATCGGCGCATGTGGGCGCCGCAGGTCGAAGCTCTGGCCGCGCACTATCGCGTGGTCGCATACGATGCGCGCGGCTTCGGCGAGTCGTCCGGGCCTGGGCCCAAGCCCTTCGCCCAGTGTGATGACGCGGCGGAGCTGTGTGAGCTGCTCGAGTTCGCGCCGGTCATCGCGGTCGGCCATTCGATCGGCGCGCACCAGATGTTGGAACTCGCGCTCACGCGGCCCGACCTGGTCTGTGGCTTCGCGGCGGTCGCGCTGTCGGGGCTCGCGAGCGTTCCGTTCAGCGACGACCTGAAGTCGCTCTTCGCGGCGCTGAATGCGACCGCGCGCAGCCAAGGCGTCGACGCCGCAAAGGCTATGTGGGAACGCGCGGACTGGTTCGCGGTGGCGCGTGAGACGCCTGCAGTCGCGGCCGTGCTCGATCAGATTCTCCACGACTACTCGGGCTGGCACTGGCTCAATGAGAGTCCCTCGCGCTCGATCAAGCCGGCCGCCGCGACACGCCTCGCCGACCTCGTCATGCCCGCCCTCGTCATCACCGGCGGGCGCGACCTGCCTTACAATCAGCGCGTCGGCGAAGCGCTCGCGGCCGGGCTCCCGCACGCACGCCACATCACGCTGAGCGAGGTCGGACACCTGCCCGGGCTCGAGGCACCGGCCGCCGTGAATGCGGCATTGCTCGACCTCGCCGCGCGCTGCGGCGGGTAGTTTACCCGGCTAGCGGTGCGGGTCTCAGGCGTGTCGCCGCCATCGTCGTGGCGCGACCTCTGCTTCACGAGGTAGGCGATGAGCCGCGACACGCAGCCGCCGGGGCCCGCGACCAGCACCCACGACTTGCGAGGCGGCCCTGTACGCGCGCCGCGCTCTGGTCCAGAGTCGGCCGCATGCAGCCCGACACCGAGCTCTGCTCCCACTGCGGTGGAACTACTGCGAGCCGCGACCCGGCAACCGAAGGCGACCCGGCGAGCCTCTCGATCACCTGCAGCGTATGCGGTGAAGACCCGCGCCTCGACGGGCGCTACCGGCTGCTCGCACGCCTCGGCCACGGCGCCGTCGGCACCACCTTCGCCGCCGTTCGTGTCGCGGATGGACAACCCGTCGCGGTCAAAGAGCTGCTCGTGCGGCGCCTCGAAGACTTCAAGGCACACGACCAGTTCAAGCATGAAGCGAGCGTGCTCAGCATGCTCGACCATCCCGCAATACCCCGATACTACGACAGCTTCTCCGCCGGCGAGGGCCGCCACACGGGCCTCTATCTCGTCACGGAGCTGATCGACGGCGCGACCCTCGAGCAGGAGATGGCGACCAGGCGCCACTCCCAGAAGGAGGTCCTCGCGATCATCCGCGAGCTGTGCGACGTGCTCGCGTACCTGCATGGGCTGGCACCTCCGGTCGTGCATCGCGACATCAAGGCGAGCAACGTCATGCGCCGCCGCAGCGACAACCGCCTGGTGCTCATCGACTTCGGCGCCGTGAAGGAGAGCATCCGCAGCCCGGGCGATGGCTCGACCGTCGCCGGCACCTTCGGCTACATGCCGCCCGAGCAGCTCGCCGGACGCGCCAGCCCAGCCAGCGATGTCTACGCGCTCGGCGTCCTGTGTGTCGTGTTGATGACGCGCACCCCACCCCACGAGCTGCTCGACGAGCAGAACCGCCTCCAGTGGCGCAGCCACATCACCTCCGAGCCGCTGCGCGCGCTCTTGTCCGAAGTGCTCGAGCCGGACCCGGCGCGCCGCTTCGGCGATGTCGCGCTACTCGGCCAGCGCATCGACGACGTGCTTGCAGGCCGCGCCGCTGTCCCTGCCCGCGTCGGTTCGAGCGGGGGCGGCGGCATGGCGGAGCGCCTCGGCCAGATGTTCGGCGACCTCACGACGAGCTCCCAACCGGGCATCGCCGAGCCGCCACCCACAGTGCCACGACCGATCCCGCGAGGCTTCGCCGGCCGCGCCGAGCCGGTCGCCAGCTTCATGCGCATCTTCGGCATGCTGTTCGGCGGCCTGCCCACGGTGATGGGCATCTTCATGTACGGCGCGTTCGACTTCGGGGTGTCATTCTTCCTGCTGTTCACGCTGATCGGCGGCGTGATGGCGGCTTACGGCTTCACCCGAATCGCGCGCAGCAAGCGCCTCTATCGCGATGGCGAGGCGGTGCCCGCGGTCGTCACCGAGGCGTGGCTCAACACCAGCGTGCGCGTAAACGGCCGCTCGCCTTGGAAGATCTCGTTCCGTTACGAGACCCTCGACGGCCAGAGCCACACCGCGACCGTATCCCGCTTCCGTATGCCGCCCGAGCTGCGCGTCGCAGGCGCCCAGGTCTACGCGCTCTACGACCGCGACAACCCGAGCCGCGCGACGCTCTGGCCGGTCTGAGCTGCGACTCCGATTCAGCTCGCGGCGCTGACTACGATTCAGGTTGGCTTACTGCCCCATTCGCGCAGCATTCGCCACACCATGAGTGCGGACGACACAACGAACATCGCCTGCGCCGTTGGCGGAGCCAGCACCGCGACGATGACGCACGCCAGGCACACCGGTGGCACAACCCAGAGGCGCGGCGTGACCATCAATGCACCGACGCCGGCGATGACGCCCGCGCTGATGATGTCGACCGTCAACGTGAGGCGGGGCGAGCCTTCGAGCTGATAGGCGACGAGCCGATGCAGCAGGTTGAATGCGAGGTAGCCGCCGACGAGACCGATGATGTTCTTGTTGATGCGATTGCCGAGGATTTCGCGCCGCGCAATGAACAACATCGTGCCGCAGTACGAGCTCGCGGCGATCGAGAAGATCAACGCGCGCATTCCGGTCAGGTCCTCGCCGAGCCCGGTTCGGAGGACGACGAAGCCGATCCCCGCGAGCACACCGTAGAGCCCGAACAGCAGGAAGAACCAACGCCGGGTGCGGGCGGCCGTGCGCATGTCGAGGTCACGTTCGAGCGCCGCGTGTCGCGCCTCGCGCTCACGCCGCAGCGCCTCTTCGGCCTCACGCGCGACGACGTGCGAGACCAGCTCCGCGGGCGGCGTCGCGAGCTCACCGATGAGCGCACGGGCAACCGTCACGTTGTCGCGCGCGAGCTCGATGTCGACCTGCAGTACGCGCACCCGGTCGAGCGTGTGCAGCGCCAATGGATTATCGGGCCACGCCTCGAGCGCGCCATGCAACATGACGCGCGTCTGATCGACGCGTCGCGGAAAGGTCGCGTCACCGACCGGCAGGCTCGCGGCGTCCTCGAGCTGGGCGCGCGCCCGCTCCGCCATGCGATACGACTCGTGATGATAGAGGAACGTCTGCACCGCTTCGCGCAGCTCGGCGATGGTCCCGAAGCGATCGTCCTTGTCGGCGGCCGTCGCGCGGTTGCAGATCGCCCCGAGCTCGTCGGGCACGTCCGCGCCATAACGGAACGGAGCGAGCTCGCGCAGGGACTGAAGCGCCTCTTCGTTGGTCGCGCCCGGATTGCGATAGCGACCCGTCAACGCGAAGTGCAGGCTCGCGCCGAGCATGAAGATGTCGGTGCGCTCGTCGAGGTCGGTGGCGCTGCCGGTCAACATCTCGGGCGCCATGTAGGCGGGCGTGCCGACCAGGCTGCCGGGCGTCGGAGGCGGCGGTGAGGCGCGGTCGAAGGCGATGCCCCAGTCGGTCAGGTAGATCTCGCCGGGCCCCGCGACCATCACGTTCGAGGGCTTGATGTCACGATGGACAATGCCCTGACGATGGGCCGCGCCGACCGCGTTGCAGATCGCCAGGAAGATCTCGAGGTGCGCCAGCATGCGCTCGCGCTTGCCGGCGAGCTCGAGCCACAGCTCGTGCTCGCGCGCCTCGACCAGCTCGAGCCACGACACCCCGCGGATGCGCTTCATCACGAGCACCGGCATGCCGCTGCTGGTGCGCCCGAGCAAGTAGACCGGCACGACATTGGGGTGGTCGATGCGGGTCGCGACGCGCGCTTCGTACACGAGGCAGACGCCGAGGTCGGCGGCATCGTCCTTGAGGACCTTGACGGCGACATCGCGATGCAGCGACCGCTGATGCGCGAGATAGACGTGGCCCGTGCCACCGACACCGAGTGGCGCGACGACCTCGAGCTCGGCCGGCGGGTCGTCGAGCGAGCCATGCCCCATCGAGATGGTCGGGATGTCATCATCCAGCGTGGCGCGCCCGTCCGGGCTGGTCGCGCGCACGACCAGCGTGTTCGCGAGCGCACGACGCCCCTCGCGGTCAGGCTCGAGCGTGCGGTCGGAGGGGGCTTCCGCTTGCGCGCGAGAGAGGGCGTGGGCGGGTGGCAACTTGCACCGCGAGACCGTGGTCATGGGCCACCATGCGCTTGGAGCTGCGACACGGGCGGGAGCATAGAGCGGTCCCGTCATGTGGTCGAGCGTGAGCGGCGCGGTCTCCTTGCACGCCGGCCGCGCGAGGCCATCAGTTGGAGCCGATAGCGCGCTCCCAGGCGATGAATGCCTCGTAGCCCTTCTCGAGGAAGATCGCGTGATGTCCACCGGGCAGCGTGCGCACCTCGGTGTGGCCTGGCACCAGGAACATGTCGACATGATCGCGGTACATGTCGCCCGGCACGAACGCATCGTTGTCGGCGGCGGTGAAGAGCACCTGGCTCTCGCCGATCGCCAAGCGCAGGTCTGCGAGCGTCGGCATCGGGGTGCCTGCCGGCGGAGCGCGATCGATCCCGTCGACCATCGCCTCACGCCAGGTGCCATCCTGGCCTGTCGTCATGAGCATCACATGCTCGTCGATCATCCACGGCTCGAACGGGATTTCGCGCGAGCAGGTCGCCGCCAGCGTGCGGTCGGTCTCGCCCGGGCTGAAGTTCGACGACGACAGGATGTAGTTGAGAAGACTCGGTAATTCGAGGCCGGCCTCGACATCGGCGAGCACCTCTGCGCGCGCCTGCCGCCCGATCTTGTCGAGCCGGCGCACGACCTCGGGCTCCCACACACCCGGCACGTCCTTGCCGAGCAAAACGAAGAGCCCGTGCACCAGACGCGGGTCGAGCTGCAACGAGGTCAGGTGCGCGCGCACGTGGTCGAGTCGCGCCGCGATGTCGGGCACGATCGTGACGAGGTGCAGGTTCAGGCGCAGCTGTTCCTGCCGGCGCGCGCGCATCGACGCGAGCGGGTCCTCGAACGGCAAGGCCGAGCTCGAGAACACGATGCCGACCGGCCGACGGCGGGTGCGCTGCGCGACGAGGTGCACACCGGGCAGGCCGCCGTAGCTCTGGGCGATGACGTACCAGGGCTGACGCTCGGGGATCACCTGGTCGACCACCGCGAGGTAGTCGAGCGCGTGGCTGTCCGCCGAGAAGAGGCGCGCGATGAGATTCGGGTCGAGCGACGAATCGTCCATGTCGAGCGGCGCCGAGTTGCCGTCGGTGCCGCGCTGGTCGGCGATGAGCACGTGGTGCGTCGCGAGCAGGTGCTTGAAGCGGTCGAGGCCCTTGTACACGGCGTCTGACGCATAGTCGAAGTCGAGCGCGCGATAGAAGCTCGCCGGGATCCCGGGCCCACCATTGATGACGACCACGACCGGCTTGGAGGTATCGTCGACGTGCGTGCCGTGCGCCGGGATGAGGCGGTAGAAGATGTCGATGGTGGGTCCGCCGACAACGCCGTGGTCGAGGGGCACGGTGACGAAGCCGCGACGCTCGACCAGGTGATGGATGACATTGGGATCGACGGGCTTGAACGGTAGGCCGCTTGTCATTTCCGCCGGATAGCACGGGCCGCGGCGGTCGGCGAGACCGATGCTATGGTGGGGGTAGTGGACGAAGCCGCTGGTGAGGTTGACCGCGGCAGCGGCCAGCGCGACAACCGGCGCGAGGTAATGCATGGCCCGAGAACAGAAGTTCGCACTCGACAAGGGTGGTGACAAGCGCCTCGTGATGCGCTGGAAAGGCATCTGGAAGAACGTCGAGGTGGTGCTCGACGGGGTGGTGCTGGGCGAGCCGTTTGCAAACTTCAAGGCGCTCAAGCAGGGCCGCGACTTCAAGCTGCCCGACGGGCGCACACTGCACGTGCGGTACATCATCGGCGCCTTCGCCATGAAGGGTCTCACGCTGCTCATCGATGGCCGGCCGCTCGCAGGAACGAGCGCCGATCCACGGCTGCAGATAAAGCTCGCCGCGGGCCTCATCTACTTCGTCGCGGGGCTCTCGGCGCTGCTCGGGATCCTCGGCATGGTCGGCGTAAAGTTCCTCACCTATCTCGGCTTCAATTGGCCCTCGGTGGTCGCCGGCATCCTGCTCGCTGGGCTCGGCTTCGTCGGCGTGCGCTACAAATCGCGTGCGGCCTTCGCGGTCGCGGCCGGCATCATCGTCGTCGACATGGCGCTGACCATCGCGCTCGGCTTCGACCCGCGCGGCCACATTCCGACCACCGGCATCTTCCTGCGGGTGATGATCATCGTAGCGATCATCCGCGGCATCAAAGCGATCGGTGCGGCCGCCGACCTCGAGAAGCAGGAGATCGCGGACGCGTTCCGCTGAGCGTCAGCGTCGCGCGTGCTCTAATTCGCGGGTAGCCACTGCGTGGCCTTCGCTCACGAATTGCAGCCCTCGGGACCGCAGGCATCACCATCGGCGACCATCTCGAGGGGTGCTGGCGGCAGCTCGGACCAGGCGCGCTCGATGTTGGCGAGCAACACATCGGCGGTCTGCGCGCCGGTGACGCCGTACTTCCAGTCCAGCACGAAGCAGGGCACGCCGTTGATACCAGAGGCCTTCGCGCGCTGCTCGTCCGCGCGCACGTCAGCGGTGAAGCTGCCGTCCGCCAACATCGCGCGCACCTCCGCTGCGTCGAGCCCGACATCGACCGCCAGCGCGACCAGCGTCTCTGGATCGCCGAGCGTCGCACCCTCGGTCAGGTAGGCGCGCATCAGGCGTTCGGTCATCGCGGTCTGCAGCTCCGCGCCGCGCGACTCGGCGAAGCGCACAAGGCGATGGGCATCGAAGGTGTTGCCGGGCTTGAGCACATCAAAGCGGAAGTCGAGGCCCTCATCGCGCGCGACATCGACCACGCGCCCAATCATCGCCTCGGCCTGCGCGACGCTGGTGCCGTACTTCTGCGCGAGGTCGGCGACGTGCGATTGCTTCGACTGACGGACCTTCGGCGCGCTCGGGTCGAGCTCGAAGGCGTGCCAGCGCACCGCCACCTGATCGCGTTGGGGAAAGCGCGCAAGCGCTGCTTCGAGACGGCGCTTGCCCACGTAGCACCAGGGGCAGGCGATGTCGGACCATACGTCGATAGAGAGTCGTTTCACGCCGCCCAACGTAGTGACCGACCAAGCTTCGGTCTAGCGCTCCGGCCGCTACTCGACCCAGGTGATCTCCCACGTGCGCGTCTCGCCATCGACGGTCACATCGATCGAATCACCGAGCTGGCGTCCGCGTGCCGCACGCCCGATCGGCGAGGTCGGCGTGATGACCGACAGGAACCCGTCGCCGCCCGGCCCGGTCAGCTCCATGCCGGCCCCGACCGGCGCGATGAAGAGCGTGCGCCCGATGCCGTTGTCCTCGTCTTCGATCTCGATCAGCGCACCCACATCGATCTTGCCGTTCTTCGGCAACGGACCCGGTCGGAACGTCTCCAGCTGCGACATCATGAAATGCGCCTGCTCGGCCCGCTTTGACTGCCCCGCCGCCAGCGCCCCATACTCGAGCGCCATACGCGCATCCTCGCGCTTGGCCTGCGCGTCTTCCCCGTCGCGCGCGGCATCGGCCGCGGCCGCGCCTTCTCGCACGGCGACGCCGATGCTCTCTCGGATGTGGCTGATCATCTGGGCGACGAGGGCGTGCTTGTCCATCACGGCAGAGCTAAAACCGTCACGAACGACGCGCAAGATTTTCATACTTCAGCGCTCGACCGGGCAAGCTCGACCGCTACAGCGAGCTGTCGCCGCGGCCGAGGTCGGACGGCGGGTGCTTCCCGCATGCGCCTGGAGTATCCTGCCCCGGCCGCGCACGGCTCCGTCCCGCCGCGGAGGAGTCGCACCATGAAGATCCCGCTCTTGCTCGCCGCCTTTGTCGTCTCAGCGAGCCCCGCGCTCGCGGCCTCACCAGCCGTATCGCGCGGCGAGGAGCTGCTCGCGATCTCGTTCGAGGACTGCATCGTGCGCGCGCGCAAAGCTTTCATCGACGAGGGCTGGAAGGTCTCCGAAGGCGACAACACCAGCTACGCGCTCGGCCGCAAGGGCATCCACACCGCCTACATCACGTGCAGCCCCGGGCCCGATGCCAAGACCTGGGCCAACGTCTTCGTCGCGAGCTACACCCAGGACAGCCAGGTCCCCGGGGCGGAGCGCACCAGGCTGCAGCTGCGCATGGCGGCCGCGGCCCCACTCGGCAACTTCGCGGGCACCTGGTTCGTGCCGACGCGCTTTGGCAAGGTCACTATCGACCAGGTCGGCGACAAGGTCAGCGGCCGCTATACCGAGCCTGCCGGCACCCTCACGGGCATTGCGTACGGCGATACTGTGGTGCTCGACTTCAAGGACGATGCGCCGCTGCCGCCTGGCAAGGGTGTCAAGGGACTGCCCCCGAATGTCGCCGCCACCGGTCGCGTGTTCATCCGCCTGACCACCGCCAAGACGCTCGGCGGTCGTTGGTGCGATGGCGCCTGCGACCCGAAGACTGCGCCTCTGACCTTCACCGGCCGCCGCCAATAATTGTACGTGCCGGCTCGCCACGCTTCGCTGCTCGCCAGCGAATTCGCTCGCAGGACTAGGGGCTCTTCTCGAGGCTGAGCGTCTTGATCAACTGATAGAGCGACGATCGACCAAGCCCGAGCGAGGTCGCCGCGTCGCTGACGTTCCAGTCGTGGCGCGCGAGCGCTTCGGAGATCACCTGGCGCTGGTAGCTGCGCATGATCGCCTGGAAGGTCGACCGCGGGTCCGGCTCGCGGGCGCCGGGAAACAAGTGGCCCACCTCGATGGTCGGCGTCTCGTCGGCCAGCGCACGCACGGTCGAGGCATCGACCACGTTCCTGAGTTGGCGGATGTTGCCAGGCCAGTCAGCCACCTCGAGCGCGCGCAAGGCCGCCTTCGACAAGGTCAGTGGCGGCAGTGCAAGGCGTGAGATCGCCTCGCGCAGGAACGCCTCGGCCAGCAGGCTGATGTCGATGCGCCGATCGTCGAGCGCCGGCATCGCAATCTCGATGACACACAGCCGGTAGTAGAGATCCTCACGAAACGTGCCGAGCTTGACCCGCTCGAGCAGGTGCGCGTTGGTCGCCGCGATGACGCGCACGTCGGCCACCAGCGCGCGCGTGCCGCCCAACGGGAAGAACGTCTTGTCCTGCAGGAACTGCAGCAGCTTGCTCTGCACCGGCAGCGCCAGCTCGGCGACCTCGTCGAGGAACAAGGTGCCCTTATCGGCCGCCTCGACCTTGCCGGAGATGCGCCGATTGGCGGTCGAGTGCGAGCCCTGCATCGCGCCGAACAGCTCGCTCTCGACCAGGCCGGTCTGGAGATTGGCACAGTTGACCGGGATGAATGGTCCTTTGGAGCGCGCACCGTTGGCAGCGATGAGCTGTGCCAGCGCGGACTTGCCGCTGCCCGAGGCGCCGGTTATCAACACGCCGATGTCACGCGGAGCGGCCCCGGACGCGGCCTTGAGCACCTCGGCTAGCGCGTGGCTGGAGCCTATCAGCACCTCGGATCCGACCAGCTTGTCGCGCCAGCGCTGGGTCGGGTCGGTGGTGTTCTGGGCGACCCGGCGCACCAACGTCGGCGCGACCGCGCCGAGGTGCCGCGCGAACAGCTCGCACAGCTTGATCACATGCGGCGAGAACGGCTTGCCGTCGGGCGACCCCTGCAGATACACGACCCCTTCGAGGGGCCTGGTTCCGATCGGCACACACACCACCGCATCGATGCGCTGGCCCCGCACCGAGGGGGCCTCGGCGAAGCGCGCATCCTCGAAGGCCGCGCGCGTCTGCACGGTGCGACCCTCCGCCAGCGTCGCGCGCATGATGGTCGACGAAAGCATGCCGCGCACGAGCTTCGGGTCCAGCGCGTCGGTCGTTGCCGAGAACCACGCGACCTCGGCGTTGCGAACGGGTCCCTCGAGCTCGATGTAGCCGTGGCGCGCGCCACTCACCAGGACTACGATCTGCAGAGCCTCTTCGAGCAGCGCGGTCGGGTCGTCGTGGTGGCTCAGCTCGAGGACGCGGATGAGAAAGTCGCGCTCGAGAACGAGCGCCTCCTGGTCGGTCAACATGCTCGGATTCTAGTCCGAACCCGCGGTTCGGCAAGCGCAACCCCGCGTCGACAGAAGGTGGCAGGCAATCCACGAGCAACGCTATACCTCGAATGAGGTAGATTAAAACACCCAGCTACGCGCAGCGGCCTTATGCCCACTGCAACTTAACGTTCAGCGTTGCCTTCCAGCTCGCGTCGACGCCGACCGGGTGCGCTCCGCGAATGGGCGATGTTCGCGAGCTCGACCCGGGTCCCGATCGCGAGCCGCGCGTAGATGTCGCGCAGGTGCACGCGCACGGTGGAGGTCGATAGACCGATGGCCCCGCCGATTTCGGCGGCGGTCGCGCCAGCCGAAGCGATCATCGCGATCTCGCGCTGACGCGGCGTGAGGTCGGCGAACGGGTCGAGTGTGCTGCTCGGCTGGATGGTCAAGAGGTAGGCCGGATGCCCGCCCAGGAGGCGCGCAATCGCCAGCCGCTGACCCGCGACGACGTGTTGGCTGCGCATCACTCCCTCCGCATGCATCCCGCGCACGAGACGAGCAAGCACGACCCGCTGTGGTGGTTCGAGCCACGCCTCGCTCGAGCCCGTGAAGTGCATGACTTCACCCGTCGGGCCCATGATGATCTGCGACGGGGCGATGAGAGCAATCACTGGCGAGCGGCGAAAGGGAGGCAGTGTAGGCAAGGTCACACCCGCGCTGAGAGTCGGAGCCTTCGTCTCCTAAGTGACTCTCGCGGCCGCGGCGTTTTGAGATTTTCGATTTGCTCTCGTCGACGCTCGGCTGGGCCGGCGCTTCATAGCGCGTGCCCCGGCAGATCCTCGGCTCAGGCGCGCCGGGGCTCAATCGCGAAGCGCTCGCGCACCTCGGCGAGCGGCGTCGTCCAGAGGTCTTCCCAGCGCACGGCGATAAGCGATCGGGCCGCCTTGCCGCGGCGAAAGCCATCGCGCACCTTGGCGATGACGCCCGGGTACTGCAGCGAGAAGCGCACGGCACCAACGGTCGCGAGCAGCGCCGGCCCTGGCATCTTCGACTGCTGGTAGCTGAACGCGAGCAGCGCCAGCTCGTCGTCGACGCTCGTGTCGTAGCCCGTGATCACGTGCCAGACGTCATGCGACTGGCGCAGGCGCTGCGCGAGATAGGCGATGGTCGGCGGCACTCCGGGCGGCGCCTTGAAGATGTCGGGGCTGAGACCACGCGTCGACAGATGCCGCGCGTACGCCCCGCCGAGCGTATCCGCCGGCAGCCGGGCGAGCGCCGCGAAGTCGACCGAGCGCGAGTCGAGCGCGGGCTGCTCGTGCAAGAGCGCAACGGCCCCCGGCTCCGCGATGAAACGCGCGAGGAAGCCCGGGATGTGCTTGGCGTTCATCACGAGGAAGAGCGTGAAGACCTGGCGCGTGTCGTCGGGGTGCCTGAGGATGCCGCGCAACGCCCGCGCCCCGAGCTTCAAGCGCGCGAGCAGCTTGCCGTCGAGCGCCGCCCGCACCGCGGCGAGCTCGGTCGGGTCGACGTCGATGTCGTCATGGGGGGCATCGGCGCCCTGGGGCCGTGCGCTGTCGAGCTTGTGGATCGTGGCGTTCATCGGGGCCGCTCCTTGTTGACAGTCCTGTCAATAAGGTCACCCCGACGCGATGTCAAGCTCGAGAATCAGAGATGACAAGGCGTCTGTTCATGGCTGCGATCAGCCCAGCGGTGTGGCACGGGCTCGCCTCAGAGCGAGATTGCGAAGCTCTCGAGGACGCCCTGGTCCTGGGCGGCGTCGTCCGCGACGGTGAGGGTCCACGCGCCGGCTTTGTCCATACCCGAGAATGCGTCGGTCACATCTTCCAACGAGAGGTTATCCGCGGAGCCGCCGCCCTGGGCGTGTAGTACTTCGGTGCGATCGCCGTGGGTGAGCGTGATGGTGAGGTCGCCGATGTAGGTGTGCTCGATCTCCACGAAGACCGTCACAGCGCCCACGCTGCCCTCGCTGTCCAGCGTGATGGTGGCGGTGACACCGGTCGCGTCCCCGTCGGGGATGGCGAGCCCACCAGGCCCCTCGTGGCGGACCGCATTGGGGTCGGTGGGCGTCTCGGGCACCTTCGGCGTGCTGATCTCGGCGATCAAGTCGGCGTACTGCGCAAGGGCTCGGTCGACCTCGCCAGCGCGGACGGAGCAGCCCTGGATCTCGCCTGCTTTGTCGCGCCCCATCTGCGCGCAGGCCGCGCCTGCGGCCTCGACCTGGGAACGCGTCACGAGGTAGCACTCCCCGTTCTTGCCCGTCTGGCTGATGAACTTCATGAGGCCCGTCCGCCACGCCCAGAGGACCGCGCCACTCGCGCGGCCAGAGGCGTTCGCGGGCGAGTAGTCGTCGTTCCAGTTGAAGTGTGAGCCCGTCCAGGCCGTGTTCTCGAGCGCGTACGTATAGGTGGCAGGCGGGTCCGCCATCAACGCCTGGAAGCGGATGGCCGAGGCCTGCATGCACTTGCGGCCCGCCTCCGTTCCGTCGCCGTACGAGTAGCTCGGGTTGTGGCCGCCAGTCCACTTCTGCCAGAACTCGGTGCCGCCGAGGCTGAAGCCGTTGGCCCCGTCGGCGCGCTGGTAGCTCGGCACGGCGACGCTGTCGGCGATGATGATCACCGGCTTGTCGACATCGAGCGCGTCCTCGAAGCCAGGCAGCGCCCCGTCCGCCTTGCCGGGGAGCTGGCCATGCTCGACCTCGTCGGCAGCGATGCGGGCGAGCTGGTCGTCGAGGCTCTCGTTCGGATCTCCCCCGGGGAGGCCCTCATGGGTGGCGACGCCCTCGTCGCTGCAGCCGAACATCGCCAGGCAGAGGGTAGTGGTCCCAAGGATCATCGCGCGCATCATCGACTCCGGGTCAGAACGTCGGGCCGTGACGCGGCCCCGAGATGGGTCTCGCACAGCTCGCATGTCGGTGTCACCGGACGCCAGCGCTTTTTCCGGCGCACGTGCGATGTGGTTTGGCGTGACGCCTTCCGTTGCGCGGCGCGGATGTGTGGCAGAGACTCGATCTCAATGGATGAGCTCGTATCGCAAGTCGAGGCAGCGTGGGATGTGGTCGACGCTGGGCTACGTGAGGCGACGCGGCGAGATCAGGCTGCGCATGCTGGCTCGGTCGCGAGCGCCCTCATACGGCTCCGGAAGACGCTCGAGTCGCAAGCTGAGGCCCTCTCCGACGAATCGCTCGCGCGCTGCGATGCGTCGGCGCACTCAGCCATTGAAGAGCTTGCGCACGGTGACCTGATATCCGCGCTTGATCCCTGGCGCACAGATCGCGATGAGCCGTATGCCATCGCCGCGTTGCTGGTGGTGCTCGGGCCGACGTGGCTCGGGCATGCGCAAAGCGACCCGACCCTGCTCGCAGCACTTCACCCCTCATGTGACGCGAGCTTCGCTCTGAAGCTCTGGCGGCGCGAACAATGTTTGCGCGCGCTCGATGCGGCATGGCGCGACGTCCGCAACCCCGGTCAGCGTGAAATCGATTCGTATCAGGCCGATGGGGCAGGGGATATCTCGGCGCTCTATACCGCCGACTGGCGAGACCTCGACGTGACGGTCGCCCGACGCTTCGCCAGCGGACTCGTCTTCTTCTCACCGCGCGCATTCCACAACTTTGTGCCAATGTGGCTGCGCGCCATGCTCCTCGATCCCGTCGGCGCGGATGTCGCCGTCGAGAGCACGCTGCGCGCGTTCTCGGGGCCGGACGAAGGCCGATTGCGCGAACGCCTTGCTCTCTTCTCGCCGTCGCAAACGCGCGCGACGCTGGCCGTGCTCGAGCTCGTGTTCGGCCGCCCGCTACCGTGGTTCAGCGGTGCCGGTCAGCTCGCACACGCGCGTAAGCGGCTCGCGCCGATAGCCGCGCACGGGTGATGACGCGACGTGACTCCCCCGGGTCGTGCGTCGCACCCATGCGCCAGGCCCGGTGCTCGACTGGGGGCCTACGGAGACCGAAACTTCTCGGCCAGCTTTGGATACCGGTCATACACCGTTATCTCGTCCCACTCCTCGCCGATGAGGTCCGGGTGTGCGTGAACGGAGCCGGGCAACTCGGCGCCCGTGACCGCCTCAGGCCTGCGAGGCCACGTACAGCATGTCCTCTTGCGAGAAGTCTACACCGCGGGTCGGTTGCTCGCCGCCCTCGGGCCCGAGCAAGCGCAGTCGAGCTGGGCGTCAAGGCGCTGGAAATGGGCTCCAGGCGGTGTGGATCGCTTGCACGAGGGGACCTATCGGCGCATCGATTACCGTCAGGTCGAGGAAGCGCACGCGGCCGTCCCATGCGCCCGAGACGAGCCAGCGTTGGGTGGGGTCGAGGACCAGGGCGGTGACGGGTTCGAGGTGCAGCGGCACGGTTGCTCGGAGATTTCCGTCCCAATCCCAGACAATTACGTCGCCAGCGCGGGTGCCGGCGGCGACCCAGCCGTGCTCGAGGTTTGAGGTCGCGGCGATGCGGACGGGTTCGCCGCGGGGGAGGCGGAACACGTTGCGGATTGAACAATCCGGGCGCACGGCGAGGACGTGTTGGGTCTGCGAGGTGAGGACTACCGGACCGTCGGCGTGAGCTGGCCCGTCGCGGCGTCGAGTGAGACGACCTCGCCGCGGGTTACGAGGCGCGTGCCCTGGTCGTCGCGGATCTCGATTACGCCGTCGATCCCCACCGCGACCGTCGTGGCGGCGTCACCGGCTGCGGTCTGGAAGCGCTCCGGGAATGGGTGGCCGATCGTGCGAGTCGCGATGTCGGTCAGCACCGTGGCGCACAAGCCAGCATAGTCGAGCACACCATCCAATAGCGGCACCAATGTCGCGCCGCAGCCCGCAACCTGTCGTCGCTGGCCACTCGCAATATCGACACGGGTCACGCTGGCAATCTCGCGGCGGGAGATCCAGAGCGCATTATTGGTGAGAGTCGCGCTGCGATAGTTGCCCGCGATTCTGATCACCTCGGCGCCGAGCTGGATAGCGGCGACGTGCTCGAGGCGATAGACGCTGATGTGGTTGCGCGCGCCGCACATCACGTAGCGCTCGTCGGGCGAGACCGCGATGTCGCGGCACTCGTCGCATAGCGCCTCGGCCGAAATCTGCGCACGCCGCTCGAAGCGGGGTGCGCGCGCCTGGGCGGCGAGAATGCCGCGCGCCTCGGGGCTCTCGCGCAGGCTCAAGAGGTTGGCGGCGGCCACCTCCGCCTCGGGGGCCTGGCCGGCGACGTGCTCGCGCAGGGCGACCGTCGACTCGGCGCGCTCGAGCGCGGCGGTGCGTTCGAGCTTGGCGGCGATCGCCTCGTCGCGCTGGGCACCGATGCGCGTGAACGCGAGCGGGAGGCCGATCGCGAGCGTCACCACGATCGCAGCGCCGATCGCCAGCGGCAGGCGCCAGGCGCGCATGAAGCGGCGCAGCACCTCCCAGGCGCTGTAGTCGTAGGCCGTGACGATGCGGCCATCGAGGAACGCCGCGAGGTCGTCGGCGAAGGCGCGAGCGTCGCGGTAACGCGCCTCGGGGGTCGGGGCCAGGGCGCGCGCGACGATCGCAGATAGTTCAGGCGGTAGGCCGGCCGCGTCGAACGCCGCGAGGTCGGGGCGATGGCCGTGGCGTACGCGCGCGAGGATCTGATCGGGGTGGTCTTCGGCCCAGAGGGGGCGGCGGGTGACCAGCTCGAACAGGATGGTGCCGAGGCCCCACACATCGAGGGCGGGGGTAGCGCGCTCGCCGCGGGCTTGTTCGGGGCTCATGTGGCGTGGCGTGCCGATGACGCCGCCGACCGGGTCGTCGGCGGCGAGCACCGCCGCGAGCCCCCAGTCGATGAGCTGCGTCTCGCCGAACTCGCCGACCATGATGTTGTCGGGCTTTACGTCGCGGTGCACGACCCCTTGCGCGTGCGCGAAGGCCAGCGCCTCGGCGACCGCGAGCAGGTGCCGCAGCGTGCGCAGCGAGCCCGCGTGGCGAAAGCTCGGCGACGCCGTCGCGGGGTCGTGGATGAGCGCCCGCAGGGTGCGGCCGCGCACGTAGCGAGTCGCCATGCGTAGACTCGCATCATCGTCGACCAGGTCGTAGACCGGCACAATGTTGGGATGCTCTAGCATCGCCAGCACGCGCGCCTCGTGACGAAGGCGTGATTGGCCCCGCGGGTCGTCCCAGGGCGCGACCTTCCAGGCGACCTCGCGCGCGAGGTGGCGGTCACGGCCACTGACGACAACCCCTTCGCCGCCGCGTCCCAGCATCTTGTCGTCAGCGCGACGTGGGGCCGTGGGTTCCGGTCCGGGCGCGGTATCGCGCGACAGCGCCGGATCGTCCCAGTCGGTCACGTCTGGTCTTCGACTTCGTCGTCGGGACCGAGCTGCAGCTCGACCAGGCCGCGATGCGAGGGCCGCACCAGATCCGAGCGGATGCCTGCCTCGCGTAGGCGCATGCGCACGCGCGTCATCAACTGATCCCAGCGCTGCCGTATGGCGCTGGTGCCCGTCTCTTCGTTGGGCCACAGGAGGCGCGCGATCTCCTGCCAGGCGATCGGGGCGCCGATCTCGTGGAGCTCAGACACCATGCGCGCCGCGATCCCGTCGAGCACCACGCTGCGGCCATCGGCGCTGTGGATGCGCACCAGATCAAACTTCAAGATCAGCTTGAGGCGCGTCTCGTAGTTGCCGCGGTCACTGGTCGGCCGCGCCTCGAGCATCGCGCGCGGCACCAGGTCGAGACGAAAGCTGCGGCCCTCGACCTCGAAGATGTCGCCAGGCACGAGCCGTCGATCCTCTGGCCCAGCCGGGCTCGGTCGGTCGAGGCGCAGCACCGTCTGGTTGTCCTCCGACCAGACGTGCGCCGCCGCCGCGGGGTCGAAGCCGGGCCGCAACATGGCAGGACTCGACGGGAATATGGCGACCACCCCATGGGTACCGATCGCCTCGTCGGGCAGGTCGACGGGGACCAGGACGAGCACCTCGTGCGGCAGCTCGAGCGCGACCACTGTCATGCCGAAGTAGCCCGCAATCGTCACGCGCAGGCCCAGCGTGAGCACCACGTCGGTCTTCGGCTTGCCGTCGATCGACAGGCGGCCACGCAAGGCCAGCAGCTTGAGCTCTGCCCCACGCAGAGACACCAACGCGTGCGCCTCGGAGACGCGTGGATCTTCGATGCGTGCGGCGGCGCGGCCCATGCGACCGACGATGTCTCCAGGCCCCAGCTCGATACGCCGCCCGTCATCGAGTTGGAATGTCACCGCAACTTGCACGAACTGAGGTTAAATCGCGAGGCCCGATAGCGCAACCCACACACGCTCGCGCGAACGTCTCTGAGCGGTGTCTGACACCCGGCGGCAGTCGATTGCGCGTGCATTCTCGCGGGTGCTAGCCGTGTCGAGATGTCGCGTCGTCTCGCCCAGATCGCTGGTCTCGCTGTCCTCGCCAGCTTGGTATTGGCCGCTTGCGCCGACACACCGCTCGGCGTGTACGCTGCGGCGCCGACTTCGCCGCAGCGACAGGGGGATCTACCGCGTGAACGAGCAGCTCGACCCGAGCCGCAATATCCTCTCGTGGAACATCGCGGTGAGCATCAACGACCTCGTCGCGCAGTACCCGGGCATCATCTGCAGCCTCGCGCTGGGCAATTCGCTCGCGAATTGGCGAGAGGGGCGGCCGCCCCTGAGTCCCGCACAGATCTGCCAATTCGCGCGAGCGAGTTGTCTCATCGCAGGTGTCCGCAACACCTGCGCATCACGCTCCTGCCGTTCATGCGCCGCAATCGCATGGCGTCTGGAGCTCCGCGGCGCCTTGCCGGTGGGTTCGGCGTCCGCGGTACTTTCATTGTCGGGCACGGTCTGTTAGCGCTCGGCGCATGCCCCGTCGCCCCAAAGCCGAGCCACTCGTCAGCCCAACGCGGGTGAGGCGATCGCCCGAAGCCGCGCGAGAGCTCATCCTCGGAGCGGCGCGCGGTTTGATTTCCGAGCGCGGGCCCGACGCGGTCAGCCTGAAGGACATCGGACGCGCGGCGGGCGTGAGCCACACCCTGGTCGTGCACTACTTCGGGAGCTACGAAGCCCTAGTGACGGAGGTGATGCGCACCGGCGTGCAGCGCTTTCGCGCGACCATGCTCGAACGTGTCGCGGAGGATGGACCACTCGACCCCGGGTCGTGGATTGCGCTGGTGTTCGACGAGCTGCGCAACGAGTCATCGGGGCGCCTCGTATTGTGGGCGCTACTGACGCGTCGGCTCGACGAGCCCGATGCGTTCATCTTCCAGGACCAGGGGCTGCGGCTGGTCTGCGACGCGCTGGAGGTGCGGCTGAAGACCGCCTTTGGTGCGGCCGCGCCCGATCGCGCGACGCTCGAGACGACGCTCGTGCTCGGGATCGCAGCATCCTGGGGCTATGCCTTGGGAGGCCATGCGCTGTGGGGCGCTCTGGGTCATGCGCAGACCCCCGAGCGCGACCGCGATGCGCGCGACCGACTCGGCCGGGCGTTGTTGCAAAGTGCGTTGTCGACGAACGCGCCACGGCGCTGACAGTCGTGGAGCAGCTCCGGAAGCGGACTGGCCGAAGCCTTGCACAGGGAAAGCTCGCACCGCCGACGCGCTCGGCAAGGAGGTCCCCATGTCCTGGCTACTCATCATCCTTCTGGTCCTGCTCGTCATCGGAATCATGCCCCGCTGGGGCTACAGCCGCGACTGGGGCTATGGCCCGAGCGGGCTTGTCGGCCTCGCGCTGGTCGTGTTGCTGATCCTCGTCCTGACGAAGACCATCCACTTTTGACCCACCGGCGGGGCATGTGCGGACGCATGCCCCGCTCGTGAGGCGTCGCGCCCAGCCGCGACCTTCAGCCTGAGGGGCTCTCCCCCCGATCGAGGAGGGCATTGCCCGCGGAGATCTCGCCAATCGAGAGCACGCCATCGTGGTTGCTGTCGACACGCTCGAAGCCGAGCTGCTTTGAGAGCATCGCGCCGAAGGCGTCGACCAGCACGACCTTGATCTCGCGCCCGCAACCGACCGGCGGAACGCGATAAGGCTCGGTGGCGCCGATGTGCATGAGTGGCGCGATGCGGTCCATGCCGAGCAGCAGGTTGCGCATCAAGGCGACTCTGTAGCTGCGCTGTGGGTCGAGCGGCGCGCCGGCGATGGCCGTGATGATGTTGTCCGCGTCGACCACGACGCCATCGTCGACCTGTAGGAAGCCGCCCGATTCTCCGGCGGCGCGCGAGCTCTGGATGGCGGCGCGCAGCTCGGCGCCGGTCAGCGGGACGAGCGTCATCTCGTTGTCGAACGGCAGCTCGACCTCGAGGTCGGCGTAGGTGAAGCGCTCACGATAGGTGTGCGAGCCACGGATGCCACCGCCATTCAAGATGCAGGCGTCGGCCCCGAGCACGTCGCGCAGCCGCGTGCACAACATCTGGCCGACGGTGGTCTGGCGACTGCGAGTGCCGACCGACGACAGCTCGATGCCGGGTGGGATACGCAATAACGTCGCGTCCTGCACCTCGCGCACGCGGGCCATGCGCTGGTCGACGAGGGTGCGGATCGCCGGGTCTTCGGCATAGCCAGCGACCGGCTCGAGGCGCACCTGCAGGCTCGGCGCGTAGGCCTTGCCGTTGGGGTCGCGCGTCGGTGTCGGCCACGCGAGCTCGACGATGATCGCGTTGGCGGCGTCGTGGCCGGCCTTCGCGATGCAGGTCTTGTCGGGACCGTCGCCGATCCACTCGAGCACCTCGGTGTGGTCGTGGCCACCGAGGATCACGCGAAACGGAGGCGTCTGTTGTTCGCGGGCGAGCAGCCGGTCTTCCGCGACTGGCAGGTGGGTCAGCGGCACGACGAGATCGGCGAGGCCGTCGCGCACGAGCTCGGTCGCGACGCTGCATGCGGTCGCACGCGCCGGTAGGAGCAGCGTGCCGCCGAACGGAGGGCGGCGATAGATCGTCGGGTCGTCGACGACGACGCCGATCAAGGCGACGCGCACCTCGTCTCCGACTTCGGGGCCAGCGATGGTGACGATGTCGCGCGCGGGCAGGCGCGGCGAGAACTCGGGCGCGTTGGTGCCGAGCCACACCGCGTGCAGCTCGGCCATGCGCTGGCGCAGGACGACGACATCGACGTCGTCTTCGTGGTTGCCGAAGGTCACGTGCGTCACGCCGATCGCGTCCAGCACCGCGACCATGCCGGCGCCCTGGTCGAGCGACGACAGGAGGCTCGGCGCGAGGAAGTCACCGGCCAACGTGACGAGCATGCGGTCGACTGGGTCGGCGCGGACGAGCTCGGCGATGAGGGTCGCCAGGCGCGGAAAGTTGTCGAGCAGGTAGACGTCGTTGATGGCGACGATGCGAAGGCGAGGACCGCGGGTGCTCACAGCGGGGCGCCGACTATCCCGAGCTCGACGCGCTCGACCCCGCGCGACTCGGTGAACGGCGGCAGCTTCAAGAGCGACAGATACATCGTCGTCTTACCAAAGGCGTCGTTGCCGAACGCGAGGTTCGCCCAGACCTTGCCCTTGGCCGCAAAAGCGCGTGCGAGCGTGGTGCCACCGCGCGGCAACACGTCGACGATCGTCTCGTCGAGTGCCAGGCCATCGGCGGTGTCGAACAGCACGTAGAGGTTGCCGGCCGCATCGAACGCGAGCCCGTCGCCGAAGACGGCGACCTTGGTCGCGACGTCGACGCGGGTACCGAACCCGGTCGTTGTGAGCGGCACGCGGAAGAGGCCGGCGACCGGAGCGGTGATGGCGACGTCGGTGTCGCCGCAGAAGAGGCCGGTGTTCTCGGTCGTGACCCACAGCTCGGGGTGGGGGCCCGGGCTGACGACGAGCCCGTTGGGACCGCCTTCGGTGACGTGGTCGAAGGCGATGCGGTCGAGCACCGCGCCGGTCGCCGGGTCGATCGCGTAGACCTTGCCGGTGCAGGTGTCCGACAGATAGACGCGCCCATCGGGGCCGACCGCGACGTCGTTGGGCGCTTCGAACGGCTCGTCGCCGTCGTGGTCGGCGACGGTGCGGATCATCGCGGTGCGAACCGGAGCGGCCGCCGCGGGCGAAGCGGGCTCGTAGACCATCAAGGCGTCGAGGTCGCCGTCGGCTATCCAGAGCTTGCCGCCGGCGTCGAACGCGAGCCCGAGGGGGCGCACCAGCGTCTCGCCGCCGGCGTCGAGGAAGCTGACGGTGCCGTCGCTCGAGAGGGACAACAGGTGACCGGGCGCACCCATCACGAGGTGGCCTTCGGGTGAAAATGCGAGGTCTTCGGTCGAGCCCTCGACCGCGTTGGTCGTGAGGAAGGCGTCGACATCGGAGAACGCGGCAGGCGTGATGACACCAGCGGTGGCCACGTCGACGGTCGCGTTGGCGCTGACGTCGTCGGCGACGACGACCTCGAGCGCGTTCTCGATCGGGAGCTGTCCGACGGTCCACGCGAAGGTCGCGTGCCCGCTGCTGTCGGTCTTCAGAGTGGCCGGCGCAACGCTGCCGCCGCCCGCCGTCACCGCGAGGTCGAGCTTGAGGTTCTTGGCCGGCTTGCCCGCGCGCAGCACGCTGACCGCGACGTCGTTCAGGGAGCTGCCGGGCTCGGCGCTCGCCGGCAGGTTCGCGAAAGTGATCGTCACCGGGGTGTCGCCGCCGGGGTCGTCGCCACACGCCGCGAACAGCGGCGCGACCGCGAGCGCGACTCGAATGCCATTGATGATCGACGCCATGCGAACCTCCGTTCTCCCAAGAGCCCGGCCTTCATGCCGGATGCCCGACCGGCTGGCAATCAGCGCCGATCCCGATGGCCCTCGGCCTCGACCGGAAGTGGGTCTTGTGGTGCAATGCGCGGGCAACGAGCGGGAGCCTGACGTGCACGAATCATCTGAGCTCGACATCCTCCTACCGGCCGAAGCGGCCTTCCAGCGGGCGGCCTCGGCGGCGAAGTACCTCGCGCGCAAGCTGTCGGCGGCCAACACTCTCGAGCACGCGTCGACCCGGCGGGTGGCGGAGCTGGCGGACCTGCTGGACGCGGCGCGCGCGCTCTTCGATGTGACCGAGGCCGAAGCTGTCGCGAGCGCGAAGACCGACCCGTCGCTGGGCGATACGCAGGTCGAGGAGATCGACGCGTCGCTCGTGCTGTTCGGCGAGCACCTCGCGCGACCCCGCAGGTGAATTCGCCGAGCAGGCGAAGCCGTGGCGAGGTAAGATTGAAAACAGAAATTGCCCCTGGTCGACCGTGCCTTTTTCAGCGGTGTGAGTCTTCCCGCTGCCCAAGACGACTCGCCCAGAGATCGCGGCGAGGCCTCGGCGCCAAGCCGCGCGCTGTCCTGGCCGGCGGATCGTGTCATGCATGACTCACTGCGGCGACGGCATTCAACTAACCGCGCGCCCAGGATAGGTCATGGTCATCGGCAGCTTCATTTTCGCGATCGGCGGAGTCTTGCTCGTGCTCATCATGCTCCAGGGCTTCAACCGGGCGACCTACGAAAGAGGTCGGGTCAAGATGGCGCGCGAGCTGTACGCCTTCCTCGACCACGTGTGCGCCATCGACCGCGAGCATGGCGAGGGGACGTGGCGCGGCATGCCAGTCACCATCGCCCTCAATCACTACAGCATCAACTACACCGTCGCCTTGCCGGTGACCGGCATGTCCTATCGCGAGCTACTCGCGCGCCACGGCGGACAGGCATTGGCGGGGCGCCTCGCCACGCTCGAGATGGAGGTCGACGACGACAATCGCCTGGTCGGCAGCGTGCCACGCGAGAACGGTCTCGCCGAGAGCCTCATCACCGTCGAGCAGCGCATCGCAGTGGCCGGCGAGGTGCGGGCGCTGCAGCGATATGTGCCGGGTGAGCTCATCAAGGCGCTTGAGACGGCGCGCTCGAGCCGCGAGATCGACGACCTCCTCGAGCTGATGATGGCGCATCATGCCGCTGCGCCCGAGATGGCCGATGCGATCGAGCTCGCAGCGCAGCGTAACCCGTCGAACGAGCGACAGCGCGAGCTCAGTCAGCTGCGGCTCGACCAGGCGCTGACGAAACTGGCTAACGACGCGCCGGCGTGCTCGAGCGTGGTGAGATCGGCGCACGATGACGGTAGAGCCGCGCGCCGCTGGGCCAACCGTGCGTGAGGCCCCTGTGAAGCGTCACTCTCGCTGGCGACACTGCGACCTCCGCGCGCATTTGGCGGTCATTCTGGCGCGACCGCGCCGCACGTGAGCTTCCACACATCCGACTCCATGTTGTTGCCGGCGACGACCCACAGGCCGCCGCCGAACACGAAGATGCTGGAAGCGTGGCGCGGTGCCCACGGGGTGTCGCGCACCTCGTACCAGCTCACACCATCGTTTGAGTACCAAGCATCTTGCAGGTTGCCGATCCCCTCGCGATACCCCTCGAGCACCCACACACGCCCGTCGTACGCCGCGACGTCGTGGTACTGGCGGCTGACCCACGGGGCCTCGGCGAGGCGCTGGGTCCAGTCCGTGCCGTTCGGGGTCGACCACACGTCGTTGTGGAACAAGCGTGTCGGAACCGCGGGCGTGTCGTAGGTGCCGCCGCCGAGGATGAAGAACTCGCCGGCGAGCACCGCCTGGCCGCCGATCTGTCCACGCGCGGACCACGGTGCGTGCTCGACGATGCGTTCCCAGGTGATGCCGTCCGGCGAGCGCCAGACGTCGTTGTAGAACGCGGTTTCGGGCGGACCGCCGAACTGCGGCAACGTCTGGCCGCCCATCACAAAGATGTGGTCGCCGAGCGTCGCGGTGATGTGCAGAACGCGCTCGCCCCAGGGGGCCGCAGCGAGGATCCGGGTCCATGCGCTGCCATCGGTCGAGCGCCACACATCGGGCTGCATGTGCCCCTGATTGAGGTCACCGCCGAGCACGTACATCGCGTCGCCGAGGATCGTATAGCCGGCGGTGTGACGCGCCTCCCACATGTCGGGTGAGGGCGCGTTCGGCACGTCGTTGCGCCACTCGATGCCGTCGCTCGAGGACCACACATCGTTGCTGGTGACGAGCGGATAGTAGCCTGGAATCAATGGATTCCAGCCACCGAGCAGCCACATGCGGCCGTCCTTCACGAGGGCCCCTGCCCCATCGCGCGCGGGGAACGCGGCACTTGCGCTGAGCTGGGTCCAGGTGCACGAGCGCTGTGCCGACGGCGCGATGGCGACCGACGTGCGCGCGACGAGCTGGGCGAAGTCCGTGGGCAGCTCGGCACGCGAGCTCGAATAGGTCGCGCGAAGATCGATCGTCGTCGCGGACGGCGCGGTCATGCGCCAGCGCGCGAGGTGTTGCCAGTCGAGTGGGGCGGGCTCGCCGTAGGGCTCGAACGCGGCGCCATCAATCGACACTTCGAGGGTCGCGAGGATGTCGTCGGGCAGCACGAGGTCGCCAATCTCGGGCGCGACCATGGCGCGGATGACCTGCTCGCTGCCGGCCTGCCAGGTCGTCGCGAATGTGGGCTGGTCGAAGCCGACCAGCACCTTCTGGGTGACTGTGACCGAGGCCTCGGTGCAGCCGCCCGGGTTGCAGCTCTTCGCGGTGAGCGTCGCCTCGCCATCGCATGCCGCCGGTGACCAGAGGTTGTCTTCGATTTGGCCCGACCCACACGGGCTCGTGATGGTGAGCGTCGGTGGGCCCCAGTCCGAGGTGAGCGTGACCGGATAGCTGCGACCGCTGCGGCAAGCGCCCTGACAGTCGACGGAGACGGTGATGACCGGCAGCGGCGTAGTGACGCACGAGCCCATGCACTGCAGGACCGGGCAGCCGTCGGCGTTGAGCGACTCTGCGCACGGCGGAGCGGCATCGATGTAGAGCGCGCAGGTGCCGTCCTCGGCGCGGCTGCCACCGATCGAGACCGCGCACGTGCCAACGCCCGAGATGGGGCAGCACTTCGAGGCTTCGGATCCGTCGCCGCTGTCAGCGGTCTCGCTGGTGTCAGCGGTCTCGACGGAGGTCGCGTCGCGCGTGGGCGTAGATCCGGTGTCGGCTCGTCGCTGCACGAGATGAGCGCGACGCAGAGGGCGGCTGTTGTAGACCATCGCATTCGGCGACCGTACACCGCGAACAAGGTCGATGGGATTTATTATTGCGCGCCGGATATTGCCGGCATCAAGGCCAGCTTGAGACTGACCAGCACGGTCACCAGAGCAGATCGACGTTGCTGTCATCGGGGTCGACCCGGGCGAGCAGCTCGTTCAGATAGTTGGGCTGATCGCTCGGCTCGAGCCGCACGAACACCGCGCGCACGTCGGGCGCCCAATAGACTTCGGCCACGGCGAGCTTGCCCCAACTGTCGTCCTTCGCCGGGATTGCGCTTGCCGGTCGACCTTCGAACGTCGCGGCGATCGCCTTCGCGCTGCTCTCGATCGTGATCGGTACGGGCGTGCGCAGCGCGATGCTGCGCCCCGTTGCGGTCTTACAACCGACCAGTGGACGCTTCGAGAACGTCTTGGTGATTTCCCGATCCGGATCGGCGAGCGCCTCGGCCGGCGAGTCGATGTTCCACTCGACCGAGTCCGCCGGCGTGGCTTCCGCAGCGGTGACGCTATGCCTGAAATAGAGCCACGTCTCGCGGCCCGAGCCCGATTCGCGAATGCCTTGGTCGATCCACAACACGCTCCGCCCATCCCGCCCGAGCGCCACACAGCCGGGCTCCCCCGTCAGGATTCGCGCGATGATTTCCGGCGCGAGCGGGGTGGCCGCGACCGCGTCGACGGCGGCACCGTTGCTGTCTCCGACGGGTGGCGCCACTTCCGCCGGCGCTGCATCCGCCGGCGCTGCATCGGCCGGCGCCACATCCACCGGCGCTGCATCCGCCGGCGCCACATCCGCCGGCGCGGTCACCGCATCGGCCGCGGGCGCGGCAGCGATGTCGGCAGCGGATGGGACCGCGGCGTCAGGCGCCATCGCCGCGCCAGGTGCGGCGGCAGGCGGTGGAGCCGAGCTCGCGGGAGGCGGCGCTGGTGCGGCGGTGGGCTCGATGCCAGCTTTGCCACAAGCAGCCAGCAACAGGACTACGCCGGAAACAATGAATCGCAGTCGCGTCATTGCGAGACGATAACTCACCACGAATGCGCTGGCCAGCCTACCGCGCTGGCCGCGCGTCGCTCTCGTCCGCGGCGGCGAGGTATTCGTACGCCGGGTTCTCCGTTCTTCACCGCCGGATCATGCGGGCCCAGAGCTGCTTGGCATGCTCGAAGAAGGCGGGCGGGGCCTTCTTGAAGTCGGCCTTGTAGCTGCCGCCCTCCTTCATGCCATCGCCATAGTCGACGACCGACTCGCCGCGCAGCGCGTACTTGGCTTTCCGCTCGAGCATGAGCAGCTTCATCGTATCGGAGCTCATATCGCCGCGGCAGCCGGCCACGTAGCCGAAGCTGAGCTCGGCCTGGTCGTCGCCGTCGAGGTTCGTCAACGTGATGGACTCGGGGATGAACCTCAACGTGAGGTCGACGTCGCAGGGCTTCACGGCTTCTTTATTGGCCTGGACCTTGGTGTACACACCGTTGAGCTCCGAGAAGGTTGTCACATACAGCACGCGGCTCTCGTAGGTCGAGTCGTCCCGCTGGCCGACCTTGGAGCTGATGGCGAAGACGGCGAGATTGGTGCCGTTGCCCTCGTTCCAGGTGAGGACGCGCTCGACCTTGTAGGTGGCGCCGGCCACGGACTTGCTGGTGTCGATCCCGGTGACTTCCTGGAAGGTCAAGCCGGCCGGCAGGTTGCCGCTGGTGTCGGTCTTGAGGGTCGAAGGGATGTCGTTAGCGAGAGCCGGGCTGGCAGATGCGACGAGTGAGAGCAAAGCGAAGGAGGATAGGAGATGCTTCATGGTGAGCCTCGGGCGGAGTTGGTGTGCGCCAGGTGACGCCACCGACACTCTACGCCAGGTCGCTCCGTTCCCATCATACGCCCTTCTGACGCGCAGCTGTGCCGACCCCGAGCTCGGCCTGCTCCGAGCGACGCGCTGAAGCTCTCTTGTCGCGCGCCCAAACCATTTTGGGTTGTAGCGCGCGCGGCGCGGGCTCACTCTCGCCATGCGCATCGACACGCTCATCGTCGCCCCGCCGCTCAGGGCGCGACGAACATCGGCCGGTCGATGCGCACATCCATCAGGTCACCATTTGGCGCTCGCATCCCCAGCCAGATCGAGTCCGCTTGTTTGTCCAGTGTCATTCGCCACACCACCTCGTGGATCGACATCCGAGCGGTGCTTTCATCGCCGACATGGAGGAGTTCCGTCCCTGATGGAATGCCCAGCGCATCGAGGGCCCCGTCCCGCCCCTCATCCTTCCACCCGAAGCTCAGACCATCGGCGCCGAGATACCTTCGGATCGCCTCGCTCTCCTCGTCTTCGTGCCCCAGCTCCTCGCGCTCGGGGCGCAAGACGGTGACGCAGCGTCGACGCGTCGACGCGGGCCGCAGTCCAAACCCATTCCACATTGTGACCTTCGCGCTCACAAGACCGTGACCCGACTATCCATGACGCGCCCAGAGACCCTGGTCTCCATGGGGTTTCCGCAGCGCAGCCGCACGACCTCACCTGGCTCGAGCCACACCTCGCCGCAGACCACCTCGAAGCCCTGCCCGTGTTTGTTCTCGTCGAGGGCGATCGCCACTTCGTATCTATTCGCGCCACGAAGCCGAACCAGCTCTCCCACCCGCCCCAGCTCCACGCTGTTATGCCCTCCCGTTCCCTGATAGGTGACGTGGGGCCGTATGTGCCTTTGAGGGACTCCATATAGTGGTCGATCTCGACGCTGATGCGCTGCGGGACGCCACGCGCATCGAGCACCCAGCCGAAGAGCTCGACGCCCCGGCCCATCGAACGCGGCGGTCAGCTCGTCCGCTTCGGTACTCCAGGCGTGCCATCCCTGATTCGCCGGCGCCGTCGCCGACCTCTCCCTCGACTCCCGGCTGTCCGCCGGACCCACGTCAACGCGCGCAAGCGTGCCCGCACTCGCCGCCGCGTCGCCAGGCGTTGTCGCGAACTATGGCTTCGCCAGCAGCCAGAACAGCGCAAGCGCGAGACCGACCCCAACCACGACGCGACGCGATGCTTTGGACATTGACGGCCTCCCAGGTCTCGAACAGCACAACAGCTTGGTCATGGTCTGCGAGATCGAAACAACGCACGAGTCGTCGCCGTAAACCCTCGGACATACGCCGTTCATACGCCCATCGCCGCCGCGTCGAGCCCTCCTCGCTACCGTCCAGCGCCAGCGGACCAGCTTCGGACAACCCGCCAACACGACCCCGCGCCCGAACGCCGCCCTGGCCAGTGCAGACGCCCCCGGGTGAACGTAGCTGCAAGCCCGAACAAACAAAAATGTCCACTGAAACGGAACAATCTCGAATTTCGTGCTGCGGGACTGGATTAACCAGAAAGCTGTTCCAATGTATCCCCCAACCTCGAATCGGCAGGTACTCTTATAGAAAATCCCTCCTCGCCATACTCGTCGCTGTGTTTGCATTGGGTGTAGGTCCAGCACTGACGTCCCGTGAGGCCAGCGTTTTATCTGGATAACGTTGGCAATGGTGGTCAGCTCAGCCTTGTAGCGAGCGACGATGAGGGCCCAAGCGCGATCGAAGCGGTCGCTCTGTTGCCACGCGCGGAAGTTGAGGATGGCCTGACCCCCTTCGTGGCCCCAGCACATGCCGCTAAGCTTGAGTCGCTGAGTGACAAGTGTCTTGCACGCGGCCTCTACGACGCCGGACCCTATGGGGAGGTTCTCGGACGCGGCTTTGGCGTATCGCATCCGAGCACGACTGCTCCTGAAGTATTGGAGTTCGGTTTCTATCCGTGCATTGCCTGGATGCTTCTTCGCGAGATAGGCCAGATGTTGGTAACCGCCTCGACACCCTTGGCCTCGTGTCTGACTGAGTGCGTGGCGCTTGAGATCGAATTGGTATCGAGCTGCGATGCTGCCTTCGCCGTAGGCCGCGCCAATGGCGGCCGAGAGGTGCTCGGCAGCGTGATAGAAGTCCAGGATCTCGTCGCCATGAGGCAGCGCTTGGGAGAGGAACGTCCAATTGTCCTTGGCGCCGTCGGCGAGCTTCACGAGTCGCAAGGAGGGGCGTTGCTTGAGGACCGCGCCCAGCTCGGCTTCGAGCATGGCCTTGAGGGTTGCCTTCTTCTCCTCGGGCAGGCGCGCCATTCGCACGACACGGAGCAGGTCGCCCTCTGCGTCGTACATGCTGATTGTCCCGCAGGCCACCTCGCGATAGCCCGCTGGTCCCTTGGTGAGCCTCCCAGCCGCGGCAGCATTGGCCCGCTTTGCCATCCGCTCGCCGTCCTTCATCGGCGCGAGCACGCCGTCCAGCGAAACAGCGACGACCGCAGTGCCTTCAGGGATTATCTCGTCCTTGCGCAACGCCGCCTCGAAGGCCTCGCGCTGATCTTCGACGACCCCAGTAGCTGTTTGGGCAAGCGGTCAAGCGAACTCTTGGACGGCGTCATGTTGCCGACGCGCGCGAAGAGTTCCTCGGCGGCCGCAGGGGTCATCTGCGACACGACCCAGGTCGCGAGCTGAGCCGCCAGTGGCGTCCAGCGAGCCCCAACGATGCCCAGGCGCAGTTCCATGGGGCAGATCGAGGGCGCGTCCTCGCGGGTCCGGTCTTTGTAGAGTGTGCGTTCCACCCTGACCGGTCCAGCCGCAGTGACGTATTCGTCCGAGCAACGAACGACACGGCGATAAACGACGCCACCCACCTCTATGGCATCTGTCGACACGTCCGCTTTCGCGAGTTCCTCCGTGAGGACCTCCCGTTCCAGCGCCATCACACGAGCATGAAGCGTCCGCTCGAAGGCCGCGAAGTCCTTCGGCACCTCCTTGTTGATCCGCCGTTCCTTCATGAACGACAGAAGCTCCGCAAGGGCCCCCGCAGGCGCGGAAGCGGTGGACGAGGACGAGGAACGACTTTCAAGACGCTGAGGTTGAGCCATGCCGCCTCAACCCGCCAGCCGAAAACCTTGATCCCGATTTACGTCAGTGCTGGATCTACACCCTATGTCTTTTCGTTGTCCGTTCAGGACCCCGAAAAGTTGGAACGTTCCGATACTTGCGAGAATGTGATCGACAATTCGTCGGCGAGCGCCTCGGGCGCGGCCCGAGACCGAATGCCCGGCTTGACGATTGCGACGGGTTGATGTCGCGTGCTACCGGTCCCAACGGAGGTGGCGATGCAACGTGGGAGGTTTACTGCCAGTCGCGAGGTCTGTGTGATCAGCCTGCTCTGCGCCGCGTGCGGCGGCGGCGACCCGCCGAGGATCGCTCCGGCCCGCCGCGACGCCGCGCAGCAACTCGCTATTCCACTCCTGGGAAGCCTCCAGAATCCGGCCTGGTCGCCGGCGTCGCACGCGATCTTGTTCACGCGGTTTGCCGGCGGCTACAACGCGGGCCCCGCCGACCTGTTCGTCGTGGACTTGCGTGACCGCGATCCGCGCTTGCTGGTGTCCGACGGCAGCGATAATGTGAACCTGCCGGGATCCTCCTGGAACGGGGTCACTGGGGCGATCGTCTTCTCTTCATCGCGGGATCCGCACGACGAGATCTTCAGCATTGACGGCGGCGCGCGGCCGGGCCGCGAGACCCTCGTGACCAAGCGGACCGATTTCGTCGCTTACGAGCCGACGCTTTCGCCAGACGGTAGGTGGGCTGTGTTCGAGTCGCACCGCATCGATCAAGAGGACGGTGGAGTGATCATGAAGGCGCCCGTCGACGGATCCTCAGACTCGATCCCGCTAACAGCCGGAGGCGACTGTCGTCAGCCCAACTGGGCACCGTCTGGGGGCCGCATCCTTTACCAGACGCGCACTGGATCACAATGGGATATCTGGGTCATGAACGAGGACGGGACTGGCGCCCGCCGGGTCACGTCAAGCCCCAGCGACGAGACCGACGCATCGTTCTCGCCAGACGGCGCATCCATTGTCTACTCGTCGAACGAGGGAGGACTCGATCTGGCGAACCTGTTCGTCGTCCCCACCGCAGGCGGCGCCTCGACGCGGGTGACGGACTGGGACGGGTACGACGGAGCGCCTGCCTGGTCACCGGACGGAACGCGGATCATTTTCGAATCTTTCGCCGGTGATCCGGACGAGTCCGCCGGTACCGGCTTATGGATAATCGATGCACCGGCGCCGTAGTCCGGCGCCAGGGTGCCGGTTGAGTATAGGAAGAGCTGAATTGAGGTTGGATGCTTGGACGCGACCCATCTGTCAGACTCCATTTGCATTTACTACTCGAGCTAGCGCGGCGGAGGTTTCAACTCACCTCCTGGACCTTGCAGCAGGAGCCGGCGCAAGCAACGTACCAGTGGTCCTCATGAAGCGCGCGGACAACATGACCTGGAAGACAGTTGCGACCGCGACGACCGACAAGAATGGCCGCGTCAAGGGCTTTCAGACGGACGAGATGCTCAGCATCCGAACGGAATTTACAAGCGCGTCTCTGACATGGCCTATCAAGAAGGAGAGGCAGACGCATACTTTCCGGAGATCAATATCGTCTTCAAGGTTGACGGCAATACACCTCACTACCATGTCCCGGTCGTGGTCAGCCCTTATGGCTATTCGACATACCGAGGAAACTAGCCGAGTGACAAAGGACGGGTGGGGTCCACCGAGGCCGAGCTGCGTTTGCCGGCCAGTAGTCCCATGGCGTCCATCAGCTCATGTTTATGGGAGCATGAGAGCGACGCTGTTGAGGATCGCGCCGGCGCCATCGATGTGTTCGACGAGGACGCGCGGCGGTGAAGTCTTCGGGTCGAAGGTGAGGCGCCCGTAGTTGCGCTCGCCGGAGAGAAACGGGAACTGCTCCTCGGTGCCGCCGAGCTGTACGAGGGCGAAGGCCGGGTTGAGATGGGCGACGGGGCCGACGAGGACTTCGCGTTGGGTGGCGTGCGCCGTGTTTGGAGGACCGACGCGGGTGACGGCAGCGAAGTGGAGGTCGCCCGCGAGCCACAGGACGCCGGGCACGGCGCGGGTCAGCGCGAGGATGCGTTCACGTTGGGCGTCGTAGCCCTGCCAGCGTTGGGCTCTACCTGGAAGGATGGTGGGCCACGCGGTGATCGGCAGCGACGTCATGACGAGCTTGAAGGTCGCGCGCGACGCCGCGAGCGTATCGGCGAACCAGCTCAGTTGGGTCTCGGAGATGAACTGGGCCGACGCCGACTCGGCCGTCGAAGGTCGACGCTCCGAGCGACAGTCGAGCACGAAGAGCTCGACCGTTGTCCCCCAGCGAAGCGAGCGCCAGATCCGGGCCGGGTCGTCGGGCGAGCGGCGCGGTCCGAGGTGCTCGAAGAACGCTTGACGCGCGGCGGCGAGGCGAGCGGCGTCGAAGGACTCCGGATCCCAGTTGTTTTCGACCTCGTGATCGTCCCAGGTCGCGACGGTCGCGACGGCACCGCGCAGTGAGCGGAACTCGTCGGAGCCGAGGTTGCGCGCCCAGTTCTCGCGATACTGCGGCAGCGTCGTCGCGTCGTCGGCGTAGGTCGTATCTCCGAGCAACAAGAACGCGGCGAGCGAGTCTTCGGCGGCGCGCGCGACCACATGGAAGGGGCGCAGGTCCCACTTCGCGCATGACGTCGCGCCGAGGACGACGACGGGTGAAGCGTCGTCGGGCGGCGTGGTCTGGAAGGTGCCGATCGGGCTCCGCAGCGTGGCACCGACGATGAACGCGTAGGCGTAGCGGGTGGCGGACGCGAGCCCGCCGAAATCGAACGTGATGAAGCCGCCATCGCCAAGCGCAATCGGCTGGCGAGAGCTCAGGGTCCCTGCGCCACGAAGGTCGTCATCGGGCTGCCATACGACGAGTTCGAGCGAGGACGCGGTGTCGGAGCCGGCGTAGAGCGTCGTGAGCATGATGCTGGTGGAGGTCGGGTCGCTCGATCCAACGCCGATCGGGAAGGTCGAGCGCGCGGCCTCTGAGTGGACGGCGGGGTCGAAGCGCGGCGCTGGCGTGTCGAGGTCGGTGGCATCAACCACATCGGTCTCGGGCACATCGGTCTCGAGCACGTCGGTCTCGAGCGCGTCGGTCTCGGGCACGTCGGTCTCGAGCCCATCGATGCCCGCTTCATCACCGGCCAGCGCGTCGTCACTGCACGCGATCAGCCCAAGCGTGCCTGCGGCGGCTGCGACAAAGAACATGCGTCTTGTGATGCCCGGGTCCGGCGGGGATTGGTCGTTCACGAGCGAGCGGTATCATGCGACCGCGACGACCTCCAGCAGCCGCGCTTGCTTGCGCCGGGCGTGGGACCGGGGTAGCCAAGGCCACGATGACGGCGGGACCCAAGATCGATGTCGACCTCCTCGATCGCCTGCTCATCGGGGATGAAGCGGCCTTCGTGCAGCTCGTCGGTCGCTTTCACGCCCACCTTATCCGGGTGGCGCTGATGTTCGTGCGCGATCGTTCGGTCGCCGAAGAGGTCGTGCAGGACACCTGGGTCGCGGTCGTGCAGGGCCTGCCCAGCTTCGAGCGGCGCTCGTCGCTGGAGACCTGGATGTTCCGCATCCTCGCCAACCGCGCACGCACGCGTGGGGTGCGCGAGGCGCGCTCTACGCCGCTTTCGGCCTTCGAGTCCGACGACGACGAGGCGGCGGTCGATCCCGCGCGTTTCAACGAGCGTGGTGGGTGGGCGGCGCCTCCCCGGCGCTGGGAGGATCAAGACCCGGAGCGGCTGCTCATGCGCGGCGAGACGATGGCTGTGCTGCAGACGGCGCTGGACGCGCTGCCGCCGAACCAGCGCGCGGTCGTCGTGCTGCGGGACGTCGAGGGGGTCGAGGCGGCCGACGCGTGTAACATCCTCGAGGTCAGCGAGACGAACATGCGTGTGCTCCTCCATCGGGCGCGTGCGAAGTTGCGCGCTGCGCTCGAGGCACACCTGGCAGTGGTTTGAAGAATCAACGAGACGCATCAAGATGCTGAGTTGCAAAGAGATCACCGAGCTCCTGACGGCCTACGTGGAAGGCCAGATGCCACTCATGCAGCGCATGCAGTTCAGGATGCACATCGGCTTGTGCAAGCATTGTCGCGAATACCTCGCGCAGATGCGCACCACCCATCGCCTCACCGGCGCGCTGCCAACCGAGCCGATGCCGACCGAGGTCCGCGACGAACTCGCCAAGCGCCTCGCCAGGATGCGACGTCAAGCCATCGGCGAGACACCGGAGCCCGAGCGCCGCTGAGACCTCTGGCCAGGAGCGACCCGTTGACGCCTTTCCCCCAGTCAGCCAAAGCCGGCAAACGCGCCTGGCGATGGTGGCTCGGCGGCACGGTGGTCACTCCAGAAGGGGCCCCGTGAGCGGGCGCTGTAACATCGCAGCGCGTCGCGAGACGGAGGGGTACGACGTCGCGCTGCAAGCCAATAGCTCGCAGCCGCCGCGGCGCCGACACAAGGAGCCCCGATGTCAAACGCCCTCGTCCGCCCCGCCAATGATGACCCCGAGCAGCAGACGATGGCGCGCTCTGCGTCCGCGGCGCGGGCGGTAGAGACCGCGCTGTGTCGCCCGGTGAAATACGATGCGCGCTACCTCGCGGCGATCCCGGCGGAGGTGATCGAGCGTGACTATGGCTGCGGCGACCCGTCCGCGCACCTGCGTGAGGGCGAGGTGGTGCTCGACCTCGGCTCGGGAACGGGCAAGACCCGCTTCATCGCGAGCCAGGTCGTGGGGCCCGCGGGGCGCGTCATCGGCGTCGACATGCGCGTCGAGGCGCCGCTCGTCGCCGACGGATCGGTCGATGTGGTCGTCTCGAACTGCGTGCTCAACCTGGTGCGGCCCGAGGACAAGCGGCGCCTCTTCGGGGAGATCCACCGCGTGCTGGGGCGCGGCGGGCGCGCCGTGATCTCCGACATCGTCGCCGATGAGGACGTCTTCGCGGCCATGCAGGCCGATCCGGAGCTGTGGAGCGGCTGCATCTCCGGCGCCCCGCGCGAGGACCGGTTCCTCGAGGCGTTCGCCGAGGCCGGCCTCTACGGCGTGGCGATCGTGTCCCGGCAAACAGAACCATGGCGGATCGTCGGCGGCATCGAGCTGCCGCCGCTCGATGAGTGCCCACCATTTCCGTGTGGCGTCCCGTCGCTGGTGCGCGACCCGCGAGAGACGCGCGGCACGCCAACAGGCGCCTCCGGGTCTGCGGGCTGTGAGCCCGGCGGGAGCTGCTGCTGATGGGCGCCAACACGACCACGCGCGCTGACGGCGCGCTGATGCCTCAGCCGGCAAAGCCGCGCCACGACGCCTTCGCTGCGACCCTCGCGGGCCACGGTCTAGGCGAGCTCCGCCGCGGTGCGGTGACGACGCTGCAGGTGAACGTGGGCAAGCTCTGCAACATGGCGTGCCATCACTGTCACGTCGAAGCGGGTCCGCTCCGCACGGAGATCATGGGTCTCGATGTCGCGCAGCGCGTGCTCGAGCTGGTCCGGGCCAACCCGCGCATCGAGCTCGTCGACCTGACCGGCGGCGCGCCCGAGCTCAACCCGCACTTCCGCTGGCTCGTCAGCGAGATTCGCGCACTCGGTCGGCGCGTGATCGACCGATGCAACCTGACGGTGCTGTTCGAGCCCGGCCAGGAGGACACCGCCGCGTTCCTCGCGGAACAAGGTGTCGAGGTGGTCGCGAGCCTGCCGTGCTACTCGGCCGAAAACGTCACCAAGCAGCGCGGCAAGGGCGCCTTCGACAAGAGCATCGAGGGACTGCTCCAGCTCAACGCCCTCGGCTATGGACGGCCGGGCAGCGGGCTCGTGCTCGACCTCGTGTACAACCCGGTCGGGGCCACGCTGCCGCCGGCTCAGGCCAACCTCGAGCGGCGCTACCGCGAAGAGCTGGCGGCCCACTTCGGGATTGTGTTCTCGCGGCTCCTCACGATCACGAACCTGCCGATCTCGCGCTTCGCGCACATGCTCGATCGCACCGGGCAGGCGGCGGCCTACCAGAGTCTATTGGTGGCACACTTCAACCCGGCGACGGTCGCGGGCCTCATGTGCCGCTCGCTTGTCAGCGTGGGCTGGGACGGGCGCCTCTACGACTGCGACTTCAACCAGATGCTCGAGCTGCCGCTCGGAGGCCGGGACGCGGGGCCGACGGTCTTCGACGTCGAGCCGCTCGCGGCGCTCGAAGGTCGCGCCATAGCGACCGCGGGCCACTGCTTCGGGTGCACAGCCGGGGCCGGCTCGAGCTGCGGCGGGGCTATCGCGGGCCCGGCGCCAGTGACGACATGAGCGCCCTCACGCTGATCGCGCTTGTGGTCGCGGGGGCCCTGGCCTTCGTCAACGGCGCCAACGATGTCTCGCGCGGGATCTCGACCCTGGTCGGCGCCGGGGTCACGAGCTACCGATGCGCGATCGCGTGGGGCACACTCTGGACGGCGCTCGGGGCGTTCGCGGTGTCGCCGACCCTCATCTTCCTGGTCGTCACCGTCAGCGTGGTCGCCGGCAGCCTGGTTGGCAGACGGCGCACCCGCCATCCTTTGTTGAGTCCGGAGCCACCATGGGTCACTTGACTACGTCACTTTTCCTCGTCGCGAGCCTCGCCATGGCCTGCGACAAGACCACCCCGGCACCAGCTCCGGTCGCGCCGCCGAGCCCTGCTGGTGCGACCAACGAGCCCGCTCAAGCCGCGGTCGAGCCTTCCCCGGAACCAGCGCCGAAGCCTCACGAGAAGCCGCCCGCCCCGTCCGAGGCGGGCCAGGTCGGCACCCTCCCCGAAGGTGTTGGGATCGCGGTCGGGGCGGCCGCCCCCAAGCTCGAGCTAGACGGCGTCGACGGCACGAAGGTCGCGCTCGGCGAGCTCTACGCGCGCGGCACGACGCTGGTCGTCTTCTATCGAGGCGGCTGGTGTCCGTTCTGCAACGCGCAGCTGCACGCGCTCTCGCAGGCGGCGCCGGAGTTCGCGAGGCGCGGCGTCGGCCTCGCCGCCATCAGCGTCGATCGCGCCGACGAGGGGGCCAAGACGCGCGCGAGCTGGACCATCCCGTTCCCGGTGCTGGCCGATCCGGAACTCGCGGCGCACCGCGCCTTCAATGTGACCTATGCTGCCGAACCGGAGGAGGTCGAGCGCCTGCGCGGCTTTGGCATCGATCTCGAGAAGGCCTCGGGCAAGACCCACCACACCATCGCTATCCCGGCGCTGTTCCTGGTCGACACCCAGGGGATCGTCAGGTGGGCACACGCCGACCGCGACTACAAAGTGCGACCGTCCGTCGCCCAGCTCCTCGCGGCCATCGACCAGGTCGTCGCCCGGGAGAAATGAGGCCCAGCGGCGCGTCGTCGCCACTCGAAGCGCTCACCGGACGCGGCGGGGCTGTCAAGCTTGCGCGCGGGGCGAGTGGCCCGGGGCATGGAAGGCGGCGAGGTGACGACCGATCTCATCGGGGCGCTCTTCCTGAATGAAATGGGCGCAGTCGGGGAGGCGCGTGACCTCGAGATCGGGGCGTGCGCGGGCGAGGCGGGCGATGGTCTTGCTGATGTCGGGCAGGATGAGGTCCCGTTCACCGTAGATAACGGAGGTCGGGGTAGACGTCGTCTCGAGCCAACGCGACAACGTCACCATCCCGGCCGGAACGAGCCGGAGGCCGGCGCCAAGCAACATCTTGCGGGCCGCGGCGTCACCGAAGGGCGCGGCATATTCGTCAAGCACCTCGCGGGCGAGACGTCGCCGATAAACACCAAATTTCTGTCTGCTCTCGCCTCGCCACGGCTTCGCCTGCTCGGCGAATTACAGCGCGCGCTGGAGACCCCGACGGCTCACGATGACGTCTCGGACGAGCGGGACGCGCGTCGCGACGAGGAACGCGGTGACGGCTGCGACCTTCAGGATAGACGAGGGTGTTGAGCAGCGTCACGCGGCGCACCTGTGCGGGATGTTGGCTCGCCCAAGAGGCCTATCGGGCCGCCTGCGTCGTGGACGACGAGGTCGATCGTCGTGAGGCCGAGCGCGTCGAGAAAGGTCTCGATGCTGCGCTCGTAGAAGCGGAAGCTGAGGCTCGAGTCCGGCGGCGCGGTCGTTCGACCGAAGCCCGGCAAGTCGAGCGCCAAGGCCCGCAAACCAGCCGCGGCGAGGTGCGGCATGATGTTGCGCCAGAGGTAGGACGAGGTTGGCCAGCCATGCAGAAGCAGGACAGGGTGGCCAGCGCCCATCTCGCGATACGCGAAGCGTGTGCCGTTGGCAGACAGGGTGCGGGGCGTGGGCCCGTTCATCGTTCGACGGTGATACCAGCTTCGATGGCTGTGCGTCGAGGCGCACGGGGGCCGCGGCGGTGAATATCAATCCATGGGCACTGACGCGATCGGGCCGAAAACCGGCGGCCGCGGCGGGATCGCCCCGCAATGTTGCACGTCTTCGACGCTTGGGAGCAGCTCGGCCTTGTCACACGGTAAGGCTGACACCGACAGCGACGTGACTTCATCGCTCCGGCTTTGCCGGTTGCGGCGAAGCAATTCGCCTATATCTTTCGATAAAACGCCGATCAATAAAGTCTTTGAGCCACATGCTCGAGCGGCCACGCCACCAGAACGGTCCCCACGTCGCCAGCGCCGAGCCGTCTCCGAGATTGAGGATGGCGAGAAAACGCTTCTGCGGCTGGTATTCTGCGAGTGGCTTGCGCGCCAGGCTGGCCAGCAGATTGGCGTGAATGTAGGCAGCCTGGCGCACCCCGAACACGCCGAGCTTCGGCAGCTCGAAGCCTTCCATCGCGGCGCAATCACCACCGGCGAAGACCCGCGCGTCGGCGATCGAATGCAACGTGCGATGCACGCGCAGCCCTTGCTTCGGACGGGTCGGTAGTCCCATGGTCTGCACGAGTGGATGCGCTTCGAGCCCGGTCGCCAGGACGACGAGGTCCGCGGGAAAGCGACGGCCGTCTTCAGCGACCAATGATTTTCCCGCGCGTGAGACGACTCGAACCCGGGTGCGAATCTCCACGCCGCTGCGGATGAGCGCGCGCTGGAGTCTCCTCGCCGCGCCCGCTGGAGCTTGTCCCATCAGCCGCTCGGCGGGCGTGAACAGCGTCACGTGCACGGGGCGGTGATTCAGCTTGGCCAGCGCGGCAAGATTGGCAGCCACTTCAGAGCCCGATGGGCCGCCGCCGATCACCGCCACGCTCGGTGTATCGTCCGCGCGAAACCTCGCCTCCAGATGTTCGCGCAGCTTCCACAGATTGCTGATCGGCTTGACCGCCCACACGCTCGGGTCATTGGCCGCGCCGGCAAAGCCGTCTGCGTTTACGCGACTACCGACATTCAATGACAGATAGTCGTACGCCAGCTCGGCGCCACCGGCGAGGCGAAGTCGGCGCGCGGACGTATCCACGGTCTCGACGCGATCCCTGATGAACTCGGCGCCATGTGCTCGTGCGAGCGCCTGCGCGTCCACCCGGTCCTCGGCCGGTTCATACCTGCCGCCGAGCATTCCAGTCGCCAGGCCGGAGTACCAGAACTCACCCGGATCGACCAACACCACGCGCGCACCCCTCGCGACGAGCTCCCGGGCATGCGCCGCCACATAGAGATGCACATGGCCGGCACCGACGAGCACCACGGTCTGCGAACGCCCCTCGACCTGATCGTTCATGAAATTCTCTCTGGAAATGGGGTCACTTGGTTTTCTTTGCCAGTGCTTTTTTCGCGATGCGGGTGACGAGCACGGTCACCACCACTGTGGCCAGGAGGCCCACGCCGTAGAGGACCCATTCGCCGGTGCTGCGCTCGCGTTCGCCGGTGGCAGCTTGTGCAAGCGAACCGAGATACACATACATCACAGTGCCCGGCATCATGCCGATCCACGAGGCAAGAATGAAGTCCCGCAGCTTCACCTGCGTCAGGCCGAACGCGTAATTCAATAGGGCGAACGGAAATACGGGCGAGAGCCGCGTCAGTCCGACAATTTTCCAACCGTCGTTGGCCACGGCCTTGTCGATCGCGGCGAAACGCTCGTTGCCTGCGACTTTTCGCGCGATGAGGTCACGGGCAAGATAGCGGCCTACAAGAAACGCGCACGTCGCGGCCAGCGTTGAGGCGATGGAGACATAGACCGACCCCCACAGCACGCCGAAGACAGCACCCGCGCCGAGGGTCAACACCGAAGCGGGGATGAACAGCACCGTCGCCACGATGTAGATCCCGATGAAGATGAGCGGACCCCACGGCCCGAGTTTCCCAACCCAATCGATCGCCTGTTTGAGCAGCTCCTGACCATTGAAGTATTTGAAGGCGACAATGGCGGCGGCGATGAGCGCGACTGCCACGCCGACGTAGAGCAGCCACTTCCAGCGAGAGCCGGGTTTGGCGGTGGGAGCTACAGGTGCAGTCATGGTGTCATTCTTGTTGGATCGAGGCACGTCAGCGAGCATCGCGGGCGGCGCTCAACGGCCGATGCGGGTGGTGCCTGGGGGCGCTTCGGGAGGCGGAGACGGGGCCGGGCTCGTGAGGCCGAGCCGGCCGCGCAGGGCCTCGTCGCCGGTGCGGTTCAGGGTCCAGTAGGGCAGGCGTGTGGTCTGGAGGATGCGCGCCTCCTCGCCCTCGGACGTGGTCCATCCGAGGACGCGGCGGGGTGGTGCGACCGCTACCTCGAAGGTGCGGCGATAGTCGCCGGCCTCGAGGACAAAGCGCGTCACCGCCGCGGCTCCCTCGCCTTGGCGGGTACGCTTGAGCGTCGCGTTCTGTGGCTGGGGCGGCACATGAGTGCGGCGCGTTCGCCAAAGAGAGGGAATGAGCGGCCCGGACCAATCGCCGCCGTTCGCGAAGGGGCCATCGAGCTCGCGCAGCTGGATGAGGAGCGCGTCCTCGTAAAGTGTTCCCGCGGGGACAGTTGTGTCGGTCGTACCCTCGCCTTCGCTCGCGAAATAGGAGGCGATCTGGGTGCGTAGGCGGCCGGGTCCGGGCCACAGCGCCTGGAAGACCTGACCGCACCACTCTTGTGCGGTGATCGTGAGCTTCACGGGCGAGAAGCGCGCGCCGCCCCAGTCGTCGATGGGCGCGAACACCGAGGTCATCACCGAGTACGGGTAGATGCCGGTGAGGAAGCCAAAGCTCTGGTTGAGCTTGAGCACGTCGACGCGATCGGCGGGCGGCGCGTCGTCGTCTTTGATCCATGTGCGCCGGCTCAGCGGCTCGGTGACGTAGACGAGCACCATCTCGCCCGTGCGCAGCTCGCCGTAGCGCGGGGTGGTCAAGCGATAGCCCGAGAGCTCGGCGTTGCCGTCGTACCAGAGGCCGCGGAAGTCGCCGCTGGCCGGCGCGAGCGGTTGCGACGGGAGGCTATCGAGGTCGCTGGCGCATGCCGAAGTGGTGAAGAGGAGCAGGCTCGTGCAGAGCCACGCGCGGAGATCAATGCTGGAGGTCATCGTGCGTCCTTGCCGGTGCGGAGAGTGGCGGCAGTGCGGTGCGCTCGCGCAGGCGAACAGCGCTCGCGGCGAGGCGATCGAGAGAGACGTTGCCCTTGCGATCGACCTGGCCGAACGCGAGCACGCCCGTCGGGCAGGCCGACACACAGGCCGAGCAGCGCACGCACTGCGGGTCTTCCATCGGGGCGCCGCGGCTCGCGAAGCTCATCACGTCGATGCCCTGGTGGCAGGTGGCGGTGCAGGCGTTGCACGAGATGCACTTCTTGCCGTCGGCCACGATGCGAAAGCGCGAGAAGCGGGCGTAGATGTGCATCAGCGCGGCGAGGGGGCAGCCAAAGCGACACCACGTGCGACCGGACAGGCCGAAGTAGAGGCCTGTGCCGAGCGCGCCCGCGAGCGTGAAGTCGACGAACGGCTTCCACCCTGATGTGAGGGCAGCGTCGGCACTTGCGCCGGCCCAGGCCCAGCCGGTCGACCAGGCGACGACGCGCAGGATGAGCAGCACGAGCGCTATCGCGAGGATGGCCTGGCCGAGAAAGTTCAGTCTGTTCAATGACTTGCCGTGCGGCATCTTGTCGCGGTGTCGATCGCCAAGGGTCTCGGCGAGCGCGCCGCACGAGCAGACCCAGCCGCAGTAGGCGCCCTTGCCCCAGCGCCAGACGATGAGCGGGATGACGACGAAGGTCTGGATCAGGCTGATGACGAGCCAGCCAGTGAGCGGCTCGGCGGTGAAGACGTTCCAAACAAAGAGCGGCCAGGCGAGGATGAAGCCGTAGGCGCGCCAATACTCGCGGCCGTTGGCGTCGTACGAGGCCTTCGGGAAGAGGCTGTCGGCGATGTCCTTCAGGATGCCGCTGTCGAAGGCGCCGTGGTGACCGAGCCAGGGCAGGAGGATCTCGGGCAAGATGAAGAGCGGCAGGAGCTGGAACGCGATGAGCGTGTAGGTCTGGCGGCGCACATAGGGCGTCTTGCGGCGCCGGATGCGGTCGAGACCGAAGACGACCACGGCGGCGCAGTAGAGGAGCGAGATGAAGAAGCCGATGCCGTTCGAGGCAGACGCAGCGAGGGTGTACCAGAGGTCGCGTGGCGCGTTGTTGGCCTGGAGGTCGACGAGGTGCTCACGCGCGATGGTCGCCGGGTTCCATGAGGCGCTGCCGAAGAGGCCAAAGGCCTTCATCGCGTAGAGCACGGTCGCGGCGACGAAGAACGCGGTAAGCCCGGTCCAGGCGCGGCGTGTACGCTCGCCTTGAAGGGCTATCCCAGAGCGGCGAAAGAGGTCGAGCGGCGGCTCGCGACCGATCAGCGAAAAGACCGTGTCGGCAGGCAGCCGTTCGCCGCTGGCGAGCACGACCTCGCTCGGGTCGATGCGCGCGACGCGCTGGCCGAGCTTCAACGTGAGGGCGCCGCTCGCGACGAGCGCCTCGACACGCGCGACGTTCTCGGGCTTGGCACGCGCCAGGCTGGCCCCGCGATGCACGAGCGTGACCGAGGCGGCACGGGTGCCGGGGTCGGCGAGGGCGATGGCGGCCTCGAGTGCCGTGTCGCCGCCGCCTACGATGACGACGCGCTCGCCGTGATGGTGGGCGGGGTCGATGAGGCGGTTCGAGACCAGCGGCAGGTCCTCGCCCGCGACGCCGAGGCGACGGAAGTTGCCGGTGCGACCGATGGCGAGGATGACGCGGCGCGCGCGCACGGGCGCATGGTCGGCGAGCGTGATGACGAGGTGGTCATGCGCGCGCGCGATCTTGTCGGCGGTGGCGACCGTGAGCAGCACGTCGCGACCTGCGACGCCGTGGCGGAGTTCGGCGAGGAGCTCCTCCTTCACGGTGGCACCGACCTGCAGCTGGCCGCGCGGCGTCATCGTCGTCGGGTAGGTGAAGATCGGCTTGCCCTTGGGGAAGGCCGCGATGGTCGAGAAGGGCTGCGCCGGCTCGACGACCATGAGCGAGAGGCCGCGGCGCTGGCACTCGAGCGCGGCCGACATGCCGGCTACGCCGCCGCCCAAAATGGCGACGTCGACCAGGTCTTTGGGGCTCGTGGCCTGCGTCGGAGCGGACTTCAGCTCGTCCGCGATCCGGCCCGCGGCGGCCGCGCCAGTGTCGAGCGCGAACTTGAGCAGCGGCACGCCCGCCAGATCGCCGACGACGAAGACGCCCGCGAGGCTCGTGCGGCCGGTGTCGTCGACGCGCGGGAGGCGCTCGACCTTGCCGGCGGGCCACTTGAGGTGCAGCCAGTAAGCGTAGCGGCTGAGGGCGTTCACTCGACACCTGCTTGGAGGGCGCGCCCCTCGCGGTCGTGCGATGGTTTGGGAGGCTCGGCGGGGGCCGCGCCGCCAGCGCTCGGCGTGCCGATCTCCCAGATGAGCAGCGCCAGCGCCGGCAGGTGCGCGAGCAACGTGACCCAGGGCAGCTCACCCCACGCGCCGCGCTCGAAGGCGAGGCCATGCAGCCAGTAAATCGGCGCCATCGCGGTCCACACGACGAGCGACCAGGTGCGCACGAACGGGAGCAGCATGACCAGCGGTGCGAGGTACCACGGGTGGAGCGTCGGCAGGCACACGAGCAGCACGGCCAGGAGGCGCGCGGTCAGGGTTGCCGCCGAGGTGCCGTCGGCGCGACCGCGACGCCAGATGAGCACGCTCGCGCTGATCCAGACGAGACCGAGCAGGAGGACCGTGAGAGTCTGGGTCATGGGCGGCGCGGTGAAGGCGCCGAGGAGCCCACGCACCAGCGGCTCGAGCGCGCCGTGAAAGTGCATCTCGCTACCGAAGCGCCCGAGGCTCTGGAATATAGCCGGGCCGGCCGCGGCGAAGGGTGCATAGACCGCGAGCGCGACCAGCGCAGGCACGAGCCAGGTGCGCGGTGACTTGAGCTTCGCCTGCGCAGCGATGGCGACCAGCGCGAAGGGCTTGGTCAAGGCCGCGAGCGCCGCGGACACGAGCGCCAGCGTGCGGCGGCCCGAGGTCGCGAGGAGGAGCGAGAGCACGATGAGCGTGCCCATCAAGAAGTCGTGATGTCCCTCGCCGGCGCCAAAGAGCGGCCCGACCGGGTTCCAGGCGGCGGCGAGCAGGCCCGCGGGCGGCAGGCCGAGGCGCACGAGCAGGGCCAACACCAGCGCGAGCCCGAGGAGCTCGACCAGCATCAGCGCCATCTTGAAGGCGGCCGGCGACTCGCTCACGGCGGTGACGACGGCCTCGAAGGCGAAGGTCACCGGCGGGTAGATCGCGACCCAGTCGGCGTGGTTGACGCCGGCGACGACGTCCTGGGCGAGCGTGTCGCGCAACGCCGATTGGGCGGGCGCGACGAGGTAGGGGTTCTCGCCGGCGCGCACCTGTGCCCCTTCGACGATGTAGCGATTGACGTCGTCCGAGGGCGCGAGCCCGAGGCTGATGAGGCGCATGCCGAGCGCGACGACGATGATCCAGCCGAGCGGGGCGCTACGCACGCGGTGGCTCACGTGCACCGCAACGAGGTAGAGCGCGCCGAGCGCGGCGCCGACCGCGGCGAAGAGCACCGGCTGGTCGCGCCACGAGCCCGGCTGCAGCGCGAGCAGCGCGTAGCCGGCCAGGCTCGCGAGCCCGAGCGGCACGAGCCAAGGCGGCGAGCGAGGACGAGCCTCCCGCGAAAGGCGCAGCCAGACATCGCGAGCGGAGCGTCCCTCGATGAAGAGGCGCACGCCGACCCACGCGAAGCCGGTGCAGTAGAGGATGAGCAGGAGGCCCATCCAGGGGCGCGGTCCGCTCAGGCCGAGGTAGGCGCCGAACGCCGCCCAGGCGGCACACACGAGCTCGCTCACCCCGCGCGCGCCGGTTGCGCGGTAGCTCGCTTGGGGGCGCGTGCCCTGCTTGGGTGTGCGCACGAACTCCGACGTTCGACCCCTGAGCGCCTGCCACACGGCGAGCGTATTCGAGACCGCGATGCCGCTGCCGACCGCGGCCAGGATCGGCAGCTCGCGCAGGCGACTGGCGGCACCGCGGCCGCGCAGAACGAACTGGGCTGCCCCGTAGAGCACGAGCGGCGCGCCCACCCCGAACAGGAACAGCACCGCACCCACCGCGAGCGCTGGCGTCGACAGTCGGTGCAGCGCCGGCATCGCCAGCGGCGCGGCGATGAGGCTCAGCAGGATGAGCGGGTGCACCAGGTAGTGCGTCATGTGCAGCGCCGCGGCGAGCTTGCGGGACGCGGGCCAGGGCGCGCGAAAGACCGCGGGCAGGAGCTTTATCGCGGTCTGGATCGAGCCCTTGGCCCATCGAAACTGCTGGGCTCGCCAGGCCGACACCGTCTGCGGCAGCTCGCCCGGCACCGCGAGCCCGAGCCGGTAGGTGCAGCGCCACCCCGCGAGCTGCACGCGATAGCTGAGATCCATGTCCTCGGTGAGGGTGTCGTGCTGCCAGCCGCCGCCGTCGCTGATGGCTGCGCGGCGCCACAGGCCGCAGGTGCCATTGAAGTTCATTGCCAGCCCCGACCAGGCGCGCGCGCCCTGCTCGATGGCGAAGTGCCCGTCGATGCCGAGCGCCTGGGCCCGCGTGAGCGCGCTCGCGTCGCGGTTCAGGTGCTCCCAGCGACCTTGCACCAGCGCGAGCCCGGGGTCGTCGAGCAGCGGGATCGCGGCGCGCTCGAGGAAGTCCGGCGCGGGCACGAAGTCGGCGTCGAAGATCGCTACCAGCGACGCCGGTCCATCTGTGTGAAGCGCGTCGGCGGCGAGGCCGGCGGACAGGGCGCCCGCCTTGAACCCGCTGCGATCGAGGCGCTGCCGGCACGTCGCAGTGAGGCCCTGCGCGCACAGGCGGGCGATGGCGGCGCGGCCGATGGCGAGGCTGTCGTCGCTGCTGTCGTCGAGCAGCTGAATGCGCAGCCGATCGCGCGGCCAGCGCAAGCGACCAGCCGCCTCGACGAGGCGCTCGACGACGTCGCGTTCATTGAATACCGGGAGCTGCACGAGGACGATCGGGAGGTCGATCGGGAGGTCTTCGGGAAGCGCTCGGGCTTCTTCACGCGCAGCCAGCTCAGCGGCCGCCCGACGGTGACGCAAGAAGCGCACGAGCAGCCACAGACTGTGCAGCGCGTAGACCGCGAGCAGCACCACCGCGAGCGCGTAGACGACCAGCGCGAGGTCGTGCACGACGCCCATCAGCGCCCTGCCCCGGCGAGGTTCAGGCGCCAGTCGTAGTCGAAGAAGGCGAGCCCGCGCGAGGCGCTGAGCAGGCTCTTGGCCGGTCCCTCGGGGAGGCGTGCGAGGAGGAAGGCGCGCACGCCGCCTTGAGCGTCGAAGTCAGCCGCGAACCAGTCGAGGATCGGGTTGAGTGAGAGCTTCCCGGCAGCGACGCGGAGCTGCGATGGGTCGCGCAAAAACGCGCTGGTCGCGGCCTCGAGGTCAGCGTCGAGGGTGCGCGCGCGATAGGGGTGCGCGGCCAGCGCGGGGCAGCTGCGCGAGGCGCAGTTGATGGCGAAGTGGATACGCGGGTCGCCGAGCTTGCGCAGCTCGGCGTGCTCGACCTGGTCGAGCGTCAGGCGCTGGCCGCCGAGCTCGAAGGTGTAGCGCTTCCAGACACTTGCGAGCGCGCCGCCGCCTTCTTTGATCGACCAGGTCGGCCACAGCGATTTGTCGGTGGGCAAGCGCTCGATCACCAGCGCCAGCGTCCATGCGTTGTAGGCGTTGATGAGGTGGGCCATGCGCTCAGGGCCGGCGCTCGGGATCGGGGCGCGCGCGAGCTGGGCGCGGTAGGCGTCGAGGTCTGCGTGGTCGGCGAGGAGTGCAACGTAGTCGACGCCGTCCGGCTTGACGATGCGGGCGAGCACGCCGCCGAGCAGCGAGTGATCGGGATCGAGCGGCGGCGGCGCGAGCGCGGGTGTGGCGATCGGCTCGGCGGCGCAGGCCGCGACGAGCGTCACCAGCGGCGAAGTGGCGGCGAGCACGAGCGCAAGGAGGCGGTTCATCGGCGGTCCTTTGCGGGATAAGTGGACGGATCACTGGAGGGCGCGCGCCCGAAGCGATGCACGACGATGGTCGACAGGATGGCCCAGCCAGCCTTGAAGACGGGCACGAGGCGGCCGGAGATCTTGCTCTGACCGGCGCGTCGAAGGCGCGCGTCGACCGGCACCTCGATGACGCGCAGGCCGAGGCGCAGCGCCTTGGTCTGCATCTCGGCGGTCCAGCCAAAGGCCGGGTCGCGCATGCGCAGACGCGCGAGAGCCGCGCTGGAGATGCAGCGGAAGGGTCCGAGGTCGGTCACCTGCGCGCCAAAGAGCAGGCGCATGAGGCCGGCGGCGACGAGGTTGCCCGCGCGCTGGGGCGGCGTGAGCGCGCCAGCTTCGGGCGAACCGAGCACGCGGCTGCCGATCACGAGGTCGGCCGCGCCAGCGAGCACAGGCGAGACGATGGCGTCGAGTCGATCGAGATCGTCGGCGCCATCGCCATCGCAGAAGACGACCGCGCGCGCCTCGGGCGGGACCGCAGCCAGCGCGGCCAGGCAGGCCGAGCCATAGCCACGCCGCGCGGCGCTCACCACGACGGCCCCGGCCGCGCGCGCGACCTCGATAGTGCGATCGCTGGAGCCATTGTCGGCGACGATGACCTGCGGCACGCCGCGCGCGATGAGCCCGGCGACGACGCCTCCGATAGCACCTTCCTCGTCGAGCGCTGGGATGATGGCCACGAGGCCACTCAGGTGTGGGCCGGGAGCCACTGTGGGTTCGACTGTCGGGCGGAGCGGGGGCGACGGTGTCATCGGGTCCTTCAGCGCGCGACCGGTGCGCGTTGGATATACCCGTCCGTCTCGTGGCCGTCGGATTCGTTACACGCGCGACCAGCCCCGCGGCCCGCCGACGTTCGAGACAGCAACGAGGTCGTGGGCGTTGCGCGTAGCACAAAACACGATTAGTCCGGCTGTCGAGGGCCGAGGCCCCCCGGGCGCAGGGGTCGCCTTGCTCGGACCAAGCGGGAGGTCGGCGTATGGTCAAGAAGCTCAGCTCGAAGACTAAAAAGCAGAGGACAACGAAGGTGGCGCTCGGTGACCTGCCGAACAGCACGTCGCGGCGCTGGTCTCTCGATGTGCAACCCATGCCGGTGGACGTCGACGTCGCGCGCCTGTGCGAGTGCCTGGTCGTCATGGATGGGTCAGGCTTGCTCCGCACTCTCCAGCTCCTGGAGGCGCCGACGCGCGAGGGCGAGGTCGCGACCGCTGCTCAGAACGCGTTCCTTGATCCGTCGCCACCGCTGACGCCGTCGAAGCCGCAAGAGCTGGTCGTCAATCGGCCGGAGCTCCAGCTCGCGCTCGCGTCGCTCGCCAGCGCCGTCGGGTTCGCCATCATCGTCGACGAAACCCTCGATCTAAGCCCGGTCATCGCGGGGCTGGCCGCAAAGATCGGCTCTGTCAGCGAGGCCACCATCACCGGCGCGCCGTATCCCGACGAAGCACGCCTGGCCCGGGCCGTGGCGCGCTTTGCAGCGACCGCCCCGTGGCGCTTCGTCAACGATGACTTCGTCTACGAGATCATCTGCGAAGACAGGCCGCTGAGCCTGCCCTTTGGAGTCATCCTCGGCTCGGCTGGGGTGATCCGCGGCTTGGCCCTCTATCCGAGCCTCGCGAGCATCCGTGCCGTACAAATGGTGAATGAATCCGACGGGCGGGCGAAGCCGCGGCGGGGCAAGAGCAACCAGAAAAATCCCGCGCTGCCCTCCCCCGTGGACTGCATCAGCATGCTGCTCGGGACCGCGGCCGAGGTCGACGAGGTCGCTCTTGGCGCGTTCTCGCGGCGCGCGCTCGCTGTGCACGAAGGCCTCTACCCCACCTTCATCGAGGTCTCAGGCGACGAGGGCCGGCCGCTGACAACCCCATCTCGGGTCGACGACTTCGAGCTGGCGCTGCACGCGATCGCCGGCCACTTCGAGCGCGCGGTCACCCGCGATGTCTACGCGTTTCCAGCGCGGACCTCAGTGCCGCTGCCGTTGAGCTGGCGCGAGGCCGACGTCGTGGTGCATCGGATCAACGTGCCCGAGGCCCCGGTGCTCGACTTCGATCACTACCTCACGCTGTGCCACCTCGACCCCAGACAAGTCGCGTGGGCCAAGTCTTTCGCGACCATAGAAGGGAACGCACGACTCGGCGCCGGACTGGATGCGCAGCTCGCGGTCGTCGTTCGGGCCACCAAGGAGGACGCGGTCCGCGGGGCCAAAGCGATCGCTGGCTCGCGACGACTTGCGATCACGTTCGATCCCCCGGGGATCGCGATCGCTGACACGGTCGATGACCAGCGTGACTTCCGGCTGCTGGCACCCTGCAGCGCCGGCTTCCGCGACGCGCTCACGAGCGCAATCATTGCCTCGGGCGCGCCTGAGCTGCTGCTCCTGCTCGTCGGGGGTGGCACCAAGCGGTCGGCCGGAACGCTCGACTTTCGCGCGGTGGTGGCGGTGTTTTCGCTATCCATTGCGGGAGCTGAGCCGGCCAAGTCCAAAGCCACGCTGTTTGACCCCGACGAGGCGTTCATCTTCGAGGTCTCGCTAGACGGCATCGAACCACGGATCTGGCGCCGCTTCACCGTGCCGTGCCATCGCAGATTCGGCGATTTGCACCAAGCGATCCAGGCATTTGGCGGCTGGGGCAATGCCCACCTCTACGAGTTCTCCGCAGGCTCGGGCCGCCGCCCGAAGCTGATCGCATCCAGCGACGATGACGGGTCGACGCCTGCTGCATGGGAGACGCCGCTCGATGACTTCTTCGTCGATCGCCGTAAGCGGAGCTGCCGCTACCTTTATGACTTCGGGGACAACTGGGAGCTGACCGTCAAGATGGTCGGGATCGCCCGTTCAGGGGATCCCGACGCTCACTGCGAGCTCCTCGATGGTGCACGCTCGTTTCCGCCGGAGGACTCGGGTGGGATCCCGGGCTACGACGACTGCGTGGCGGTCGCGAATGACCCGAAGCTCGACCCTGAGCGTGCCGAATGGCTCGGCGACTGGAAGCCGGAGCGCTTCGATCGGGTGGCTCTGCGGCGCCGTTCGCCAGATTGAGGGCGTGTCGTCAGGAGTAGCGTCGGGCGGTGTCCAAAGGCCTCCACCTCCCTTGGCAGTCCTAAGCGGTGGTCGCTTGTGAGGCGCCAAGATGGGGGGTGATGAGGTGGACGGCGAACCAGCGATCCTCGTCGTGGAAAGATCGTTTCCGCGCGAGTCCCGACGCTTCTAGAAGGCGGTCCACGTGGTCGAGGTCGTACTTGACGGAGCTCTCGGTGTGGATGCGCTCGCCATCCTCGAAGTGGAAGGTGCGGCCGAGGGCCTCGATGAAGACCTCTTGTGGGCCCCGGCTCTCGAGGTGCATCTCGATGCGCGAGCGCTCCTCGTTCCAGAGCGCGACATGCGCGAAGCGCTCGAGGAGGAAGCGGCCGCCGAGCTCGCGGTTGATGCGCGCGAGCGCGTTGAGGTTGAAGCGCGCCGTCACGCCCTGGGCGTCATCGTAGGCGGCCACGAGGCGTGCGGGGGACTTCTTGAGATCGGTGCCGAGGACAAAGACCCCGTCGGGGCCAAGGGCCCGCGACACGCCGCTCAGCAGGTGAACGGCCTCGTCGTCCTCGTAGTTGCCGATGGAACTCCCGATGAAGAGGATGACCTTCTTGCCCGGCAAGGTCTCGAGCTTTGAGAGCGCGCGCTCGTGAGTCGCAATGAGCTCGCGCACCTCGACCTCCGGCAGCTCATGACCCACCCGCGCCCTGGCCACGCTGAGTGCCGACGGGCTCACGTCCACCGGGACGAAGGTGGTCGCGACCCGCTTGGCGAGCGCTCGCAGCAGCACCACGGTCTTGGCGGCGGTGCCCGCGCCGAGCTCGATGAGGGAGAGCGGTCGCGCGTCGACCAACATGTCGACCATGCTCTCGGCGTGGTGCTCGAAGATCTTTTTCTCGGTCCGCGTGGGGTAGTACTCGTCGAGTTCCGTTATCTGCTCGTAGAGGGCCGAGCCCGCCGCGTCGTAGAAGACCCAGGCCGGAAGCCGCTTGGGCGAGCCGCTGAGCCCGCGAGCGACGACCGCGGCCAGGGCGTCGAGACTCGCACTCATCGCGTCACCTCGACCCCGCGCCAAAACGCGATGTATCCCCGGATACGCGACGCTTCAGGACTGGTCTCAGGGTAGTACCAGGCGGCGTCGAGGTTGACCTCACCACCGACCACCACGTCATAGTAGCTCGCCAGGCCTTTCCAGGGGCAGCGGGTGTGGGTCGCACTCCCGCGCAGGTGGTCTTGGATCACACTCTCGGGCGGGAAATAGACGTTGCCCTCGACCAGCTCGAAGGTGTCGCTCTGCGCGATGACCTCCCCTCTCCACATCGCCTTGGCCATGATCCCTCCTCGTGTCGGCGTACGAGGGGAGTCTCGGCACGAGGCGGGGTATTACAACATCAAGCAAGATCGCGTGCGAGGCGGATCCCGGTCATCTGGAAGCGTGTGTCGGGGTACCAGAAGTTGCGGTAGCTGCGCCGCACGTGTCCCTGCGGCGTCAAGCACGAGCCACCGCGCAGCACCATCTGATTGACCATGAACTTGCCGTTGTACTCCCCGAGCGCGCCCACACCCGGACGATACCCCGGGTAGGCAGCGTAGGCCGACCGGGTCCAGGTCCACACCGTGCCGTAGGCAGGGGCGTCGCCAGCGCACGGGGAGAGTGGCCGAGCCAGATCGAGGAGGTGGCCCGTGACCTCGTCGGGTGCGGCCCACTCCCACTCGTGCTCGGTGGGCAGCCGCGCGCCGAGATAGCGGGCGATGGCTTCGGCCTCGAAGAAGCTCAGGTGGCTCGCGGGCTCTGACGCGTCGAGGGGGCGCTCGCCCTCCAACGTGAAGCCGCGCACGCTCGAGCCATCGAGCGTCCAATAGAGCGGCGCCTGGACGCCTTCGCGCCGCATCCAATCCCATCCCTCTGAGAGCCACAGCGAAGGGGCCGCGTAGCCCCCCTCGGCCATAAAGGCCATCACGTCGCCCACGGTCACGAAGGCGTCGGCGAGCTCGAAGGGCTCGAGGAACACACGATGTCGTGGGCCCTCATTGTCGAAAGCGAAGGGGCCCGCGGGGGCGCCAACCTCGACGAGGCCACCCTCGAAAGTGGTGAAGGTCGGTCGGGGCGGCGGTCGCACGGGGCTCGGCGTGGGCACGCGGTAGGCGGGCTTGAGCGGGCTCTGCGCCAGGGCATGTTGGATGTCGGTCAGGAGGAGCTCTTGATGTTGCTGTTCGTGCGCGAGGCCGAGCAGGACGACCGGCCGGACCTGCTCGAGCTGCGGCAGATCGAGGCGAAGGAGGGTCTCGACCACGCGCGCGTCGACGGCCGCCCGGTAGCCCTTGACCTCGTCGAGGCTCGGGCGGGAGAGGAGACCGCGCTGGAGCCGCGGGTGGCGTGCCCCGACGGCGTCGTAATACGAGTTCCAGAGGTAGTCGTTCTTGGGGTCGAGCGGCTCGACCCCGAGCGGCCGTAGCACGAAGCTCTCGAAGAACCAGGTGGTGTGCGCGCGGTGCCACTTTGTCGGGCTGGCACTCGGGAGCGACTGCATGAGCTGGTCTTCGGCCGAGAGCGGCTCGGCGATGCGCTCGGTCAGGTCCCGCACCTGGGTGAACGCGCCGACCAGGGTCTTCAAGTCAATCGCGGAGTCGCTCATCGATCACCTCGAGCAGCCGGTCCAAGGCCCGTCCGCACCTCGTGTGGTGGGTACGAACAACAACGCGGGTGCAGGTGTCAATCGCCGGGCTTCGATTGGGTGGCTTGCGAGTCTCGGCGATGCACCCGTCAGATGTGGTGGGTGGCTTGCGAGTGTCGGCGATGCACCCGTCAGATGTGGTGGGTGGCTTGCGGGGCGCGGTGTCAGGTCGTCGGGCTCGGATCGGGCGCGGTGGACGGACAATGGAGCGCGGCGCGCGCTCATCCCGCCTCAACAGCGCGGGTGAACCTTGTTCTGGGCTTGAAGTCAGCGGACGTCTCGATAGAGACGCGCCAGCATTTCCGGGTCGATCCCAAGGCGATAGAGCGTCGGATAGAGGTTCCAGAGAAGGGTCGTGAACAGCGGCCGATCGACCAGCCTGCGCCCGCTGACCACGACGGGCGGCGACAGGCGCGTGAGGCGACCACGGCGCAGGAGGCGCCGCGACAGCTCGAGGTCTTCCATCAGTGGCTGCTCGGGGAAACCGCCGACGGCCTCGAAGTCCACGCGCCGCATCGCCATGACCTGATCGCCGTAGGGGTAGCGCGACACGCGTGAGCGCACGTCGGCCAGGTGCACCAGCGGGCCGAGCCACGAGCGCTGGCCCTCGAGGCTCGTCCAGGTCGTGAAGGCCGCGAGCGCAACACCGGGATCGGCGAGCGCCGCGAGCACCCTGCGTCCGGTGTCGGGTAGCGGGGTCACGTCGGCGTGCACGAAGACGAGGTGATCTCCGAGTGCCAGCGCCGCGCCCCCGTTCATCTGTGCGGCACGCCCGCGCGGGCCGAGCGTCGCGTGGGCGCCGGCTGCGCGTGCACGTGCCACGGTGTCATCGCGACTGCCGCCATCGATGACGATCACCTCCGCGATGTTCGGGTCTGCGCGTAGGCGCGTGACGAGCGGGCCGATGCGTGCGGCCTCGTCGAGGGTCGGCAAGATCGCCGACAGGCGTGATGCAGATACCCCACGACCGAGGTCCAACGCGGTCGCGGGCGCGCTGATACTTCCGGCGTCGAGCAGGCTGCGCAGCCGCCCGAGGTCCACGTGCTCGTCGACGTCGAACCATGGGGGCAGGATCACCGGCGTGAGGCCGAAGCGCTCGAGGCGCGCGCGCATCGCCTGACCGGTGTCGGGGGTGCTCCAGGGGATGTCGTCGAACAATCCGGCTGGCATTTGCGCGAGTCCGAGCAGGTAGAACCCTCCATCGAGGGCGGGCCCGAGCACGGCCGGCGCGCCGTCCTCGAGCGCGCGCACCGCTTGACGATAGAGCGCGGCTGGCAGCCCCGGCGAGTCGGCGCCGACGGCGAGCACCCAGTTCGCCTCGCTCACGGCGCGGGACAGGACGGTCGTGAGCCGCTGCCCGAGGTCGCCCTCGCCTTGCGACCAGCGCACAAGTGTTCGCGTCCTATCGGGAAATGGGCCAGCGAGATCGGTCGTGGCGAGCACGGTCCTGACGTCGAGCTGCGCGAGGGTCGCGCACGTGTCTTCGAGGAAGGCCGCCGCCAACGCTGCGGCACGCTCGGGTCCCAGCACGCGGCCCAGACGCGTCTTGACCAACCCCGGCACCGGCGGCTTGGCGAAGAGCGCGATGAGCCCGCTCATCGGCGCCACTTCAAGATGCGGCGCAGCACGCCCGCGACGAACGGGGTCAAGCGGCCGCGATTGAGCTGATCGGCGGCGCGCTTGATGACCTCGCTACGGGTCGGGTACGGGTGGATGGTGCCCGCGATTTGCCCCATCGTGATGCCGTTTGTCATCGCCAATGTCACCTCGCCGATGAGCTCGCCCGCGTGTGCGCCGACGATCGTCGCCGCGAGGATGCGCCCCTTGCGGTCGACGTGGAAGCGGCCAAAGCCCTCCGTGTCGCCTTCGCAAACGGCGCGGTCGTTGTCGCTCAGCGGCACTGTGACGGTGGTCAGCGCGTCGCGGCGGGCCGCGATCTCGTCCTGGCCGAGGCCGACGTGGGCGACCTCGGGCGAGGTGTAGGTCGCCCACGGGATGACCAGGTCCAAGCTCGACTTGCGCCCGAAGAAGAGCGCGTTCTGGATGACGATGCGCGCCATGGCGTCAGCGACGTGGGTGAACTGGAACTTTGGGGGGTCCGCTGCCTCGCCCGATGACGCGCCATTGGTGACCTGGCAGCAGTCACCGGCCGCATAGATGCGCCGGTTGCTGGTGCGCAGGCGCGCATTCACGCTGACGCCGCGCTTGTCGAACGCCACGCCCGCCGCCTCGAGGTCGAGCCCCTCGACGTTGGAGCGGCGACCCGCCGCGACGAGCACGGCATCGAAGGCGTGCCGCTCCGACCCCTGGCCGCGGTCGAAGACAAGCGTGCCACCTCCGTCCGAGGTCCCGGCTGGAGCCCCGTCCGCAGCGCGTTCGAAGCGCGTCAGGCTCGCGGCCAGCGTGAGCTCAACACCCGAGCGCGTGAGGGCGCTCGCGAGGATCGCGGCGGCGTCTGCGTCGTCCTTGCCCAGCAGGCGCGGCGCGAGGTCGAACAACCGCACGGCCGAACCGAGGCCCGCGAAGGCCTGGGCAAGCTCGCAGCCGATCGGCCCACCGCCGATGACGGCGATGCGCGCGGGCCGCTCGGTGAGGGAGAACACCGTCTCGTTGGTGAGGGCCCGAACCGTGTCGAGGCCTGGGATGGGGGGCAGCGCCGCGCGCGCGCCGCTGGCGATGACGGCGCGCGAGAACTGCAGGCGCTGGTCGCCGACCACCACGGTGTCGGGTCCGGCGAAGCGAGCCTGCCCGAAGAAGACGTCGACGCCCGCACTGCGCAAGCGCTCGGCGCTGTCGTTCACAGCGATGTCGGCGCGGACGGCGCGCACGCGGCGCATCGCCTCCGAGAACGTGTCCGCGCCGACATCGCGCCCGCCGGCGCTGGCTGCGTGGGCCGCGGCGATGAAACTCTTGGAGGGCACGCAGCCGAAGTTGAGGCAGTCGCCGCCGAGCAGGAGCCGCTCGATGAGGGCGACCTTGCCACCGAGACCCGCGGCGCCCATCGCGCTGACGAGGCCGGCCGTGCCGCCGCCGATCACCACGAGGTTGTAGCGCCCCGCGGGCGTTGGGTTGGTCCACCCTTGCGGATGAACGCGGGCGACGAGGCGCGTGTCGGCGGGGTCGTCGCTGAGGCCAGCGTAGGTTGATGCAACTGGCATGGGATTGTCGTCCTCGGGGTCAGCGCGCGTGGGGCGCGCCGACGACGCAAACCTCCGCGAGCACCGTCTCCCGAACACGGCTGCCGTTACAGTCTCAGCTCTCGGATCGTGGGGTGTAGCGTCGGAAGCCGCGATTGGACCGACAGACGACACGCGACGCACATCATCGTCCTCCTTGCGCCCGCCGCCGAGGATTCGCGGGACTATCCACGCCCAGCCCAGCTTCCCGCCGCCCCAGGCGACCGAGTCCATCCCCTATGTCATCGAGGCGTGGATCACGCCACCGTGTCGCGCCGAGTGCGTGCGCTCGAGGATGCGCTCGGCGTGCGCCTGTTCGAACGACTGCCAGGTGGTTGGGAGACAACGCCCGCCGGGGAGGTGATGATGCGCGCGGCTGGCCGCATCGAAGACGAAGCGCAGGCGCTCGAGCGTGAGATCCGCGGTGACGACCGGCGATTGGCCGGCCCGTTCCGGATGACGATTTCCGAGAACCTGCTGCAGCTCGTCGCCCCCGATCTGGCGCGCTTCGCCGTGGCGCATCCCGACATCGAGTTCGAGCTGGTCACCAACGTGCAGCGCCTCGACCTCACGCGCCGCGAGGCTGACGTCGCCATCCGCATCACCTCGGCACCGCCCGAGCACCACGTCGGTCGGCGCATCGGGCCTGTGTGCCCCACGGTCTACGGGTCGGTGGACTACCTCGACGGCAACCCCGATCTGCCGCTGAACGCGCACCGCTGGATCGACTGGGACACGTCGCTTGTCAGCCAGCAGAGCAGCTCACAGAGGCTACGCGCGGACGTACCTGGGGCGTTCATGCGCTGTCGCGTCTCGACGATGAGCGCCTTTCTCGAGGCCACACTGGCGGGGCTCGGCCTCGCCCACCTGACCTGCTTCACCGGCGACCCGCATCCTCGGCTCCGGCGGCTGATGGAAAGGCCGCCGGTCTTGAACGGCGCCATCTGGATCCTCACCCACGCAGACCGGACGCGCTCGGCCCGAGAGCGAGCGTTGTCAGCCTTCATGAAGTCGTCCCCGTTGAGATTGCTCCATGAGGCGCGTAGTCTGCGTCGCCGCTCGGACCGCGACGGCCCCGGAGGTTGTGCATGAGGCGTGTGATTTGGATGGGACTCATGACGGGTCTACTTGCTTCGGCGTGCGGCGACTCGAGCACCGACGCGAACGACATTGGCGCCGCCGATTCCGAGACGACCCCAGACTCGACCACCGGTTTGGACGACATTGGCGCCGTCGATTCCGAGACAACCGCGGACGCGCCGGCACCCGATACGGTGCCGGATGGGGCGCTCGATACGGTGCCGGATGGGGCGCTCGATACGGTGCCGGATGGGGCGCTCGATACGGCAGCGCCTGAGACGATCGCGGACACCTCTTCCGTGGAGGACACGCGCGCGGACACAACGCCGCTCGATGGCGAAGTCGACAGCAACGACGCTGCCCCCGACCCGGCGCTCACAGGGCCGTTCGCCGTGGTCCGTGAAGTCGTTACGGTGGCAGGCTTTTCGACCGTGTTGTTCGTGCCCGAGGCCACCGAGCCGGTGCCCGCCATCGTGCTCGCGCCCGGCTTCCAGCTCGACGGCAGCGCGTTCGAGATCTACGGCGCGCACCTCGCCTCGCATGGGATCGCGACGTTGATCCCGACCTTTGGCGACAATCTCTTTGCACCACTCACGCACAGCGCGCTCGCCGACGACGTGGTCGCGATGGTCGCGTGGCTCGCGACTGACGCGCGCATCGATGCGACGCGCCTTGGCGCCGCAGGACACTCGCGCGGCGGCAAGCTCGCGATCCTCGCGACCACCCGCTCGAGCGCTATCAAGGCGACCTTCGGGCTCGACCCGGTCGACACGCCGGGTGGCCCGGGTGCCCAACCCTCCGCCGACAATCCCTCGGTCACGCCCGAGCTGATGGCCGCCGTGACGGTCCCATTCGCGGTGCTCGGCAGCGCCTACGGTGGCACCGCGACTTCGGCCTTTGCACCCGCGTGTGCCCCGGCAGCGGACAATTATCATCAATATGCCATTGCCGCGGCGAATGCCCCGGCACGCTACGAATGGCTGGCACCCGGCTCTGGCCACAACGACTTCGCCGACCCGGTGCCGTTCCTGTTGTCCTTTGCGTGCCAGGCCGGCGACGATCCGCCCGCGACACGCGCGCTCGCGAAGACGCGCCTGGTCCAATTCTTCAAGCGCCACCTGGCCGGCGACCTCCGCTACACGTTGCCCTGAGCGGAGCCGACGGCCGCTGGGCACCTGGATGAAGCTGACCTCCATCGCGGCACATCTGCCTTGCTCGCGCTTCTTGCAGTAGTGCGCGTCGTTCGGGCTGCGGGTGGTCTCGACGAGTCGACCCTTGACGATGGTGCCAGTCAGCGACGTCTCGAACACGAGGTGTGAGCCGCTCGCATCGGCGATGAACGTGAACTGCTGGTAGGCACCCGGCGGGAGGCCCAGGCCGTCCGGCACGTCACCACGCAAGACGAGCACCGGTCCCTCCATGCGAGCGGCGAGCCCGCAGGGGATTGGCCCGAACGGCGAGTGCTCGGACTTGCCCAACCAGAACGGCTGGGTGGACGCTCCGCGAGCTCTCGCCGAGCTTCTACAGCGGCCCGCTCACGAGCTCTCGATCCCCGTGCGGACGCCACCCGCCTCGAGCGGACCCCCGCCGGCGGACTAAGGGTTGAGGTCCGCGTCGCGCACCAGCGCTCCGAGCTCGTCCTCGCCGAGGCGTAGCGTCAAGGTCAAGGTCGCCCCCGAGCTCGTGGCGACGACGCGCTCGAGCAGCGCCTTGCCAGGCGAACCCGGCAGTCGGTCGCGCACGCGCGTCAGTGACGCCAGCGCGAAGGTCGCCGCGTCCGCGTCCAGCAGCTCCCCGCGGATCGTCACGGCGAGACCGTCGCCGGCATTCGCACCGATCGCCACCTGCACCCCGACGACCGACATCCGCCCCAGTCCGGGCGCAACCTGGTCGAGCTCGCTTGCGATGGGCGCAGTGACGCGCAGCGCTGCGAACAGGGCGGCCCCGCCGCGCACCACGTCCAACATGGCTCCCAGCGCGCTCGTCGGCCCGAGCCAGGCACCAGCGCGCGCCGCCACGAGCTTGCCTGCACTGCCGCGCCGCGCGGCCGCGAAGCGCGTCCCTTCGACCATCACGGCCTCACCCGTGGGCAGTGACCACCACGGCGACGGACCCTCGATCGCGGTGGCGCCCGCCGCCAGCAACCGGTCTTTGATCGCCGTCCAGCCGCCCGCCGCCTCACCCGCAAAGACAAACTCTTCGGAGGGATCCACCCCCTCGATCGCGCCAGCATAGAGCACCCGCTCACAGGCATGCACGAGCTCGCGCCCGCCGATCGTCGCGAGCGGCGTCGTCTCGCCGAGCCCCTGCTCGAGGGCGTCGGCCGCCTTCGCGAGCAGCGGCAGGCGCCGCAACGCGGGCAAGTCCAGGCCGATCACCAACCAGCTTTCGGCCGGCACGAAGCGCGCCAGCCCCGCGAAGCCCGGCTCCGCAGTCGCCGAAGTCGACTCGAGGACTGGCTCGAGGACCGCTGGCGCCGCCGGCTTCTCAGGCGTCGGCGTGGGCTCCGCATCGCCCAGGCGCCGCTTCAGGCGCGGCAGCTTCACGCCCTCCGAAGGCGGCCTCGCGCTGAGCTCAACGGCGTGCTCCGGCATCGAAGGCGAGGGCGGAAACGGATCGTTCATCACCGGGGGCGACGCCAGGTAGGCCGCCCTCCACGCGTCGAAGGTCGCGAGCCCCGGCTTCCGCTCGCGCACCACGTGCCCCTCTGCATTGATGGCGTAGGTGTCGGTCGCGAGCTCGTCGGGTCGCCAGGCTGGGCGTGCGATCGGCGCCACCGGACCCTCGGTCTTCACAGCGAACTCGACCGAAGCGCGCGTTCCCGGCGCCCGCACGAGCCCTACCACGAGCAGCGCAATCCCCGCCGCGCCCCCCGCCGCGATGAGCACCCAGGCCCAGGTGCGCCGCTTGGCATGGCCCGCCATGGGCTCGACCGCCGCGCTGTCACCGTCTGCGTCCCACACGACGTGCTCGCCCGAATGCACGACCGCCGGGGCCTTCGAACTAGCGCGGCGCTTCCCGCGTCCGACCCAGAGGACGAGCGGGATCGCGCCGAGCGCCAAGACCGCAAGCACGAGCCACAACACGACGAAGACTTTGCCCGCGCGCCGCGGGGGCTCGTCGCCGCCGTGCTCGATGACGGCCGTACCGACCGCCTCCATGAGCGCCGCAGCGACGGCCTCGCCGTTGGCGACGGTCAGCACCTTGCCCCCCGTCGTGTCGGCCAGCACCTTGGCGTGGGCAGCGGCATCCACGTTCGAACCGACGATGATCGGATAGATGTGAGCCGGGTCGACCGCGTCCGCGCGCGCCTTGATCGACTCGAAGGTGTTGCCTGCCGCGTCCGGCACCTTCGCCGGCGCGTCCGTGATAGTGACTATCACCTTGGCCGGCACGCGGTCTTCGTCCTGGGGTTCCCTCTCCCACAGAGCAATCGCGCGTGAGAGGCCGTCGAGCTGGTCTTCCGGCGGGTCGCCGCCGCCGTCGGCCTTGAGACCACGCATGAACGCGAACTGAGTGCCGAGGTTGCGCGTGAAGCCGCTCGTCAGAAAGAAGGGGCCGTCGTCTTTCTCGCTCAGGTCTCGGAACGTCACGACCGCCATGCGAATATCGTTGGTCTGGCTCTTCAGGCGTTCGATCGCCACAATGGCATTGTCGCGCAGCGAATCGATCGAGCTCTGCATTGATCCGGTCGTGTCGAAGACGACGACGTCGATCGGGCCTTTGGTCCGCACCAGCTTGGCACCCGCGTCGGGATTCACGACGCGCTTGGCCTCGCGCGTGCCGAGGGGAATGCGCAGGCGCCCGAGGTCGGGGAAAGTGCCAAAATCGGCGCGAATATCGACGAAGAAATCATGGACATCCACCCCAGCAGGCACATCTTCGATAGTTGCGCCGATATCCAGTGGCTTTCCAGGCGTCAGCGTCTTCTTGCCGAGGCTCAGCGTCCATCCCGGCGCCGACTTCACTTGCCCCTTCGGGTCGAGGGTCCCAAAGCGCGCTTCGAGCAGCGTCACCGGCACGTCGGTCTTCACGTCGAGGACGAGCTGGGCCCGCATCGTCCCGTCCGAGGTCTTGCGCGCCCACCCCTCGCCGCGGAGCGCAGTCGTCGCCGCGCGAAACATGGTCGCGACGCAGCGCACGGAGAGCGCGAGCTTGTCCTTGTAAACCGGCCCGAAGTCGCTGTCGCGGTTGATGTCGCCGTGCGAGAGCTCGGAGCAGCGCTTCACCAGATCGGCCGCCGTCTTCTTCATCGCCTCCGAGTTCTTGACCTCGTCCATGCTGCCGAAGTCTGCCGACTTCAGCCAGGGTAGATAGCCCGTCTTGGGGTCGGGACGGCCAAGCAGCATGAGGTCACCGGGGAGCTGCATGGTCTCTTTCACGAGCTCGTATTGGGCCGGGTTCGTCTCCCAGTAGAGGTGCTCGGAGAGGGGCACGCAGATCTTGAAGTCCGGGGACTTGAAGGCCGGATTGAAGATTGGGCCGTTGAAATAGAACGGGTCGAAATACGAATAGAAGCGGTCGAGCGGCTTCTCTACCTCGCCCACTGTCGGCCGGGCGTGGAGCTCGTGCAGATAGCACGCGACCGCCGAGCGGAAGCTGCTCTCGGCGATGTCGACCCACGACGCGTACCACCAACCGCGCTGAAGGAGCTTGGTCCCTCCGATGAGGTTGATCTGGCGATTGACGCGGTCGAGCCATGCCTGACCGCGCGGCGACAGTGAGCGTGCGCGATCTTGAATGAGACGACAGCTTCAGTGAGTATGGGGCTCGCGATCCACTCTTCGATTTCGTCGACCGGGCCGTCGATCCAGCTGGCCGTCATCCACCGGTTGGCAATCTCGATGAGCTTCTCGAGGGAGGCCGGATCGAGGGTGATCGCGTCAGCGTGCTTGGCGCTTATTGGGTCGGCGATATAGTGCGCGAGGTACGCCGCGTGGTGGGCACGCTTTTGCGCGTCGCCACCCGCCATGGTCAACACGGCCAGGCGCTCGTAATTGACACCCGCCATGGCCGTCGCCTCGCCGTCTTCGAGCCACGTGTTCCAATAATGCGCGCGTCCATTGTAGCTCGGGTTCCAGCCCCCACCCGAGCTCAGCTCCGCGTCGGCACCGGCCCCGCCACCTCCGCCTTTGGGCGGCGCGAGATCGGTCAGCGGCGTCAGCGACTCGCCGCCGCGCTCGCGCATGCCCTGGCTCGCAGTGCTCGATGCCGTCCCACGCGTTGATGGCCGCGGTGTCGGGTAGCGACAGGGGTGCGGGCTCGGTCTCGGTGCCCAGCGCCGGGGCCTTGGCCAGCACCTTCAAAGCCTGGTCGACGATGAACTGGTGGACCGGATGGGCGCCGGTGCGGGCCTCGAATTGGGCGCCGAGTCCCTTGGGGTCGAGCCCGTATTTCTCGATGAGCCACTTCAGGTTCTTGGTGTCTCTCGTCGAGATTCAGACCGCCCGTGAGCGTTCCCCACGCGAACACCGCCCCGGGAACGAGCACCAGCCAAAGGGACAACCAGCGAAACCGACGGAGCACGACGACCTCCAGCGCAGAGCTTTTCTGCATATGAGAATGCAGCGCCCGTGCCACCATCCCAAGCAACGGCGCCAATCGTGGGGTGTCTTCAGAGAGCGATCGCACTGAAGCGGGGCCAAAGCTCGTGCCCCCTCGCACCTGAGCGCGCGAAAGCCCCCGGCCTACGACAGCTTCAAGACCGGGTCCGGCCGGTTTCCGGGGGCTCGACCCCGCTTGCTGTAACTTTCGGCCGCGTGCTAGACTATACGGAGGGGGATGATGGGGACGTCTCCTCCTTGATCCGAAGCGACTCGTGCGGGCGTTCTTGCGTCGTGTTCGAGAATGGGGGGAAACCATGAGCTGGACCTGTCCGCGCTGTCACGGCGACTACGAAGATGCTCGCGACCGATGTCCGTCCGACGGCTGGAAGCTGGTCGAGAACATGACCGGGCGCACGATCGGCGACCGCTATCTAATCGAAAAATTGATCGGCGTCGGCGGCATGCGTAGCACGGTCTGGCGGGCCCTGCAGCGGCCGACCGATCGGCCGGTGGCGGTGAAGATCCTGCCTGCGGCCAACGCCGAGGAGGCGCAGCGCTTCGAGCGCGGGGCGCGAATTGCGTCGAATCTGAATCACCCGCACATCACCACCGTGCACGATTATGGCATTACCCGTGATGGCACATTCTACCTGGTGATGGAGCTGCTCGAGGGCCACACTCTCCAGCACATGCTGCGCCAGCAGGCGCTCGGCCTGAAGGACACGCTGGTCATTGTCGACCAGATATTGCGTGCGCTCGAGAATGCGCACGCGCTCAATGTCGTGCATCGCGACTTGAAGCCGGCCAATCTCTTCGTAACGAAAAAGAACGACGACATCTACTTTGTAAAAATCCTCGACTTCGGGCTCGCCAAGCTCGCGACGACCGGCACCGAGTCGGCGAGCGACGAGGACGACGCGGTCGACCCGATCGAGCCACGCTCGACGACCAGCGATTCGAAGCCGGGCGGCGCGGGCTCACGCGGCGCAATCAGCATCGTCGACAACAACGACATCACCCAGGCCCAGCGCATCTGCGGCACACCCGAGTACATGGCGCCCGAGCAGATCCTCGGCGCGCCGCTCGACCAGCGCACCGATCTCTACGCGCTCGGCGTGATCACCTACCGGATGATCAGCGGCCAATTGCCGTTCCAGTCGCGCGTTCGCCACGAGCTCTATCAACAGCACCTGTCGGCCCCGCCGCCGCCGTTCCCGGTCACCGCGAACGCGCCCGAGCCGCTCGTGCGCGTCATGATGAAGGCGCTCGCCAAGCGCCCGGCCGAGCGCTTCGCGGATGCCTCCCAGATGCGGATTGCGCTGCGCGAGGCCAACCGCATGATCGCTGCCGAGTTCGGGCAGTCCTTCACCGGCCTGTTTCCGACCGACGCGTCGGCGACCAAGCCGCCCGGGTCCTCGGTGGGCTCGGCGCCGGCGCCGATAGCAGCGAAGCAGCGGCGGGCCTGGCTGTTGCCGCTCGCGACGCTGCTCATCGGGGGCGGCGCCGCGACCGCGATCATCCTCTCGCAGTCCGGTCCCACGCCGACGCCGCAGGTGGCCGTCGCCGCACTGCCGAGCGAGCCGGTGGCCCCGGTCAGACGGCCCGCCCCGACCCCGCCCGAGCCCGCGGTGCAGGTCGCACCGGCCCACGTCGCGAGTCCCACCGCGCCCCAGCCCACCGTCCCCCAGGCGGCTCCGGCGGCCGTGCAACCCCATGGCACGGTCGCGCTCAAGTCCACGCCCGCGGGCGCGGAGGTGTGGCGCGAGGGTCGCTCGATCGGCACGACGCCGATGAACGTCGTGCTTCCGATCGGCGCGCAGACGCTCGAGCTGCGCACGGCCGACCAGCCGCCGCGGATCGTGCCAGTCTTGGTGCTCGCGGATCAGGAGGTCGCACTCGACATCCCGCTCATGGTCGCGGCGTCCCCGACGGCGACGGCTCCGAGCGCGGCCGTCGCACCGCAGTCGCCCGCGATCACACCCGCGCCGCCACTGACCGCCCCGAGAGTGGTCCGGGCTCGCGTCCAGGCGCGCACGACCCCGACCGCTGAGACGGCCGCGCCCGGCACGGCCCCGACGCCCCAGCCGGTCAACGTGCTCGGGCGTGATATCGTGCAGACGGGGCCGGTCGTGAAGCGCCTCGGCACCGACTTGCCGTCGCCCGAGCCGCGCGCGAAGATCCTCGGCAAGTAGCTGATCAGGCGTTCAAGGATCGCCGACGCAGCCTGTCGCGGCCACCTTGGGAGCGAAGGGCGCGGCGGCCGCGGGCTCGACAACACCATCGACGAACCAGCACATGCGCAGCAGATCCTCGTCGTCGAGGCCCGCGCGCAGGGTCCCTTTGTTGTCTTTGATATTGCCTTCGAAGACGTCGAATTCGCCACTGGCAAATTGCTGGATGAAGCTCTCGACGTCCACGCGCACCGCGGTCGGGACCAGGCTCTGGCTCGGCGAGGTCAGGTAGACGGGGCTCGTCGCGCTGTCGCCGGTCATCGGGTCCCACACGACGACGTTCGGGTTCCAGGTGCCGTCGCGCATCGACACGATGAGCCGGTTCATCATCGGGCCCCAGTTGTAATAGGCCGAGGCGACGCAGCCCTTGGGCCCAAAGAGCGTGCACGTCGTCGGGTTGTCGTAGCCGATCGAGAGCACCTGGCGACCGTCGCTGGTCGTGCGCTTCTCGGCTGCCTCGATGGTCGACGGGGTGTCGGTCCCGTTGGTGATCACGTCGACGCCATAGTCGATGAGCCGGTTGGCCGCCGCGGTCTCGTCATCGGGCGCGAACCAGGCACCGATGAAGGTCGTCATCACAACCGCCTCGGGGTCCACCGAGCGCGCACCGAGCGTGAACGCGTTGATGTGGCGAATGGTCTCCGGGATGACGATCGAGCTGACGTAGCCCAGCCGATGGGTCTTGCTGACCTTGGCGGCGAGGCGCCCGGCGAGCCACTTCGCCTGGTACATGCGGCCCATGTAGGAGCCGAGATTGGGGGCGGTGACGAAGCCCGCGGTGAGCAGGAACTTCGTGTTCGGGTTGTTCGCGGCGGCGCTCTGCATCTGCGACAGGAAATCGTGGCTCGTGCCGACGATGAGGTCGAAGCCGTCGGCGATGAGCTGGTCGATGACGGCTGGCGCGTCGGCCGGCGCGACGCTCGGCTCGAAGGTCGTCTCGAGCGTTGGGAAGGCGACTTGGAGTGCTAGACGCCCCTCGTCGTGGGTCTTGGTCCAGCCGTAGTCGCCGACCGGGCCGACGTAGAGATAGGCAATGCGCGGCAGCTTGCCGGCGGTGGGCGCGACACACTGCTCGGAGCGGCAGACGAGCCGATTGCCGCCCGACTCGAACTCGTCGCAATCCGCGTCGACCTTGCATTCGCTCCAGTCGTAGCCGGCCGAGCAGCCCGGCGCAGCGCTGGTGAGCACGGCCGCGACCAAGGCTCCCTTCCAATTGGCAATCTGCTTGAAAATCATATGCGCCTTTTCGGGTGTATGAGGACGTCGGGCCGGCGACTCGCGAGCGCCACCAGGGCTGCTCCGGAAGCGGTCCAGAAGCCCGTCCGAAGAATGATTTAGAATCCGGCCCGGAGAGTGACACCGGCGCCGTCGGGTCCAGCCGTCGGCGACAGCATGAAGCCGGTGGCCTGTGGGCTCGCCTCGCCGTCGCGCAAGAGGAGCCAGAGCACGCCGGTCGTCGCGAGCGCCGCGCCACCGATCCACAGCGCATCGCCCGCGACCGCGAGCGTCTTGCCGCTGCTGGCGTTGTCGCGCATACCCTCGAGGCCGCCGACGTGGGCCTGGAAGTCGTCATGGTCGGAGCTGGCCATCGTCGCGAGGATGACGCCCGTTACGAGCGCGGCGGCGCCGACTCCGGTCAGCACCCACGGCACGACCGACGGCTTCGACGCGCCGACCTCGCTGCCCTTGTTGACGTTGGTCGGGCCGCCGTCGAGCATCTTCGGCCGCGCATCGGCCAGGGCCGCCGCCGACTCGATGGCCCTGATGCGGCCGGTGGCGAGCGTGACGAGGTCGGCGGTCGAGCCCGGGTCGCGCACCACACGGCGATAGAAGTCCGTCGCGAGGTCCGGCTTCTTCATGTTGGTCTCGAAGATGTAGCCGATGTTGTAGAGCACGTCGGCGCTCGGTACGGCTTCGTAGGCGGCGAGATAGCTGTCGATGGCCCCCTGGAACCGACCGGCCGCGTAGTGGACTTCGGCTTCCTTCGTGAGCGTCTGGAAGCGCTCTGCCGGGGTCGGGTCCGGCGCCGGGGCGGGCACGGGCTCGGCCGCCTGGGACGGCTCGGGCGCGGCGAGGAGCAGGGCGAACAGGAGGGCTAGCAAGGAAGCGAATCTCGTCACGGCGTAGACTCCGAGGGCGGGCGTTTTCCGATGCGACGCCCCGACCCGTGGGTCCGTTTCGACCCGGGTGGAGGGAACGCTGCGCAGCGAAGGATCCATGCTGTTTCGGCTGGTGCCCGACGCGCCCGAGGGACAGCCGCACAGCGCCACCATGGTCGCAGCAAAGCGTGGCATGCGTCAACCGCCTGGCTCTACTCCAACAGCGCACCCCTTTCTGCCGCTGAGGGCTCGTAGTCGAGGCTTCTCGCCGAGCGCTCCGCGCGGATGGATCGGATCAGTGAGTCCGGTCGCGATGTGCGCGGCGACGCACAGCTCGCAGCACGCTTACGTGCCCGCGTGCGTATGGCGAGCGGATCCGCACGCGGTCAGAGCATGAATGCACATCAGAGGGTTCGATGTCGCTCTGGTTGTTGGGGGCGCGTTGCTCGGCCACGTCGATACAGGCTCGTCAGGCTGGCGTCCATGCAAAGCGACCCGCTTGCCTGGGCGCTTGCTAAGGCACCTCGACACGGGCGTCGCCCCAAGGATTCCATGCCCCCCACGTCAGCAACCGTCCGAACCACTGCGCGCGCGCGCCGCCGTCGCACCGTGTGGTACGCGTTCGGCCTCGCACTGCTGGTCGGCGGCCCGGCGTTGGCGCTTGGCCTGCCCAATGAGGTGCGAATCCCGATTGTGCGTGACCACGGCGCTGGCGACCCGCCGGACGCGGCACTGTTCAGCCACTGGGACCACGACAGCTTCAGCTGCGCCTCGTGCCATCCGTCGACGTTCCCGCAGCGCAGGGCCGGCTTCACCCACGCGGACATGGAGGCCGGCCGCTTCTGCGGATCGTGCCACAATGGTCGGTTGGCGTTCGGGCCGAAAGACAAGGGTGTCGGCTGCGAGACGTGCCACGTCGCGAAGAGCAAGAAGCCCGAGATCGACGAGAATGACCTGTGGAAATGATCGCCAATGCTCGTTTCGTCGGGCGCCGCACTGGGCTCGCGCTGCTGGTCGTCCTGTCAGTCGGCACGGCCGCCATGGCCGCCGAAGAGCCGCCGGTCGCACCCATCGAGGCGCCCGTCGCACCCATCGAGGCGCCGACAGTGGCACCAGCGGCGCCGCCCGTCGTACCCATCGAGGCGCCACCCGTCGCGCCCATCGAGGCGCCGCTGCCACCGGGCCATCCGCCCGTCAGCCATGGCATCGTGCTGCCCGGCGACATCCGACTGCACGGCCGCTTCGACATTGCCTACGAACGCTACGGCTATTCCGACGCCATTGGCGACGGCAAGGATGCGTTCCGCAACTACCATCGCTTCTTGTTTCTCGAGCGGCACGTCAAAGACGACCCCTTCTATTTCAATGCCGAGGTCCTGAGCGTCGCGTTCTATGAGATGGGGGCGCACCTCCAGGGTGGAGGTGATGACATCTGGCGTGCCTCGGTCGCCGCCGGCAAAGTCCTGGTGCCGTTCGGCGCGGACCCGCTCTTCCACCACGCCTATGGTGGTCGCGTCGGCGCCGACCAGCGCGTGCTGCCGTTCGTGTGGGGTGAGTTTGGCCTCAAAGCGGCGCTCGAACTCGAACTCGCGCCCGTCGGTCTCAGGATCGATGCCTACGTCGTGCGCGGCTATGCGCTGCGGGGGGCCGACGGCCTCATCAATCTACAGACCAATGCGGCGCCACTCGACGACCTCAACTTCTCGGGCGGTGGGCGCATCTCGGCGTCGCTCGGCCCCGCCACCATGAGCTACTCGGTCTACGGCGGCACGCTCGACTACGATCGTTGGCTGTTGATGCAAGCCTTCGACGCGAGCCTCTGGCGCCTCGATGTGCCGGTACTCGAAGACATCGCCATCACGATTGGCGCGATGCGTGCCGACGTCTGGGGCGGTAAGACACCGGCCTATTACCACTTCGCCGACTATCTCCAGATTCGCTACTACCCGATTGACTGTACTGTCTGTATATCCAATATCGTGGTGGTCTCGACATGCGCGACAATCGGAGCGGCGTCTTCGCCGACGCGACGCGCCTCGACCAGTTCGACACGTCCGCCCACAGCCTCGCGGTCGGATGGATACACGGCAATTTCTCGCTCGTTCTGCAGTACCTCTGGCAGCTCGAGCTCGTCGACGAGCAGCCCGACGACTTTCTCCGCGTCTCTGCCACCTACGAGTTTTGAAGCGTATGTTCCGACTTCTCACCCTGCTCATCCTGACCTTCACCGCCGGCGCTTGCTGCGAGCTCGGGCGCGGCGACCCGAAGCGCAAGGTCGATGCCGGCGCGGAGACCGCGCTCGAGACGACCGACCCCACGGGCGAGGCGATTGACGGGAGCGGCGACGCGATGAACGAGACGGGCCCCGACATTGAATTGCCACCCGCTTCGTTTGCCGCTGGTGTTCACGCGGTGCTGCTCGACAACTGCACCGACAGTGGCTGCCACAGCGCCGGCGTAGGCGGCTATCTCATATCGGGCAATATCGATGCAGACTATGCCGCTACCCTCAATTTAGTCGTCCCCGGTAACGCGCTGGGTAGTAAGCTGGTGCAGAAGGCCACCAACACATCGTCGCATACAGGCGGCCCGGTGCTCGAAGTTGGCACCGCCGAATACGAGCTCGTCGTTGCATGGATCAACGGGGGCGCGCTTCCTTGAAGGAGATGCTGTCATGAAGAAGATGATTTTTGGTTCGTTCGCCGCTCTCGCGCTCACCTCCATCGCCTCGTCCGCCGCGCTCGCGACCGGGCCGGAGGTGTTCAAGGACCAGGGCTGTACCAAGTGCCACTCCGTGACGGTCGCCGGCATTGCGCGCGATGCCGCACACGACGAAGAGGCGAAGGACCTCTCCACGGTCGGCTCGCGCTACGACAAGAAGGCGATTGCGCTCTTCCTGTTGAAGAAGACAGAGCACGAAGGTGAAAAGCACAAGAAGCTGTTCCAGGGCACGACCGAGCAGCTCAAGATTGGTCGCCGAGTGGCTTGAGACCATGAAATAATCGAGCTGGAGATCTTGTGACGGAAGCGCTGCCCATCATCCTGGTCGTTCTCGCCGCTGCGTTCGCGGTCCTTCTGTGGCTGCGCCTGCCGCGCCTCGTCGTCGAGCGCAGTGGGCGCATCGTCCTGTTGGGGGCGCTCTTCGTGATGCCGCTCGGGCTCGTCCAGGTCGGCGTTTCGCAGTCCCTGCACGAGTCCAAGCAGAAAGAGTTCTGCACCTCGTGCCACGAGATGGAGGTCTACGCGACGAGCTTGCAGATCGACGACCGCGAATATCTGCCGGCTTATCACTACCAGAATCACCTCGTCCTGCAGGCGACCGCCTGCTACACGTGCCACACAGACTACACGATGTACGGCGATGTCAGCGCCAAGATGAACGGCATGAAGCATCTGGCGATCCACTACTTCGGGGATATCCCCGCGGCGGGTGAGATCGCGCTCTATAGTCCCTATCCCAACGACAATTGTCTGCAATGCCACCGCGGGACGCGCCGCTTCGAGAAGAAGGCATCGCACACGACCAGCGGCGTGACACTCGAGTTGCTCTACTCGAACCAGAAGTCCTGCGTCAGCGGGGGCTGCCACGACAAGATCCACGAGATCAAGGACCTCGCCAGTGCCGAGCTGTGGGGGCCGCCACCCTTCCCGATCCCGGAGTCGCTGAAGCGCGCCGCGGCGCCCGGCGGTGCCGAGGATCCGTTCGCGGCGCCGGCCGCCGAGGATCCGTTCGCGGACGAGCCCGCGCCCGCCCCTGCAACCACGCCACCTGCAGGAGATGTAAAATGACCGGGCTCAAGTGGCTCAGGGCGTCCATCGTCCTCTTGTTCATCGGGATCGTGTGTGAGCTCATAGCTCTCCTCGACCTCACGCCGCCGACCTTCGTCGCGTTCGCGTTCGTCGGTATCCCGTGCTTGGTCATCGGGATGCTGATCTATCTGGTGCATGTCTGGCGACTGCTCCGGAGCAAAGACGCCCTTTGATCTCCTCCGTATCCGGCTCCCATCGAGGTCCGTCATGACCCGCTTCGCTCGCCTCTTCCCTGCTGTCGTTCTCGCGTTTGTCGTCGCCGCGGGCTGCGTGCAGGCACCCGACAACGTCATCGGCCCCGTGGCTCCGGCCGTCACCATCAGCGGTGCGCACGGGCTGGTCGTCGGGACCACCTTGAACCTCTCCGCGGTCACCAGCGATGGTGACGATTCCGGCTATGTCTGGGCGGTGCTCGACACGACGGTTGTGTCGGTCGACGCGGCTGGTCTGGTCACTGCCGTCGCCCCCGGCGAGACGACGGTGACGGCCACGGGCAAGGGCTCGGGCGCCGTCGGGCGACATGCGCTGGTCGTCGTCCCGACCAGCTCGGAGCTGCCTGCAGAGGTCGTCACCAGCGGCGCGCACGGCCTGGTCGTCGGCGCCACCGTAGCGCTCAGCGCGACGACGGACCACGGAAGCGACGCGAGCTACACGTGGGTCAGCCTCGACCCGACGGTCGTGACCGTCGACACGAGCGGGGTCGTCACCGGTGGCGGGGTCGGCGAGACCACCGTGACCGCGACGGGCGCAGACAGCGGCGCCGTCGGTCGCCACGCGCTGGTCGTGGGCGCGGCCGCCACGCCCCCCGGACCGGAGGTGCCCAACCTCGTGGCCTGGTCGCGTTCGGGCCACGCCGACAAGACCGCCGAGGCGTTCAAGCACTGGAACAACGACGACCCCCCGCAGGTGCCGGCCGACTGCGCGCGCTGCCATAGCAACAAGGGTTTTCAGGACTATATCGGCGAAGACGGCAGCGCTGTCGGGGTGACCGATGCCCCGGCGCCGGTCGGCTCGACCGTCGAGTGTCAGACCTGCCACAACGCCACGACCGCGACGCTCGCGAGCGTGACCTTCCCGTCCGGCGTGACGGTCGATGGCCTCGGGCCCGAGGCGCGCTGCATGACGTGCCACCAGGGACGCGCCTCGACGGACGCCGTCAACGAGGCGATAGCGCTCGCGGCCGCGCCCACCGACGACACGCCGAGCGACAAGCTGGGCTTCCTCAATATCCACTATTATGCGGCCGGCGCGACGCTCTACGCGGGGCGTGTGCGCGGCGGCTACCAGTATCCGGGTGAGGTCTACGACTGGCGCTTCCGCCATGTTGATGGGCTTGACACCTGTGTTGGGTGCCACGACCCGCATTCGCTCGAGGTGCGCACCGATCGCTGCGTCGAGTGCCATCAGGGCGCCTCGACCGTCGCCGACTTGCACAACATCCGCATGATGGCGTCGCGTTCGCGCGACTACGATGGCGACGGCAATACGACGGAAGGCATCTTCTTCGAGCTCGAAGGGCTGCGCGACCGCCTCCTCACCGCCATCCGGACCTATGCGACGGGCGAGGGATTTGGCGCAATATGCTACTCGGCTGCGGTCTATCCGTACTGGTTCAAGGACAGCGACGACAACGGCAGCTGCTCCGCCGAGGAAGCGGCCTTCCCCAACCGCTACGCCACCTGGACCCCGCGGCTCGTACGCGCCGCCTACAACTATCAGGTGAGCCTCAAGGACCCGGGCGCATTTGCCCATAATGCCAAGTACATTATTCAGCTCCTACACGACGCGACCAGCGACATCGCCACGGCCTTGGGCCAGCCGGCGCTCATCGGCAGCTCGCAGCGCGACGACTTCGGCCACTTCAACGGGGCCTCGGAGGCGGCGCGCCACTGGGACGCGGGGGAGCAGGTCGATGCCACCTGCTCGAAGTGCCACGGCGGCTCGGACGGGTTCCGCTTCTTCCTGAAGTACGGCGTCGGAACGACCGTCGCCGAGCCCGACAATGGCCTCGACTGCGCGACCTGCCACGACAGCTTCGGCACCCAGTTCAGCCTCGTGCAGGTGGCGCAGGTCACGTTCCCGAGTGGCATCACCATCAAGAGCGACGACTCGACGACCAACATGTGCTCGACGTGCCACAGCGGGCGCGAGTCGAAGTCGACAATCGATGCGCAGATCGCCGCCAACAAGCTCGGCTTCCGCAACGTGCACTACCTGCCCGCGGCGGCTGTGCGGCAGGGTACGGCCGCCAAGGTCGGCTACGAGTACGACGGCAGGACGTACGCGGGTCTCTGGAGCGGACACCCGGGCGGCGATGGCTGCAACAGCTGCCACAGCGGCTCGCTAACGCAGCACACGTTCCTGCCGTCCGACAACTTCGCGACGTGCAAGACCTGCCATCTGACCGCGGCCACGCTCGCCGACATTCGCAGCCCGACGCTGCACGGCGTCGACTACGACGGTGATGGCAACGCCAACGAGGCGCTCGCCGATGAGGTCACGGGGCTTGGCGTGGTGGTGCTCGCACGCATGAACGACGTCGTGACTGCGGCCGGCGGCACTGGGATCTGCTACGACGCGAACGCCTACCCCTACTTCTTTATCGACCTGAACGGCAATGGCAGCTGCGATGGTGCCGCCGAGGCGACCTTCGCGAACAGCTTCAAGGCCTGGACGCCGGCCTTGATGAAGGCGGCCCACAACTTCCAGATGTCGCAGAAGGACCCGGGCGCGTGGGCGCACAACTTCAACTACATCGCCCAGCTGCTGTTCGACAGCGTGGATGATCTCGGCGGCAGCACCACGGGCCTCATCCGACCCTGAACGGCAAACGAACGGCATGTGACATCGGCGGCCCGTCGGAGTACCTCGCCAGGGCGACGACCGCCCTGGAGTGACCCATGCCGAACGACCCCGCCACCGCCATGCATCTCATCGACGCCGAGCCCGGGCCCCTGACGGACGAGCTGGTGTTGATGGCCGCGCTGATGCCGCTCGCTGACGCGCATGTCGTCGAGCTCGGCTGCGGGGCCGCCATCGTCACGCGCAAGCTCGCAGGCCTTGGCAAGGTGCGCTCGATCCTCGCGCTCGAGGTCGACCGCGTGCAGCACGCCGCCAACCTCGCCGCGCCGCCGGTCGCTGGCGTCGAGTTCGCCTTGGGCGGGGCGGAGTCGATCCCCGCGGACGACGCCACCGCCGACATCGTCCTGATGCTGAAGTCGCTCCACCACGTCCCGGACGACGCGCTCGACCAGGCGCTCGGCGAAGTCCGACGGGTGCTGCGCCCTGGCGGGCTCGCGTGGATCGCCGAGCCCGTCTTCGCTGGCGCATTCAACGAGGTGATTCGCCTCTTCAACGATGAACAGGTGGTCCGCGCGCGCGCCTTCGAGGCGGTCACGCGGGCGGTCGCCAGCGGTGCGTTCGAGCTGGTCGAGGAGCGCTTCTTCCGCGTGCCGCTCAGGTTTGCCGACTTCGCCACGTTCGAGCAACGGGTGATCGGCGCGACCTACCGCGACCATCACCTCAGCCCCGAACTCCTCGCCGAGGTGCGTTGCCGCTTCGAGGCGCACCTCGGCCCCGACGGCGCCCACTTCGACCAGCCGCTACGCCTGGACCTCCTGCGCCGCCCGGCCTGACGCGGCTCAGGGCGCGCCGTGCCGATAGAAGTGGTGCTTCAGGGTCTCGGTGGCGAGCACGTAGAGCGCGGTCAGCCCGACGATGGTGCCGAGGATGACGGGCGGGAGCGGCACGAAGCCGAAGACCGAGACGCCGGGCAGGTAGGGCAGGCTCAGGGTAAACGCTCCCAGCGCCACGCTGCTCCAGAGCAGGACGCGGCCGGGGCGGCTCTTGAAGAATGGGCGGCGGGTGCGAACGACCAGCGCGATGACCAGCTCAGTGAGCAGCGACTCGATGAACCAGCCCGTGCGGAAGGTCTCGACCGGTGACTCGAAGACGCTCAGCAGGATGCCGAAGGTGAGGAGGTCGAAGATCGAACTCACGAGCCCGAACTGCACCATGAAGCGCAGGAGGAAGCCCATGTCCCAACGCCGCGGCTGCGCGACGAGCTCGCTATCGACGCGGTCGCCGGCGATGCCGATGGCGGGGATGTCCGACAGGAAGTTGTTCAGCAAGACCTGGCCCGCGGTGAGCGGGAGGAACGGCAGGAACAACGACGCGATGGCCATCGACACCATGTTGCCGAGGTTCGCGCTGGTCGTCGTGAGCACGTACTTCAGCGTGTTGGCGTAGGTGCGGCGACCCTCTTCGATGCCCATGCGGATAACGTCGAGGTCTTGCTCCAGGAGTACGAAGTCGGCGGCCTCCTTGGCGACGTCGACGGCGCTCTCGACCGAGAGGCTCGTGTCGGCGGCGTGCATCGCGGGGGCGTCGTTGATCCCGTCGCCGAGGAAGCCCGTGACGTGCCCGCCCTTCTTGAGCGCCATGATGATGCGCTCTTTCTGGTTCGGGTCGACCTCGACAAACAAGGTCGCACGCTCGGCCGCGCGCGGCAGGGCGGAGTCGAGGAGCTCGTCCAGGTCCTTGCCAGTGAGCACGTGGTCTCGCGCCATGCCGACCGTCTTCGCGACGTGCTCGGCGACAAGCCGCGTGTCGCCGGTGATGAGCTTGACGGCGACCCCGAGCTTGGCGAGCGCGATGAGCGCTTCGGCGACGCCGGCCTTGGGCTGGTCGAGGAAGGTCAAGAAGCCGTCGAAGTCGAGCTCACACTCATCAGCGCGCGTGTACCTCGGCTGCGCGGCGAGTCTGCGCGAGGCGACCGCCAAGACGCGCGTGCCCTCGCGGCTCCAAGAATCGACCTGGGCGCGCAGGGCGGCGCGCGCGGCGTCGTCGAGCGGCGCCGAGGCGAGCGTCGTGCAGCACTCGAGGACGTGCTCGAAGGCGCCTTTGCTGATGAGGCGCGGGTTGGGGCCGTCAGCCGGGTCGGCGACGATGACGCTCAAGCGCTTGCGCACGAAGTCGTAGGGGATCTCGCCGAGCTTTATCAGGTTTGGCGGGACGGCGAAGGCGCTCTTGGCGCCGCCAAAGCCGACGATGGCGGCGTCGAGCGGATTGGTGAGGCCGGTCTGCAATGCGGCGTTGGTGGCGGCCCTGATGAAGACAGCGTCGCTCGGGCGGCCTTGGGGGTCGAAGGCCCCATCCATCTGGACGACCCCCTCGGTCAAGGTGCCGGTCTTGTCGGTGCACAAGACGTCCATGCTGCCGAGGTTCTGGATGGCAGCGAGCCGCTTCACGAGGACGCCGCGCTTGGCCATCAGCTGCGCGCTGCGGGCGAGGTTGATGCTCAGGATGACGGGCAGGAGCTCGGGCGACAGGCCGACGGCGAGCGCTATCGAGAACAACAGGGTCTCGATGGGCGGGCGGCCGAGGATCGTGTTGACGGTGAAGACCACGATCACCATGACGAGCATGGCGATGGTGAGGAGGTACCCGAAGCGGCGCACGCCGTGCTCGAATGAGGTCTCGGGCGGGCGCAGGGCCAGGCGGTGCGCGATGTCGCCAAAGCGGGTCGCGGGACCGGTGGCGACGACGAGCGCGCGGGCCGAGCCGCTGCGCACGTTGCTGCCGAGGAACGCCGAGTTGCTGCGCGCGCCGAGCGCGGTCTTGAAGGCGACCTCACCGATGTGCTTGTCGACCGGGAAGGACTCGCCGGTGAGCACCGCCTCGTTGACGTAGAGGTCGGTCGCCTCGAGGAGCAGCAGATCGGCGGGGACGAGGCCGCCGGCCGACAAGAGGACCACGTCGCCGGGCACCAGCTCGGCCGCCGGGATGAGGGCCTCGTGGCCATCGCGGAGCGCCCGGGCGCGGGCAGTGACGCGCGCCAAGAGCGCCCGGGCCGCGGTCTGGGCGCGGTACTCGCGCGAGAAGCCGATCACCACGCTGGCCGTGAGGATGGTCAGGATGATTGCGGCATCGACCCACTCGCCGGTGAGCGCCGAGGTCGCCGCCGCGAACACGAGGAGGAGCAAGAGCGGGCTCGCGAGCTGGCTCCAGAGGACCGTCCACGGGGTCACCTGGCGGCTGGCCGTCAGCGTGTTGGGCCCGTGGATCTGAAGGCGCGCGGCCGCCTCCGCCTGGCTCAGGCCGCCTTCGCGCGTGCCGAGGTGGTCCAGGACCTGAGCGGTCGGGAGCGACCACCACGGCCACCCGGGCGGGTCGGCGAGGGATGGGTTGGGGTGGTTGGCCGGAGGCTGCGCGCTCACAGGTCCGTCAGCTTGCCAGGCTCATAGCTGGCCGCCTGGATGGCGTTGACGGGGGCGTCGGGCTTGAACTTCTTCGCGTTTTCAAGCAGCGGCGCCGTGACGATCCCGGTGCGCGCCCCAGGGCCGCCGCAGCGACGCGCAACCAGTCGGTCCGGAGCCGCCTCCAGCGTGGGGCGCACGGTGGCGGGGTCGGTCGGAACCGACCTCGTTGTGGGGTCGGTGCGCGAGCGACCGGGTCCCGACCCGCCTAGATCGCGTGGTGCGTGTTCCAGTGATCGGGTCGTCACCTGGTGGCGGGAAATCATGACCACGGTTGAATGCGGGTCCGAGCCGACCGCCTCTCGTGCGCCGCACGCAAAGGGGTCGGTTCGGACCCGCCTGGATGTTGGAGATGACTTTTTAGGTCGAGTCCGAATGCGCTGACTACGATTTCGTGGTCGGCTCACTCGCCCGAGCGCTCCCCGCTGTCGTGGCGCTCGGCGAGGGCGGCCTGGGCGGCGGCGAGACGGGCGATTGGGACGCGGAACGGCGAGCACGACACGTAGTCGAGCCCGAGCTCGTGGCAGAAGGCGATCGACTGAGGATCGCCGCCGTGCTCGCCGCAGATGCCGCACTGCAGATCGGGACGGACGGCGCGACCCTCGGTCACGGCGAGCCGCATGAGGCGCCCGACGCCGACCCGGTCGAGGGTCTCGAACGGGTTGACCGGCAGGATGCCCAACGCCACGTAGCGCTTGAGGAACTTCTCCTCGGCGTCATCGCGGCTCACGCCGAAGGTCATCTGCGTCAGGTCGTTGGTGCCGAACGAGAAGAACTCCGCCTCGCCGGCGATCTCACCGGCGGTGAGCGCTGCGCGCGGCACCTCGATCATGGTGCCGAAGGCGTACGGGATGGCGACCCCGGCCTCCGCGAGCACCGAGCGCGCGACCTCGTCGAGCTGTCGCTTGACCGCCTTGAGCTCGTTTACGTGGCCGACCAGCGGGATCATGATCTCGGGGTGCACCTCCACGCCGTGGCGCTTGACCCGCACCGCGGCCTGCATGATGGCGCGCGTCTGCATCGCGACCAGCCCGGGGAAGATGATCGACAGGCGCACGCCGCGCAGCCCGAGCATCGGGTTTTGCTCGCGCATCGACTCGACCACCGCGAGCTGAGCCTTGCGCTCCGCCAGGACGGCCTCGAGCGCGTGACCGTGCAGCAGGTTCACCGCCAGCTCGAGTTCGGTCACGACCCTGACCAGCTCGTCGTAGCTCGGCAGGAACTCGTGCAGCGGCGGGTCGATGAGGCGGATGGTCAGCGGCCGTCCCTGCATCACCTCGAAGATGCGCTCGAAGTCCGCCTGCTGCACGCTCAAGAGCTTGCTCAGGGCCGCCTCGCGGTCGTGATCGTCACGCGCCAGGATCATCTCGCGCACGATCGGCAGGCGGTCGCGCTCGAAGAACATGTGCTCCGTGCGGCACAGGCCGATCCCCTCCGCACCCAGCTCGACCGCGCGCCGCGCGTCGTTGGGGTTGTCCGCGTTGGCCATCACGCGCAGCCGCCGAACCTCGTCACACCACCCCATCAGCTCGCCGAAGTAGCCCGACACCTTGGCCTCGACCAGGGCGAGTGGCTCGCCGTAGACCGCGCCCGTGGTGCCGTCGATGGTCAGCCAGTCGGCCTCTGTCAGGACCCGCTCGCCGACAGTCATGGTGCGCGCCACGAGATCGATGTGCAGCGCCTCGGCCCCGCTGACGCAGGGGATTCCGAAGCCGCGCGCGACCACCGCCGCGTGCGACGTCTTGCCACCGTGGGCGGTCAGCACGCCGCGCGCCGCGAGCATGCCCTTGACGTCGTCGGGGTTGGTCTCCTCGCGCACGAGGATCACCGCCTCGCCAGCGGCGCTGCGCCGCACGGCGCTGTCGGAGTCCAAGGCGATGCGGCCGACGCCCGCGCCCGGCGACGCTGACAGCCCGGTCGCCAGCGGCGTCAGCGCGGCCGTCTGTGCCTCGTCGAGGCGCGGGTGCAGCAGCTGGTCGACCTGGCTGGGCTTTACGCGAGCGATCGCCTCGTCGCGCGTGAGCAGGCCCTCGTGCACCATCTCGACGGCCATCCGCACGGCCGCCGGGCCGGTGCGCTTGCCGGCGCGACACTGCAGCATGAACAGCTTGCCGCGCTCGATGGTGAACTCGATGTCCATCATGTCTTTGAAATGCTGCTCGAGGCGCTGGCTCATCGCGACGAAGGACTCGTAGGCGGCGGGGTTGTCGTCCTTCAGCGACGCGATGGGCTTGGGTGTGCGCACGCCCGCGACCACGTCCTCGCCTTGAGCGTTCATGAGGTACTCGCCGTAGAGCGCGCGGTCGCCGGTCGCCGGGTCGCGGGTGAACGCCACGCCGGTGCCGCAGTCGGGCCCGAGGTTGCCGAACACCATCACCTGCACGTTGACGGCGGTGCCGATGTCGTCAGCGATGCGCTCCTTCTGGCGATAGACCTTGGCGCGCGGATTGTTCCAGCTGCCGAACACGGCGACTATCGACATCTCGAGCTGGCGCCACGGGTCGCGCGGCAAGGGCTTGCCGGTCCGCTGTTCGATCAGCGCCAAGAACGCCTCGGCGATCGACTGGAGCGACTCGGCGCTCAGCTCGGTGTCGACCGTCGCGCCGGTGCGCTGCTTGACGCCGTCGAAGATCTTGTCGAACTCGGCGCGTGGCACGCCGCAGACGACGTCGCCGAACATCATCAAGAAGCGGCGCCAGGCGTCCCAGGCAAACCGCATCTCGCCGCCGACGGCGCCGACCTGGGTGAGCGCGCCGAGCCGGTCGGGGTCGAGCCCGAGGTTCAAGATGGTGTCCATCATGCCCGGCATCGAGATCTTTGCGCCCGAGCGCACCGACACGAGCAGCGGTCGCTTCGCGTCGCCGAAGCGGCACTCGGTCTTTGCTTCGAGCGCCTCTACCGCGGCGCGTACCTCGTCCATGAGCCCGTCGGGCAGCTTACCGGTCGCGGAGAACGCGCGGCAGGCGTCGGTGCTGATCGTGAAGCCGGCCGGAACCGGCAGGCCGAGCGCGGTCATCTCTCCGAGGTTCGCCCCTTTGCCACCGAGCAGCGCGCGCATCGAGGCGCGACCTTCTTCGAAAGAATAGACCATCTTCTGCTTCACGGCTGACTCCTGACCTGGTGGCGCGGTCGGGCAGTGCACGCAATATGCCACGCGGTGGGAGCGAGGCGCGGAGCCAGGGCGCTGGAGCGAGTCGCCGGCAGCCAGCGCGCGAGCGGGGCGGTGTTGCACAGCGGCCTGTGTGGATCTGCCCCAGCGTGTTGCTCGCGGCGCCCCAGCTTGCGCTCTTGTTTTCGTGCTCGGAGGTGAGCACGTTCGAGTCCAGCGCAGACGCTACGTTGCATGTTCCTGCAGGGGCGAGGCGCTTGAATTGGACTAGTAATGGCAACCGAACAGGCGAAATATCGCGTCTTGGACACGATTGGGTCAGTCGAAATCCGCCAATATGAGCCGCAGCTCGTGGCCGAGACCGAGGTCGAGGCCGAGCTGGAAGCGGCGGGCAATAAGGCGTTTGGCCGCCTGGCTGGGTACATCTTTGGCAAGAACAAAGGCGCACAAAAGATCGCGATGACAGCGCCAGTCATGCAACGCGAGGGCGAGAAGATCGCCATGACCGCGCCCGTGACCCAAGCACTCAACCCGGCCGGCAAATACCTCGTGCGCTTCACCATGCCCGCTGCGTACACGCGCGAGAGCTTGCCGGAGCCGCTCGATCCGACGGTCCACATCGCCGAGCAACCCGCGCGCCGAGTCGCAGCGCTGCGCTACTCCGGCACATGGTCACGCAAGAACTACGAAAATCACTTGTCGGAGCTCCGTGCGGCGCTCGTTCAGGCCGCGCTGCACCCGGTCGGCGAGCCCACCTGGGCGCGCTATGATCCGCCGTGGACGCCCTGGTTTCTGCGGCGCAACGAGGTGATGTTCGAGCTGGCCGAGGGCGCGTCGAACCAGGCTCAGTAAAGTGCTGCGAGGGCCGCCATGATGACACTCGTCGACGCCCACGCAGAACTGGCACCACGCGCCCGAGGTAGGCGCCTTGAAATGCGTTGTCGCGCGACGGGGTGTGCACGGCGCGAGCCGGACGCAGCCTCAAAGTGCAAGTATAGTTATGCGCCTACTTCCGGCTGCCAGAATCTTGATATCGTCCGAATCGCCAGTAGTGATAACCGCCTTGTCGAACGTGAGAGCTGTTGCGACAACGAATGCATCTATCGCATGCGCGGACGACCGCTTGGCCTTCGCGAGTAGGCCACCGGCACTTCGGGCGATCTTCGGGGTCAAGTCGCAGATTACTATCCCGCGCGATTTCAACAGGTGGTCGAGCGGAGCATCGAAGTGCGAGCCGCGATAGAGTTCCGCGAGTACAGGGGCAGGAACGCGAATAAGGGACTTCCTCTCATGCGCTACCAAGAGGATTGCCCGGGCGCGCTCGAATAGCACCTTGCGTTCGTCTGGCCGGGCCAGCGCATTGAGGGCCTCAGCATCCAGTATTAGCGCTTCGGCCATTCTTTCCGCGCCTTAGAAAGGGCTACCTTCGACACCGGGCCATACTCTTCTTCGAGCTCCTCGAGCAAGACTCCAAGTTGCTCGCGCTCCAACTCGTGAGTTATCGCACGTGCTACGAAGCCGGAGAGTCCGCGAGGGCCAACCCGTTCGCGCACGGCGTCGGCTAGTTCACTAGGAAGACTTATGGACAGCTTGGCTGCGGGCTGGGTCATATTGGATTCCTACCGTGGTAGCACCAACGAAGCAAGAAGCAGTTTTGCGAGGCATAGGCAACGTTCCGCGTCTTCCGAATTGTTGCAGCCCCAGATGTGGCGTGGGTGGCGCGGCGCAACGTCGGGCTTGGCCTTTGTGCCGTTGCCGAGGCGCAGATAGAAGTACGCCGCGTCCGCGCGCGTGACGTCGGCGAGCATGAGCGCGTTCTGCTCGGCGCGCAGGGTGCGTGGGGCGAGGCGCTCGAGGGTCTCGCGCAGCGCGTTGTTCAGCCTGCGCGCTTCGGTTAGCGCATCTCGAGAGATATGACGGATGGCCCTCGCGCGCGGGAATCGGCATACTCGCGCCATGCGAAACATGCTCGTAGCGATGTTGGCCCTGGTCCTCTGCGCAAGGGCGCACGCCCGACCGAGCGACGATCAGAACGGCGAGACCGCGTCTTTCCTCGTGTTGTTCCCGGCACTTCGAACCGCGCCCGCGCCCGACTTCCTCGGGCCCGGCGTGCGCGTGAGCTACCAGTCCGGCGCCGCGGTGATAGGCGGCGGCGGGTCGGGCGGCGGCATCATCCAGTACGACGTCGTCGAGAGCGACGGCGAGCAGGTCCTCGCCTACCAGCACGCCTACGGCGACGACGGGCTCGGGACCTATCCGCTCTACGCGAAGCCGATCGCCGGCCTGCCCGGCCTCGGCGTCTTCTGGCTGAGCCCGACCGTGCTCGGCGACGCGGAGTCGGTCGCGGGCGGCGACGCGCGCCTCGGCGTCCTCGTGGCGGCATCCAGGAGCTGCAGACACCGGCCGCGAGCTTCGTCGTCGACGCCCAGCGCTGCGGCGGCTCGGACCTCGACGCGCTCGCACATGCGCCCGAGCTGCCCGACGATCCCGCCGAAGGCACGCCGACCGACCCGGGCAACCCGACCGACCCTGGCGATCCGACCAACCCCGGCACGCCGACCAACCCCGGCACGCCGACCACTCCGACCGGGGGCGGCAATTGCAACGCCGGGTGCGTCGCTGGCGAGCACGGCGGCGCCCCGCTCTACTGGCTCGCCGCCATCGCCGCGTGCGCGCTCCTCAGCCGAACTTCGAGAACACGCGCTCGAGCCCGACGCCGGTGACCGCGACGCGGCCGCTGACCGACCCATGGCGCAACAGTCGGAACATGTCCTGCGCGTAGACATTGTTCTCCTCAGCGAGATCGCTCGGCGAGGCTGTGGCGCACTGGGCGACAAATGCGAGACTCTCCAGTTTGGCGCCTGCGCCGGCGGCGCGCCAACGGTCGAGGACCCGCTTCATGCGGTGCTCGATCGCCAGGACGACGGCGCCCGATGTGAAAGCAGCGCCTTCATAGCGATAGCGCTCGACGGCTCCCGGCAACCTCGAGCCGGTCGTCCCAGATCCGCACGGGCGCGGCGCGACCCTCGGCGCGGAGCGTAGCGCTTGAACGGCCCCGGGACCACGGCGGCCACACGCGCACCTGATCAGCTCGAAGGCGAGTGACGATGGCGGTGGCATCGCACGCTCATGACGGGTAGCGTCCGCCTCCATGCGACCTCCCCTGACGCTCATACTGTCTTGCTTTCTCACACTCGGCTGCTCGGACTCGGACTCCGAGCGCGATACGACCGCGGACACGGCCGACACGGCTGGCGAAACGGAAACCGCAGGCGAGGTCGAGGCCGACGGCGAGACCGGCGACACGACGACGCCGGGCGAGGTCGACCTCGAGGTCGATGGCGAGACGAGCGAAGCGACGCCCGAAGAGGCCCTCGCCGCGACCATCGCCGGGTTCTGCCCGGGCTATGCGAGCGCGTGGTGCGCGGCCGCGGAGACTTGCGGCTGCGATGCGGCGCCTGGCTTCCCGGCCGAGGATGCCTGCAGAGTCGGCTACGAGGCGCGCTGCGCGCGAGAGCTGACGAGCTACCTCGATGTGGTCAGGGGCGGGCAGGCGGCATACGGGGTCGACGCCGGTCCGACGTGCCTCGCCGTGTTCGCGCCGCTGTTCGCGGCGTGCGTCCCTCCGGGTAACGACCAGTTCTTCGTGACCTGCCCCGTGCTCGCGCCGCCGGGCGGCTGGGAGGACATCCTGCCGGGCCTCGACGAGGCGTGCGAGGGGACCTGTCTGCTTGGCTTCCGCTGCGCCAGCGACGGCTTCTGCCGCGTGCCGGGGGTAGCGAGCGCGAGCTGCACGTCCGCGATCGACTGCGTCGGCACGCTCGTCTGCGAAGGCGCCTCCGAAGGGGTCGCGGGCACGTGTCGGCCGCCGGTGTTCGCCGACTCGGGCAAGGTCTGCGCGACGCCCGACGACTGCGGCGGTGACACGAGCTGCCTTGCTTCGGTCCGAAAGACCTGCGTCATGCCCGAGGCGGGGCGCGAGTGCCGCTTCGACGGGCAATGCAACGACGTCGAGTACTGCTCGTTCGGGGACGATCCCCAGCTCGGCCTCTGCGTGCCGCTGCCGAGCAACGGCCAGCCCTGCGGCGGTGGCTCGCTCTGCGCGGCCGGCCTCGGTTGCAACCAGGAGACCGTCCGTTGTGGCCCGTTGCCGGGCTTCGGCGAGACCTGCGCCGGTGGCCCGAACGGTCCCATCCTCTGCGGCGAGCGCCTGGCCTGCGTCGACCTCGTCTGCAGCGACATCCCCGCGCTCGGCGAGACCTGCGCGATGGGCCCGCCGCATTGCGCCGCTGGACTCGGCTGCGCGTTCGGCCCGGACGGCAGCGTCTGCAGCGAGCCGGGCCCGATCGGGACGCGCTGCGAGAACGACATGACCTGCGCCGAGGGGCTCTACTGCGAGTTCGCGACCGGGTCGTGCACGCCCGATCTCGCGACCGGCGCACCCTGCGTGAACGGCAACGAGTGCGGCGACGGCGAGTGCCTGCCCGACGCGACCTTCACGTTCCGGTGCGCCCCGACTCCCGGCCTCGGCGACGAGTGTTTTCTCGACGACTGTGAGCCCGGCCTCCGCTGCGAGACGCCATACTCCGCGGGCGCATGCGTGCCGCGGTACTTCTGCGGCATGCTCACTTTCTAAGCGGGCTTCGGCTCGAGGCTGGGGGCCGTACGGATGGCCCTCGCGCGCAGGAATCGGCATACTCGCGCCATGCGAAACACACTCGTAGCGATGTTGGCCCTGGTCTTCTGCGGAAGGGCGCACGCCCGACCGAGCGACGATCAGATCGGCGAGACCGCGTCTTTCCTCGTGTTGTTCCCGGCACTTCGAACCGCGCCCGCGCCCGACTTCCTCGGGCCCGGCGTGCGCGTGAGCTACCAGTCCGGCGCCGCGGTGATAGGCGGCGGCGGGTCGGGCGGCGGCATCATCCAGTACGACGTCGTCGAGAGCGACGGCGAGCAGGTCCTCGCCTACCAGCACGCCTACGGCGACGACGGGCTCGGGACCTATCCGCTCTACGCGAAGCCGATCGCCGGCCTGCCCGGCCTCGGCGTCTTCTGGCTGAGCCCGACCGTGCTCGGCGACGCGGAGTCGGTCGCGGGCGGCGACCTCAGCGTGACGCGCTATCAGAAGACCGTCGCCGGGACGAACGCGACGGTCGTGCGCTTCGAGACGCACGGCCAGGGCACCTCGGTGTTCGAGTTCGACGCCGCGACCGGCCTGCTCGTCTTCGAGAGCCAGACCGGCGGGCAGTCGCTGGCGCAGCTGACGCTCGTCGGCGTGCGCGCGCTGAGCCTTCCATGGGCGCTCGGGCGGGCACCGAACTGGGTCCGGGTCGGCGCCGAGAACAACTACAGCGGCAGCAAGGCGACGACGATCCCCTCGGCCGGCACCGTGCAGCAGGCGGTCACGCTGGCGACGCGCATGACGGCGGCCGGCGCCCACTGGAGCGTGCACTCGGCGACGACTACGCTCGACGGCGCGAGCCAGGGGACCGGCACTGCCGTCAGCGGCAGCGCGCAGCTCCTCGGCAGCTTGTGGCTCCCGCGCGCGGCGCTGACGGCGCAGATCGCGACGACCGCCATACAGATCGACGATGACCCGATCACGGGCGCGAAGATCTTCCTCGCGCGAGGCGACGACGGCACGATCATCTTGCAAGAGGTGACCGCCGCGGCGCGCACAACCCAGGTCTTCGACGCGCGTCTCGGCGTCCTCGTGCGCGGCATCCAAGAGCTGCAGACACCGGCCGCGAGCTTCGTCGTCGACGTCCGGCGCAGCGGCGGCTCGGATCTCGACGCGCTCGCACATGCGCCCGAGCTGCCCGACGATCCCGCCGAAGGCACGCCGACCGACCCGGGCGACCCGACCGACCCTGGCGATCCGACAACCCCCGGCACGCCGACCACTCCGACCGGGGGCGGCAACGGCAACGCCGGGTGCGACGCTGGCGGGCACGGCGCCTCGCTCTCCTGGCTCGCCGCGCTCGCCGCGTGCGCGCTCCTCAGCCGGACTTCGAGAACACCGGGCCGAGCCCGACGCCAGTGACCGACGCGTGGCGCAGCACATGGAACGCGGCCAGCGCGTAGCCATCGGCGAGCACGCGTAGTGCGCGTTCTCAATCGACAATTATCTCAGGCCGCGAGCCAGCCCTCGTCGCTCAAGCGCTGCCAAGCGATCGCGACATGCTCGGGCTTCAGGACACGCGCCTTGCGCGGGCTCCAGGCACAGACCTCGGCGTACGCACCTTGCCAGGTCATACGCGCCTCGCTTCCGTGCATCGCGAGCCAGTGCACGGTCGCCAGGAGCTCGATACCGTAGGGCGTCTCGAAGCCGTCGATGAGGCGCGCGACGCGCTGGAAACGCGCTTGCGTCGCCGGGTGCTGGGCCAGGTACGCATCGACCTCGGCACGTCTGTCCTCGTCGAGCCTGATGATGGCACGCGGGCTGCGATCCTCGATCCCACCCATACTGAGACGAGCAGATGTGCGGCAGGTAGGCGACGACGGCGCCCGAGCCATTCTGGATGTAGAGGCCGTAGCAGGCATCCTTGACGCCGGGCAGCGTCAGGGCTGCGACCCGCAACGCGATGCCAGGTACCGTCGGGGAAGACCTGTCGTCTGTGCAACCACCGGCGAAGGTGAGCAACACGATGGTCACTGCGGTCAACGGCGCGACGTTCATAGTCCCTCGCTCGATGCAAAGAGCCAGCTTGGCTTGTGGCTCGCCGCTTCGTGCGTGGTGCGGTCAAGCCGAAGCAGCCGAAGCAGCCGATCTCTTGCTCCCGTTTCACAAGCATGTTCATGCGGGCGCGAGGGCGCGAGCCGAGCCATGAGGCGCTGGAGGCGCACATGCAGTGGGCAGTCCGCCTCGGGGGCTGCCGATGGTGAGAGGCCGTCGAGGTCGAGTTTCTCGGTGCCGTCGGTCACGAGGCGTGGTTTTCGTGGTCCGCTGAAGCGGTCGCCCATCGCGGCGGCGGCGGCGTTGGAATCGCTGTTTGTCGCGCTGGTCCTGCCAGTCCCAGAAGTCGTGCCAGCGACTGGAGTGGCGGATGGTGAGGAGCGCGGTGAGTAGTACGTGGTTGTCGTCGCGAGCGCTGCCACCTCGAGTTCGTGCACGGCGACAAGCTACGTGTCTCCGGCCACGCCCCGCACGGGCTGACGTGGCAGGCCAACGGCTGGGCCAGCGGGCGCGCGCTTGCGGCAAGTGCCCCCTCATCTCGAATCACACCACCGCGACCGGCGGGTCAGGGAGCGGTGGAACTCGCGGGCCTTTCGATGGTGAAGCGGCCGCTGAGCGTCGTGCCGTCCGCGAAGTCGCCCGTGAAGGTCAGGTGCACGAGGTCCGGGTCGTCGCGGTCGAGCTCGGCGTCGATGGTCGTGACATCGGCGGACTGGTCGATGTCCCAGTCATTCAGACGCACGCCGGTGCAGCCGATGACCGAGGCCTCGAAGGGAGCGACGCGCTTCGTCACGCCGGGCTGCAGGTCGTCGAAGGCGGGCAGGTAGATGCCGAGGATGGTCATACCCCAGCGACCGTCGCCGCCACCCGCGAGCAGGTCGACCGAGATCATCGTGTCGCCCTCGACGGCGTTCGCTTCGGCCGACATCGGGTCGTCCCAGCGGAGCTTGCCGAAGTCGCCCGAGACCTCCGCCGTGGGCACTTCGAGTGTCTTGCCGCTGAGCCACTGCGAGTTCTCGGCGAGCATCGACTGGCGCCATTCGTCGATGACGCTGACCAGGGGCTGAGGCGCAATCGGACGCTCCAGACCGCATGCGGCGAGGCTCGAGACAATGCCGACAGGGACGAAGAAGCGAAGTGCGCGCATGAGGCCTCCGGGGGGCTATGACCTTCGGGGTCGAAGCACCGTAGCGGACCCGCCCGATGATTGGAAGGATCGGTTCGTGACTGTTCAGGTGCGCCCGAGGGTCGTCGCTCGGATGCTCGAGTCGCGGCGTCGCCGCAGGCGAACAGGCCCTTGACGCATCGGGTCGTTGCCTGGATTATGCGCCGCGCTGCGTCCTGAGGGGTCGACGCGTCGGCTGAGGAGTGCTGATGTCCGCGAGCAAGAGCTGTCCGGCCTGTCTGAAGCAATGGGCGGGCACGTTCAAGTTCTGTCCCGAGGACGGCGCTCTGCTGGTGGCGCTGAACACGGCCGAGACGGTGCTGCAGACCGAGGCCCTCTCGGCGGAGGTCGCCGCGGCGCACGCGACGCAGTCCGCGAAGGCCAAGTTGTTCAATGCGTCGGACACGGTGGTCGTGCCGGCGGTCGTGCCGTATCAGACCGATGCCTCGCTGCCGGCGGTGCGCGCGGCGGCGGCGAACGATACGGTGGTCGTGGCCGCAGTGAAGTCGGCCGACACGGATGAGTACGCGTCGGTGGCGCCGCAGAAGGACGAGTCGTGGCGGTCGCCGCTGGCAGCGCCCCCGGTGGAGCGGTCGCCAACCTCCCCAAAGGCGCGTAAGGGAGCGCCACGTCTATTGAATCTGGAGCCGATCGAGCCTTCGGCTGCGGCCACGTCGACCGATCTTCCGGTGGTCCAAGCCGCGGGCAATGGCTCGGGGCTCGCGATCGAAGTGCAAGACCCATCCTTGCGGCGTGAACTCGGGCTGCGCGTGGCGCCCACGGTGATGACGCCCTCGGCGGTCGAGCTCATCGCAAGCGAGTCGCGCGCGCTGGCGGCGCAACCTTTCGAGCGGCATGACACAGAGCCGAGCGCGATAGCGGTCGCTGCCGTCTCGGGCGATGCTAGTGCGGGCAGCGGGCGCGAGCGTGGGCTCAAGCGGGTCGATGTCTCGACCGAGCCGGGCCGACCCGAGGCCAAACGCGAGCAGGGCAAGGGCAACGGAGCCTCGGCGTTGGTAGCGCAGGTGTCGGGGCGCGCCCCGGCTGAAGCCCGTGGTCGCAACGAGCCACCGCCGAAAAAGGGCCAGGGCCAGGACACGAAGTCGACGCGCGCGAGCGAGGCGCCGAAGGGGCGAACACCCGCGCAGACCGCGCCGCACGGCAAGGGCGCGGCCAAGCACGCGGCCCAGGCGGCAGCGCCGACGCAGAAAGCTCAAGCGCAGGAACCCGCCAAGCCTTCGGCTGCCGAGGCGGGCAAGTCAGGCAAGGCGCCGCAAGGTGTCCCGACGACGCAGCAGCCGATCGCGCGTACGAGCCTCCCAGGAAAGGCGCAGCCAGACATCGTGAGCCTCTCCAAGGGGCCGACGACGAGTGGTGGCCTGCGCAAGCGCAGCGCCTTCTCCGATACTGACTGGTTCATGCGGCCCGACCTGCCGGTCGATACAGAGACCGGCAGGGTGCAGGTAGACCCGCAGGCGTATGTGCGCGATGAATCGATCCCAGAGGAGCAGCGACGCCGCTTCTCGCTCAGACGAAAAGACGAGGAGTGACACGTGAGCGGATACTTCCTCTGGACGGATAGCAGCGGCCGCATGGAGCGTACCGAGATCGGCGAGCAGCCGCTCACCGTGGGCTCGCGCGAGCCCTGCGGGGTGGTGATCGACGACGCGGCGGTGGGGCCAATCCACGGCGCCATCGAGCGAGAGCAGAACGGCTGCCGGCTGCGTCGCCTGTCGCGGGTGCGGCCGGTCACGATCAACAATCGCCCGATCGAAGAGCAGCGCCTCTCGCACGGTGATCGCATCGGGCTTGGCACCTGGGAAGGTCGCTTCGTGTCGGCGGTGCCAGTGGCATCGCGGCTCTTGCGCCTGGTCGTGACGCGGCTCGATGACGAGATCCGGGTCGAACTGCCGATCGCCGGGTCGATCACAGTGATCGGGCGCCTCGAGGGCGACGTGCTCGTCGACGACCCGGGTGTGTCGTCGCGCCACCTCGAGATCGAGAACTTCGGGCCGGGCCTGCGCTTCGTGCGCGACCTCGGCTCGACCAACGGCACCGACCTCGACGGCAAGCCACTCGCGCTGGAGCGTACGGCGCTGACCGACACCAGCATCCTCACCATCGGGCGCGTTCGCATCGAGGTCAAAGACGGCGGCAAGACCCCCGACAGCGTGACCAGCGTGGTGCAGCGCACGGTCATCTTCGTGCCGAGCAGCGCCAAAGCCTGAGGCCTTTGGCCCCAAGAATTCGCGAAGTGGGCCGGGCGCGACCAAGGAGCCGCGAGGAGGCAGGCCTCATAGGCCGCTGACGAGCGAGCGACGAAGGGCCCGGCCCGCGAGCGAATCGCTTGCCGAAGCGATCGGGCTCGCCTAATGTGCCGCCCACTCGCGCGCCGGGCAGGTCTTTCAACCTAATGAAAACCCGGGGCACGCAGTCCAGGCTTCGCCATCCTTGCCGGGGCCCGAACCGAGGCGTTCCATGCTCTACAGCGAAAACGTCGCTTATCTCGAAGACGTCGTCCGTGCCTACCTGAAGGACCCGACGTCGGTCGACGCGAGCTGGCGGACCTGGCTCGAAGGTGCGGGCCGCGACTATCTGGATGTCGTGGCACCCGCGGCGGGCCCTATCCAGAAGCCGGCCAGCCTGTATGCCCCGAAGAACGGGCACGCGCCCGGGGTCGTGTCGTCGCCCGACGTCGACATCCTCAAGGCGCAGGCGCGCATCTCGCAGCTCGTCAACGCGCATCGCGTGCGTGGGCATCTGCGCGCGCAGCTCGATCCGCTCGGCTTCCTGGAGCCGGTGAAGCATCCCGAGCTCGACCCCTCGTATTGGGGGCTCGAGGACAGCGATCAGGACAAGGTCTTCTCGACCGCGCCCCTGTGCGGGCCGGCGACGATGACGCTGCGCGACCTCATCACGTGGCTTCGCGACACGTACTCGCGCACCGTCGGGTGCGAGTTCATGTACGTGCACGACGTGGCCGTGAAGCAGTGGTGCCAGGAGCGCTTCGAGCGTTCGCGCAACCGCTCGGAGCTCGACCGCGAGACGCAGATATTCCTCTATGCGCAGCTCTCGAAGGCGGAGCTGTTCGAGGACTTCATCCACACGAAGTTCCGGGGAGCAAAGCGCTTTTCGCTGCAGGGCGCGGAGTCGCTGCTGCCGATTCTGGCGCTCATCGTCGAGACGAGCGCCAAGCAGGGCGTCGAGGAGATCGTCTTCGGCATGGCCCATCGCGGCCGCCTGAACGTGCTCGCGAACATTCTTGGCAAGGACCCGGCGAAGATCTTCGCCGAGTTCCAGGACAACAACCCGAAGGCGATGATCGGGCGCGGCGACGTCAAGTACCACATGGGATACGACTCGATTCAGAAGACGCGCTTCGGCGATGAAGTGCGCCTCGCGCTGACCTTCAACCCGAGCCACCTCGAGTTCATCAACCCGGTCGTCGAGGGCAAGGTCCGCGCGACCCAGGACCGTCTCGGCGCGGCCGGCCAGGATGGCAAGCGTAAGATCCTGCCGATCCTCATCCACGGTGACGCAGCCTTCGCGGGCCAGGGCGTCGTCGCCGAGACGTTGAACATGGCGGCGCTCGACGGCTACACGACCGGCGGCACGATCCACATCGTCATCAATAACCAGATCGGCTTCACGACGGAGCCGCGGGATGCCCGCTCGGCGCACTACTGCACCGAGGTTGCGAAGATGATCCAGGCGCCGATCATCCATGTGAACGGCGAAGATCCGGAGGCCGTGGCCCACGTCGCGCGCATCGCCGCCGACTTCCGCCAGACCTTCAATCGCGACATCGTCATCGACCTCTACTGCTATCGAAAGTACGGCCACAACGAGAGCGACGAGCCGAGCTTCACGCAGCCGCTGATGTACAAGGCGATTGCCCAGCATCCGCCGGTGCATGTCGGCTACAGCAAGGTGCTCATCGCGCGCGGCTCGGTCACCGAAGCCGAGGTCACGGCCATCAACGCGAGCGAGCGGGCCAAGCTCGAAGCGCAGCTCGAGGCCGCGAAGACCACCGTGAAGCCGGGTGCCGAGCCGTTCCAGGGCCGCTGGGCGGCCTATCAGGGCGGACCCGACAAGGGCGTCGAGCCGGCCGACACCGGCATCGACGAGGCCACCTTCGAGGCGGTCATCCGCGGCATGGTGAGGGTGCCCGAGGGCTTCAACGTGAACCCGAAGGTGCAGAAGATCCTGGACCGTCGGCTCGAGGCGTTGGACCCGACGGTGCCGATCGACTGGGGCCTCGGCGAGATGTTGGCGTATGGGTCGCTCGTCCTGCAGGGGGCGCCGGTGCGCATCTCGGGCCAGGACGTGACGCGCGGCACGTTCAGCCATCGGCATGCCGGCCTCTACGACAACGAAAACGGTGCGAGCTATTTCCCGTTGCAGCACCTCGCGAAGGACCAGGGCCGCTTGTCGGTCTACAACTCGCTCTTGTCGGAAGCGGCGGTGTTGGGCTTCGAGTACGGCTACGGGCTTGAGGCGCCGGAGGCGTTGGTCGTTTGGGAGGCGCAGTTCGGCGACTTCATGAACGGCGCGCAGGTGATCATCGACCAGTTCCTCGTGGCCGGCGAGGACAAGTGGAATCGCCTGTCGGCGGTGGCGCTGCTGTTGCCGCACGGCTTCGAAGGACAGGGGCCGGAGCACAGCTCGGCGCGGCTCGAGCGGTTCCTCCAGCTCGCGGCCGAGGACAACATTCAGGTGTGCAACCTGACGACGCCGGCGCAGATCTTTCACGCGCTGCGGCGCCAGGTGGTGCGGCCGTGGCGTAAGCCGCTGGTGGTGATGTCGCCGAAGTCGCTCTTGCGTCACAAGCTGGCGGTCTCGCATCGTGCGGACTTCACGAACGGGCGTTGTTTCCAGCGCGTCATCGGCGAGTCGCAGCTGAGCGAGCTCGGCGCGGTGGAACGCGTGGTGCTGTGCTCGGGCAAGGTCTACTACGATTTGCTCGAGCGGCGCGAGTCGCTCGGCGACAAGCGCACGGCGATCGTCCGGTTGGAGCAGCTCTACCCGTTCCCCGAGCCGCACCTGCTGGCGGCGCTCGGTGAGCTCGGTGGGGGCGCCATCAAAGAAGTTATCTGGTGTCAGGAGGAGCCGTCGAACATGGGCGCGTTCCGCTACCTGCATCCGATCTTCGCGCGGCTCTTCAACGGTGACGCCGGGCCCAAGCCGGCCGTATCGCCTTCGGCTGCCGTTGCCGGCAAGCCGCGCGTTCGTTGGGTCGCGCGCGCCGAGAGCGCATCGCCCGCGACGGGCTCGCCCAAGGCCCATCAGATCGAACAGGACGAGCTCCTCACGCGCACGTTCGCCGAGAGCTGAGCTGTCCGTGGTCCCGCCGGGCGGCCTGGCCGCCTTGGGGACTGACGCCTTGGGCTTTGGCGCCGAAGGTATCTCCTGAGTCTTCGCCTCCTGCGCGTACCGCAGGTTTCTCAACAGCCTGGAAAGATTGCATGGCCACGGATGTCAAGGTGCCCCCGGTCGGTGAGTCGATCACCGAAGCGGTCGTCGTCGAATGGCTCGTCCCGGTCGGGACCGTCGTGAAGGTCGACCAGGAGCTGGTCGCGCTCGAGACCGACAAGATCACCGTGAACGTGCCGTCCCCGGTCGCGGGGCTGCTCGTCGAGCAGGTCGTGAAGGTCGACGGCAAGGTCGAAATCGGCGCGGTGATCGCGCGCATCGATGAGAGTGCGTCGGCCGCCGCGAAGCCTGCTGAGGCGAAGCCCGCTGAGGCGAAGCCCGTGAGCACGCCCGCGCCCGTGAGCACGCCCGCGCCCGTGAGCACGCCCGCGCCCGTGAGCACGCCCGCGCCCGCGCCCTCGAACGACATCGCGTTGATGCCGGCGGTGCGCCGCCTGCTCAACGACAATGGCCTGCAGCCGGCGCAGATCAACGGCAGCGGCCCGGGTGGGCGCATCCTCAAAGAGGACGTGCTCAACTACCTGTCCAACCGCAACAGCGCCCCGGTGTTGCCGCCCAAGGCGGCCCCCGCGGCGACATCGGCCCCGACCTCCGCACCTGCCGCTGCCTCGTCCGGCGACGGCAAGGAAGAGGTCGTGAAGATGTCGAAGCTGCGTCAGACGATCGCGCGCCGACTGGTCGAAGCCCAGCACACGGCCGCCATCCTGACGACCTTCAACGAGATCGACATGAGCGCGGTCATGGGCCTGCGCACGACCTACAAGGACGGCTTCGAGAAGGCGCATGGCGCGAAGCTCGGCTTTATGGGCTTCTTCGCGAAGGCGGTCATCGAGGGCTTGAAGGCCTACCCGAGCGTCAACTCGGAGGTGCGCGGCGACAGCGTCGTCTACAAGCACCACTACCACATCGGCGTGGCGGTCGGCGGCGGCAAGGGCCTGGTCGTGCCGGTCGTACGCGACGTCGATCAGCTCTCGTTCGCCGAGTTCGAGAAGGCGCTCGCGGGCCTCGCCGACAAGGCCAAGAACAACACGTTGTCGCTCGCGGACCTGAGCAACGGCACGTTCACCATCTCGAATGGTGGCGTGTACGGCTCGCTCCTGTCGACGCCGATCCTGAACCCGCCGCAGGTCGGCATCCTCGGTCTGCACAAGATCGAAGACCGCCCCGTGGCGATCGCCGGCAAGGTCGAGGTCCGCCCGATGATGTACGTCGCGCTGTCCTATGACCATCGCATCGTCGATGGGCGCGAGGCGGTCAGCTTCCTCGTGAAGGTCAAGCAGTGCCTTGAAGATCCGGCGCGCATGCTGCTCGAGATCTGAGCGTACGAGACGGCGAACGAGATCCCTGGGGAAGCACAATGAGCACTATGCAACGCTTTGACGTGGTCATTATCGGGTCGGGGCCGGGCGGCTATGTCTGCGCCATCCGCAGCGCGCAGCTCGGCCTGAAGACCGCCTGTGTCGAGAAGGACAAGACGCTCGGCGGCACCTGCCTGAACGTCGGCTGCATCCCGTCCAAGGCGCTGCTCGAGAGCTCGGAGCGCTACGAGGCGACGCGCCACTCGTTGGCCGAGCACGGCGTCAACGTGACGGGCGTGAGCCTCGACCTCGCCAAGATGCATGACCGCCGCAAGAAGATCGTCGCCCAGCTCACGGGCGGCGTCGCGATGCTGTTCACCAAGAACAAGATCACGCGCCTGTCTGGCATGGGTCGCATCGCCAAAGGTGATAGCGGCTATCACCAGGTCGTCGTCACGCATGACGACGGCACGGAAGAGACCGTCGAGGCCGCGTCGGTCGTCATCGCGACCGGCTCGGTGCCTTCGAACCTGCGCGGCATCACGATCGACAACGAGCGCGTCGTCGACTCGACCGGCGCCCTCGAGCTGCCGGAGGTGCCCAAGCACCTCGTGCTGATCGGCGCCGGCGTCATCGGCCTCGAGCTCGGCAGCGTGTGGTCGCGGCTTGGCGCCAAGGTCACGGTGCTCGAGTATCTCGACCGCATCCTGCCCGGCGTCGATGGCGAGGTCGCGACCGAGGCGCAGAAGATCCTGGCGAGCCAGGGCCTCGAGTTCATCCTCGGCGCGCGCGTCGAGTCGACGACCGTCAACGGCAGTGACGTCACCGTAAAGTGGCGCAGCAAGGACGACCAGACCCACGAGGTCGTGGGCGACCGCGTGCTGGTGTGCGTCGGCCGCCGACCGTTCAGCGACGGGCTTGGCCTCGACACGGTCGGGGTCGCACTCGACAACCGTGGGCGCGTGCAGATCGACGGTGAGTTCCAGACCAACGTCGCCGGCATCTTCGCCATCGGCGACGTGACGCGCGGCGCGATGCTGGCTCACAAGGCCGAGGACGAAGGGATCGCGGTCGCCGAGATCCTGGCCGGTGGCCACGGGCACGTGAACTACGCCGCGATTCCGTCGATTGTCTATACGCATCCGGAAGTTGCAGGCGTCGGCCAGACCGAGGAAGAACTCGTCGCGGCCGGCGTGCCGTTCATCAAAGGCCGCTTCAAGTACGGCCCGAACGGACGCGCGCTGGCGCTCGGCGAGCCCAACGGCTTCGTCAAGATGCTGGCCCACAAGGAGACCGACCGCATCCTCGGGTGCCACATCATCGGTGCCCACGCGGGCGATCTCATCGCCGAGGTCGCGATCGCCATCGAGTTCGGCGCCTCGGCGGAGGACATCGCGCGCAGCTGCCATGCGCATCCGACCTTGAGCGAGATCGTGCGCGAGGCCGCGCTTGACTGCGCTCGGCGTGCCATCCACAAGTAGTCCGCACCAGCTTCGAGGCGAACGCCTCCGGGGTAACGAAAATGGCATATGCCACGATGTACGAGATGTGGCGGGTGTTGCACGGGGACCAGATATTCGAGGTGCTCCTCGATCTCGGTCACGGCGAGGACTTCCCGCTCAAGACCCATCCCTGGTTCTTCGGGGTCCGCATCTCGATGACCAACAAGAACGCGGACGGTCTGCCCTCGGAAGAGGAAGAGGACCGCCTGAACACGGTCGAGAACCGCACCCGCGAGGTGACCAAGGCGCGCGACGGCATCTACGTCGGGCGGCGTCAGGGACAGGGCAACCGCGACCTCTTGTTCTATTTCCCCAAGCGTCCCTTGGGCTTGGACGAGCGTATCCGCGCCTCGATGGGCACCGAGATCCTGTTCATCAGCCGCGACGACGCCGCCTGGAAGGGCTACGAGCAGTTGTTGCCGGGGCCGCGCGAGTGGCGCCGCATCGAAGACGGTCGCCTCATCGCGAAGCTGCTCGAGCAGAACTCGGACCCCAAGGTCGAGCACAAGGTGATGCATCGCGTCGCAACAAGCATCACCAAGGGTGCCGAGGCCCTGGCCGAGCTGATGAAGAAGCTCGAGCTGAGCGACATCGACACCGTCGGCAAGAAGCCCGACCTGATCGTGGTCGGCGTGCAGAAGACGACCCTCGACCCGGAGAACATCCTCAAGGTCAGCTTCGTGTTGGAGTCGAAGGCCGACAAAGCCAAGGGCAAGTACCTTGGCTGGATCGCCGAGCCGACCGGCGACGGCGGTGGCGGCTCGCTCGCGGTCGACGACCTCGAGTTCGACATCGACAACCTCGACATCGAGGAAGACGAAGAGGGCGAGTCCAGCGGCTGAGCGGCAGGCTCTGCATGGTTCGCTCGAGTGGCGCTGTGCCCCACGCCCCGCGAGGACGTTTGCTCGCGTGCGGCGACCAGGTAGCCGCTAGTGCCGCAACCGAGGCATGGTGAGCCACGCCTTGCCGCCGTCCTTCGGACGTCGACCGCTGCGCGGGTCCCGGCTCTAGCCCGATTGGACAGGTGGCTTCCGCCCCCTTCCGGCCCCTTCGACCCCCGCTTCGCGTCGCGCCAGTGCCGAGGGAGAGTCTTGCGGATCGAAACACCCTGGTCGCGGCACTACGTAGTGAGCCCTGTAGGCCCGACGTTGCGGCGCCATCGCGACGTCGGCGACAGCCACACGTGCGGCCTGCGCGTAGGAAGCCTCTATTGTTGGGGCGACAACAGTCAGCTTGGCGTCAGCGACTGGTGGAGCCCCGACCAGGTCGGGTTCTGATTTCCGCGCTGGCTGGTCGCCGAAACTACCTCATTTTAGGTAGACAATGGTTCGTCATCTACCCGTAAAAAGGCGACAATTCCAATGTCGCCTGACGCATCGGAAAACTGCCGGGCTGCGGTGGCGAGCCTTGCCCGGCTAGCGTTAGACTGGCTAGCGATCTCGCGCCATCGCGCGCCACTCCAAACCCAGAGTACGCGACGCTCGCCATCCACCCAGTGCCCGCCTCGCGCGGTCTCGCGCCGTCCCCGACGCCATTCGTGACGCCATGGCGGCAGGCGCGTTATGCGTACATCCGACCGCTCGGACATGGTGGGTTCGGCGACGTGTATCTCGCGCACGACTCGGTTCGTGGTCACGTGGTGGCGCTCAAGATGCTCCGCGGCTTCGGGGATGACGCGAATCAGCGACTCCGCCGCGAGTTCCGGCACCTCAAGGACTTCGATCATCCCGGCATCGTCGAGCTGTTCGAGCTCCACATCGACGGCGACGAAAGTCTCTTCACCATGGAGTTCGTGCGCGGCGAACCCATCACGCGCGTCATCGAGACGCCCGACCCGGAGCTCCGACAGCAGCGCCTGCGCCGCCTGATGCGCCCGTTGATCGATGCCGTTCGCACGCTTCACGCAGCTGGAATCGTCCACCGCGATCTGAAGCCATCGAACATCCTCGTGACTCCCGAGGGACGTTTGGTAGTGCTCGATGCGGGGCTCGCGCGCGCGATCGATAGGCAGCTCACGCGAGTCCTTCGGCGGCACCGTCGCCTACATGTCGCCTGAACAGGCGATGGGCGCAGCAACGACGCCGGCATCGGATTGGTATGCGGTCGGCGTGATCGCCTACGAATGTCTGACGGGTGCCCCTCCCTTCCAGGGCGAGCCCTTTGTCGTCATCCACCAGAAGTCGGTCACCGCATCGCCTCCGATAGCTACGGTCGTTCCGACCGTGTCGCCGCAAGATGCCGCCCTGATCGACGGCCTCCTCGTGATTCGGCCCGAGCTTCGCGCGGGTCAGATCGAGCTGGCTCGCTGGCTCGCAGGGCAATCGCCGAGCAGCGACAACGAATCGCTCTCGCGCCGCTGGGGTGGTGACGCGACCTTTGTGGGTCGCATGCGCGACATGGCCACGCTCGATCATCACCTCGAGGCTGCGCGCGCAGGGTGTATCTACGCGACCGTCGAGGGGCCGTCGGGGATCGGCAAGACCGCGCTGGTCGACGAGTGGCTCGTGCGCCTGGGCCCGCGTCCAGACACCGCAGTCTTCACGGGGCGGTGCTATCAACGCGAGGCGGTTCCGTTCAATGGCTTCGATGGCGTGTTCGACGCGCTCGAATCCGCGCTGCTCACCGCGCTCCGGCGAGGCGAGTCGCTACCAGCAGAAGTCCTCGCCGCGATCGTGCGCGTGCCTGGCTGGACCAACTTGGCGCTGACTGCGGCCGCTCCGCCGGAGCCGCCGCTGCCTCCCGATCCGATCGAGCAACGGCGCCTGGCCGCACGTTCGGTGGTGCGGGTGCTGCGTCACGTCGTCGGCGGGCGGCGGCTGGTGTTGTGGGTGGACGATGTCCAATGGGGGCCGATCGAGACCGCGTTCCTCCTGGCGGAGCTGGGGCGCTGCGCATGGCCCGCCGGGGCGTTCGTGCTGATGTCCCATCGGCCCCTGACAACCGGCGACGGACCGTGCGTCACGGTGCTCGGCGATGTCGTGACGGTGGCTGCGCGCATGACCTTGGCCCCATTGGCTGACGACGAAGCGCGAGCCCTCATCGGTGCCAATGCGTCGACTGCGCTGGACGCCGCCGCGGCACAGCGACTCGTGTCCGACGGCGCGGGTCATCCGTTGCTGCTCACGCAGGCGGCGCGCCTGCTATCGGCGTTCGAGCCTGGCGCCGGGTCGAGTGGTGACGCTGGGCCCGAGTCGGGGGTGGCAGGCCTCTTGAGGGCACGCGTGGCGGGCTTGTCCGACGCACCTCGGCAGGTGTTGATGGCGCTGTGCGTCGCGCGAACTCCCATCTCGGAGCGTGCCGCAGCAGCGGCTGCCAGTGTTGCAGGCGGTGGCGAAGCGCGCCGGCTCCTCGCGGTCGGACTCTGTCGGCGCGCGGGCTCGACCGGGCACCTGCTGACTCCTTTTCACGACAAGCTGCGGGCGGTGATCCTCGAGTCCTTGCCCGCGCCGGAGCTGCGCACATGGAACCTGCGGCTGGCTGACGCGCTCGAGCATCTCGGTGAGGCGGAGCCCGAGGTCCTCATCGACTACCTCCTGGCGGCTGGCGAGCGTCAGCGCGCGTACGCGCTCGTCTCCGACGCGGCCGCGCGCATGGACCGCGGCTTCGCCTTCGACCGCGCGGCGGAGCTCTGCCGCCTCGCGCTGGAGCTCGCGTCGGAGTTCGCCCAAGACCGGACTCAGGATGCGCGTCTCGCGCTGGCCGAGGCGCTGGTCAACTGCGGCAAGTGCCACGAAGCAGCCCAGATCTTCCAGGCGGCGGCGATGCATGCAGGCACCGAGGAGGCCGACGCCCTGAGTGGGCGTGCTGCGCTGGAGCTGATCCGCGGCGGCTACATCGTCGAAGGCCTCGACCTCGCCCATCGCACCTTCAGGCGCCTCGGCATCAAGCTCTCACGCACGAGCCTGCGGGCGCTGCCGTCGATCGTTTGGGACCGCTTGCGCCTCTGGCGACGTGGCTATCGCTACGAGCTGCGTGGCGATCAGCAGCTCAGTGCCGAGGCATTGACGCGCATCGACTGGTGCCTGCACGTCGGCACAGTATTGCCCTTGGTCGACACGATTCGCGGCTTCCAGGTTCACAACCAGGGCCTGCGTTGGGCCTTGGACGCAGGTGAGCCGAAGCGCCTGGCGCGCGTGCTCGCGATGGAGGCCGGCTATCGCAACGTGCTGCATCGCGGCAGCGACGTGGCGATTCGGGCCGCGGCCTTGTTCCGGAGCGCGGAAACGCTGGCGGCTGGCACCGCCGATCCGATGGCGCGCGCGGTGGTGAAGATCATGCGTGCATCAGCGAGCTGGTCGATCGCCGAGTGGCCCGAGTGCGTCGCAGCCGCCGAAGAAGGCACCCGCACATTGCGTGAGCATTGCCGCGGCGCCTCGTGGGAGGTCAACTTCGCGATGACCCACATGCTCGACGCGCTCTTGTGGATGGCCGACTTCGAGGGCCATGAGCGGACCTTCCGGGCCGAGCTCGAAGACGCGATTGCGCGCGGCGATCGCTACGCCCAGCTCATGTATGTCGTGCGGGACATGATGATGAACGCGACGGTGCGGGACACGCTCGATGCCGCCGAGGCGCGCGCGGACGGCGTGATGGACGCGTTCGGCGACCGCGGCTTCCAGGTCGAGCACATGGCCGAACTCTACGAGCGCAACCACATGGCCCTCTATCGCCAGAAGGGCGAGGTCGCCTATGAGCTCTATGTCTCGGCTTGGAAAAAGATCGGCCAATCCCAGATGATGCGGCTTAAACCCCTGCGCATTGAGACTCGCAGCGGTCGTGGTCGCGCCGCGCTACTGCTCGCATCTAGTCTCCCGCGGGGTCGCCGTCGCACCGAGCTCGTGCGTGAAGGCGCCAGGTTGGGGCAGAAGATCGAAGCCGAGGCCCCCGACGCGCGAAGCCTCGTGCTGAGCTGCCCGCTCACCGCTGGCGCAACCTATCTAACTGGCGACGCAGAAGGCGCGTTGAAGCGCCTCGAGCAGGGTGTCGTAGACGCGATCCGGACCCACATGCCCGCACACGAGCAAGCCTTTCGGCACGTCATCGCCCACCTGAAGGGCGGCGACGTTGGCAGAACGGATGCGGGTGCAGCGCTCGAAGCCCTGGCTGCCCGCGGTGTACGCCGCCCCGAGCGCTACGCACAGATGTTGATCACTGGATTCGGAGAGATGCTGTGACGCTGAAATGTGGTGTGGCGGCGGTTGAGATGCGATTTCCCGATGGGCTCGGCCTCCTCGGATATGGCCCGGTCGCGGGCGCGGGATACAACGCGCCAGATCCCATTCCGCCCTTGCGCCATGTGCCAGGATTGTTGTAACCGTTCACGGGGGTCTCGACCATGGCGGCGCTCGGTAGATTCGGTGGTGATGTCGGAAGGGCGACGAATTGATCGACCGCGGATCACTTCTGTGATCAACAGA